>Ga0247664_1000015_pt1 | contig 47756 bp, 73 predicted proteins | sample CNK05_metaG_FD_182715 | JGI IMG/M metagenome (GOLD analysis project Ga0247664, IMG submission 182715) | Soil microbial communities from Purdue University Martell Research Forest, Indiana, United States - CNK05 | ecosystem: Environmental > Terrestrial > Soil > Temperate forest > Bulk soil...
GATGTGGAACCGCTTACTGGGATTCGAATCCGACAGCGTCATCCCTTCGCCTCCTCCGGGATCTCGGTGCGGTTGACAAGCACGAACGCCCCGGCGCGAGCGAGCGCGTGGTAGCGGGTCAGCGCCCCGCCGCCGTCAAGCTCAAAGGCGGCGCAGACGCCGTCCACGATGTCATCGAGAACCTGGGCGCCGTCCTCCTCGTCGGCGGGAACCTGCACCGTCCAGGTCTTGCGCTTGCGGGCCGGGTGCTTCTTCTTCGGCGCCTGGTGGGTGTGGCCGCAGGTGGGGCAGGTTGTCGGCGCCGCGTCGAGGCGGAAGATGTCGAGGTCGTTCCCGAACGGCACCTGCGCCGAGCAGGGCGCGACGGGCACGTAGTAGATGTCGCCCGTGTGGCTTCCCGTCTGCACGTCGCACCACCAGAGCGCCTGGTCGAGCCAGCGGATCGCCGCCCCGTGCCCTCCGCCCTTGCCGCCCTGGTTGGTGACGAGCGCGTGGCAGGGGGCGCAGAGGCCGATCACGTTGCCGATCACCATCATGTCCGGCAGCCGGATCCACCACACGTCGCCCTTGATCTGGGAGCGGCGGACGAGATGGTGCCCGTGCTCGGCGTCGCTGGAGCAGCGCGGGTTCGCGCAGACGGTGTTCACCGGGTAGACCGCGCCCTTCACCGGCTCGATCTCCCAGGAGTCGATCAGCGGCAGGGTCATGTCGGACAGCACCCGTCCCAGGGGCACCAGGCGCTCATGCCGTAGCGCCTCCAGAGCAGCCAGGCGCGGTAGTGCTGCTCCTCGTAGCTCGCGTTCCACGCCGAGCCTCGGCCACCGGCCTCGGCCCAGCCGTCGAGCATGCCGTACAGGTTCCTGCTCGCCCTGCCGTTGCCCGACTCGATGTTGCGGACGCACTTCATGCCGGGCGAGTTGAGCCACCAGGAGGGTGGCTTGGGCCAGCGTTTCGCGTCGGCTTCGGTGGCGAGCAGCAGGGTGAGCACGGCGAGGATGCAGAAGCGTTTGACGAGGGTCACGATCCGACCTCCCACACTTGGAAGACATGGTCCTGCTGCGGCACGTTCACGTACTCGGCGGCGGGTGGCAGGAACATCGCCGCGTTCAGGTCGGGGCCGAGCAGGCGGTAGCGTGCCGTCTTGATCTCGTCCCAGGTCGGGTGGCGGTCGAGGCAGGAGATCGTCATGTGCCAGCGAAGCTCGCCGCTGTCGAATGGCTCATGGCCGAGCATGATCCGGCACTCGCCCATCGTGAAGGCGTGCAATTCGAAGTCGCCGGGGATCAGGTCACGCGCCTGCTCGACCAGATCGAACTGCTCCACGATTGGCTGCTCGGTGAAGCTGGGTTCGTGGGTGCCGGGGATCGGCCCCGGCCAGATCTTCGCCCGCCTGCTGTCGTAGGTGCCGGGGACGCGGCTCATGGCCGACCTCCGATCCTCGGGGACTTCCGCGCCGGGGCTGTCAGTCCAACCTCCTGCCCCGTCTTGACCGTTCTCGGCTCGGTCGGCTGAGCCTGAGCGCCGGACTCGGCGCACGCTCCCTCCACCCCACCGGCCCCGGCGCAGGTCATCTTCCCACTCCCAGGGCGGAGGCCGTCGCCTTCGTGATCTGCTCCGGGGTGAGCAACTCCGCCTCCTCGACCCAGGCGTTCTCGGGCATCCAGCCCTCCGCCGGGACGAAGCCCTCCGGGCAATCGCCCTCCTCCTCATGGAAGACGCGCAGGTCGGGCGGGTCAGCGATGAAGCGGGCCACGATCCAGCGCTTCACCCAGAAGGGCGGGGGTACTGCCCGCTGCCTGGCCGGGCGTGGCGTGGCCGATGCCTGGGCGCGGGTGATCATCCTGATCCGCTCCATGATCTCCGCGTACTTGGGGCAGAACTTCCACTCCTTGATCCCGTCGAGGATCGCCTTGGATGCCACCCTCGCGTCCTCGTAGGCGAGGTTCGCCTCGTACAGCCCCATCTGCTCCTCGGTCATGGAGGGGAAGGCGGACTTGAGGAAGCCGACCAGGGTGGCTGCCTCCTCGGCCTTCATCCCATCGCCTCCCGGCCTCGCTCGGTGATGATGTAAACGTCGCGTTCGACCCCCGCCTCTCCCTTACGTGTGCCCCCCGTGGGGCGCAGCATCCCGAGCCGCTGAAGCTCGGAGCATCGGGTCGAATACTCGGAGCGGATGCTTACGCCGGGGGCCAGTGTCGCCGCCTCCTCCGAGGTCAGCCCCTCCTCCCCGAGGCTCGATGCGAAGACCTGAAGCAATTGCCACCTCTGGTTCTTCGCCCTGCCCATCTTGGCGACGGCGTCGGCGGCGTTGTGCGCCGTCCAGGGGTCGGTGGCGCGAGCCTTCGTTGACGGCTTGATGTCGAGGCTTGGGGCGGCGATCTCCGGGTCGGGCACGGTGCCCGTCCCCCCGCAGTCGGGGCACGGTGCGCCGTCGCGCCAGCCGACGCCGTAGCAGTCCGGGCAGCTAGCCATCCTCGGCCATCCTGCGGACGACGGAGAGCGAGGACTCGACGGGCTTGCTCCATTCGAACAGCGCCCTGCCGAAGTACTTCGCCACGGCCATCTCGGTGAAGAACGTGTCCCCGAAGCTCTTCTGGCACCACACGAAGGCGATGCCGATCTGCTCGGGGGTGGCGTTGGCCTCCCGTAGCTCGCGCACCGCCGCGTTGCGAAGCCCCCGCCCCGACGGCGAGGGCACGGGGCCGAAGCGCTCCTCCAGTGCATCCCAGATCTCGTCACGCGGGCGCTCGGTCATCGCTCTCCTCCTGCTGCGCGGCCAGTGAGGCCCGAAGCTGGTCGGCCAGGTCTGTCTCGTTGACGACGGCGCCCGCGCCTGCGGCCGGACAGACGTTGGCCCAGCCGCAGTAGCCGCAAATCGGCTTGTTGTACTGCTCGTAGATCGCGCCGAAGGTGGGCCACGTCTCAAACGGCCCGTACTCCGCCATGTAGCGGTTCGCCCGCAGGCCAAGCTCCTGCACCATCGCCAGCGTCGAGGTCTGCTGCGGAGCGGTGGGGATGACCGAGAGCGCCGGGAACTCCAGCGGGGTGATCACCTTCTTCGGGCTGACGATGTGGAAGTCCACCGGCAGGTTGCGGGCCATGCCGTAGATGCGGGCCTGAAGCTGCCAGTCCGGCTTCACCTCCCGCCGCGCCGTCTTCGTGGTCTTCATGTCCACGATCACGTTCGTGGTGCGCACGTCGGTGTAGCCAATCAGGCTGATCGGCAGGCCCACGTCGATGTCTAGCTGCTCCTCGACGGCGAGCGGCTGAACCCGGGGCATGACCTCCGCGTGATAGTTGCCGACCATCGTCAGCGTGTTGGCAAGGCAGTCGTCCTGGCTGTCGTCCCACTCCACCTCGCCGCCGTACTCCTGCTGCTCCGCGATCTGCTCTGCCCAGAGCTTGTCGGTCAGCATCTCGTTCAGCGTGTCGAGCGGGAGGTCTTCGTGGCTCTCGATCTTCTGGCTGAAGTTCGCCTCCGCGACGGAGTGGAAGGCGCCGCCCATCACAAGCTGCTGGCCCGGTCGTCGCTTCTCGCCCAGCACGTAGCGGTGGCGGAACTGCTCCGGGCAGCGGGCGAACATGGCGAGCGAGGTGGCGCTCCAGGAGCGGTTCGGGATCAGCCACCAGTCCGGGATGGGCTTCTCGACGGGGGCTGGTGGTGCCGTCTCGATGTTGAAGTCGTCCAGGTTGAAACTCATGCGTCCCCCGTGGGTCGGTGGTGTTTCGTCCGGCTCATTTGCTATCGGCCGGAAGAGCATTTCCGTCCGGCTCGTCTGGTAGCGGCGGCAGCGGCGGCAGCTTCCCACCGGCCGCCTCGTAGATCGTCTGCTCGCCCTCGACGGGGATCTGGTGGATCCAGATGTCCCACTCCAGCTTGTCCGAGTCCCGGGCGGGCTTGTAGCCGCCGGGGCCTCCATCACCGGCAGACGAGGAGTGGTAGCGACCGCCGAGCTTGATCAGCCCCTCCCGCAGCGTCTCGTCGGTGGTGAGGCAGAACACCATGCGGCTGGGCAGGCAGATGAGGCGCCCGCCTTTCGCCCTGATCCTCTCGACCAGCTTCTCAGCGGTCATCGGGGACGAAGCCGAAGTAAAAGCGGGGCATGTGGGTGAACTCCATCCAGCCCTCGACGCCGTCCGCCCTGCGGATGACGCGCACGTGCGGGGCACGGAAGGCGACGACTTCGAAGTCCTCTCGTAGCTGATCGGTCGTCCAGAGGCGCTCGCCCTCGGGTGGCTCCGGCCTGCCGTAGTCGTGGATCGTCACGGTCAGAAGGGGAAGTCTTCGTCGCCGGGGGGCGGGGTGTCGTACTCGTCAACCTGGGCGGTTTGCTGCTGGGCCTGGGGCTGAAGGTCGAAGCCATTCTGGCCCCGCATGATCGCCGTCCTGGCGAAGAAGTCCGCCATCTTGATCAGAGCGGGCACGCCGTGCTGCTCCTCGGGCAGGTAGGCGAGCATCTTGACGGCAGGCTCCAGCGCCGCCAGGAAGGAGACGCGGCGGATGAAGGCGTCGTCGGTGACCTCCTGCGGCTGGGGCGGGGGAGGCGGAGGGCTGCCCTGGTTCAGGGCGGGCTGCCCCATGCCGCCGATGGTGTTCGGCTGGAGGCCCTGTTGGGGCTGCTGCTGCCAGCCCTGGGCCTGCTGCTGGGGCGGCTGCTGCTGCCAGCCCTGCTGCTGCGGTTGCTGCTGCATCTGCGGCTGGCCCTGCATCGGCGCCACGCCGTTGATCCACTTCGACGTGACCGGCTGGCCCGTCTGGTTCGTCCAGTGGGAGAGGCCGCAGACGAAGGAGAAGCTCTGGCCGATGGCGCCCATCATCTGCTGGGCGAGGCCCTGCTCCTTCGTGTTCAGGTTGAGCGCGTACTGGCCGGTCGAGCCGAACTCCCTGACCTTGACCACGAAGCGGCCGTTCGGCTTGATCTCGACACCCTCGACGGTGCCGTTGACGACAACGCTCTCGCTGCCGCCCCCCTGTTCCTGGTAGCTCATCGGTTCCTTCCTGTCAGTAGGTAGCCGACCGTCGTGCCGAGAGCAGCGGCGGTCTTGATGATCGGGTCGCCGGGATTGGGCAGGCTCCTGCCCGTCTCCCAGAACCCGATGGTGCGGTAGTGGACGCCGACGATGTCCGCGAGCGCCCTCTGCGTGTAGCCGTGCTGCCTGCGGAGCTTGCGCAGCCTCGTCGGGAACCCACGCGGAGATGGTGTATGCGCCATTCCTCCATCCTACTGCCAGCACCGGACGGTGCGCTAGCCCCGCTGCCCATCTGTGCTGGGTGTTACGGTCTGCGGATCGCCAGCAGACTCACCGCCAAGCTGCTCATCGCCACGCTCGTCGTCGCGGTTCTCGCCGCGCTCGTTCTCGGCGGGAGATAGAGATAGGGTGTCCAGCAGGAGGCAGTCGGGATTGGCCTACTGTCAGACGGCCCGCGCTGCTAACGCGGGCCGTCGCTCTGAGGCGGTGCTGTTTCTTTCCCTGATAGGGATGCCGGATCGGAGTGCATAGCTCTCAGCGTCCGAGGTCTTGAGGCGGATCCCACTCGCTTATTCTGCGAAGCCCCTCTTGGTCTGGAGGGCAGTCGGCGGTGGCCCGCTGGCTCCGCTCTCGCCACATCCTCCTTCGCCTCACGCCCCTGCCGTGTCCCTTGTAGGGCGATCCTGCCGCTTCGCGGAGCCTCGACTCGACTCTCGCTGGAGATGTAGGGGGCGGATGCGTTAGGCTTCGTCCAGGTTCTTCTTTATCGTCAAGGGGCGAACCTACCACCTTCTCCTGACAGGTGGGTCTGTAGGTAGACGACAGAGGCTCCTTCGGGGGCCTCTTCGTTTTCCCGTGGAAACGACGAAAGCCCCCCGCGTGAGCAGGGGGCCTCGGTCGGGGGGGAAGGACGGTATTCCTTGCGGGAATATCGTCCTTCGGCTAGGCGGGCAACTACCTCCCCCGGGCTACTTCTCCAGTTCCAGCCTGGCGTGGTGCAGGCGGCGGCGCAGGCCGTAGAGCCTCACCCGCCTCTTGTGCTGGCCGGTCTTGATCTCATGCGCCAGCGTGTACGCGACGGCGCTGATGAGCGCGTCGATGTCCTCCGAGTTGAGCGTGACGGGCACGACCTTCTGGCGGGTAGCCATTACGCCGCCCTCGCCTCTCCCCAGGCGCGGATCTCCTCTGCGTTCCACAGCCGGGTGCCGTCCTCCAGCACCTTCACGGGCGCCGGGAAGTGCTGCTCCGGCGTCCGCATGATCTCGTTCAGCCTGGTGGGTCGAAGCGAGAGGATGTACTCCAGTTCGCGGCGCCCCACCAGGGCGTCGAGTGTTGCCTGATCCATGATTCTCCTCTCCTAGTTCCGGGCTGCGAGCGCGGCCATGTAAAGCTCATGGCCCCGCTCCGCCTCCGCGATCATCTCCGGGTCGGAGGTCGTGTACACGGCCTCCTCGCCGTCGTCGGTGATGAAGATGCAGAGCCGTAGCCCGTCGCCGTCGGCGTCGAGCCTCCTCTGTATCTCGCTGTCGGGGGCCATCCAGGTGTCCCCGACGTTCGTGCCGTAGGGGCCGCGCTTGACCCCCTTGCCGTGGTTGCCGTGCTGATCCATGTTCTCTCCTTTCGTGGGTTATCGAGTGCGCTTCCGGGCCAGGTACTCCCGGTCACGCTGGTTCGCGCAGAGCCGACACACGACTGTCCCGTTCTTCCTGGCCTTCAGGTTTTCGGGCAGCGTGATGTCGTGGCTGCGTGAGCAGCGACCGTCCGGCCAGCGGTGCAGCCGGACATGCTCGCGTCGTGTTACCGCGAGCAGGTGCGTCGGGTTGAAGCAGGTTCGACGCTCGCAGGCGTGATGGACAAGTTCGGCTTCACCAATCCAGATCTCGTAGGCGAGTCGATGAACGAGCCTGAGGCGACCGTCGATCTTGACGTGTCCGTAGCCATGAGTGTCGAGTGCTCCTGTCCAGATCCAGCACTCACCATCGAGGGTGCGGTTCCGCAGCAAGCGCTTGGCTACCTGTCCCAAATCCATACACGCTCCTTCTCCATGAAGGCAGCGTCGTCCGGCCCCTTGATGTAGGGCGAGATCCACTTCTGGCGGTGGATCCCAAGCGACGGGTACCACTGGTCACGCCAGTGGCCCCGCACCATGAAGCGGTGCGAGTAGTGCGCCTCGCCCGGCTCGCCGTCGTGCTTGGTCGTGACGCGGCGAAGCTCCACCACGATCACGTCCTTCACCTCCGGCATCCCTCGCCGCTTCGCCTCGCGCCACACCGGCCGCGAGGTGCGCTGCCGCGCCTTGGCGACGATCCTCTCCGCCATCAGGCGGTGCAGGACACGCAGGTAGGTGATCCAGTCGGCGTTCCTGTCTCCCTCGCCCCGGGTGTGGGCGAGTTGGTTGGCGAACGCGAGCGGCATCGTCGTGGCGTGCAGGACGCCCCAGGGGCCGGGGACGCCCGCGTTCCAGACCTCGCTGTAGTCGTCCTTGTCGCCCGTGTTCGACCAGAGCGTGATCGTCAGGCACATCGTCGGGCCTGCCTCGCCGCCGTTGGCCGTGGCGAAGCTCTCGGGCAGGTCCACGATCCCCATGCGCCAGTGGATCGCCCGGAACGCGGCCGTCTTCCCGGCCATGTCGGGGCCGAGGAACGGCTCCGACAGGTAGGCGAACCCGCAGCGGAAGAGCACGTCCTCTTCGTGCAGCGGCTCCCTGGCGTCGAAGCTCTGCATCGCGTCCAGGACGAGGTGGTGCATCTCCGGGGCGACGTAGAGCGGCTCCGCCACGATCAGGTCATCGACCATCGTGGCGAAGGCCATCGCGGAGGGCTGGGCTGCCCCGCTGCCGTACTTCCTGGCCCGGTCGAACAGCCAGAAACGCTCGTACTGCTTGCCCGTGGCGGATGTCATCAGCGCCAGCACCTCGCTCTGGGCCGACAGGGCCGTCTCCCAGTTCTGTCGTTGCATGCTTGCCTCCTTCGTGGGTGGACTCCCCTGCTGGGGAGCCTGGAGAGGGGCAGGCGCCGCAAGGCCCGCCCCCTCCCCTGCTAGCGCTTGCGGCCGATGCCGTGCGCCCCGATCTCCACCTCGTAGCTTCCGTCGTCGGTCTTGCGGACGGACGAGAGCGCGTTGAAGTTGTCGAGCGTCATGTCGAGCGTCACATCGACGCCCTTCTCCTGGCCGCTCACCTTCGCCAGCCACATCGTCCTGACGTGTGGCTCGACCCGCTGACCGGCGATGTGTTCGTGCGGCATGTTGAACGTGAGGATGTGGACGCCGTCCGGGTCGAGCGAGTCGAGGAACTCGTCCGGGAGGAGCCGGTTGAAGCCCCGCTTGATTGAGTCCCTGCCGATCCGAACGAACTCGTCGGTGTAGGCGATCTTCATCTCTACCTCCTTCGTGGGTTCACTCCCCTCGCGGGGAGCCTGGAGCGGCAGGGAGTCCCGAAGGACTCCCCACCTCCCCTGCTACTTGACGGTCAGGGCGACCTTCTCCCAGGCCCGGTCGGTCATGTTGGCGACCTGCCAGCCGATGCCCTCCAGGTCGGCCTGCCGGTCGAAGCTCTCGACCGTCTGGGCCACCGCCGTGATGGCGTTGAGTGCGCCCCACTGGCCCTTGCCGATCCCGTTCGGGTCGGCGGCCAGCGACAGCATCACGGCCTCCTGCTCCTCGTCGGTGAGGCCGTACTCCGTCGCCAGCACCTTCGTGGCGGCGACGGGCGAGACGACCTGGACCTCCGAGAGGCCGTCGAGGCGGTCGCAGATCTCCGCGAACGTCGTCTCGGAGCAGGTGTGGCGAAGCGTGTCGCGGGCGGCGAGCCAGAAGGCCACGTCGTCGGCGGCGAGCGCCTCGTTCGACAGGATGCCCTCGCCCTCACGCTTGCCGACGTGGCGGGCGTTGAGCGCCTTGGTGGTGGTCATGCCGTTGGTGCAGACCAGGACGAGCATGAAGCCGCTGATCGTCAGCGACCCCGCGCCGATCTCGGAGTTCTTGATCTCGACGCCCCAGCGCACCGTGTCACCGACCTTCTTCACGTCCCGCTCGATGGCCGGGAACGTGGCCCGGATGTAGAGCTTCGACTCGGTGATCGCGGCCTGGTGGAACTCCACGTCGGTGCCGAGGTTGTCGAACTCCGGCAGCAGCGTCCGGGCGATCTCCATGTTGTCGAGCCGCCGGAACTTGTCGCTCATCCAGGCGCGGCCGGTCATGGGGCCGTCCGGGTTGGTGAGGCCGCGCACCATGCGGGCCTTCGGGTCGGAGTACATCCAGTGGTGCAGGTTGGTCTTGAACAGGTCGGGCGCGTCGTCCCGCATGCGGTCGAAGTAGCGCTTGGGGATGCCCAGGTCGGTGCTGACCTGCCCGAGGGCGTAGTCGGTCATCACGTACTCGTCCATGCCCTCCAGCCCGTCGAGCAGGAGCCGGATGCTCAAGTCCTCGTCGCCCGTCTCGGGCGTGACGACGGACATCTTGCGCGTGTCCGCGATCACGTCGTGCTTGCGAGCGTCCTCCGCGACGATCCGCGCAAGAAGCTGCTCGATGTTCTCCATCGTTCTCATGGTCTTCCTCCTTCATGGGTGATCCCAGCGAGTGCTGGGCCTGGAGGGAGCGTACCACCGTGACGGCGATACGCTCCTCCTCTCAGTCGTGCTCAAACGTGTCCGTGGTGTCGTAGGTGGTGATCCCGGCCTTCTTCATGTAGCGCTGGATCGCCTGGAAGTCACCGGCCTGCTGTTCGAACAACTGCCGGGGCGTCAGCGGCATGGCCGGGTCGTGCGGCATCACGCTGGTGAGCGCCAGCGTCTTCTCGCCCATGCGGGTGAAGACCAGCCCGGAGCGCGGGACGCCCCAGACGCCGCCGACGCGGAGCGCGGTGAACATCGACCGCGACCACTCGACCCACTGCTCGTCGCTGCCGAGGCCGAAGGCGCCGCTCACGATGGCGCCTCGGCGTTGAGGATGATCTCGCCGTCCGCCTCGCTGTCGTCGGCGCCGTTCGTGCCGACCACCGCTGCCCCCGTGGGGACGAGCGCGATCTGGACGAAGCCGACGAGGAGGTTCTGAGTCTGCTCGCGCACCTCGACCGTGATCGTCTGCTTGTCGTCGCGGCTGACCGTCCAGGCCAGCGTTCCGGTTGCAATGCTCATGCCGTACCTCCTTCGTGGGTGAACCCGGGCGGTGCCCGGGCCTGGAGGGCGGAGCCGAAGCCCCGCCTCCCCTTAGCGCTTGCCCTGGTCGAAGCAGTCGATGCAGAGAAGCTTGCTGCGCCGCTTGCCCCGGCAGGGCTTCATCTCCCCGCAGCCCGCGCAGGCCGTGGTCATGGCCCACTCGCTGCCCCAGGTCTTCCAGGCGGCGAGCGCCGCCAACTCCAGGGCCGTCAGCTTCTCGGCCATCAGTGCCGCCCGTGCTCGTCGGTGGGCGTGGCCTCGACGCTGGAGCGGGTGTAGCCGACGCTGCCGTTGATCGACCACCCGAACGGGCCGTAGAAGACCGCGAGCAGGATGGCGTAGAGCGGCAGGATGACGAACACCGCCACGCTGTTGCCGACCATCCAGGTCGTCACGACAGCCGCCGCGTAGGCGACCACCAGGAGAACGAGCGCGGCCACGAACCGGCGGTTGCGATGGCCGGTGGGGTCTTGACACTGACGGCAATACCAGCCGCCGGTACAGGCATCGAGACGGCGAAGATTGCCGCACCAGTCGCAGTGTCCACGCTTGTTGATGTTGGACAAAGTGGTACCTCCTTCGTGGGTGTGACCCAGGTTCCCTGGGCCTGGAGGGGGCGCTCGCGAGCGCCCCTCCCCTCAGGTGGTCGGTCCCACTTCCTCGATGACGACCGGGGCGATGTGCGAGCCAAGCTCGGCCAGCATCTCGGCCACCTCGACGGCGATCTGCTCCGGTGTCCAGCCGCGCACGATGCTGCGGGCCACCGTCTTGCCCCAGAGGCCGTATTCGCCCTGGGCGCCGTAGTCGCGATACTCGATCTCGATCACGGTCATGGTCTTCCTCCTTCGTGGGTGAACCCTCCCGTCGGGAGGGCCTGGAGGGGGCGCCTGAGCGCCCTCCCTCTTAGGTGTTCAGCGACATCAGGACATCGCTGAGCAGGATGGCCTCGGTGCGGGCCTCGGAGCGCAGCTTCACGTCGGTCGAACTGTCCTTCGCCACCGACTCGGCGTTGGACTTGGCGAACTCGACGGCCTTGCGAAGAGCATCGAACTGCGTGGGCGGGAGTGAGATGGTGATCTTCGTCATGGTCTACCTCCTTCGTGGGTGTGACCCTCCAGCGGAGGGCCTGGAGGAGGGGCCGAAGCCCCCTCCCCTACGAGCCGACGTTGTAGCGCCGGACGCGGTTGTCGTAGTAGTCGTTGCGCTTCACGTCGGCGGGGGTCTGCGACCCCTTGCCGCCGCAGCGGAAGCAGGTGCCGGTGAAGCCCTGGAAGACGCCGTTGACGACGCTGCCACGGCCGTAGTAGACGCCGTCGCCCCGGCAGCCGTCGCAGTCGACGTTGCCCTCGGGCATGTCCTTGACCGGCGCCCAGGTGGAGGCCGGGTCGTTGGCGGGGTTGGCGACGTGCGCGGCGGTGAAGCTCTCGGGCAGGAAGCTCATGGTGATCTCCTTCGTGGGTGTGGGTGAGGTCGGCCCCAGGGGCAGGGAGGCGGGACGAGTCCGGCGCGGCGCCTGGGCATAGCGCAACAGAGCGTTACCCGTTGGCGGTGCGACCCGGAGCGTCGAACGTGGCCTCCCTCCCCTGGGTGCCTGGAGGGCCTCGCGGCCCCCCTCCTCTTACGCCGTGACCGGCGCCGTGCTGCGCTCGTAGATGCGCTTGCTGTCGTCCAGGAAGCTGGCGGCGTGGCGCTTCAGGAAGCTCGCACGGCTCTCGATCTTGAAGCTGGCGTTCGTGTACAGGCCGACGTGGGCGGCCACGTCCTCGGCCGTGATCGGCCGGGGGTCGCCCTGGCCGGTCATCAGCGAGGCCCCGTGCAGCTTCTCGACCAGGCTGATGCGGGCGTACACCTCGGCGGCGTTCTCCTCGGTGATCGTTCCGATGCCGGTCGAGAGCGAGTGCCAGATCAGCGCCGAGGTGGCCGGGTTGAGCACCCTGTCGCCCTTCGTGATGCCCTGCGTGGGCGCGTCCTCGGTCGCCGTGAGGAAGCACACCTCGGCGCCGTTCTTCACGTTCTTGGTGTCCCAGTTGAGACTCATCTTCGATCCTCCTTCGTGGGTGTGACCCGGGGTGTCCCCGGGCCTGGAGCGGGGGCCTTCGCGGCCCCCCTCCCCTAGCGGCCGAAGCTCGCGGCTCCGACCATCGACTGCGCGGCGGCGACCAGCGCCGCCACGCTCTCCTCGGGCAGCGCGAGCAGCGTCTGGGCCTGAGGGACGAGCGCGGCGAGCGGAGTGCCCTCGGCGTGCTCGATGATGCGCTGAAGCTCCGCGTGGAACGTGCCCTCGGCCTCGTCGTCGCAGACGCTGAAGTCCGGGTACTCGGGGGTGTCGTAGTTGCTCATGTCTTCCTCCTTCGTGGGTGGTGTCCCGGGTGAATCCCGGGGCCTGGAGGGGCGCCGCAGCGCCCTCCTCTAGGTGATGGGGTTGGAGCGCGAGAGGTCGATCCCGACCATCATCGCGTACAGGAAGTCGGCCACCTCGCGCTTCGTGCCGACCGTGATCGTGCGGATGCAGGCCGCGCCCTGGTACTCGTCCAGGGCGACGTAGCCGTTGCGCTGCTGGGCCTGGACGTGGCGCCCCGTGCTCACGATCCGCCGGTTCAGGTTGATGGCCCGCTCGCGGACATCGGTGATGGTGATGCGTTCAGACATGGCTTCTCCTTCGTGGGTGGGTACTGGAGCGGGGCCGGTGTGGCCCCTCCCCTGGCTCTAGGCAGCAGGCGTCTCGATCTTCACGACCTTGACGCTGGTGTAGTCGCTGTACTCGGCCAGCAGCTTGTCGCGGTAGGCCGCCGCGTCGGTGACGGTCTTGAAGCCGCCGTGCAGTTCAACGAACGGGTTGGCCGAGTGGGCCTCGACGCCGTAGCAGTAGCCGCCCTGGGGCAGCAGGATGCAAGGGAACTCGCGATGCATGGTCTGTCTCCTTCGTGGGTGTCGGCCCCTCGGTGTGAGGGGGCCTGGAGGGGCGCGTCGGCGCCCTCCCGGCTAGAGCAGCCCGCTGAGCAGTGGGCCGTCGTAGCTCATCTCGATGTTGCCGAGGTCGATCCAGCGCTGGAGGTTGAGGTCCCAGCGGGAGAGCTTGGAGTCGCCGTAGTAGGAGTCGCAGGCGAGGCGGTGCGTGGCGGCGCTCAGGGAGCCGCTCGGGGTGGAGATGACCCGCTCGTAGACGCGGATGAAGTAGGGCGAACCGTCGTGCTTGCTGGCCGTCTCGGGCTGCGCGTTGCGCCAGAGCTTGCTGGCGAAGACGCGGGATTCTGCCTTGGTCATGGTGTGCTCCTTCGTGGGTGTGTCTCCCTCGACTGAGGGAGCCTGGAGAGGGGGCCGAAGCCCCCCTCCTCAGACCGCGTAGGAGTAGCCGACCTGGCTGTTCTCGTCGCGGACGATGCGCTTGGTGTCGGGGGAGATCCTCAGGTCGAGGATGACGACCTCGATCCGGTCGTAGTTGCGGTCTTCCTTGGCGAGGTCGTGGGCGTAGGTGTTGGCCGCGTTCTCACCGTTGAAGGGGCCGTGGATCTCGATGCTGCCGAACGGCTTGACGGCCTCGACCGCGTACACGTCGCCCGTGTGCAGGTTGCCGATGGTGAAGAGTTCCTTGCGCTGCATGGTGCCTCCTTCGTGGGTGAGTCCCCTCGCGTGAGGGGCCTGGAGAAGGGGGCCGAAGCCCCCCTCCTCTTCTACGCCTCGGTGGCGGTGTTCGTGACGGTGGCGGTGAGGGCGTCGATGCCCTCCTGGCAGGCCCGTGCGGCGGCCTGGGCGACCCGTGCGTTCTCCTGGGCGGCGAGCGAGGCGGCCTTCGCCTGCTCGGCCGTCTCGGTCAGGCCCTTGATGTGGGCCAGCAGGAAGTCGAGCGCCTCGACGGCGTCCTCGTCGGCCGCGTTGTCGACCAGGGCCGAGAGGATCTCGACGGCGCGGTCGAACGTCATCGGCTCCTCGATCTTCTCGACCGAGATGCTCACGCTGCTGACGAGCCAGGTGGTGCCGTTGTAGTCCTCGACCTCCATGCTGTCGTAGACGACATCTCTGGCCGAGTCCTCGGCCGCGTCCTCGTCCTCGGCCTCGATCACGTAGTTGATCTCGCCGCCGTCGCACTCGACTTCGTTGCTGGAGAAGTACGAGTTGTCGATGAAGTCCTCGGCGCCCTCGGGCGTGTCGAAGCGGATGCCGTCGCACTCGACGCTGGTCGAGAGCGAGAACTCGATGGTGACCTGGAACTTGCTCATGGTGTTCCTCCTTCGTGGGTGTGATCGCCAGAGTGGCGACCTGGGGACGGAGGAGAAGCTCACCGAGGCCCATGCGGCCCCGGCTTCCCCCGCTCTTCGGCCCTGTAACCCGTCGTTGGATCCGCCCCAGGGCCAGACGACGCGATGGGCTGCGTCGAATCCGGTGTCCCGGTCATCAGAGGCTAAGGCGGACGACGTGTGAAGGAGGAGGTAGTTGCCCGGCTCGCATTGGCCGGGAGGCTCTCATCGACCCCGTAGGACGCAGCGCCTACCCCGACCTCGGTCGGACGCGGCTCAACACCGCTTCGGCGCCACGCCCCCCGCAGGGGGAGGCTGGCATGTAGGCGGGTACTCGGCTGGCGGACTTCGCGGGCCTTTCCTCCGGCTTCCCCGGGAGCAGAGCGCCCTTCACGTTGGGCGGTGCTTCCCGGCTGGCAGGGGCCACGTTACCGACACGGCGGCACACCGCAAGGGTGAAACGGAGTGACGGAGAACAAGAATGTCGCAATTTGCGGGTTTTTCGTGTTTGGGCCTGCTGGCTGGCGCCCGTCTGCTGCGGGGCGTAGAATCGGCTCCAGTGGCCGATTTGACGATCATCGAGGGCGGCCGGGGCTGGCATCCGTCGGTGGATCAGTCGGCGGAGGATCCGGCGCTGCGGCCGGACGGGAAGCGCCAGTGCGTGGACGTGAAGCAGGGCGGCGGCCGGTGCGGCGCCTACGCGGTCACGGGCCTTGCTCGCTGCGCCTTCCATGCGGGCATGGCCGACCCCGCAGTCGGGGGGCGAGCGAAGGGCGCGGCGATCCGGGCGAGCAAGGAGCGTGCCCGCGAGCTTGACGCGATCTCGCGCCTGGGGACGAGGGCCATCGTCGCCCAGGTGTTCACGGAGCGGGCGAGCGACGTGCGCAGCGTGGTGGGGGCGATCCTGGACGATGCGCTCGACCTGGACGCACCGGCGGCGACACGCAGGGCGGCGAGGACGGCGCTGCTGCCCTGGCTCGATCAGGCGCTCGGGCGCCCGAAGGAGAGCGTGGAGGTGACGCTGCCCGGGAGCGTGGAGGAGATCGAGGGCATGGAGTACACGGCGCTGCTGGCCGCCAGGGACGCCCTGCGCCAGGCCGCCGGGGGCGCCTGACGAACCCCCTCGGGGCGCCTTCCTGCGCTTGGGCACGAAGCCAGTAGAGGGTCGGAGCCTGAAGCCAAACCGGACAGGCGGAGCAGGGCGTACAGACAGGCTGGGGTGAGGCGTGGGGTGGCGCCCGGGCCACGCTCGGGGCAGCGGGTCAGGCCCAGCCTCGGGGGTGCTGCACAGGGCCGATCCTGCCCTCCCCACACGCCTCCGCAGCGCCCCGCAGACAGCCTCGTAGATGGCTCAACAGAGCCAAACGAGGCCGTTCTGGCCGACCTCGATCCGGCCAGGCCGGACAGCCCGATCCGCAGGGCGAGCGCGAGCCGGGTACCACCCCCCCGGCGCGTGGCGCGGGGCGGCTGCGCCCGTGTCCCGCACCCCACCCCCACACGAAAATGCCCCCACCATCATGCCGTCATGCCATGTGCCATACTGCCGTCATGCCGACTGAGAGTGGGGTGGCGAAGGTGACGGTTCGGATCCCCCCGGATCTGCACCGTCGCTTGCGTCAGGTCGTGTTCGACCAGGACACGTCGATCCAGGCGGAGGTGGCGAATCTGATCGTCATGTATGTGGAGCACCATGAGGGGCAGAAGGTGGTGAAGCATGGGTGAGAAGTTCGATCCGTTCAAGTCTCGACCCGACCCGGGGCGTCCTCTGGCGGGCCTCTCCAACGAGGAGCTTGCGGCACTGGGGGAGGAGGTCGGGGTGCATGTCGGCTTCCCGGATCCGATCCCCCCGCCGACGCCTCCTCCGCCCCCGCCCAGGGACGCCGACCCGGACGAGGAGCCTCCCGAACAGGAGGGCCATGTGCTCTCCAAGACGGTGGCGGACTGGATCGCCTTGAACTCGGGCGGGCAGGAATTCTTCCACGGCCCCCTGCCCCCGGACGTGGCCGCGATCTGGGGCCACCCCCCGCACCGGGCTGCCGACGAGGCGACGGCGCGAATCCTGATCTCCACCTGGGGCCTGGACGAGTTCAGGAGTTCCGCCCTGCACAAGACCGCCCTGGCCGAGAAGGCCCGGACTGCGAATACGGCGGGGGTCACCGCCCGTTTCAAGGCGGAGCGCGAGCAGAAGGCGAAGAGGAGGTGAGCGAACTGTCGATGATCGAGCGCCAGGGGGCTGATGTGGCGGTGTCCGCCTGTCCGGAGTGCTGGACTTTGCTCTGCCTGGAGCGCCCCTCCCAGGCGCAGCGCTTCGACTGCCCGCTCTGCGCAGCAGCCCTGCGCGTGAGCGGCGCCTTCGTAGAGGCGCTCGCCTACGGCACCAGCAACCGCATCCACCCGCTCACATGAACGGAGGCCGAGATGGGCTACGGACTCGTTGGCATTCTCGTAATCATCCTGCTGATCCTGCTGATCATCTACTTCGCCAGACGTGCCTAGATGAACATCAGGCTCGCGAAGTCGGGCGACGTGATCACCGTCAAGGTCGGAAGGATGGTTGAGCACGTCGACACCTTCGGCAAGGACAAGGCCCAGGTCTTCGACGCCGTCAGGTGGGCGTTGATCTCCAAGGGGGCAACACTGTCGGAGATTCAGATCACCGAGGAGCTTCAGCGCCTCCATGCCTGACGAGCGGGCCATGCGCTTCGGCTACCTGATCTCGGAGATCGAGGTCAGAGCACGACGACTGCTCGACGGGCAAGCACCCGACATCATCGCCGCGCTTGGCGTCATGCAACGTGATCTCACCGAGGCGAAGGAGATCGCAGCCGAGGTCAGCCGCGAGGCGCTCGACAAGACCGTGAGCGACCTGTGAGTTGGCTCGCGTTGCTCGGACTCGCCGTGCTGCTCCGGGGAGGCGGCCACGACCTGCTTGCGCTCGGTGTCGGCATCGTCGGCATCGTCTGGACGATCCAGCTTTTGAGGGCCTTGTGAAGAAGACCCCGAACGACGTAGCCGTACCCGAAGCACAAGCGCTGGCCGAGCAGGCGAACCGTCTGTCCGCCGCGTGCTCGTTGCGTCCGTTCACGCCCGAGGAGGCCGAGGAGGCAGTGGACGTGCTGCTTGCGATCCCCGGGCTTCTGTCCGTTGTGGCGACGCTGCAACAGGAACGCGACGAGCGGCTGACGAGGGAAAGCGGCCTGGCGCTCATCGAGGAGGCGCAGCGGTGGCAGCGTGCCTACGACGAACGGTGCCGCGAGTTGGTGGCTGTCCGGGAAGACGTAACACGGCTACGCGAAGCGCTTTCAGAAATGCGAACCTGGGCCGGAGCCTTGGAGGCAACTCTAGGTTCAGCTAAACGAGCGAAAGCTAAAGCCATCGGGGAGTTGGCTGACGCCGCGCTCGTCGTGTCGTCGCCCCCACCCGGAGCGCCGCTGACGGAGCCGGAGGCCCATACGGCATCCACACTGCCCGCCTCCGGCTCCGTGAGCGTGTCGCCCCCACCCGGAGAACGAGCAGCACCGCATGACGACGATTTCAACCCGAGTCCCACAGCGCACCTCCAAGGCTTCGGAGAGGCGAGCACCGCCCCCGGCGTTCCTGATGGTTCACCGGAGACAGAGTGAGCGCACCGCGCTGGCTCTGCCTGGAGTGCGGACGGCCCCGCCCCGTCGCCACCTGGGCGACGCCGTGTGTGTGCGGTGCGACCCTGACGGCGGAGCTAGCTGACCGTGCCGGTGCCAAACAGGAAGATCAGCCAGAGCGCGAGCGCGATCAGGAACAGGCAGATGTCACCGAGACTGAGAGTCATCGCCTCCTTCTACCCTGACGGCCGGACGGATATGTCACGCGACAGGCAACTGGTGATTCGCCAGGACGAGCGGGAGCACCTGCTCTGGGAGCATCGCGCCTACGAGCGCGGCATGACCGTCTCCGAGATGGTGCGCAAGGCCGTGGACGCCTACTGCGACGGTCACGTCGGCGTCCCCTTCGCCGCCACCTGCCACTGGCGCGAGCGGCACCGGGACGGGCACACCTGCCCCGGCTGCGGAGGATCTGCCCGGCCTGCGGCGTAACATCGGAGGCGATGTGCCTGTCGCCGTCGCCTACTGGCCCGATGTCATCCTCGCCGTGGCCGCGCTCGTCACCGCGATCGCCGGTCTGCTCGCAGGCTGGGCGGCGCTTCGCCGCACCAAGTCGAACGCGATGAAGACGGCGGAGGAGAACTGCCTCGACCGCCTCAAGCAGGCCCGTGAGGAGGCCGAGCAGACGGCGCTCGCCCTGCACAACGAGCGCATGGAGAAGCTCGCGTGAAAGCCTCCCCCGGCCTGCTGCTCGCGGCCGGACTCGCCCTCGCCGCCGTCTCCGGGGGCCTCGGCGCCGCCGCGCTCGGCACCACAAGTGCCGACCCTTCCCGCACCGTCACCATCGAGGTGGGCACCGGCGCCACCGGGCCGCAGGGGCCAGCGGGGCCACCCGGCCCGGAAGGCCCACCCGGCCCCGGCGGTGTGGGGAATTGCCCACAGGGCAGCACATTCGGGGAGGCCGTCTTCGTCCAGCAGGGCAAAGGCCCCACCACGCTACTCACCTGCATCAAGGACTAGGAGGAACCGTGACGTTCAAGCCAGCCGAAGACGCACAAGGCCCCGCCGCCAAGGCGGGCACCGGCCCCCAGACGCTCGTCGTCCCCACCGGGCAGCGCGGCGTCATCACCGACATCCACGGCTCCTCGGTCACCGGGGGGGCGGTCACGATCAACCTCGGCCCCGGTGCGCTGCCCCTCGGGATCCTGCCCGCGAACGGGCGCATCGACGCCAGTTTCGAACCGGGCGTGCTGATGGGCGACCCCGACTTCGACATCGTGCTCGCAGCCCCCGCCGACTTCAACGGCGGCATCTTCGGCTACATCACGTCCGGCTCCTCCTAGGAGCGAAGGTGAGCACCGCCGTCACCTCCCTGTCGGAGATCGAGAGGGTCGTCAACCTGCGCCTGCTGGAGATGGAGATCGAGCGCCGCGACGCCGCCACGCACCCCTCCCACCTGCTCGACCGCGTCACCTGCCTCGACGCCAAGACCGGCGAGAAGTTCCGCTTCCACCTGAACGACCCCGACTCGGGCTGGTACTGGCAGCGCGGCGTGCTCGACGGCTGGCTGGAGCACGACCGTTCGCTGGAGTTGAAGGCGCGGCAGATCGGGGTGACCTGGCTCGCCGCCGGGCTGGCGCTCTGGTATGCGCTCTACCAGCCCGGGGCGAGGATCCTGATCATCTCCATCAACGAGGTGGAGGCGGTCAAGGTCGTCAACCGCATCTGGGACATGTGGCGCAGCGTGCCCGAGCACCTGCGAAACGGCAGGCAGGTCGTCAAGCCCTCCCGGGGGATCCGCCCCACCACGGAGATTCAGTGGGGCGACCCGGACGGAACCGTCTCCTCCATCCTCGCCATGCCCGCCACCGCCACCGCAGGGCACGGGGAGACGGCCACGCTTGTGATCCTGGACGAATACTCACGCCAGGAGTATGCGCAGCCCACCTGGAAGTCGACCTTCCCCACCATCGACGGCGGCGGGCGGGTGATCGTCATCTCCACCGCCAACGGCGTCTCCAACCCCAACACGGGGGAGGGCAACTATTTCCACTATCTGTACGTCAACGCGGAGACGCTCGGGATCAACGCCAACTTCCTGCCCTGGAACCTGCATCCGCTCAGAGATCAGAACTGGTACGACACCAAGGCCAACGCGCTCCCCCCCAACGACAGGGCCGAGCAATACCCGACCGATCCCGACGATGCGTTCATCAACACCGGGGAGACATGGTTCGACGTGGAGGCGATCAATAGCTACGCGAAACACAACCGCTCCCCCGACGCCGTCATCCCGCTCTACCGGATGAGAATCATCGAGAAAATCGGGCGGGCCAAGGTGGAGAAGACCGTCAACGGGCCGATCAGGATCTACCGGGAACCCGTGCCGGAAAGGCAGTACGGAATCGGGGCGGACGTAGCCACGGGGCGGGCAGCCGACTTCAGCGCCGCCTACGTGATCGACTTCACCAACATGGAACTCGTTGCCGAATACCACGCCTCCATCGACCCCGACCTGTTCGGCACCGACCTCTACTACCTGGGCCGCTACTACAACGACGCGCTGCTCGCCGTCGAGATGGGCGGCGGCTACGGCGAGCCGGTGATCATCAACCTGCGCTCCACCGACAGGGGCAGGCCCGCCTACCGGCGCCTCTACCGCCACCGCGAGCAGACCAAGCTCGATGCGCCCGAGACGAGCCAGTGGGGCTTCCCCATCAACACCAAGACCAGGCCGCAGATCATCTCCGCGCTCGGCTCCGCGATCCGCGAGCGCAGCCTCCACTGGATGCCACCGGGCCTCGTCTCCGAGGCCCGCACCTTCGTCCGCGCCAAGTCCAACCCCTCGCCCCGCGCCCAGGACGGCTGCAACGACGACCGCGTCATGGCTGCCTGCCTCGCCCTGCACCTCTACTCGCTGCGCGGCTACCACCCCAACGCGAAACAGCGGCGCAAAGAGAAGAAGGAGCGCTGGCGCCAGATCGGGATCGACGGCGCCCCCTCCCCGGCCAAGCGCCGCCACGACCTCCGCCGCTAGGGGCAGAATCAGGCCGTGCCCCCGCCGAAGCGCAGATCGAGGCCGCGCCCGCCCGCGCCGATCAACCCGCGCTTCGACCCGCGCCTCAACCCGTGGCCGCTGCCACCCGGCTGGATGACCCCGCACACGCGCCTCTTCGCGCCCCTGAACCCCGGCTTCTACCCGCCGCCCGGGAGGGAGCCGCCCGCGTTCGGCAACGCGCTCGGCTGGGGCGGGCACCCCGGCGTCGAGGGCAACCTCTTCATCGGCAAGGACAAGGCGCCGCAGACCGGCGGCTGGGTCTACGGACTGGAGAACAACTACCCTGGCCCCCGCCAGAACCCCTATCGGGAGGGTGGCCCGACAGGGCGGGCCTGACCCTATCCGTTCCAGGGCGTAGCATCACCCGCAAAACCTTCCAGGAGGCAAGCGCATGTCGATGATGGACCTCATGGCTCAGGGCGGCGCCCCCCCGGATCAAGCGCCGCCGCCCGACCCGGGTGCAGGCAACCCGATGGCGGCCCTGATGGGCGCAGCCCCCGGCCCAGAAGCTGCTCCGGGCGGCGCCGCACCGCCCGGAGCGGACCCCTACGCCGGGACACCCGGCCCCGAGAGCGAAGGGCCAGCCCAGGGCGACGGGGGCGACGAGTCCTCCGACTACCAGGACGCGATCACGGCGCTCACCTCGGCGCTCAACCGCCCCACCACCGACCAGCAGGAGATGGCGGAGATCCAGAAGTGCATCGCCGCCATCCAGGGCCTGCTCGGCAAGAACGAGAAGGCGCTCGACTCCGCGATGGGCACCAGTCCCCAACTCAGGAAGGCCCTCGCTGGCGGCGGGGCCTAGAAGGAGAGAAGCCATGACAGAGCCTGCGCCCGAACCCCAGGCGGCAGCCACGTTCACCCGCGCCTGCAAATGCACGCCCGGCGCCCCCGGTGTGGTCACCTTCAGCTACGACGACGCCGTCCCCTCCACCCCCGTCACCGCCGCCTGCTCCAAGTGCTCGACCTCCTCGACGGCGCTGAAGATCCAGAGCGGCTTCCAGCCCTAGGAGGGGAGATGGCGCAGACCTCCATCACCTACTCCTGCCGGTGCTCGCCCGAGGCAATCGTCTACGTCCTCTACGACGACGACCCGGAGACGGCGAAGGACAACCCGCCCATCGCCAACTGCGACAGATGCACTACCCCTTCCGAGGCCCTGCTCTACCAGACCGGTTTCCAGACGCGCTAGCCGGTGGCGCTCCCGACATCCACCAGCGTCTACTCGCCCAGCGAAGAGGACCGCAAGGCGATCAACCTCGTCGTCAAGGCGGTCGAGTCATGCGAAAGGGACTGGCACGACGCCTTCTGCGCGAAGGTCGAGCAGCGCTACTCCGCCTACCGGGGGATCCGCCAGCAGGCGGAGGGCACGGCTGGCTGGCGCTCCAACGTGACCGCCCCCTATCTGCTGAACATCGTGGAGGGGATGCTCGCCACCCTGGTCGACCCGAACCCGTACATGATGGTCACCCCGATGCCGACCCCCGGCGAGGATCTGCTGGCGGTGATGGCGCGAATGCAGAACGCGGAGAAGGCGGAGGCGAAGCTCAACACCGACCTGAACCGTGACCGCTTCGCGGAGAAGCAGCGGCCCTTCATGCAGCAGGATCTGATCGCCGGGTTCACCGTCTCCAAGCAGCACCGCCTGCGCGAGAAGCAGACGCGCAAGTACCTCTCGCTCGGGACCGAGATCGTCTACGACGAGTTCGGCGGATCCATCGACATCGTGGACGGCCTCCAGGAGGCGATGGACGAGGGTGTCGTGATGCGCGACTCGCCCACGATGGAGGTGCGGGACGTGCGCGACTTCATGCTCCCCGGCTCGGCCACCTCGCTGGCGACGGCGCCATACCTGATCGACCGCACCTGGGCGACGATGGACACGCTGCGGCGCATGGAGGCGATGGGCGTCTACGACAACGTCGACCACTGCTCCACCACCAACGTCCCCCGCAAGGCGGCGCGTCAGCGCGAGATGAAGCTCCGCAACGTCGACAGGACGAAGGGCCTGATCGAGGTGATCGAGTTCTGGACGGGCGAGGATGTCGTCACGGTTGCCAACAGGAAGGTGCTGCTGCGCAAGACCACCAACCCGTTCTGGCACGGCACCTATCCCTTCGTCGCCACCTCCGCCATGCCCGAGGCGTTCCAGGTGCCGGGAGTGTCGGTGATCGAGGGCCTCGCCCAGATGCAGGACATGCTCTGGACGTTGCAGAACACGCGCATGGACACCACGCGGATGCAGGCGAACATGATCACGCTGATCCGCTCCGACGTGGACGACCCCGACGACTACGAGTGGGCGCCGCTCGCCCAGTGGATCGTGGACGATCCCAATCAGGTCACGACGCTCCAGATCGACCCGAACGTCGCCGGGGTGACGCTCCAGGCCGAGGAGCTACTGAAAGGCGACATCCAGAACATCATGGGCGGGCTGCCGTTCCAGGGCGGCGCCAACTCCGGGATCGACCAGACGACCGCGACCGGAGTCTCGATCATCAACAGCATCGCCCAGCAGCTACTCGCCGCCCGCAAGCAGCAGTACCTGTGGGCCTACGAGCGGATCGGCACCCAGTTCCTCTCCATCTCGCAGCAGTTCATGCGCGAGAAGGAGACGCTCACCAAGGTCGGCCCCGAGGGCGGGATGCTGGGGATGGAGGTCGACCCGCTCGACATCCAGGGCGTCTTCGACGTGAAGCTCCAGGCGGCCACCGAGTCGATGATGCGCCAGGAGCGCAGGGCCGAATGGCAGACGCTCTTGAACATGGCGCTCCAGGGCGCCGGGATCTCCGAGCAGCTTGGCGCCCCCCTCAACATCAAGGCGTTCTGGGAGAGCCTGCTGAAGAGCTACGACGTGCAGGACTCGGATCGCTACTTCCGGCCCAAGTCAGCCCAGCCCCCGCAGCAGCAGCAGGCCCAGCAGATCCCGGGCATGGGATCCCCGCCCGCGCCCGACTCTGCCGGAGGCCCGGGGGTGACGAACCCGGCGCTCGCCGCAGGCCCCTCGTCGCCATCCTCGGCCGTGTCGATGTCCCCTGTCGCCGCGCAGCAGCAGATGGCCGCGATGACGGGCGCCGGGATGAATGGCGCCGGATAAGCCGCTCACCCGCGAGGCGCTTCAGCGCGGCGACAGGCTGATCGCCCTCCAGGAGCACCCCGGCTTCGCCGCCCTGGTCGAGGAGGCGGCCAGGAAGGCGGCGCGGGACGAGAAGACCCTGACCGTTCGCGCCAAGAGCGAGGAGGGCGTCAGCCATGCAGAATGGCGCTACTGGGCCGGGTTCCAGGCCGGGATGGAGTACCTGCTGAACCTCCCCGGCCACGCCCAGCGCAAGCTCGACAAGCACAACGACTCAGCCGGGAGTGAGACATGAACCTGCCAGAGGCGCAGAAGCGGATCGAGGAGATCAACGAGGAGCAGGGGATGACCGACCCGTTCCCGAAGTTCGACCAGCCCGATCCTCCGCCCCCCGTCGAGGCCGCCGAGCCGGAGCAAGCCCCCGAGGAGGTCGAGGCCAGCGAGGCGGAGACGCCCGAGGCCGAGGGTGGGGGCGAGGCCGCAGGTGCGGCCAGTGTAGAGGCCGAGGATGACGACATCGCCTGGGTCAGGGCGAACAAGGGCTTCGATGTCAGCGACCCGGTCGTGGCGAAGACGCTCCGCAACCAGGAGGAGATGATCCGCCGCCAGGGCACCGAGGTGGGTGAGGCCCGCAAGCTGATCGAGCGGGAGCGCCAGGAGCGGGAGGCGTTCCAGGCGCAGATCGAGCAGCGGCTGGAGCAGGATTTCGAACCGGACGAGTCCTGGGAGGAGTGGGCCGACGAAGGGGTGACCATCGACCCGCTCCAGACGATCATCGAGGCGGGCAATGCGGGAGGCCCCGCCGCCGCCCGCTTCGCGCTGTCGCGCTGGCACGCCTACGACCCGGCGGGCGCGACCGCCTTCCAGGTGGAGGCGGCGCAGCAGCAGCAGTGGGCACAGGCCCAGCCCACCCAGACCGACGCGGACGGCGCCTGGGAGCGGGTCGGGAGCCGTCACCCAGACCTGCTTGACTACAAGGATTCCATGACGAGCCTGCTGGATGACCCGGAGACACTCGACCGCATGAACGCGCTCGCCTCCGTCAATCCTGACGCCGCCCTGGAGAACCTCTACCTGCAAGCGCGGGTGGGGCAGACCGACAAGCAGCGGTCGGATGCGCTGGCGAAGGCGAACGCGGCCAGGGCCGCGCAGGCCGACGCCTCGGCGCGGGATGCCACCGTCGCCTCAGCGACAGCATCCGCAGGGCACGGTGAGGGGCGCCCGCTCACCGAGGCCGAGCAGGTCAGGGCGAACATTCGCGCAGAGCTTGGCCTCGTCATCCCAGACTGAGGACACCCTTGCTTCTTGCGGTTGAACCGCAACAAACAACCGACAGGAGCTAGAGATGCCAGCAATCGGATCTGGCCTCGTCTCGACCGCTGACGTTCTCCCCGACGAGAAGGTCGTGGACATGCGCGAGGACTTCTACGTCCTCGACCCGGACGAGTCCCAGTACACCACCTACGTGATGGCGACCGAGAAGAAGACCGCCACCCGCGAGATCGTCAACTGGCTGGAGGACGAGTACATGCCTCGCCTCTCCACCGTCGCGGGCGCCGGGTACGCCACCGGGGCCGCAGTCGCCATCACCGTCACTACCGGCCAGGGGCCGTACTTCGTGGTCGGCAACATGATCAAGAACATGCGGACGGGCGAGGGCCTCTGGGTCACCGCCATCGCAGGCGACGTGCTCACCTGCACCCGCAGCATCGGACGCATCGCCGCGACGGCGGGCCTGGCCGGGGACCAGCTTCTGATCGCAGGCTCCGGCTACGCGCAGGGCGCCGACTTCCCGCAGACCGCCGTGGTCAAGCGGGTGCTCGGCTTCAACTACACCCAGATCTTCCGCAACGGGTGGAATTTCTCCCGCACCGAGACGAAGATCAAGGAGTACGGCGGCGCCAACCCCGCCAAGGAGCAGGCGAAGAAGTTCGTGGAGCACAAGCGGGGCATCGAGTACAACGGCTTCTGGGGCGGGCGCGAGCAGATCGTGGACGGCGTCACCGGAGAGCCGGTCGGCTTCGCGGGTGGCCTGGACGACTTCATCACCTCGATCCGCCGCGACGTGAACGGCAGCCTCACCGCCGACTACCTGGACGACTTCCTCCGTGACGCGCTCGCGCACGGCTCCAAGAACAAGGTGTTCTACGTGGCGCCGCTGCTGGCGCTCCAGATCTCCAAGTTCAACCGCTCGGGCCAGGGCGGGCAGTGGAGGGCGGAGCCGCAGAACAAGGCGGGCCTCAAGGTGGACGCCTTCATCTCGGGCGCCTACGGCTACGAGATCCCCGTCGTGGTGAAACGCGACTGGAACTCGTTCTCGACGGCGGGCAAGCAGTACGGCGGCTGGGGCTTCCTGGCCGACCACGACTACATTGCCGCACGCCCGCTCACCGACTCCGACACGCAGCTTCTGCTCAACCGCGAGCCGCGTGGCCGGGACGCCACCGCAGGCGAGTACCTGACGGAGATGACGTGGGAGATCGGCTGGGAGGCGGTTCACGCGATCCTCTACGGCGTCGTCTAGCCGGGGAGCCACAAACCGAGCGGGGGCGTCCCGGCTGGCGCCCCCGCCCGGTACAGCCGGAAACAGCCGACGACGAGAGGATGGGGATGCGCTTCATCAGCCAGTACAAGCAGTTCGGGATGCAGGTCAGGGCGATCCGCGAGATGGTTCTCGCGACCGGCCAGGTGCAGGTTCAGGTGGAGCCGATCTACATCCAGTTCTGGCAGGGCGATGTCTCCGAGGCGGAGGTCGCCGCAGCCGAGTCCCACTGGGGCGTCTTCGCGGGGCGCACCGTCGAGCGCGACCAGATGACGCCCACCCCGCTGGTCAGCCGCCTCTCGGCCTTCGACACCGACGCCGACCACCACCCCTGGGCGAACGACCCGGCGGTGAAGGAGATGGTGGAGGAGACGCTGCTCAGGAAGGCCGGGGGCAAGGACTTCATCTACGTCCCCAGGCCGACGACGCTGCCGCCGTGGCCGAGCTACGACGAGTTCGCGGGCAACCTGAACGCCCTGCTGAAGCGCATCGAGGAGGACGGCTACACGCTGGAGTCCGTGCTCGCCTACGAGCAGTCGCCGGACGGGCCGCAGCGGGACGCCCACATCGCCTTCCTGGGCGAGGAGATCCTGAAGCGTGACGCTGCCGAGGAGGGCGGCGACTTCATCGGGGCGTGAGCGACCGCACCCTGAAGCCAGCGAAGATCATCTCGGCCGAGAACGACCCGGCCCGCCTCGTCCTGGAGGACGGCCGGATCAGGCATGACGTTCTGCTGACCGTGGACGCCGAGACGCTGGAGCGGATGTCGCAGGGCTGGATCTGCGCCTACTGCACCGAGCCGCTCGCCCGTGCGTTCCCGCAGGAGTGCAACTTCTGCCGCTTCCCCGTTGCCGACCAACAGACCGACTACCTCACCAGGCGCTACGTCGGGGAGGTGCGGATCGGGTCGAAGATCAAGCTGGCCGACGAGGTGGAGCGGATGAACGAGCTTGTCGCTTACGAGCAGCGGACAGGGATCGCCCTGCCCGACTCCGTCTGGAATGGGAAGGGAGAGATCTGATGGGAAAGGTGAAGATGATCAACTCGGTCGGGGAGTACGTTGCCGGGCAGGAGTACAACCTGGACGACGAGACATCTGACCGCTTCCTCGCGCTCGGCTACGCCGAAGGCGACGTGGCCGGGGACTACTCCATCGAGGAGTGGGAGGCGTTCGTGGCCGAGCAGGAGCAGGGTGTCCAGAGGGTGGATGCCTGATGGCCTCCCAGCACTACAACTTCGCGCTCCAGGAATTCTGGAAGGGCACGCTCGGTGACATCACCTCGGCAGGCGTCCCGGTCAAGGTTCGGCTGATGCGCGTGTCGGCCTACACGATCTCGCAGGCGCACCAGTTCGCCTCGTCGCTCCCGGCCGCCATCGCCACCGACGTGACGCTCGGCAGCAAGACCGCCAACGGGGCGGGAGCCGACCCCGGCTGCTTCGACGCCGCCGACGGCACCTTCCTCGCCGTGCCCGCAGGTGCTGCCATCGACTGCCTCGCCGTCTTCAAGGACACCGGTAACCCGGCGACCAGCCCGCTGCTCTTCTACATCGACGGCTTCACCGTGACGCCCAACGGCGGCGACATCACGGTGCAGTGGCAGAACAGCGTCCCCTGGATCGCGAAGCTCTAGAGGAGCAGGCGGTGGCGGCGTTCACCGGCAACAGTGTCGTCGGCCAGGTCATCGTCGGTGACGGCCACGTCGTCTCAAGTGGTCAGCACGGCGTCGTCAACGGCGTAGCGAGCGCTCAGGCGTTCGGGGCGCTCTACATCGCGATCACGCAGACGACAGGCGCGGGTGGCGTCCTCTCGGCCCAGAGCTTCGGGACGCCGAAGATCGCCTGGTCGCAGATCGTTCAGGTCCCCGGCCTGCCGCAGCAGACGGGGCTGCGCTCCATCGTCGGCGGGGTCATCTCGGGCGACGGCCATCTCGTCGGCGGCACGGGGCTTCAGTTCGGCTTCGTCAAGCTCGTACCCGGCAGAGTCACGGTCGGCGTGCCTGGGCTGGGTTCGGCGCAGCAGTTCGGCAAGCCCTGGATCGCCTTCTGGCAGCCGCTGCCCGTGCTCGGCGTCCCCTCGGCGCAGCAGTTCGGCAAGCCGCTCGTCTTCAAGGTCTGGGTGCGGCCGATCTCCTGCATCAGCATCGACCTGCTCGCCGCCGTCCAGACTAATCTCGACCTGACCGCCTCCGAGGCGGAAGACCTCGATCTTCAACCAGCGGGGTGCGACTGATGCCATACACAGGACAGACATGGACGGACGGTGTGACGCCGCTGGACTCCGTGCATATGAGCGCACTGGACGCGGGCGTCGTGGGTGCGGTGGACGTGGACAACCTCGCCGCCGCCGCCAGCCAGATCGTCGCCAACAAGCTGCTGGCCGGGGATGCCCAGCCCGCCTTCAAGATCCTTGGTGACGGCGCCCATTCCTGGGGGCCGGGAAGCTCGACTGCGCCGGACACGAACCTCTACCGCGCGGCTGCGAACACGCTCAAGACCGACGGCGCGTTCACGTCGGCGCTCGACGTGATCTCGCAGATCAACGCGACGGGGATGACACGGCTCGGCGGTGCAGGCCCGGGCGGCGAGGCCGGGATCAAGCTCGGCAACGCGGGCGACACGAACCTCTACCGCAGCGGTGCGCAGATCCTCAAGACCGACACCAACTTCCGCGTCGGCCAGTACCTCGACGTGGACTTCGCCGGTGCCGGGTACCAGATCCGCTTCGGCAGCGCCGTGGACACGAACCTCTACCGCTCGCAGGCGGGCGTGCTCAAGACCGACGGCCAGTTCTGGGCTAGCACCTACCTCGCTGCCAACAAGGGCACGGCGAATGAGGTTACGGTCGGCCACAACGGCGGCGCGGCGGCGGCAGGTTTTTACTTCAGCAACACGGGCGATACGAACCTCTACCGCTACGGGGCGAACCAACTCATGACCGACGGCTACCTCTACACGGGGCAGGCCGCGTACTTCATGCGAGGGTCTGCAACCCAGGTCGGCATCGTGGCCCAGGGCGGTTCGCAGGCCGCTCTCACTTTCGCGGGCGACACGAACCTGTACCGCTCGGCTGCGAACGAACTCAAGACCGATGGGGCGTTCAAGGCGGGGGGCGAAATCTGGGCTAGGCCGGGGGCTGCTGCCCAGGTCGTGATCGGGTCGAACGTCGGCGGCAACGCGGGCATCTACTTCGGCAGCGGGTTCGACACGAACCTTTACCGCTACGCGGGGGCCGTGCTCAAGACCGACGGCCAGTTCTACGTCACTAGCTACGTCGCCGCCGCTCAGGGGACTGCGGGGCAGGCGACCACGGGAGGGGTAGGCCCGTCAGGAGCGGCCGGTATCCAGCTTGGAGGGGCGGGCGACGTGACGCTCTATCGCAACTCGGCCACCGAGTTGAAGTCGAACGTCACCATCACCGCGCCCAACGTGAACGTGCAGGGCACGAACGGCGTCATGCTCTTCGGTGAGGCCGGTGTCCCGAAGGCCGGGAGCGCAGGCTCGTTCAAGATCACCGTGGACGGGGCCACCTACTACGTCCCCTTCTACCCATGATCGAGCCTTTCAAGTACCTGATTCAGCCTGTCGCTATCGAGCGCGACAGGAGCGGGCGTGTTGTGGCCGAGCGACCCGGCGAGATTTTCACCGTCTTCAGCGCAGCCCAAGCAGCGGAAGCGATCAACGACTTCGAAGCTCAGCTTGAACGGCTGAGCGAGGAAGGAGAAAGACATGCCGGTGACCGAAACGATGGTGCTGGAGATCGTGTGCGACAACCCGAACTGCCCGGGCAACCAGCTAGATCCGGCTGACCGCACGGACTGGTTCTTCGTCAACCGTGAGGTCTACGGCTCGGTGACCGAGCAGTTCGTCTACTGCTGCGCCGCGTGCTCGGGGACGTTGCAGGCCGTCCCGGTCCCGCCGCCGACCGGGCCGCCCGTCGAGCTTCCTCCGCCCGAACCGGGCTAGGGGAAGGAGACTCCGATGCCAGCGAACACGTCCGACTCCTACACCTGGAACGACGCTCCGCCGCGGGGTCATCCGATGGAGGGATCGGACGACTTCCCCGGCCCGCTCTACCCCCCTGACGCCGCGCCCGCCTACACGCCCTCCAAGGACAGCCCGTTCGTGGTCGCGGTCAAGCGGGCCTGCGCCCACCTGGGGGCGTGGCCGTGGGATCCGCCCTCCTGGGACGACAGCTACTCCAACACCTTCGCGCACGGGCATGCGACAGACGCGCGGAAGGCCGGGGTGGAGGCGGTGCAGCGCTGGGCGGGCACGATGGACGACACCGGCTTCGTCGGGGTCAAGACCTACAACTTCCTGCGCTCGGTGCTGATCCCGCAGGGGCGCACGCACGCCGGAGAGCCTGCCTGGGACTCGGTCTGCATCAGCCTCACCGAGCAGGCTTTCGACCTTGCGTATCCTCCCGAGCCGGACACGCTGATCCGTGAGGCGGCGCTCGACCTCGCCATCGCAGACATCGGCTACACCGAGGGCGGCAACAACGACAACAAGTACGGCCGCGCCTACGGTGAGAACAATGTCGCCTACTGCGCCATCGCCGCGACGATGTGGTATCTCGACGCGGACCACCCGGTCGGGCTGAGCTTCCAGACCGTGAAGCAGGCCGGAGCGAACGACCGGCACGACTTCGTCCCCTACGTCGTCTCGGACGCCCGCAACGGCCGCTACGGCTTCTCGGTCACGTCCGACCCGCAGCGGGGCGACATCGTCGCCTACAACTGGGGCGGCTCAGCGAGCGCGAGCGAGTGGGAGTTCGACCACGTCGGCCTGTTCGAAGAGTGGCTCGGCGGAGGCTCCTTCCATGCGGTCGAGGCGAACACCTCGCCCGACAGCGGCGGCAGCCAATCGAACGGCGGCGGCGTCTGGCGGCGCTCGCGCTCGACCTACGGGCAGGGCACGGTCTTCGTTCGGGTGCGAGAGCCATGACCCGGGGCCAGATCACGAAGCGCGTCATGCAGATCCTCGGCCTGGACGACACGGTGGGCGGGGAGGAGGCCACGCTCCTCCAGGACCTGCTCAACGAGGCGATCCTGGACATCTCGCGCCGCACCAAGCTGAACATGCGCTGCGTCGTCATGCACGTCCCGGCGGGGAACTCCTACTTCGACATGGATGTTCAGATCCTGACGATGATGGATCTGCGGCTGATGCCGGGCGAGGTTGCGCTGACCCAGCGACACGCCGACGAGGTGCTGGCCGACACGACCGGCTTGAGCTACTCCATCGTCGGCTACAACAGCCTGCTGCTCGCGGGAGGCACCGAGAGCGACCGCACCCTGAAGGCGTGGTACGTGCCCAGGCCGATGAAGATGACCGATGACATGCAGACCCCTGCGGACAGTCTCTACGGGGGGATCCCGGAGGAGTTCCACTACACGGCGATCCTCAACTACATGCTCTGGAACGGGGCCGACTACGGCGACGACATCACCTCGCAGTCGGGTGAGCGCTACCGCCTGCTCTACGAGGGGGAGGACGGCCGTGGTGGCAACCTGCGCGACATCCACAAGATGATCAACCGCAGGGCCACCCCGGGAGGGCGCAGGGGCAGCCTCACCGACAGCTACGTCTCCCACGACTACATCACCGTCGGGGGCCAGTAGGTGCCGAAGGTCGCAGAGCTTGTCGGGCAGATCAAGGGCATGAACCAGGACGCCCCCAGGGACAACCTCCCCAAGGGCACCGTCTGGAACCTGCACGACATCCTGCCCTCCTCGCGGGGCGCGAACCTGCGCGGGCGGGGCGAGTGGCTCTTCCGCTCCACTGCCTTCCCCGGCGCCAGCTACCCGGACGTGGGCCTGTTCGCCAACTTTGAGAACCTCGTCTCCAAGCTGCTCTTCATCGCCAACGACGGGAACCTCTACGACGTGGACCCGAACGCCGCCGACACGACGGCCGCCTCCCTGGTGGGGATGGCCTGCCAGTCGTGGCAGAACCCGGTGCAGCACCGCTTCCGGGTGATCGTGCCGAACTACACGGGCAACGCCCCCGGCAAGGTGGTGACGAACCCGGGGAGCTTCACCATCGCTGATCTGCCCGGCTCGGCGCTCACCGGGCGCTACGCCACCGTCTTCAAGGACAGGGTGATCCTCGGCAACGCGGTCGGCAAGGAGCAGCAGGTCGCCTTCTCCAAGCCGGGTGACCCGACGGCGGCCTGGGACCCGATCTCGATCATCAACACCTCGCTGCCGCTGACCGGGCTGGCGTCCCTGCGCGGCTCCATCCTCTGCTTCCACCGTGGCTCGATGGAGCGGCTGCGCGGCACCACCCCGCCCGACTCGACGCTCTCCAACCAGACCGGCGACATGGTGCTGGAGCCGTTCCCGGAGCGGATCGGCTGCGCCTCCCCGCGCTTCATCACCTACTGGCGCGAGAACGTCGTCTGGGCGGACGAGCGCGGCGTCTACATGACGGACGGCTCGGTGACGACGAACCTCGCCACCACGGGTGGCGTCTCCCGGGCCTGGAAGAAGCTCTGGGAGTACAACCCGACGATCATGTCCGCCACCATGTACGGCGACTTCTACGTGATCTCCATGTACCTGGGGTCGGAGCCGACCGCCTACGACTCCAGGAGCGGCGAACCCTCCCCCGACCCGCTGGCGTCACCGCCCGTCTCCAACAGGGCCTTCACCTTCGTCTGCGACATCCCGACGCGGGCCTGGTTCACGATGGGCAACTTCAACGCCGCCACCTACGTCGCCACCCAGGGCGTCGGTGGCGAGAAGCTCTTCCTGGGCGACCACCTGAACCGCCGCGTGGTCGATCTGACGGAGACGTTCGACCCGGGGTTGGGGGGCAACCGCACCGACGGCGACGGGAGCAGGGTCAACCCGATCCTGGAGACAGGCTGGAATCGTCTTGGCCCCGCAGGCCAGAAGAGGGCCGTGATGATCTACCCCGGATACAACCTTGTGTTCTTCACGGGCCAGCAGTCCCCCCCCGTGATGAAGATCGAGATGAACACCTCCCTCATCTCCCCGGAGTCGATCCGGTGGGTCGAGCTTCCGAAGAAAGCCAAGGCGAACCCGGAGTACATCCGGGCCAGGATCCCGGTGCGGAGGATGCACGACGGCTTCGCCTTCCGCTTCTCGATCCTGAACGACTACATGGACTTCAACCTGTTTGAGGTCGGCTTCGAAGGCTTCTCGGTCGAGCAGATGCGCGTGCATGCGCAGGCAAGCAAGCCCTGATGGCGGACGAGGATCGTTCCTACGATCCCGCGAAGGACGCGACCGCCCAGGAGCCGCTGACCGCGAACGAGAAGAGGCTCGTCACCCGCCTGTTCGGGGATCCGTTCGCTTTCCCGATGGAGTTCAAGGCGTGGCTGCGTGGCTGGCTGGAGGAGGAGTTCCCCCGGATCGGCACCCTTTCCACCCCCGCCGACTCGGGCGCGGCGGGCGCGTTCGTGCCCCCGGCGGGAGCGATCCTCGACTACGGCGGCGACACCGCCCCGGGTGGCTACGTGATGTGCGACGGGGCGGAGTACGACAAGACCTCACTCGTCTACCAGCGCCTCTTCAACGCCATCGGCTTCAAGTACGGGACAGGCTCGACCGGGAACATGTTCCGGGTGCCGGACTTCCAGGGCCGGGTGGCGGTCGGCAGGGGTGCCCACGCGGACGTGGACACGATGGGAGACAGCGACGGCCTCGCCATCGGGGCACGCTCTCCGAGGCATCGAAGCTCGGTGGGCGAGGCCACGATGGGATTCGACAACCAGGGCATTACCGCCGGTGCGGATGCGAATGTCACGCTCGGCTCCTCTACGGCTGTCCAGGAGTCATCTGTTCACCGCCACAACGTCACGGTCGGCCCGCAGACGGGCAACGAGCCTGTCGATACGCCCGCCTTCCTCGTCGTCAACAAGATCATCTCCCTCGGCTCGTAGACTAGGAGGTCTTCATGGCAGTCGCCAAAGCTCAGCCGAAGCCGAAGGTCGTACTGTCACCAGGGCCTGCGCCCATCGTGAAGGCCGTCGTGCCGAAGGTCGTTGCACCTGCGCCGAAACCCGTCCAGCCTGCGCCGACCCAGCCGTTCTTCACTTACAAGCCTGGTGTCGGCGGCAGCAAGCTCGTCCTGAAGCCGGGGGAGACGCTCGGGTTCCAGGCGGGCAAGGGCTACTACGCGAAGCCCGCGCCCGTGGCGCAGCAGGAACCCGGTGACAGCGGCGGTGGCCCCGACTGGACCGAGAGCGACTGGGCGAACTGGGACACGGGCCAGAACTGGAACCCCGGCCCGAACTACGGCGCCGACCTCGTCGGCTCGCCGGACTTCACCGAGGCGAACGCCGCCTACGAGCAGAACGTGCGGCTGGCCCACGACCAGCGCCGCAACCGCATCCGGGCGGCGCTGATCAAGCTGGGCTTCCAGCCTGGGGGCGTGGACGCGAAGGCGCTGGAGGGGATCGACCCCTCGACGGCGGAGTTGGCACAGAACAACTCGGCCTCCGCGCTGGCGAGGCTGGGCCTGAAGCGCGGGACGGACCGCGCCGACCTCGCCGCCGACCTCGCCAGCCGGGGCCTGCTCGACTCGGGGGCGCTGCGCGGGGGTGAGAACATGGTGCAGACCTCCTACGACCAGGGCCTGCTGGGAGCCACCCAGGACTACCTGAGCGAGCAGAATACGGCGCTCGGGGACGAGGCGCAGTCGCTCGCCACCGGGCAGAACGTGTTCACGGCCGCGAAGGCTCAGGCGGCGCAGGCGGCGGCGCAGAACCCGCTCTTCACTCCGACCTGGCAGGCGGGGCCGCAGGGGCCGACGCTCGCCCCCGGCCAGGGGACGAGGCCCGACCAGACCCCGGTGCTGGCGAAGCCCCCGCCGTTGGCGAAGCCCCAGCCGAAGGCTCCGGTCATCGTGAAGCCGAAGCCGAAGATCATCGTGAAGCCGAAGCCGCCGGGCGGGTCGAAGCTGGGATTCAGAGGGCTGCTCTGATGGCCCTCCAGCCGGGGCCGGGTGGCCCGATCCCCAAGACAGCGGTGCTGACAGCGGCGGCAGCGGCGAAGCTGAATCCGAAGCCGAAGCCGAAGCCGACGGCTGTCGTGGTGAAGGCAAAGCCCCTCACCGTCAAGCAGCAGGCGATCCAGCAGGTGCAGGCGGTCAACCAGGCGAGCATGGCTCAGGTGAATCAGACGGCGGCGAAGGCGATGAAGGATGCGAAGGCGCAGGCGCAGCAGGCGCTCGGCTTCGAACACGCCCTGAACGAGATCACCCAGGGGGACGCCGGACGGATCTACGACGCCTACGGGAACGCCGCCGACAAGGTGAGCGCCTACGGGAACCTCGCGCTCGCCTCCACCGGGGACTCTTCGCGCAGCGCCGCCGAGCAGGCGCAGAACTACCTGGCCTCGGTCGGCCCCGACGTGGGGGCCGAGACACGCCCCGACATCGCCGGTGCGCTGCGGGCGCTGGGCGCGACGGCCGTGGGTGACGTGGCTGGCGACCTGGCATCGCAGGGCGCCTACGCGCAGGAGCGTGCTCGCCAGGTTCGCAACGCCCAGTTGATGCGGCTCTCGGACATCGGCGCGAACGCCATGTTCCAGGGCGCCGACAGGGCCGGTCAGCTTCGCTCCGACGAGCTTGCCCGTGCGTCCGGCTCCCGGCAGGCGGACGTGGACGCGGCGATCAGGGCGATCAACGAGGAGGGCCGCGCCAAGAAGACGGAGATTCGCGCCGAGAAGGGCGAGACTCGCGCCCAGGCCGCCGAGAGGCGTGCCCAGGGCGAGTACGCCCGCGAAGGCACGCTGGCAACCAACACGGAGAAGCGGGCTGCCGCTGCGGAGGCCCGCGCCAAGGCGGAGGAAGGCCGCGCCGTGACGGGGGAGGAGCGTGCCGCAGACGACCAGCGCATGAAGGATCTGGCCTTCGATGTCGAGCTTCAGCAGAGGAAGGTGGATCTGGCGGCGGCGAAGCTCGCCAACGCCACGGGCGAGATCGCCAAGAAGAAGGCCCAGTTCGAACTGGACAACGCACAGAAGGTGCTGGACGCCTCCCTGGCCCAGCAGTCGGCGGAGACGGCGGGGACGAGAGCGTCGACCGCCGGGACGGAGGCCACCACCGCAAACACGAAAGCGCAGACGGCGGCGACGAAGCTGGAGACGGCCATCGCCAAGAAGACCGGCGGCAAGACGCTCACCCCCTACGAGCAGGCCCAGATCATGCAGAGCGCCCACGACGAGGCGAAGGAGATGTTCAGCCCGCCCCCGCCGAAGAACCCGCTTGCGCCGAAGCCGCAGCGGACGAACTACAAGGACGCGATGAACCGGCTGATGGGCAAGTACGGCCTGACGAAGATGGAGGCCACCAACGTCCTGGACGTGTACTACAAGACGCCGGGTGTGGACGGCCGTCCCGTCTTCGACCCGGGCGAGCAGGCGCAACTGCTGAAGCTCGGCTTCACGAAAGCCGAGATCAACCAGGCATCCAACGGCTACGGCAAGGCGAAGCGGACGGGCGTGAGAGGCCCCGGGTACACCCTGTTCGAAAGGATGCTGGACAGGCTGGGCGGCGGCGGGAAATTCGGTGACGTGACGGGCGGGTCAATCTTTGGTGGCAACGGCCCGGGAGGCTAGGCCGTGGCCGCCCCCAGGCTGAACTTCGCAGACGAGGAGGAGAGGAGGAAGGAGGAGGAGCAGCGCAAGCGTGGCTACGTCCCCCCTCCCCCCCGGAAGCACTGGTCTTTCGATGACCTGGCGGCGGAGGAGAAGAAACGCCGCGCCCTTGCTCCGCCCGACCCGATCCGCGACCCGAAGAAGCACTCGATCTTCTCCAACCTCTGGTCGGGGCTGGAGTCGATCCCGGGGGGTGTGAAAGACCAGGAGGAGACGCTTCGCCACGCCGTTGCGAGTGACATCGCCACGGGCCACGGTGCTTTCGGCCTTGTCTCCACGCCCGCCAGCATGATGGTGCAGGCGAGCAAGTACGTGATCACGGGCGACAAGAAGGACCTGGAGAAGCTGAAGAAGATGCCCCTGCGGCCGTGGGAGCATGAGCGCAGCGCTCTCGACAAGGCGGCCGAGCCAATCGTCAAGGAGAGCTACGAGACGACGCGGCGGGCGACCGGCACCCGGGGCCTCAAGAAGTTCGAAGAGATCTGGCACGACAACCCGGTGGCAGCCATCGGCGGGGTGGCGGTGCTCGCGCCCCCGGCCTTCCGCCTCGCCGGGATCACCAAGATGTCGAAGGCGATCAGGGCTGCCAACGAGGTCCCGCTGAAGGGCGGCGGCACCCGCAGGATGACGAAGACGGAGGCGGTGAAGGCCGCCACGGTCGAGACGTACTACCCGGGGTCGCTGGACAAGCTGGGTATCCAGGGCAGCCCGTTCACGCCCCGCTTCTCCGGGAGGCGGATCTCGCGCACCCCGACGGGACGCGCAGCCCAGAAGGCGTTCGACTGGGCGAGCGAGAAGATCGATGAGGGCGTCGGGGTCGGTGAGCGCAGGACGGGGCCGGACACGCCCCTCTCCAAGACCCGCCGGGAGGCGGCGGGCAAGCGCCGCGCCGACGACCTGAACCGCAGTCGCCTCGTCACGAACGCGATGCGTCACGTCTCTACTTTTGCCGACTACCTGAACGACGGCCTGGGGGAGCGGCTGGGCACCGCGTTCGGGCGCCGCAAGGAGACGCTGGCTGCCCGGGACGCTGCGGTGGGCGCCGCACTCCACGCCTCCACGGAGGTCGATCCGGTCGAGGCGGTCCGCCTTGCGGCGGAGGACACGAAGCAGATCCTCCAGTCCGGCAGGCGTGACGCCCACAACGGCGACATCGGGGACGTGCCCCCGGACAAGCGTGAGGGCCAGACCGTCTATGTCAGCCACGGCATGGACGAGGAGGGCAACCCGCTCCGCGAGCAGGCCACGGTGACCGCCGACCACGGCGACCGGGTGACCGTCACCACCCCGGACGGCGGCGAGCGGACGATCCCGCACGCGAGAGCGCACCTGCTCGGCCCGAACGGGGAGGGGGACATCCCCCTGAACAAGGACGAAATCGCGATGCTGGAGCGTCGCTACGACCACCTGACCTACGCCCACGAAGAGTTGACCTCGGAGCCGCGCCTGGAAGCGAAGTTCCGTGCGGCCGTCCAGACGATGACCGATCTCGGCCAGATGAACGAGCAGCTTGGCGTCGACTATTTCACCCGGGGACTCGACCCGACCGGCTCGGAGGCGCTGGGGATCCGGGAGCGGCTCGACGCCCGCCGCAACCAGTTCCTCGGCCGCCTCGGTGGGGAGGGCGCCCAGATCGACTACTACTCGGGCCTCTGGGGCCAGCTTCAGAACGCGATGCAGAAGTCGGGCAAGTACACGGACGAGCAGCAGCTTGTGTTCATGTCGGTGCTCGACCGGCAGGCCCGGCTCTGGGCGAACGAGGTGGAGGGCCGCGACCCGGCCGACTACCTCGCCTCCCCGGAGGGGGCGAACCTGGGCGGGATCGACTTCTCCAACTCGGCCGACCTGGAGGCGACCGCCAACCGTTTCTTCCAGACCGAGGGCGAGCGCTTCTCTCTGGTGAAGCGCCTCACCACCGCCGTGATCAAGGCGGATCCGCAGGTGGGCGATCTCGTCTCGACCCCGAAGGGAATGGGCTGGGTCAAGAACATCACCGACGTGTCGGAGCCGGACGGGCGGGTGGTGCGGATCGAGATGGCGGAGGGCGGGCACGTCACCCGGGACTTCAACATCGGGGAGGTGCGCGTCTCCGAGTTCCCCTGGACGGGGCACCCCCAGCCGGACGACTACGTGATCACCCCCGACGGCCCGGGCCGGGTGGAGAGGACGGTGGAGGGGCCGGGGCCGGACTTCGACACCTTTTACGAGGTCACGCTGTTCGATGAGGTGAACGGCATGTTCGTGGACGGGGAGCGCAGGACCTTCGCGCCCGGCCAGGTGCAGCGGGTCGAGGATCCCCGCGACCTGGACAGCGAGGTCTTCCATCTCGCCTCCCAGCAGGCGCTCGGCACTCCCGGCTTCCCGAAGAAGGCGACCTCGGAGCAGTACCTCAAGGAGTTGAGCAAGCAGGGCGTGAAGTCGGACGAGTTCTTCTGGATGGGCCTGTCACGCCGCCCGATCATGGAAGACCAGTTGCGGGCTGCGGAGGCCGAGGTGAAGGCGGTGGAGAAGAGGCTCGCGGCCGACCCCGGCCACGACGCCGTCTACGGCGCCGAGGAGCGCGACAGAGCGCTGCTGGAGGTTCAGCGGTGGCAGGCGATCCTGGCGGACTACACCGTCAACCCCGACCCGAATTTCATCCTGGACGCCAACTGGACGACCGGCAGCTTCCCTGTCGCCGCCCTGGAGGATGCGGTCAAGAGCAGTTCCAACTTCCTCAACGTGAAGGAGACGCTCTACTCCTCGGAGGCGGGGAGCTACCAGTGGCGCGACAAGTGGGGGCCGAACCGTGACAGCGGCGACACCGACGGGGGCCTGATCATCCGCGAACCGCACTCCCGCGAGCCGTACTACGAACTCGTCATGGCCCTGCCCGAGAGTGACCTCTACACCCACGGCCACTACACCCGCCACGGCAACGAGTCGCACCTGCTGCACATCCGCTTCCATGAGATCACCGACCTGGAGGGGAACAAGGCGCTCCTGATCGACGAGCTTCAGTCCGACTGGAACAACGTGGGGCGTTCGCATGGCTGGAAGGGACTGCTCTCCCCCCTGGACGAGCGCACCCTGCGCCATCTGCGCGACCGGGAGCGGCGAATCCTGGCAATCCGGCAGGCGTACCTCGACAGGCTCGGGGTCAACCACCATCAGATCTTCGACTACTACGACAACGCGATGCGCGAAGCGCAGAGCCAGTTGAACAACGAGATCGACCAGCGCAACCAGGCCCGGTTCGATGCCAGGGAGGCGATGGGCCTCGACGTAGGTCCCACCCCGGACGACCCGAACGAGCCGCTCCTTTACGTCCACAGCAACAACGACGTTCCGGCGATCCGGCAGCGGGCGGACGAGAACCACGTCGGTGATGCGACCTACCAGTCGATGATGGAGGCGCGGGACAAGGTGCTCTCCTACAACGAGCGGGCGACCGCTGCCCGCTCGGCGGCGGACTCCATCGAGGGAAGCTCCCACGGGACGAACCGTGGCCCGCTCGTCATGGGGGACGGGCCGAAGTACCTCGGCATGAAGCGGCTGATTCGCTGGGCTGCCGATCACGGGCAGACCCGGATCATCTGGGTGCGCGGCCATGAGCAGGGGGTGCGTTACAGCCTCTTCAATGATTTGCCGATCCAGGAGCGCCACGGGGCTAGCGGGGCAGGGGATCCCGAAGACCACGGCAACACCTTCTACTACCCCTACAACAACGAGATCATCGACGCGGGCGGTTACTACCAGGACATCGGCGGCAACACGGGCCTGTCCGAGGGCGTGTTGCAGGAGATGCGCAACGTCCCGCCGATGGAGGTGCGCTGGGACAACCCCGACCTCGATGAGGACTTCACGGGGGAGCAGTACATCCTGATCCCCCGGTCGAGCCTGAGGGAGAACCCGGGCCTCTCGGGGCAGACGATGCTCGGGCAGGAGGACGTTCTGCCTCCGCCCTACTCCAGCTACGGCGCCCCCCACCAGTTCCCCCGCTACGGCAAGGTGATCAGGGACGACGGCGAGACGATGCTGGTGAAGCCGCTCGACCCGGAATGGGATCCGGCCCGCCTCAGGGTGGACTTCCGGGGGGACACGGGCGAGAGCGACTACTCGCACTTCGACATCAACATCGTCAACCGCGCCGGGGTGTCGATCTTCAACGACTCGGTCGACGGGCAGATCGGGCGCGACCTGGACAGCGTCCTTGCTGCGGTGGGGGACTCCTGGGAGCGGCAGATCCGCTACCGCTACATGGAGGGTGGGGATGCCGTCCCGGCCAACGTGGCCGCGAAGAATGCGGAGGTCGCCAAGATGTACGACACCCTGGATGCGTTGCGCGGGACGCCGCATGTGGGCAGCGAGTTCGAGCGCATGATCGACAACGCCGACCACGCGCTTGACGAGTACGCCTGGGACGATTACGTCGCTGAGCACGCGAGCGAATACGGCGACAGGGAGGCCGAGGGCGACTTCCGGGAGATCCGCGACCATGAAAGTCGCGGGCACCGCCGCATCCGCGAGCTACAGGCCGACCTGGCACGGGTGAAGGAGAAGCAGGCGCTCGACCGCGAGCGCGGCGTCGAGACGCAGGACTACGCCGCCCAGATCGAGGCGACTGAACGCGAGATCGCCTCTGCGAAGGAGTACCTCCCGAACAAGGGGCACTCCTACGGCTACGACGTGATGCTGCCGAAGATCGCGAAGGAGCTTCTGAAGCCCTACAAGAACGAGGCCGACATCAGTCCAGTCGAGTTGCAGCAGGAGGTCTACACCGGGCGCTACTCCTCGGAGACGCACGGGGTCATCACCAACGAGGGGCCGATGCACGGCTGGGTGATGAAGCTGCCGAAGAAGATGATCGAGGACGCGAAGGACACCCAGGGCCTCTTCCAGCGTGGCAACGACATCGTCAAGGGCGCCTCCACCTGGGTGGGCGGCCCGGAGGGGAAGCGCTTCATCGCACTCACCGAGCACGCCGACTTCTCCACCCTGATGCACGAGTTCATCGGCCACGCCACCGAGGAGATGAAGCGCCGCTACCCGGAGCTGTGGGAGACGGTGGAGCGCGACATGGGCAAGCCGCTGGAGGACTGGAAGGTGGCCGACCATGAGCGGTTCGCCAAGTGGGTGGAGCGCTACTGGATGGAGGGCAAGGCCCCGTCGCCGGAACTGCACACGGTGATGAAGATGATCAAGGAGTGGATGAAGGGCGTGTACGCCTCGATCACCCAGCTTGGGCGCCCGATGCCGGACTCCACCAGGATCCTGCTGAACCGCCACCTCGGCCAGGGCATCTCGGCCCGCCCCGGCGCCCGCGCCTACGTGCCGCACGTCTCCCAGTTCGACACGATGATGGACACCGCCCCGGGCGGCACCCGGTTGGCTGCCGGGGGCAACGTCGTCGGCGTCCCCCAGGTGGACAGGCGCAACTTCGGGGCGAGGCGCAACCGGGGGATCCTCTGGCAGTCCGGCGAGCTTGCCCTCTCGGCCCGCCCGATCATCGACCAGTACTTCCGGCGCACGAAGTTCATGGAGACGGAGGCGCTGCGGCAGGAGTTGTTCGATGAGGGCCACCCGCTGCCGAAGAACGGCAGGGCGCCCGAGGGGGCGTGGCTTGTGCGCAACCCACAGGCCGCCCCGGAGCGGCTGAGCGCCCGCAACAAGTCGAGGCTCTCCGAGGAGGACTTCAGCCGCCTGACCGGGGAGGGCGACACCCCGGAGGAGTTCGTCACGAAGATGGAGGAGATCCGCAAGGACCACTACGCCGCCCCGGGCGAGCATCCCGAGTGGGCGAACGATCTGGAGAACGTGCGCTGGGTGGAGGCCGGGAAGATCAATCAGCGGATCCAGAACGTGTTCCCGACCGCCCCTCGCGGCAGGGTGGCGGCGAGCGCAGGCTCCCTCAACACGATGGCGCGGCTGACCGGGATCTACCTGCGGCCCCTGCACTACCTCGTCGGCAACATCCCCCAGAACGTGCTGATGGTGGCGCTGACGAACCCGTCCGCGCTCGTCAACTCGGCCAAGTACGGCGCCTACTCGTTCCTGCCCCGGGTGGTGCGGGAGCTAGGGATGCAGCCCCGCGACCTGTTCGCCCACGACCGCCACCTCTACAACCAGATCAAGACGGAGACGGGCGACATCCAGGCGGGGGCCGGTCTGCCGGACTTCTACACGATGGCGAACAACCGCTTCCAGAAGGGCGAGCGGCGCCTGAACAAGATCTCGCAGGGATCGGCGGAGAAGCTGGGAGAGCTAGCCGACCAGCCTTACCGTGTCTCGGTCTGGATCGCACACGCGAAAGGCTACGGCTACAACACGCCGGACGAGTGGCGCGAGTTGCTCAACTCGGAGCGCGGCACACCGGAGGCGCGGATCCGGGACGACATCGCCCAGCAGACCCGCGAGGACATGATCGACTTCAACACGCTCTCGCCGGGGGAGCGCCAGAACGTGTCGCGCTTCTTCTACCTGTGGGCGTTCACCCGTGGCTTTGCCAAGTGGCCGCTCACCTTCGCCCGCGAGTACCCGGGCAGGACGGGCCTCGCCATGTTGCAGTCCGACGCGAGCCAGACCGACGACAACGGCCTGCCGCTCTCCTGGCTGCCCGCCTCCGGGGTGCTGAAGTCGAACCAGCGGCCGGGGCAGGTCCGCGACCTCGGCTTCCTCGACCCGACCGGCGGCCTGCGCCAGCAGATCGAGACGGGCATCCAGTTGGCCCACGGCAACTTCCAGGGGATCGGGGGCATGACCACCCCGCCGCTGGAGACGGGCCTCCAGGCGATCACCGGGGGGCCTCGCGCCCCCAAGGGTGGTCTGCGCGGCCTGGCCGACCAGCTTGCCCGGGACGTGGTGCCCGGCTACGACATCGGCAGGAAGGCGGCGACGCCGGGGCTGAGTCCGTCGGCGCGGGTGTCGCGGGCGCTCGACTTCAGCGACCGCTTCGGGGTGAAGCCGGAGATCGGCCGGGGCAAGAACGCGGAGAAGAAGCGGCTGGAGGACGAGAAGATCCGCCGCGTGCTCCAGGGCGCCAACCGCATGGACGCGCTGCCGCTGGTGACGCAGCAGCAGGACGCCTACTGGCACCACAAGTACCTGGAGCAGCAGATCCGCTTCGGCGCCCAGGCCCGGCGTAAGGGCACGGCGCTGACCAATGAGGAGAAGCTGGTGATCCTGTACGCGACCGCCGCCGTCTACTTCCCGCAGGCGAACCTGCCGAAGCTGTCGGTGGCGCTGAAGGAGAGTGGGGCCTACCAGGAGGCGCTGCGCACGGCGCTCAGTGACTCGATGTTCGGGGCGAGGAATCAGGTGGTGAACGGATGAAGGGCCTCCCTCCCGGCTGGCAGACGGACATCATCAAGGCCCTCGGGGGCCAGCACTCCGCCCCGGGGGAGCATCTCCTGGGTGCGTGGCAGCAGTGGGAGGGCGGCGGCACCGCGAACGACGCCGACTACAACCCGCTGAACACCACCATCGGCAGCTACCCGAAGATGAACTCGGTGGGCGTGTCCGTCTTCCCGAACTGGCAGACGGGGGTGAAGGAGACGGTCAGCACCCTGAGCGCGTACCCGGCGCTGTCGGAGGCGATCCGCACCGGACGGGTGGACTTCTCCGACCCGAAGCTCCAGGCAGACTTCAACTACTGGCTGACCGGGAAACGGACTCCGGGCATGACCCCCTACGTGTCGAAGATCGCCCGCAGCTTCGGCCAGAACGTGCCGCTGTCGGAGACGAAGGCGACGACGAACTCCGCCTACGCCGCCCCCACGACCCCGCCGCCTCCGCCCGTGAAGGCAGCCGCAGCGAAGCCGATCAGCCTGATGGACATCGCGCTGGGCAAGAGGTCGATCATGGACATGTTCTTCCAGAAGCGGCCCTCGGCCACCACCCTGGAGAAGCCCGCGCTGCCCGCCTTCAGCGCCGAGGATGCGCTCACCGGGACGGAGGCGGGGCAGGGCGGATGGACGGCGATGCCGACGAACAGCCAGTGGCAGGACATGAAGCCGGGCCAGTTCAAGGCGGGCTTGCCGGTGCCGAAGAACGGACTGCTTGAGATCCAGGGACTCCATGACACCGGAGGTCTTCCCGGCTACCCGGCGCACGACTACATGGCGAGGGCGGGGACGCCCGTGGTCGCGCCGGTCGGCGGCAAGATCGTGAAGCTCTCCGGCCACGATCCGGCGCTTGGCCCGGTGGACGGCGTTCACGGCCCGTTCGGGCTTTCGCTCTACTTGCAGGGCACCGACGGCCGGACGTACTACATGACCCATCTCGGCAGTCGTGACGTGCAGGACGGCCAGCGGATCGCACCGGGTCAGGTGCTCGGCACGGTCGGCAACTACGCCAAGTGGGGCGGCGCCGATCACGTCCACATGGGCATCCACGACGGGGGCTTCGGCAGCTAGCCACCGGCCGACCCCCCGGCTGGGGTCAGCCAGCGGATCCGTCTACGACTTGCTGGTGGTCACCTTCTTCTGCGAGCGCTGCTTCGGCTTCGCCTCGATGTCGCCCTCCTCCTTGTCGGAGGGAGGCAGCGAGTTGTCCACGAAGTCGTCCCAGCCGTGGCTGGTGCGCTCGGGCTTGCCGAGGATCTCGACGGGCGCGGCGCAGTGCGTGGCGTAGGCCATCGCCGGGGCCTGCACGTTCGTCAGTTCGGCGTAGCCGTCCTGCTCCTTGCCGAACGCAGGCTCGATCCCGGGGAACTGATGCGCGACGGTCGGCCACTCCGCGTCGAACTGCTCCTTGTTCACCATCACCGGGTTCCGCGCCTTCGCCTCGACGGAGGGATCCTCGGGCTGGCCCTCCGCTTCCTTGCGGGCGGCGTCCTCGGCCTCCTCCTTCGCCTTGCGCTGCTCCTCCAATTCCTCCTCGCTGAGCGGGCGCGGCTCGGGCGAGGTGGCGGGCGGGCCGGGGTCGGGAACCAACTCCGACTCATCGACCTTCTCGACCTCGGCCTCCTCGACCTTCTCTTCGTCCGACATGTCTCTCCTTCCGGGAGCGGGACTACCACCCGATGATAAGGGGGTGGGGTGACGAGCGCCCCCTACCCCTTCCTTCGGTTATCCATCCCGTGCTAGGCTCTTCCCAGATTTCTTTCGTGGGTGAAAGAAACGAAACGGCCTCACCTCGGTGGGGCCGTTTCTCGTTCCGGGAGCGCCCCGAAGATGCGCGTGGCCTGCACCTCGTCGCCGCTGCACGCCTTGAGCAGGCGCCGGTACCGCTCCGGGTCGTCCTCCACGTCCCGGGGCGGGAACACGACCGAGGGCAGGGCGCCCAGGATCGTGTCGATGCTGCCGTCGAACCACTGGGCTGGCCGCCAGCAGTACCACTCGCCCCCGGCGTCGAGGATCCAGTCCCGCCACATCTTCTGCTCGGCGCTCAGGTACTTGCCCTGCGCCTTCAACTCCACGAACACGATCCGCTCGCGCACCAGGGTGAGGTCGGGGAAGCCCTTCCCGTCCCCCTGGGTGGCGGTGGCCCAGCCCGAGCCGCGAGCGGTCTGCCCGGGCAGCGGGTGCATCACCTTCCAGCGAAGCTGCTGCGCCCGCTCGATCACGCCCCGCTGGAGGTCGGCCTCGCTGAGCTTCGCCCCCGGCTCCCGCCTGATCTTCACGTCGGCTTCGGCGTGGACGTATTGACGATCAGGGTGGTTTCGAAGTAGACGCGACAGCAGACGGTGGAGCAGAAGGCGTCACCCCCGTCGCGGGGAAGCAGCGGCACCTTCTTCCCGCAGACGACGCAGAGGCCGTCGGCGCGGGGCCGAGGCTCACGCTTCATCGTCATCGAAGCGAACGAACGACTCCGCCTCCTCGTCAAGCAGCATCGCCGCAACCTGCTTGCGCTGGCGGAGGCTGAGCGCCATCACCGCATTGATGGAGGCGGTGAGCATGATCTCCTCCCCGAGCGCCTCCATCGCGTAGTGAAGATCCCGGTTTGCGCAGGAGGCGATGACGCGGGTAGAGCGGTGCTGGTGCATCACCTCGCAGAACGGGTTGTCGCACTGCTTCTCCGGGAAGTGGATGAGGATGAACGAGTCCGCCTCTTTCAGCACGTCGAGGGCATGGGCCTGTTGTTGATCATGTTCAGCGGGGAAGGGATGCACGATTCTCCTTTCAGTGGGTGGTCACTTCGTCAAGCCTCGACCACTTCGAAATCCTGCGGACGATGCTGCTGTCCGATCCAGTTGTAGGCGTCGGAGAGCCAGTGGAAGGTGCGCGGCCCCCGGCGTCTGTCGTCGGGGACGAGTAGGCCGCTGACGACGTTGCGGATGTGGAACCGCTTACTGGGATTCGAATCCGGAAGGCTCACGGCTTCGGACTCCCGCACCAGCAGACGCCATTCACGATGTACCACCAGCAGCGGCGACACATATGGATCGTTTCCGGCCGCTTTCTGGGATTCGAATCCGACAGCGTCATCCCTTCGCCTCCTCCGGGATCTCGGTGCGGTTGACAAGCACGAACGCCCCGGCGCGAGCGAGCGCGTGGTAGCGGGTCAGCGCCCCGCCGCCGTCAAGCT
>Ga0247664_1000016_pt1 | contig 47023 bp, 80 predicted proteins | sample CNK05_metaG_FD_182715 | JGI IMG/M metagenome (GOLD analysis project Ga0247664, IMG submission 182715) | Soil microbial communities from Purdue University Martell Research Forest, Indiana, United States - CNK05 | ecosystem: Environmental > Terrestrial > Soil > Temperate forest > Bulk soil...
ATTCCCAGATGGTGTGATGTGTTCTACGGCTACGGCGACGGCTCCGGCGACGGCGACGGCGACGGCGACGGCTACGGCTCCGGCTACGGCTACGGCGACGGCTCCGGCTACGGCTACGGCTCCGGCTCCGGCTACGGCTACGGCGACGGCGCCGGCTCCGGCTACGGCTACGGCTACGGCTACGGCTACGGCTACGGCTACGGCTACGGCTCCGGCGACGGCGACGGCTCCGGCGACGGCGACGGCTACGGCTCCGGCTACGGCGACGGCTACGGCTCCGGCTACGGCTCCGGCTACGGCTCCGGCTCCGGCGACGGCGACGGCGACGGCTACGGCTCCGGCGACGGCTATTGGTTATCCGTCCTTGCGGACGCGATAACCAAATGGACACAGGAACAGAAAGCGCGCTGGTTGGAACTAATCTTATCCGATTCATTCTTAGCCTTCTGGAAATCCAGCGGAGACGGGCTTCCATCAAACGGAGGATCAGCAAAAGAAAAAGCCAAATCTGGCTTGATCCAAGAGATAAACGGTCCTCTTAAGCTATGTGGACCCAAGGCCTTACACGCCACACTTGCGCCAGAAAAATGGCAGGGTGAACGCCTTTGGGTTGTAGCTCTCCATGGAGAAGTTCAGCACCAATCGGACAAGTGCGGAGCCCTCAAGCGTGAGATAATCGGCGAAGTTTTTATGGGCCAAAAAGAAAAGTCTTGATCCGTACCCGAATAGGGCGTAAGATTGAGCAGTTTTTGCTGTACAATAATAGGTGACGGCCTGATCTCCGTCATTGGATTCCTGGAAGCCGTTGGTGACTCGACCCGCCAGCGGCAACCGGGATGAAAGAAAGGTCGAGAACATTGAAACCTCGCTCCGCATCGCGGACCCCTCGCACAGATTCAAAGATTGACCGCTTACTCTCCTGGCTCCGTTCCTTCGGTAGCCGCATCTTCCTAAAGCTCCAAACTATGGCCGATCACTTCGATTGCAGCGTGATCACGATCCGCCGTCTGCTGGCCGAAGCCAAGAGGCAAATGCGCATTGATTGGGATCGCCGAGGTCCTACTTCGTGCCTTTACCGTCTACTATTTAGGCCGATGGAACACTCATTGGAACACTCATTGGAACACTCAAGCCAGCGTGGTCCTTATATGAGTTCTGAAGAGCGTATGAAGAGGAAGGCAAGCCCCCCAGAGAAAAAACCGCCCGAAAAAGAGTACAACCCCCGGCTTGCGATCAAGCTGTACGAGCAGGGTATGCCCTGGGACATGGCAAAGGCGGCAGCTTATGATTGATAAACCCACCGCGAAGGCCCTCGCCACGCGATTCTCGGGTCTAAAATGGTATCCTCGCGAGGCACCCGAGGCTCTGGCAGAGATTTGCCGCATCTTACAGACGGCGGAAAGTGAGATTGTTGCCACCTACGTCGTTAATGGCTGGATCGACGATCACGACGAGTGTCCCACGCCTGCACAGCTTCGCAAGATGATCGTAGCGGCAAACAACAAGCGGCAAAAGGAAGTTTCACACTGCTCCATCTGTGACGGAACAGGCCAACAGGTCGTGTGGATACTAGTCACATACAACGGGCGCAGTCTGACGGTAAAGAAGCAGGAGATTCTCAAGGACTTCAATGACGAGAAGGCGAAAGAGTTCGGCAAGTCGCTGCGCTGGGAAGACGGCACAGACGGCCCGTTCATGGGAGACAATCAGCAGATCGTAACCGGAGCTCGACTATGCGCCTGCAAGAAGGGATTGGTGCAGCAGTATGACGAGGACTGAACGGGAATTGCAGCGGATCGAGAATCGCAAAAGTCTAGCACGAACGCTCGGTCTGGAAATTAAACAGGACGAGCCCATCGAGATACGCGCAACGGCAAAGCGGACACCGGAGCAGCATCAGCGAGAGGTTGACGAACTAGCCGCCGTTTTACGGAAGCAGTGGCCGACATGTTCTGAAAAGTTGATGTAATGCGGCGGATTCATGATGAGGACTGGATAAGGAGGGGCTCATGACTTGGTGCGGTTGTCCAAAATGCGGCGGTGAACCAAGGGTTATCCGAGAAACTTTCGAGGGGTGCATCATGTCCTGCACGAATTGCGATTGGTTTGGCTGGTTCTCGGAATGTTGGAAAGAGGACGAATAATGGCCAGCAGACAGCATAACTTCCCGCCTCCAGATGCGCCAGACTGCACGCTTTGCCGTGACGAAGGTTTTAACAACCACACCGGGCAATGGGCGTTCTGCTTATGCCCAGCAGGGCAGGCGGCAAAGAAGAAAGACCCATCGGCTTGCGATGATATGAACTTTTCTCTGAAGAAAATGGAGGACCATACGAAGTGACGCCAGACGAAGAATTGCTCAAGCGCGTGTTGGACAATGCTGCCGCTAGGCGCAAGGAGTCTCACCGTGGCGGCCGGCCACCACAACCAAAAAGGCCAGAGCAAGAGGAGCTGTGGGAGATTCGCAGGAGAATTTACCTGATCGAAAGCGGGAAGGTAGAGGGCGGCGAGTACGAACTAATTTCTTTGGCACAGCGCGAACATAATTTGCTTGCAAGTTCGTCGCGCTAGAGGTATAATGTTTCTTACATGAAACTGAGCGAGGTTCTGAGAGAGTGGCGCTGGGCTAAGAAGATCAACATTCGCACCGCGGCTAAGGATTTTGGCATATCGGCGGCGACTCTTTCTAGGATCGAGCGCGGGAACGATGTTGAAGGGAACGTTCTGGCCAAGATATTGCGATGGCTTTTGGAGGCGAAGTGATGGCGGAACAAGTGGGAATGACGGACGAACTGCGGGCGGCGGCGATTGAGTTGGAGCCGGTTCCTGAATTGCCTAACCATTACTGTCACCTGCAAAGTTCGCCAAAGGGATTCTGGACATTAGGCCCAGTGAAGCACGGCGGCATGGCGTGGTATGTAAACGAAGCCGCCGTAAAACTTGCATTATTCCCCCGCCTCCGCTCCGAGAACGCGAAGCAGGCGGCGTCGAACAAGGGACTGCGGTTGCGTATTCATATGCTCGAAAAGCATAACCAGCACTTTGAGCGATGCGAGAGCGGCTGGTGCAATCCTTCAGAACAAGGCAGGCCGGGAGATGACCCAGCAACCGAAATATGGGCCGGATATAGCGCGGAGCCCTCCGAAGAGTGCGCGGCCCCGGCTGCGAGGATCGAATAGCGAAATGAGCGCGATATTTTGGCCTCGGGCGGTATTGGTTTGCAAGGCGGCGAAGGTGGCTAGACAGGGGAGGGTGTAGCGATGAAATGGCTGAAGCGGTTATTTACTCCTAGCCAATCCAAGATTTCTATGGTGTTCGGTTCCGTTAAGACGCACACGCAGGAGCCTTGGGTAAAGCTATCTCCTGAAACTGAATGGGCCTCTACGCTTGCGATCTATGACGATGTCGATTTTGCTATGAGCCTAGGTGCAATGTATGTCGTACTGGACTATCTGGAGAACGAAGAGGGGCGCATAGAGTCGCAGTATCGAGAGATTGATGGACGGCAACGGCGGTATGTCCGCGTCAAGGCTACGAAGTGAAGATCCTGCTAATCGCACTGTCTCTATTGAGCGTTGCGAGATGCCAAGTTTTAGTGCGCGTGGACCTAAGTCCGTCCAAAGCGTCTGCCCCTATAGTCGGGCGGGGAGTCTCCTCGTACGAGTGGGATTTATTAATCTGTCCGGCTGGGCCGCTTCCTGTTCAGTGGGACGAAGTGCGCTTGGAGTTTCCCGAGATACGGTTCTACTCACGCATCAAGCAAGACGCTGTTTTGGCAGAGCGCATCGCGGAAACTCCAACCGCTCGGTTTGTAAAGTGGGGCGGAAGATTTACGGAGTTCGCCGGCGTCGGCGTGCAGATCGAGACGGCGTTGAAGAAGTCCCCCGCTCAGTGGGGGAACGGAATGACGGCGATCGGGCTAGGGATGCAGTTGGGTGTTGCGTGGGCCAAGAAGGATGTGCCGCAGTATGCGATCAGCAACCCAGTGCCGGATGTGCTGGACTTGAAGAAGTGCGCGGACTTTACCAATCTTGCGGCTTTCGGCAAGGCGGCGGTGAGCATCGGGCCGAGGTTGGTAAGACCCATCCAGAGTGGAGTTACTGGGAAATGAGCGACAATTTAAAGCTGTGCCCCTTCTGTGGAGACTCTCCTATTATTAGCCTAATTCCCAATGGTTGGGTGGTGATCTGTCAAGGATGCGGAGGGGAAGGCCCTAAACGCAGCGAAAGGAAGAGGGCCGCTGCTGAATGGAATAAGCGATCGGCTATCGAGGCCGACAAAGGAGCAAAATAATGGCATTCTGTATACCAAACGTACAGCAGATCAAGGCCATGGCGGACGATGAACTGCAAAAGTTTCTCGACTCACTGAAGGCCGACGAAATGACGGCGCTGGATTACATCAAGGCGCTGCTCGAATCAAAGAAGGTAGTGATTACTTTGGAGCCAAAGCAATGATGAAACTGAGTGAGGCTATTCGGCTGGGCGCGATGCTCAGGCCGCAGGGATTTCATAATTATTTCTATCACGATGGTTCCGGTTCTTGTGCTCTGGGGTCCGCTGCTGAAGCTGCTGGCCTGTTCAATGCGGATAACTTTGAAGAGCATGTAAATAAAAGCCAAACGCTAACATCGGCATTCCCATTGTTACCCCAATTTGTCCCCCATCCCCACTCTGCCTTTAGAGGACGAAGGATGTCGCTAGATACTATTGTTCCGTGTCTTAACGACAATGGCTGGACCCGCGAACGCATCGCAGACTGGGTGCAGACCATCGAGGACTCCCTTCCACAGACTCCCGAACGAGCAGAGCCCGTCCAAGACGCAACGCTGACGGAGGCCGAGACGAAATGAAAGGCGTATGTGGTGCGTTGATTCAAAAGCCTGACGGCAGCATAGCGACCTGCGACGGAAAACTAAAGGAGCGGTCGATATATGAACCGTTCACATTCAGCACTCCGATTGGACCCGGCTCAAGAGCAACAATATTTTCATATGTGGCGTGTGTTCGGTGCCGCAGGATGTACGAACCGGGAGTTGCGGAGGAGGATAGATGAGCGATAAATCAGCCTCAGGCAGCATCCCGGATTCGCCCGAACCTGGGCAAGTTCGACAGCCGACCGAAGGTTGGGGAAAGCTTACCAACGCCAAACTGTGGCACTACTTCCAGCCGAACGGGCGCTCGTTATGCGGCAGGTGGCTATCCTTGGGAGACCCAATTTGGGATACGTCCGACATCCCAGTAGAAAAGTGTGGCTCCGATAGCTGCAAGGGGTGCCACGCCAAACTTATCAAGCGTTCGGCTCCCGAGCCCTCCTCAGTCGGCACCGAAGCGCAGAACGAGGGCAATAAATCATGATCAAGTTCACGGCCACACGAGAAAACGGGAGAACGATGGTTGGGTTGGGGATCAGCGAGGGGAACGTTGAGCGACTTCGGCAGGGTAAGCCCATTCATTTGCATTTGGAGGAGTTGAACCTGCCGTACAAAATTGACCTGATGATCATGTATGGTGAGACGGAGCAGGCGTTAGCCGATTCTTTGAAGGAGTTTATCGGGCCGCAGACGATCATTAATCGTGACAATAAGGAGCAATAAACATGCAAGAACAGAAATACAGCGAACTGGAAGACCGCGCATCGAGTTTTGGAGAGCGGGATCTTATCAAAAACTTGGAAGCGCGTGCGCGGGTTCATGCTGAAATTGAAGCCATGCGATCCGAGGGAAAGGCTCTAACACTCACCGCTGAAGAGATTTCCATGCTGGAATCCTTCCGCCGATTCAAATTGCGAATGCGGAAAAATGGCGAGGTTTTCACATGGCAGTCCGCGATGCCAGAGGGCGTGCAGATCGTGGAGGAAACGGCTCAGATAGTGCACCCAAACGAGGGCGCATGACCGACACAGAGTACGTAGAACAAGCCCGTCAAACCCCCATGGGGCATCCAAACGCAGCCCCAGAATGGCGGGGGCATGGCTGGATAACTGGAACTGCCGACATTGACGCTCTGAATGGCCAAGCATGGCGCGAAGAAATTCAACCGACCGAAAAGGAGACTATCTAAAAATGAGCACCAACGGCCCGAACGCTTTGACCGATCAGATTTACCGCGATTCTCTTGACCCGGCGCGACTCGCGCTCATCGTAGGAGATCCTGCTGGGCAGTTCCCCGGAATCCCCTATGCTTGGCTGACGAATCCCGGTTATAAGGGCTATTCGAAGGACTCGCAAGCGGCTGGCGACTCCATGTTGCGAAAGGCGCAGTTAACCGGACTGCCCATCGACTATCAGACGATGATCGACGGCTGGTCCGCGCCGATGGTGATGCTGATCCGCGAGAACAACCATTACCCCTACGTCCCGCCGTATGGTGCGGCTAATATCAACATTGCTCCCGGCCTCTCATATCCGTTCGCCGAGTCGAATTACCCCGCCTCTATGCCCGCTGGCTGGATCAAGGTATCTACGGACGCCGCCGATTACCCAACATGGGCCTCGCAACATGTTCCGCCGCCGCCCGCTCCTGTCGTGTGGATGCCGGATTTTAGCGTCACATTAAGTTGGACCGATCAGCCGCACTTTGATCCGGCCGTGGGAACCATCGTGACAGGCAAGACGATGTATTTCTTCGGCATCCGGCCGGGGCAGAGTCCGAACATCGGACAGACTTGCAAAGTAGGGGTGTCGAGCTTCACTTGCTCGTATTATCCGAATCCTGAGGCCATCGGCGGCCCGGTCAAGATGTGGCTGCTGACGGCGTAAATTTCAAAGGAGAAACAAATGAACAAAGACAAGCTGATCAAGGCAAAAGCGGACTTGGACGAAGCCAATGGGCTAGCTCAGAGTGCTATAAATGGGCTATCTGGCGTGCTTCCCGCAGACGTTTATAAACCGTTCTATGATGTACTGACATCGCTCCAGCCAGGGACAGCTGGGCCGGGGACAATCAACACGCTGTCGAGGAAGCTGCAAGAGCTGATCGACTCGACGCCGAATGGGGAGTAGTGGATGTCTCCACAAAAAATAGCATATGTGTGCCACGAGGCGAACAAGGCCTATTGCGAAATGATCGGCGATTTAACCCAAAAGAGTTGGGATAATGCCGAAACATGGCAGCGCGAATCGGCAATCAAGGGCGTCGAGTTCGCCATTGCTAATCCCGATGCGCCTGCATCCGCACAGCATGACGCTTGGCTGAAGGATAAGGAAGCGGATGGCTGGGTCTATGGAGATGTGAAGGACCCAGCAAAGAAGCAGCATCCATGTATGGTGTCTTATGACAACCTGCCCGTCGAGCAACGCCTCAAGGACAGTCTGTTCAAGGCTGTCGTCAAGGGCTTAACGGCGGTAGAATAACCCCATGCGAACCATCCTCTTCACCCTTCTCGCGACGATGCTGCTCGCCGCGCCGATCCACTCCCAGCGGGACATCAACCCCTGCGGTAACAACTGGCCTTCGGTTTCGCCGTGTCCGGGGAGCGGGCAGTAGCCGAAAATGGACCACGTAGCGGTTGGAGCTACTAAGACGCAGGTAAACGGGAGTACGGCACGTGACGGAAACCGGAAGTACGGCGAGAGCCATGGTTCGATCCCATGGTGGTCCAGTTTTGCATTTATTGCGCTCTCACTATCCTGTGGGTGGGCGCAGGTCCCCAACATCACGATTGCGGCCGGCAGTCCAACAGATCAGTACTTTTCAGGCGGAATTGGCGCATGGGCTGTCCCACTGCCAGCGCCGTTGTCGTTCCTGCGATATTCTCAACCCACTGACCCAAAATGTCCGAGCTGCATTCGCTATGACATTCCCCTGCCGCGTGGCGTTTATGCGATCGACATAACGCTAGTCGAGCCAAACAAGACCGCGGCAGGCCAGCGAATCATGAACATCACAGCGAACGGGCAAACCACAGCCAACATCGACGTATTCGCAGCGACAGGCGGAATTAACGTGCCGTACAACGTTCCGCTAATGGCGCTGGTGGGCGCGGGCTTCCTGCATCTACAGTTCAATGCCGTCGTCGGAAACGCAATCGTGAGCAAGATAGCGGTGGCGCCATACCCGCCAGTGATCGTAACATCCTGGGAGACGTGCTCGGGTGCGCCGATCGGTTCTGACTGCTCGGGGATTGAGCGGATCACGATTCAAAAGGCCGATGGTAGTACAGTAGTACGACTGGCAGAGGACGTCACAATAACTGCGCAAAATGTAATTTGGAAACCAGTCACTCCGTGATAGAATTGCGCTGTGGCTTGCAAGTACTGCACCCAGAAACTTTTTGACAAACTCGACAGCATTGAAGCAAAACTCACGAAAATAGGAGACAAAATGGCAGCATTAGACGATCAAATCACAGCACTTACTGCGCAGGTCGCGCAAAACACCACCGTTGAGAAATCGGCGCTGGCACTCATCAATGGATTCGCTGCGCAACTCGCCGCCGCTATTGCTGCTGCGCAGGCTGCGGGCGCAACCACAGCGCAACTGAAGGCCCTCAGCGATCTGGGAACCAGTCTCAAATCGAGCGATGACGAATTGGCCGCCGCAGTTGCAGCCAACACGCCGGCCGCACCGCCAAACCCTTCCGTCCCGTAAGGATAACCAATGCAATCAATCACGCTCACCGACACGCAATCAGTAATCGTCACGGCAAACCCAGTTGACGCAGAGGGCGCGCCTGGCGTTCTCTTAGCAGGCGCAGGAGACACCCCGCCGTCTTCCAGTGATCCCGCAGTGGCTACGGTATCAGAAGATCCTGCCAATCATCTAAGCCTGAAGGTGGTTGCGGTAGCTCCAGGGACGACCATTGTCACTGGAAGGGGTGCATCGCCCAGCGGCGCCGTATTCTCAGATCCTTTTCAGGTCACGGTAACGGGTGGGCCGGCCGTGGGTTTTAACTATACTTTCGGAACGCCGTTCACGACGCCCACGGCTCCGTGAAACGAACAATAAGGCGTGCTAATCTAAGTCATGGAACAGAATTGCGCTCGACGTTTCCAATCGGGTGAGCGATTCAAAGGCGCCACGGCTCGGAAGGCTGGGCGCCTTTCTTCATTTGCAGGAACCCATGATAGACTGTAACCCATAGAGAATGCAGTGCACGGCCAAAAGCAGTCGTACTGGGAAACCTTGCCAGCGACCTGCGATCCTGGGTGGTAATGTTTGCCGAAGTCATGGCGGTGCGGCTCCGCAAGTAAAGGCTTCCGCGGCGCAGCGTCTTGCGGCTTTGGTCGACCCGGCACTTGGCGTTCTCGCGGCAAACATGAAGGACCGTAGAAAGAACCCTGCCGTCGCGCAGCGCGCCGCGGAAGACGTTCTCGATCGAGCGGTTGGGAGAACGCCAGAAACAATCAAACTGGTAGGCAGCGGAGAAAACGGACAGATTCAGGTGGAAGACGTTGCAGTCGCAGAACTTATCCGTAGAGACATTGCTCGCATTAGAGCCCGAAGCGGTCAGGGAAGAGATTCTTAGCCGCTATTCTGAGGCTCAACTGAAAGAGCTTCGTTACGATTGGGATGGCTACAAGGCTCGTCCTAATCAGGTAATTCCGCCTGGCTCGTGGAGATTGTGGCTGATTCAGGCTGGCCGCGGCTGGGGAAAGACGCGCACTGGTGCCGAAGCTGTTCGCAAGTGGGTTAAGCAGGGGTATCGGCGCATCCACCTTGTCGGCGCCACAGCCGGCGACACGCGCGACGTTATGGTTCAGGGCGAATCAGGGCTACTGAACTGCTTTCCGTCGCATCTAAGACCCGTTTACGAACCATCAAAGCGGCTGATCACGTTCTACACGGGCGCAGTGGCCTATCTGTTCAGCGCTGACGAACCAGAGCGACTCCGCGGCCCGCAATGCGAATGCTTCTGGGCAGATGAGATTGCGGCTTGGCGCTTCGGGCAGGACGCTTGGGATAACCTGATGTTCGGATTCCGGCTCGGGAACGATCCGCGCGGCGTAATCACGACCACACCGAAGCCGATTCAATTACTGAAGGACATCATCAAAGACCCGAATACGTTCGTCACTCGATCATCAAGCTATGATAACCGCGTCAATCTGGCGCCCGCGTTCTTCGATTCGATCATTCGAAAGTATGAAGGAACGCGCCTCGGCCGGCAGGAACTCGAGGCGGAACTGCTCGAAGATATCCCAGGTGCGCTATGGACGCGGGGAGTAATCGACGCCTATCGCATAAAGCTTGGCGAGGTTCGCTGGGACCTGCTAACGCGCATCGTAGTGGCGATCGATCCAGCGGTAACGACCGGGGAAGACTCGGACGACACCGGCATTATCGTTGCCGGCCTAACGGTGAGCCAGCATATTGTGGTAATCGAGGACCTGACATGCAAGGAATCGCCTTTAGGCTGGGCACGCATCGCGGTGGCAGCGTTCAAAAAGTACCGCGCTGACCGAATCGTGGGCGAAGTAAACAACGGCGGCGACCTCGTTGAAGCGAACATTCGAGCCGTGGCGCCCGAGATTTCCTTCCGTGCGGTGCGTGCGTCCCGCGGCAAGGCTGTGCGCGCCGAGCCAGTAGCAGCGCTTTACGAGCAGGGCCGGGTGCATCACGTTGGCTCAATGGTGGAGCTAGAAGACCAGCTATGCGCGTGGACTCCGCAGGGAAACGAGAAGTCGCCAGATCGCATGGACGCGCTTGTGTGGGCCATCACGGAATTACTAATCGATCAGGAGACGCAGAGCTTCACTTATCTGCGGGACATCGAGCAAATATCACCGTACTAGTCACATTGAACCTTGCCACGTACAAGAGAGTCTGCTAGTGTTCAGGAAATGAGAAATCCGTACGGCCCAGATAGGAAGCAATGTCGCGCATGTAGCGCCATTCTTCCCGTCGCGGATTTTTGGCCACTCACGGCTGTTTGTAAGAAGTGTAGGAAGCTCAAGCAAGACGTGATAAACGCTCGCAATCGGGAAAGCTTAAACGCGAGCAGTCGAGCCTATTATCAACGAAATAAACAGTCGGTTATGGCAAATCAGCGCAGGGCTATGGCTGCTCGCCCATTTGTTAAACGAGCACAGAAAAAAGTGCTTCGGGCAATTAAATCAGGCAGGCTTACACCCAAGCCGTGCGAGAGATGCGGATCAACATGGAAGATCCATGTTGATCACCCCGATTATTCAAAACCGTTAGAGGTTGTCTGGCTGTGTCCAAAGTGCCATCGACAGGAGCATCGAAGTGCATCCTAGGGTTCTGGCAATCTGCCTCACGGCTAATCGCGTGGAAATGACTCGCAGGGCTGTTGCCTCCTTCGTCAGCCAGACATATCAAAACAAGAAAATGCTTATTTGGGATAGCGGAGAGTTGAGTTGCGATTTTGGCCAGCCAGGTGTTGTGCATGTTCCCGCGCCGCAGGGGTTAACTATCGGCAGTCTGAGAAATGCCGCTCTTTCGTTTTGGACTGAATACGATATTGCTATAACATTCGACTCCGATGACTGGAGTCATGCGAACAGGATAAGCGAGCAGGTTGCTTATCTTCAAAGCAGTGGGGCTGATTGCGTCGGATTCGACGAGCTGCTTTTTTGGCTAACGTGTGAAGTTTGCGACAACGGCAAGCAAAACATTCTGCCGCGCTGCCCCGCTTGCGGCATCTCCTACGATCCATTTCGCGAATCAAACGGCGAAGCGTGGCTCTACTCACACAACCGCGTCCCGAACAGGCACGCACCGGGCACATCGTTCTGCTACTGGCGCAAGTTCTGGGAGCGTAACCCGTTCAAGGATCTGCCAAAGAACAATGAGTCGACGGGTGAGGACGTGCCATTCTTGGACAATGCGAAATTGGCGACGCGCTCGGCGATGTTCAATCCAATGCCGAACGATTTAGCGGGGCAGGTAAAATGGGTGCATGATCCAGCGCCAAACTTTGAGCCGCGCATGATCTGCTCGATTCATGGAGGAAACACCATGCACTACGATCAAATCGAGAAAAAGTCGCAGAACTGGCGGCGGGCTCCTGAGTTCGACAAGTATTGCAGAAAGGTAATGGCGCTGTAATGTCGGTCTGGTTTGTGCTGCCGTCTGCGCGGCCCGTCAATGAGGCTGCTCCCGTTATCGCTCAATGGAAGGCGCAGGGCTACAGAATAGCCCTATGGCGCAACGATGACGCATATCATGCCGACTTCGGGTTAGAGGGTGGCGACCATAGCGATAAGGTAGTCAGCCCCGGTTATTATCCCGGATATGCCACGGTCGTTAATGAGCTCGCTAAGATCGTTTTGAAAGACGATCCTGAATGTGATTGGATCGTGTGTGCCGGGGATGACACGCTTCCTGATCCAAACAAGCGAGCGGATGAAATAGCGGCTGAATGCTCGAAGTACTTTAGATATAAAACACCGCCGCCTGAAGGTCTACAAGCGGATCAGCAATACGATTGGAGGGTGGCGCACAAAACCTTCGGAGTAATGCAACCGACCGGCGATCCCTGGGAAGACTCACACCCAGGAGAGAAGCGGCTCATCCGGCGCGTGGCTGGTTCGCCGTGGCTGGGTCGCGCTTGGTGTGAGCGTGCGAATCAAGGCAAAGGCCCGCTGTGGCCAGAGTACACGCATCAATTCGTTGATGAAGAACTTCAGAACGTCGCTATTAAGCTCGGAGTATTCTGGCAGCGCGAAGACCTCACGCACCTGCATCAACATTGGGGAAGACCTAAGCCTGGAGAGCTCATGGGGCACTCGCGAAACATGCCCGAGTTCCTTAAAGAAGCCAACTCGGAGGAGCACTGGAATAAGTTCAAGGCTCTGTTTGAGAGCCGGAAGGCGGCGGGTTTCCCTGGCCATGAACCGCTTTAGCTTTTCTACTTTCGTAATGAACCGACCTGCTGAGCAGCCAGACTGGACGCCACCCCGCACCGGCCTGGCACGCACCAACCACGATAGCTGTATCGTTGGCTGCGGCATCGGCCTGCACTACCGCAAGGCGCTACGCTCCACGGTAAATCACTGCGAAGTGTACTGCCCCGAAGCATGGAAGCTCTGGTATGACGATTATCCGATCGGCTGCCCAACGCATCGCGATAATCCGTACGCCTTCAAGATATTCGCTTTGCAACGCGTAATCGACGCAGGATTCCGCTACGTTCTGTGGATGGATACGAGCTTTCAGCCAATCGGATCAATAGAACCTCTGTGGAAGCACATCGAGGAGCACGGCTGGTTCGCGGCGAAGCAGGGCGATTCAATGCTGGGCGAGTGGATCAGCGATCATGCACTGGGATTGTGCAGCGGCGCCCGCGATGAATTGATGAACGTCCCTCTGGTTTACACCGGCATCGTTGGATTGGATTTGGGAAACGCGGTTACTCGCCGGCTGATCTGGGAGCCTTGGAAAGAAGCAATGCAGCTAGGTGTGTTCCGCGGCGCCCACTTCAATGCACCGATCGGCGAGCAATGGGAAGCGGGTCACAAATGGCACGGCTGGTGCTCGGAAGATTCACGATGCAAGGGCCATCGGCATGATGAAGCGGCGCTATCGTACATCCTGCACGCGGGCGGCTACAAAGTTGAGGCTAGCCCGTTCTTGACGCTGGAGAACGAGAAGGGGTTTATCGGCCACATGGTTCCTGATTACGACGTGGTGAAGCTTCGCGAAGCCACGCTCAACTTGGCATCGTGGGTTGACGGTGACTTTGGCTATAAAAACCAAGAGAGCGTGAGGGATCTGTGCCTGTAAGCGACCTCCATTCCTTTTCCGACATCGCCATCGAGATTCAGCGCATCGCTCCGCGCTCCGTGCTCGATTTGGGCGTCGGCTACGGCCTTTACGGTGCACTCTGCCGGCAGATCATGGACGGCCAGAACGGGCGTTGCCATCCGGCGAAGTGGAAAGGTGTACTTCGTGGCGTGGAGGCGTGGAAGGATTACCAGAACCCATGCTGGGAAGCGTACAACGCTGTGCAGATCGCGGAAATAAAAGGCCGATGGGTTGGCTACGATCTAGTTCTTATGATCGATGTTCTTGAGCATTTCGATATGCAGCGCGGCCGAGAAGTTCTGCGTGAGGCGGTAATGGGAAACAAGCACGTAATCGTCTCGGTACCCAATGGATTGATGGAGCAAGGCGCAGCGTTCGGGAACCCGTACGAAACGCACAGACACACATTCCATGGCATGGAAGAATTTAAGGACTACAATTTCAAGCTGATCCACCAGAGTGTATGTACGGTGGTGTCGATTGAGGGGATGAAGAAATGATTTACCGCTCGAACCTGACGTGTCCCGACCTCACGAGTCACTTCAAGCATCTGAGCGTTCGCCCGATGCCGCACAGCTTCGGGCATGACGTACCGAGCGACTGGGCTGATAAGGCTGTCGATGATCCGGTATTTGGGCTGTACAAGAACTGCGGCATGTGGACGCACGATGAGGCGGCGATTCTGTACAACGTGGCGCGAGAAACCAATGGCCAGTGGCTAGACGTGGGCTCGCATACTGGATGGACCACGCGGCACATAATGGCCGGAACGCTGCATCTAGTGCACATGGTCGATCCAATGTACGGGCTACCGGAATTTACGGACCGCATGTACGATAACGTGTTTAGGTCTGCTGATCCGAAGTGGCTCGGATCAGCACAATGCTTTGGCAGCATCCCATGCGGAATCCCTAGCGATGTTTTTTGGGAGCATTTTACCGACTTCGGATTAGACGAGGCTGGTAATAGGGTTTGTCCAAATACCTTCGCTGGAATCTGCATCGACGGCGACCACGAACCAGGCGCACCACTTCAGGACGCCATGAACGCAGCAAAGCACCTTGCGGATACGGGCGTGATTATCTTTCACGACTTCATCGGCGCACCAGTGCGCGAGGGCGTACGGTATCTCATGGAACTGGGGTTCCATTGTCGTGTGTTTCAGACCCCGCATATGATAGGGCTGTGCTGGCGTGGCGACTTTGTTCCACCCGATCACGTGCCCGACCCGCAGTTGGTGGAGCAGTTGAAGCCGCACATTGCGGCGATGACAGACTTCCCGTTCGAAAGGTGTGAATGACGAATTATTCTCAGTACGATGAGCAGGAGCACATCCTGAAAGCGTTTCCCGACAAGAAAGACGGACGCTTTTTAGAGATTGGCTCCTGGCACCCGACAGACAAATCCAACGTGCGTGCGCTATTCGAGCTCGGATGGTCTGGCGTCTGCATCGAGCCTTCACCGGGGCCGCTGCTCAATCTGCTGAACGAGTACGGCGATGAGCCGCGCATCGCGCTTGTCGCGGCAGCGGTGGGCGTGGAACCCGGCATGGTTCACATGCACGTGACTGACGACGCTGTTTCATCCTCTGATCGCCAGCAGTACGATACGTGGAAGGAAATCACGAAGTTTCGCGGCATGCTTCACGTGCCGGTGATCACTTGGCACGATATTACGAATCGGTGGGGCGGGTTCAATTTTGTCAGTCTGGATGCGGAGGGTACTTCTGCGGAGCTATTTTTAGCTCTTTTGGCGGCCGGACTTCAGCCAGACTGTATTTGCGTCGAGCATGATAATCGGCTCGAAGAACTTTGTTCTGCCGCTACGCCGCTCCATTATAACTTGACATACGCCAACGGGACGAACGCAATTTTCGTCAGGAAATAAACGATGGGCTGGCCAATAAAGGGTAGACCTACTCACGGACAGGCTGGGACCAGAGTTCACCGTATCTGGAAGAACATGAAAAACCGTTGCCTAAATCCGCGTGGTCAGGATTATAGATATTACGGAGGACGCGGCATCACGGTTTGCGAGAGATGGCGCAAGTTCGAAAACTTTCTTGCGGACATGGGGCAACCGCCAGCGGGAATGTCTATTGAGCGCCTCGACAACGATGGCAACTACGAACCGGGCAATTGCAAGTGGGCTACCATCCTTGAACAGGCCAGGAATCGTAGGCCATGTCGGCTGACATGCGAGTGTGGACGATGCAGAAAGTGCAGAGTGCGTGAGAGAAATCGTGAGAGGAAAAAGGAAATAGCAGCCGGAACGTACGTTGCTCCTGTCATGTGCGGGTGTGGAATTTGCAGAACTTGTTATGCGCGCGAATGGGCGCGCAGGAAGAGACAAAAATCAGCATGAGAGCCATTATTTCAGTAGCAACCGGATCGTACGTGCGCGGGCTTGATCGCCTGACGGAGTGGTGCGCTTTGAACGGCGTCGATTACGTGACGTTCCGCGACCGTCTGCCGGAAGGCTCACCGACTCACCAGGACGTGCCGTATGCTTTCAAGGCCCACGCGCTGGCGGCAGCATCCACGGCGTGCGATACGCTGCTGTGGTGCGATTCCTCCGTCGTGCCGATTCGCTCGCTTGATCCGCTGTGGGAACGCATCGAGCGAGATGGCTACTGGATCGCGAACAACGGCTGGACGAATTACGAGTGGACGGCGGACAGTGCGTACCCGGATTTGTTCCCAGAATTATTTCGTCGGCAAAGATACGGACCAATTGGTCCCCCATCTTCATGGGAAGAGAAACGCGCTAGCGATGAATGGCAAATTAGGGATGAAAACAAGCGCATCCCGCACGTGGTGGCGACCACCTTCGGTATCTCTCTGGCGCATCCCACAGGGCGAGCCATATTTGAGGAGTACTACCGACTAGCCAGCAAGACCAAGGCATTCTGCGGGCCGTGGACGAACGATAATTACAGAATTGAGCCGTGCGACCACGCCGAATGGAAGGGCGAACGAAACGCACCGTGCGGGCCTTCCGACGTGCGAGGCCATCGCCATGACCAAACGGCGCTCTCAGTCATCGCATGGCGGCTGGGCTGCCAACTAACAAGCTGCCCTGATATCTTCGCGTATCATGATCCAAAGAAGGAGCCGGACGAACGAACCATCCTTCTAGCGAAAGGGATCTGATGCCGATCTTCGTTGAGCCGCTAGACCCGCGATACGCCGAAGTGGACGCCGTTATCTCTGAAATCTCGGCAGTCCTTAGAAAGCACAAATGCTGCCTCGCGGCGAAAGAAGGGCAGGCGTTTCTGCTGATTAAGTACGACAACGATATCAATCCACGGCCACTGGCTGAAGTCTTCAGGATCGACCGCGAGTACATGGAAATCGTCAGGAAATTTGCAGATCCACGGATTGTCAAAACATGAATCTAGTGGGAACAATGCCAGTACGCGGCGACGATTGGGTGCTCGGCCTATCCGTGCGCGTAGCGTTGATGTGGTGCGATACGTTGGTCGTTCGTCTTCACGGCGAGCCCGGCAACGCGGGACGCATCCTTGGGGAGATTCACGCCACAGATTCGCGGCTCAGTTGGGTTTATCGTGCTGACGAAAAGTGGGACGAAATGAATCACCGGCAGGAATTGCTTTCGCTGGCTCGCGTCCACGGCGCCACGCATATCGCCATGATAGATTGCGATGAAATTCTATCGGCTAACTTGCTGCCAACGATTCGCAGTTCCATTGAACAATTGCCGCGCCACGCGATGCTTTCCTTACCTGGATACAATCTGCGCAGCGGGCTGACGAAGTACCACTCAAACGGCATCTGGGGGAATCGCTGGTTCTCGACGGCGTTCAAGGACGATCCGCGGGCCGGCTGGCATGGCGATAAATTTCACCACAGAGAACCGGAGGGCGTTAGCTGGACACCGCGGAGAACTGTTAATCACGGCGCTGGCGGGATATTGCATCTGTGGGGCGCGAACGAGCGGCGACTGAAGGCCAAGCATGCCCTATACAAACTGACCGAGCGGCTGCGGTTCCCCGGCAAGGACGTGGCGAAGATTGATCAGGAGTTCTCGTGGGCGATCCACGGCGAGCCAGGACACCGCATGTACGGCACTCCTAAGACGTGGACCTACGCCGATGTTCCGGCTTCGTGGTGGGCGCCGTACGCGGGTCTGATCACGGAACATCTGCACTTGGACGATGAGCCTTGGCAGGAATCGCAGTGCCGTAAGTTGCTGGGCGAGCACGGACGCGAGAAGTTCGTGGGGCTGGATTTGTTTGGAGTCATATGAAAAAAACCGCAGAGGAAAAGAAAAAAGCCCAAGTTGAGCGAATGGAGGAGCGTAGGCGGTTGAACGATAAATTCCCGCGATGCTTGGTATCCAGCCAAAACACTAAGGGTGAATGTATCCAGCTGGTATATAGGCCCGGAGAAGAACGGTTAGTTGTAAGAACAAATGCCCCAACTACCATTTTCTATGCGAGAGATGTGGGGGGTGATGTTTGGAAGGAATGCACCGTGTGGATGTCGCTGGAGCAATTGTCCGAGTTCGCAGTTGCGGTCACGGCGCGACTCAAGGCTGAGATCGAAGAACTGAATGGACAAATTGCCAAAGTCAATTCAATAACGGCCACGGCAGTTAAAGACAGGCAACTTCCGTAGTATACTATTGCGTCATGAATCCCCTGCGCGAAGATCCCTGGGAAGAAGAAGACGACGAAGACGAGAACGACGAGGAGTTGCTTTGATCCACAGAACACGTGCGCATAAGATCGCTTTACTGATTCTCGCGGCCCTCATGGGGTGGTTTGCCGGGGACGGTCGCCTGTGACATTTCCCCCATCGTTCGCAAAGAGTTGGAAGACCACCACGGTTTCGCTCGTTTCCGGCTTGCTGGTTATCATTCAGGGATTCAAGACTCCCGATCTGGCGGTTTTGATTCACGATCCAGCGTTTCAAATGAAGGTATTAGTGCTGGTGCTCGGGCTTGTATCGAAGGATGCCAATGTTACTGGAGGAACCAGCGGGCAGCCGTCGACCGAAAAGGCGCTCATTGAGGCAAACGTTGCGCCTTCTGAAGTTTTACCGCCGAAACCTGTAGACTCAAAACCATGAAGCTATGGCTCCGCGGTATCCTGATTTCGCTGCTTCGAAAGATTACCCCGCCTCCGCGCGATTTGCGGCAGGAAAACAAGTTCCTCCGCGATACGCTGAACGAGCTCGTAACGACGCAGTTCGAACAAATGCAGCGGGCACAGGATTCCGAACGGCTCGCGGAACTGGTGGAAGCGCGCGCGATGGCCGGCTCGGGGCCGTGGCAAGTCAGTGCACAGGCACTGCAAGCCACCGATTCACTGATTGACGAATCCGTTAAGGCGCTGAAAAGCGGCACGCGACTCAGAGAAACAAGCCCGCTTGCGTCAGCCGGGGCGTCGGGTGATATCGAGTTCGCCCTTCAGAACGTCGAGTGGCGGCGCGAAATCAATCTGTCGTGGCTGGAGTTCTCACGCTGGGGCATTCAGCAGTTAATCCTCATCTCGCGGTTGCACTACGTTAAAAATCCGTGGATTCAGCGAGCGATCAACGTTTCGGCGCAGTACGTGTTTGGTCGCGGTGTCGAAGTGATGAGCGAAGACCCAAAGGCGCACGAAGTTCTAAGCGAGTTCTTCGAACGAAACAAGCGCGTCGTTGGGCAGGCGGCATTATCCGATCTTCAGAAGCGTCTCGGGTATGACGGGCAAATATTCTTTGTTTTCTTCGCGGACAAGGTAGATAAGGGGAAAACTACCGTACGCACGATCGACGCAACGGAAATCTTCGAAATCGTCACAGACCAGGACGATACTGACACACCGTGGCTCTATAACCGCAAGTGGACCGCAAAAACGTTCGATCAGCAAACAGGTGCGATTCGAGCGAACGCGGGCGACGAAGCATGGTATCCGGCAATCAATTACGACCCCGACGTCAAGCCTGAACTGATTAACGGCAAGCGCGTCATGTGGGAGCAGCCTGTTCTGCACTTCAAGGGCGGAACGGGTGTCGCTAAGTGGCATTTCGACTGTCCAAAGGCGTATGCGGCTCTGGATTGGGCGAAAGCCGGCCGCAGATGGCTGGAGTCATGCGCTACCGTCCGCGCAGCCCTCGCGCAGATTGCCTTGGTGCTGACGACCAAGGGCGGCCAGCAAGCGCTGGAAGGGGCCAAGCAGCAGCTTCAGACGACCATCGGGCCTACGAGTAACCTGTGGGACTCAAACCCGCCAGCAATCGCAGGGTCGACGTTTGCGAGCGGTCCAGGGACTACCCTAGCGGCGTTCAACACGAAGGGCGCGGGCGGCGATCCGTCCGATGTCCGCGAATATCGCTCGATGGTAGCCTGCGTCTTCGAGATTCCGCCTACGTTCCTCGGTGATTTGGAAACAGCTAACTTGGCGACGGCTACCACGTTGGATCGTCCGACCGAGCTCGCGATGCTAGAGAAGCAGGAACGCTGGCGAGAAGTCTTGACCACGATGGCAGTATTTGTGCTGAACGTCGACAAAGGCGCGCCTTCGGGGCGTCTGAGCGAATCTAAGGACCTGCGCGTGGTGGAATGCGCTCGGCGTACGTTACCGAACGGGCGACGTGTCTACGAGGCCAGCAAGCCCAATCCTAAGCAGATCGAAATTAAAGTGAACTTCCCAGCGATCCGCGAAGGCGATTTGCCGGCGAACGTGAAGGCGATCACCGAGGCCATGACGCTTGATAATAAGGGCGGCCAGGTGGTCGGGATTGATGAAAAGGTGGGCGTCGGGCTTCTGTACGAGCAATTCGGCGTAGAGAATTACGGCGATATCCTGGACAAGCAGTATCCAGATGGGGAATACGATCCTGATCGAACCATCGAGCCGTTACCGGCGCCGATCGGCAAAGCGGAACCGGACCCCGGAGGTCTACCGCAAGCACCAGGCGGGAAAGATCCCAAGCCCCAGGATAAGAAAGTTGCAGCGGCCGAGTCTGCGGTAATGCGATTCCTCGAAGCGCTGAAGAACCTCGGCAAAAAAGCGGCCTAAGGCGTTTTCCCTATTTGAAATGAACCTTTAGTACCATTGAAGGCCCGTACGGATGGGCGCATTATCGACTCATGGAACACCTCACATCGCTGAATCTTCTGGTTGTCGGGCTTGGCTGCGGTTTTGTTGCGCTGGTGGCTTACTGGCGCGAACGGCGCGAAGATGCTGCAAGCTGGCACACCACGCCGGAGCAACGGCGGCGCGTGATCCGCGACGAGCACGGTAATCCTCTGATGTACCTGTGAGCGAACAACTTCAAACCGTCGAGCCCGATCCGTGCTGCAATAAGCCTCTGTGGAAGAAAATGAAGGACCCGGCATTTACGGCTGATTCGTGGGAGTGCCCAAAGTGCGGGTGTACGTGGCAGGCTAAGATGGTCGGCCCAGTGAAGCACTGGAGCCCGGTTTGCGATATTCAAATCTTCTAGCCCAACTCTTCGCAGCCGCCAGTGGCGGGAAACCGTTCGCCTGGGTAATGAAGCCAGGCTAGGCGGCTGCGGAAAGATGGGCCAGAAGTGCGACCGTTAGAACCTTTGCAGCATGGTCGGGAACTGGCTGGCCAACTTGGAAGGCCACAGTGCGCCACTGTTCGTCATTCATCCGCGCAGCCAGCAGCGGAAGATTAGCGAGCGGCGTATCAGAGGCGCAGGCGGCCAGCATGAACGTCGCGGCCATCGCACGCGCCTTGCGTCTTTGATATTGATTGGCTTCCATGAACCAATTGTGCGGCGTGGATTTGAACGGGTCAATGGGAAGATGTACGTAGTACTATTTACCTATGAATCTCTATGTGGCCCGTCACTCTCGCCCGGTAAACGGACACCCGCTTGACGCCTCGCGCTCGCTGACTGCGGAGGGCAAGAAAGAAGCGGCATCGGTCGCGGGCTGGCTCACAAAGCTTATCGGTCGCGTGGATATCGTCATCTGCTCGCCGTTCGAACGGACGATGCAGACGGCTGAAGTAATGGGCGATGCGCTCGGAGCGCACGTCGCGAGCTCGGTCATGCTTCAGCCCGATAAAGATCCAATCGCGGCATGGAAAGAAATCGAACGGCTCGCGCAGCAATCGAAAGACGTGCTTGTCGTGGGCCACGATCCCAACCTAAACAAGCTGATCCTCTGGCTGATGGGCTTGACAGGAGGCCCGGAAGAGTTGCGAATGGACTGGGGTGCGGTGGCTTACCTGAAGGTCACAACGGGCGACGGAGACCCGGAGGGTGTGCTTCAATGGCTGGTGACGCCACAGCTTGTTCAGCGCGATCCTTCCGAGGAAGAAGTCTTAGAGGCTGTACGCGGCTTGCAGGGCGTGATATAGTTTTCCCTTATGACGGTCCACACAATTGCAGACATAGCGGGTTCTGGCGCCGCGGTTCGGCTCGTAGCGACACCAGGGCTTCGCGCACGCTGGATTCTGTTTTGCTCCGAAACGGGTATTTCTAACGTGGGCGATGCAAACGTCGCGGCGGCCCGCGGCGTGGACTGTCCCGCAGCTGTGCCGGTTCTCTTTCCTCAGAACGGCGCAGATCAGACGGACGCTTACGATCTTTACAACACGTGGGCATGGGTGCCGAATGGCTCGACGCTCACGATAACCTACGGCGTCTAGCCGTGGCGATCACGTCTGAACTGGTTACGCAGGACTTCATCACAGCAATGATTCGCCTGATCCGACCAGCGCTGATAGGTCTTGAAACGCTTTCCGACGCGCAGGCAGCAAACTACCTCAACACAAATCATGGAGCCGTGCAGCGCTGTCCTTGGATGCCGGCGACATTCACCGCAGCGATGATCCACGAAGCGCGAACGGCTAAGATTTAGGCTTCGAACTTCGGGCCGGGCGCGCGCTGTATCAGATCCGCCACGTCATACCCGGTGAACTGCCCAATCCCGAGCCGCGCAAACTCAGCAGCAAAGCAAGCCTTGGTCGCGGCCACTCCTCGCGCGAAAGCCTGCTCCGCGGTTTGCTTTTTGATCTTCGAGGAATAATCGCGCTGATACTCTGCGCGGCATTCCAGACACCACGGATTCGTTCCGTTATTGTCGGCACGCGGGCGCTTCTCGCACTTCGAGCACATCAAAGGTGATTCTGTGGCTGTGTCCATCGTGTCACCTATCATACTGAGATTTTTACCGCTTTTGTTGGAAGGGTAATAGAACTGTAGTACCGTACTTCCAATGGCTGCCGTTGGACTCACACCAGGAATCCAGGTTTTAGCGTTCAAACTTCAGGAAGCAATGATGCAGGGCGACATCCGCGCCCGGCTTGCTGACGCTGTTCAGGACGCGCACCGGGGAACGGGAGCCTACGGCTACTACATCGACCACTCTGGCGACGATACGTCCGGTGATGTGGTGTATTGCTGCAATGGCGATGTGATGATGTGCCCGTACGAAATCGCCAACGTCGGCGGTAAGGTCGCAACCAATCTCGACATGGAGAACGCGCAGGACGTCGTTCCTGTGACGAGTTACATTCCCGAAGTCGACGAAGACGATCACTATACGGCGATGCAGGAGGCCAAACTTTACACCGAAGGTCCCTGCCCGCTCATCGAACGGTTCATTTCGAAGGGTGAACGGGATAAGGCCGACGAAGGTTCCTTTGCCGGCAAGGGCAAATCTTTTCCGATTCTCAAGTCTTCGGACGTGAAAGCCGCAGTTCATGCAATGGGGCGGGCTGGCTCCTCGAATTACGGCATGTCCAAGTTGAAAGCGAATATTATTCGGATTGCGAAGGCAAAGGGATGGACATCTGAGCTGCCGCAATCTTGGCGCGGCGACGGAGAGACTGCCTCCGAAGCTTTGCGTAGATCGTCTGGCACTCCCGGCAGCGGCTCCAACGGTGCTTCTGGCGGTTTGAACACCCAGGAAGCGGACCCCGCCAACGTGTCACGCGAAACATTACACAATTCTATCAAGCTATTCGAATCGGCTGCACCACTCGAAACCATCGTTATTCGAGAAGCGCGCGCCGACTACGAAATGAAGCTTATCGCGCCCGGAAAGGGTTCTTCGGCCATTTATCCCGCTGAGGTCCTAAAACGCGATGGGCCCAATGTTTTCAAAGCGGGAACGCATGTTTACCTGAATCACCCGACTGCCGCTGAGGAAGCTGCGCGGCCCGAGGGCGACATCCGCAATCTGGCCGGCGTGCTGACCACGGACGCGGTTTACCGCGAAACTCACGCCAAAGGGCCCGGGTTGTACGCGCGGATGAAAGTATTCGCGGATCACGGCCAAATGGTTGAAGAGAAAGCCGCTCACGTTGGAATGTCCATTCGGGCGTCTGGCGTTGCCGAATCCGGCAAAAAGCAGGACGGCCTACCGATTTTGAAGGAATTGACCCACGCCGAATCGGTCGACGTGGTGACTCGCGCAGGCGCGGGTGGAATGATTCTGACCGAGGCTGCAAGGCCAAACTCACAGGAGGGGGAAATGACCCTAGAAGAAGCTCAACGACTTATCGATGAGGGCATCGCGAAAGCGACTACTCCATTGATCGAACGGGGTTTGCGCCTCGATGCCAGAGAGGAAGCGACCCGCATTCTCGAAGGCGTCACGCTACCCTCACAGGCCAAAGTACGAATTACCGAGCGGGCCGTTGCCGCGATGCCGCGTAAAGACGGTGCGCTCGACGTCGACAAGTTCCGCGAAATCGTGGTGAACGAAGCGAAAGCCGAAGGCGAATATCTGGCGTCCATCATGGGTTCTGGGCAGGTTCGCGGGCTGGGTGCTTCCTTTGCCGCGCCCGTCGACCCCGAGAAGCTCCGCGAGGCCAAGAAACGCGAGCAGGAAGCGATTCAGGAACTCGAGTTGGCTGAGGCGGTTGTGTTCAGTGGGCTTACGGGTCTGAATCTCGTGAAAGGACGGGCCGCCTAATGTCGATCAATCAGGTAAAAATTGGCGTACCGCAGAATAACCGATGGTTCCCCTGCCCTTCGGCAGTCACCAGCGGCATGCCCTGCCTAATCGGTGGGCTGGCTGTGGTCGCAATGGACGCTTACGACTCGACCACTGGCGGGACCACCTTCCATCTGGACGGTTCATTCTCACTCACGGTCATCGGTCAATCGACCAAGAGCCCGGTATCGGGCTTGCAGATCAACCCCGGCGATGAGATTTTCGCGACCGGCACTTTGGACACGGCGACGAACGTTACTTACAACCTGACGCTCGACGTCACCCGCGGCAACATTCCGTTCGGCAACCTCGATCAGAATGCGGCCATTGCTTCTGGTGTTACGAACACTGGCGCGGTAGTCAGACTCAAGGTGGGCGGCTCTACCGCTTACGCAGCCTAAGAAAGGGCAAAAGGAGACATATATCATGGCTGAACTGAACCCTGGAACAGGCTTAGAGAGAATCGGAGCCGCTTCGGAATGGTCCGAGGCGGCAGTCACCGCGAAGGTTCAAGAGACCGGCAGTTACGCGCCGCGCCGCAAGAACAATTCGCCCGCGCATCGGCGCCGCGTCGTTGAAGCGGCCCGGCTGATGAACGACGTGATGAACGGACGGGAAAACCCGCTGTTCTTCAATGAGGCAATGAACCCCACGAACGAGGTGTTCGTGCAGTACCTGGATCAGAAGTATCCGGGTTTGTTCATCAAAGAAGCCTCTCGCATCGGATTGCGCGAAACAATGTCCTATTCGGACTACAACGCGCTCACGGTCGATATCATCGATCGCATGCTGTACGAGTTTTACAGCGTGGCGGAAATCTCCAACCTTCCGTTGGTGAAAAAGCACCCGCTGCGCGACTTCCGCGCTGTCGCTCGCTACGCGATGGACCAAGCTGTGAAACCGTTCTCGCGCATGCCGTTCGATGGAAACGGAACGCTGAATCCTCACGGAGCCGGCGAACCGCCGACCGAGCGGGCAATGCAGCAGGCGGCACGCGAAGTTCTGGGCTCGAGCCAGCGCGTGACGTATCAGCCCCAGCTTTATCAAGGCATGATGTCGGTTAACTGGCGGGCGCTCGTCAATGACGACCTCGGCATCTTCCGCGATATGACGTCGCGCTTGGCGGATTCGGGCAGCCTGACGATTTACGAGTTCATCACCATGCTCTATGTATCATCGGGCGGGTGGAACTCGACCATTACGGCTTCGGTGTTCAATAACCTGTGCACCACCGCCAACGGCGCCGCTTCGAACAACCCGGCACTTTCCTGGCAGGGACTGCTGGACGCTTACACCGTCCTCAACAAGCAGTTGACGCTGGAAAATACGCCGATCACCTTCCGCGGCCAGCTTTATCTGTACGTCGGGCCTTCGCTCAAGAACACCGCTATCTCGATGAGCAAGGCGACCCAGGCGAACATCTCGGTCGGTGGCGGTACGACCAACACGCAGGGATTCCCGAGTCAACAGTTGGTGGTTCCGAACTGGCCGCTCGGTGGGGTTCAGGTCATCGAAGACAAGTACATCCCGTTGGTTTGCACCACGGCGGGAACGAAGGACACCATGTGGGCGTTGATCTATGATCCGCAGGTTCAGCCGCGGCCCACGTGCGAGCTCGGTCAGTTGGCCGGCTTCGAGACTCCGCAATTGTATCAACAGGTCCCGAACACCATGAAGGTAGGCGGTGGCGTCGATCCGATGCTGGGCGACTTTTGGACGATGGACCAGAACTATAAGGGCGTGCTGGTTCTGGGTGGAACCCAGATCGACGGACGCTCGGCCGTGTTCTCAACCGGACAGGGCGTGTAATCTTGCTGCGAGGTGGCGCGGTTTCGTCTCGGGGGAGAGGGGCCGCGCTTTCCTTTTTGCTTATGAGTTTCTCGTACAATTACGGGGCGAATCCGCCAATCGATTACGTCAGGCTGCTGATTTCAGATACGCAGGCCACAAACCATGTCTTCGAGGATCAGGAAATTCAATCCTTCGCGGCGATTACGGCGGGCGTTTGGCAGAGCTCAATGCAGTATAGCGGTACGCTGGGCGTGGCTACTTTGCCCACTTCGCCCGTCAATTATCTGCGGACGGCGGCACTGGCTCTTGATTCTCTGGCCGCGAACAGTTCGCGATTGGGTGGAGTAATTCAGATTCTGGACGTGAAGTTGAGCGTCGACAAGTCGGCCATCGCGCTTCGCGAGCAGGCGGCGCAGTATCGGCAAGTTGACGACGACAACATGGCTTTTGTGATTATCGAGCAGGTTCCGACTGATTGGGCTTTCCGTGATAGGTTCTGGGCGCAGGTCCAGAGAACCACGAGCATATGAACCAGGCATTTATCCAGGACGCGATCGCGAACGTTATGCCGCGGGCACTTGCTACGGGTTTGTTCGTTTCGCTGTGTACGATCCAAGCGATTTCTGGCAACCCAAACCCGGACGGGACGCCGAGCACGGTTTACGCAGACGTGCCGGGCCTCGTGAACATTCCCTGTATGGATGCGCCGCCTTCGATGGAGCGGATTCAGGCGACCGAAGTGAAGCAAGTGGCTGAGATTCTGGCGAAGGGCATGCGGCATGTTTTGCTGGGCCAGTGTTTTCTGGACGCTCCGAACTGGGCCGGCCGAGGTTATCAGGCGATCGTGGATGGTGTTGCGTACGATTTGTTAGGGGCTGAGAACGATTCTCAGTCGACGCAGACGCGAATCGATTTGCAGTTAAGTACGGTGTAGGCATGAATGGGAACCTCTTTAGAGATCAAGCTTCGTACAGCGGCGGCAGCCGATGCCACCCTCTCGTCGCTCCTCGGCTCGAATCCTTTCCGGTGGTATGGGCCGCAGGCACAACAGGGAGCGTTACAGCCACTTGTGGAAGTCTTTGTGGTGGATGCGCCTCCCCAATACTCACTTCAGGCTTTACTCGAAACCTGCCGCTACCGGATTCAATTCACGATCTGGGACGAGAACCTCGAATCAGCGCGGACGGTCGAGGCGGCCATCATTCAATTTTTGACGACGTTCAACGCCTACAATACTGGGGACTCGTCACCGATTCAGCGGAATCGGGTAGTGATGCGGCGTTCTGGGAAATCCGAACCGCAAACCGGCTCGATAACGTATTGGCGGACGCTCGATGCGTTCATCTGGAACAACGAAAATTTGTGAATAAGGAGCTTTAAAACATGCCGTCTGGACCTTCGACATCTCCGATTGCTGCGCAGTTACCTGTAGAGGGGCTGCTCGTTTCTGTTGGGACGGCGGGCTCGCCTGAAACGCTCGACGTTATCGCCAACCTCACCGACTATTCGCAGGCGATGAAATCGACCATCGTCATGACGACCAACGTTGGAGACGCTTACGTGCGGCGCGCTCCAACGATCATCGATCCGGGTGAGCCGACCTTTACCATCTTCTGGATTCCGATGGAAGCCACGCACCGCAACTCAGCGGGTGGCGGATCGGTCGCGGCGGGGTTGCGTTACCTCATGCTGAATAAGCTGCTGCGAGACTTCGAGGTGTCGTATCCGGCTGACGCCAACGGCAACACCGAGGCGGACGCTTACAAGGCGTTCGTGACGGAGTTCGGTATCACCGGCAAGACGGCGGATGTCTTCCGCGCGTCGATCAAGCTGGGCATCAACGATCAGGCTCCATTTTTTGTCTGAGGATTTTATGGACGAAACTAAAGAAACTGGTGTTGATTATCCCGAAATCGAACTGGGCGGGCAGAAATACCCCGTCAAGTTCACGCGGGGCACGCTTTACCGGCTGAGTAAGGCAGGGATTGCGTTTAACCCGACCTTTCTCAAGGGTGGCGCCTCAGTACAACTCAGTAACCTGATCGACACGCTGCATCTGGTGATTCAATACCCAGGAACGGCGGAAGAATTGACGGAGCTCGTTTACGACCGCCGCGACGAAATCTCAGGCGTGCTAATCGAGGCGTGGGGAAAAGTTGTGCTGCCATCGCTTCAGGCAAAGATAGCGGCGCTACAGATGGCAGCGAAACCGGAAGCGTTGCAGAAACCCAACTAGGAGCGGAGGAAAGCCGTCTGCGTGACTGGGCTTTCGCAACATCGCAGTACGGGCTGGGCCTGACAACCGAGCGGGCCTGGCAGTTGACCCCGCGCGAGATGCGCGCACTCGTCGGCGTTTACGAATCGCATTTGCAGCGCTGGGCGCTCGGGATCTGTGACTTTCGTAACGCCAAGTTTCCAAAGAAATCCGGCTTTTGGACGATTGACGATCTTATTTCCACGAGCAAAAGCGTGGAGCGTAAGCGTATCGAGGCCAAAGAAGCATCGGAACTGCAAAAGCTTAGGTTCATTGAGCGGCAGCAGATCCGGCAGATTCAGTCAGGCGAGTTCGATGATTCGTGGCTTCCGGCCGGAATCCGCATGACGGAAGCCGAAAGGGCAGCAAGGCAAAAGCGGCGATGATTTCAGCATCAGCGACATTTAGGCCTCGCAACGATGCCGGGCGCTTCGTCCAAGCCCGCATCTCGCCCGCGGTAACGGCGTCTGTGCAGGCAGCAATTGAACTGATTCAGGGGCTCACGAAAGAATACTGTCCTGTGCTCACAGGAGAATTGAGAGACTCCTACGTCGTTTCAGTGAAAGAGACTGGATCGACAGTCAAAGGAACGATGAGCACAGATAAGCCTTACGCACCGTTCGTTGAGTTCGGGACAGGGCGGCGTGGAGAAGCCAGCGCAGGCGCAGGGGAAGGCCCATACGATCCGAATTGGGCGGGCATGGCGGCACAGCCACACGTACGGCCGGCTGTGGACGAATCGCGCGATGCAATCAAGGATCTGTTTCGCAGTAATCTAAGTGTGGCGGTTGAGGGCTAATGGCTGAACAGGACAATATCGGGGATCTAGTTGTCAATGTAACCGGGGATTTCTCTGAGCTTGAAGGCGCAATATCGCAGGCTCAGACCGTAGCGCAAGACGGGGCGGATGTAATCGCGGGGGCATTTGTTGCAGCGGCCGATAAAGCCGATTGGCTCGATTCTTCCATTAGCTCCGTTGGGCAGGCTATTCGAGACTTAGGCGAAGCCTCTGGATTGACGGGGCAAGAGCTAGAGACATTCAAGGCATCACTTCAGGCCGATGTGGACCTGGGGATTTCGCTTGAGGAAGCGCTCAAGAACGTTGGCGACTCCGCGAAGTATGTAGGAGATGAGGTAGCGGGCGGTGCGACTACCGCGCTTGAACAACTCCAAACCACTCAGCAGGGCGTTGCGGACTCCGCCCAGCAAGCGGCCAGCGGCATGACTGATGAATCAGATGCAGCCGGCCACGTGGGGCAGACGGCGCACGAAGCCGAAAGCGGGCTGCATGGGATGGCCGAGCAGCTTCTCGCAGTCGGGGAAGCGCTGGTTATCACCGAGGGGCTGAGGGAGTTCGGGCAGGAAGCGCTGACGGCGTACGGCATCGTTCAGAGCGTCACTATCGGGATCACTCAATTGACGGGCTCCGCGAAGGAAGCCGGCGAAGCCATCGAGCAGATTAAAGAACTAGCGTCGACGCAGCCATTCGCTTTCCCTGACATCGCGCCAACGGTTCAAAAGATGGTGGCGCTGGGTGTTTCGATGGAGCAACTGCCAGCCGTCATGCAGGCGGTAGCAAATGCCTCGGCATCGACGGGAAATGGTTTTAATCAGATCGCAAATTCTCTTGACCGAATTTCTCTCTCTGGGAATGCTGGCGATCGGCAACTGGTTCAACTGGGGTTGAGCGTCGAGAAACTTGCCGCTGTAATGAACGTGTCCGATGAGGAGTTCAAGAAGGCGTTTAAAGACCTCGATCAATCGGAGCGTATTGACGTACTGACTCAGGCACTCGGAAGGTTTGCGGGCGCATCTGAAGCACAGGCTAAGGGCATTGCTGGTCAGTGGCAAATCTTCAAGAACACTTTTGAAGAAGTCATGGTTGCAGTGGGCGATGACCTCGCGCCTGTGGTTTCGCAGATTCTAGCTTTTGGCAAAGATGTTCTGCAAGCAACTGAACAGGCGGCAGCGGCATTTAAGTCTTTACCGCCAGAGGTTCAGGAAATCACCGTTGCGGTAGGACTTGCAGCGGCGGCGGTTATTCCGCTGACGGGGGCGCTGGCGGCTCTTGGGTTCGGGCTAGCTGGGCTTCAGACGCTCTTTTCGACCGTCAATGCGCTGATGGTCACAGCTGGCATAGCGGCACGTGAAGACGCAGCGGGTGAACTAGCAGCGGCAACCGCAACGGCGGCGCATGGCGAATCCGCAGTGGTCGCGGCTGGCGAAGTAGAGGCTCTGGCTACGGCTGAATCGGGCGCGGCAATTCAAATGGGGCTATTCGGTGGCGAGACGGTTATCGCTACCACGGCGGCGCAGCAGTTGAGCCTATTTGCTGAGGAGGCAGCGGTAAGCACAGGATTCCTCGGAACGAAGCTTGGCGGGCTTGTGGGGCTTGCAGCGGCGGCAGTCGGCGGAATTACCATCCTGACATCGCAGTACATTGACCTAAAAAAGGATGTCGCCGATTCCAGTCAGGCGCTTGAAATCTTCGTGGAATGGCTCGGTAAAGTCCCGGGCAATGCGGACGATGCGAATACGTCACTCGGCCATCTCAGCGGCGGGATCAACGATCTAGCAGGAGATCTATCGAAGGCTGGGTTCAATTGGGATGGTCTATGGACAGCGGTTAAGGCAGGAACGGGGCCAGTTGGCGCAATCTCAGAGGCATGGAAACAGGCTTCGAAGGACGTTAACGAAGCTGTAGGAAGCATCACCGGCAAGTACGCGGCAATGGAAACGGCAGCGCTTAAGGCTGCTGGTAGCGTTCAGGCAGCAGCCGATCAGACCGCAAAGTCTTGGGCGGACATGGCGCAGGCCGGCGTAGCGAACGCTGCCGCGTTCGACGGTATGAGCAAGTCGGCTCAGACTGTCTTATCCAATGTCGGCGTGCTCAATCAGAACATCGAGAAAGCAAAACAGGTTCTTGATGAACTGAAGCAAGCCTCGGACGGCTCCGCACAAAGCCTTGAAGCGATCAAGGTCGCATCGCATAATGTCGAAGCCGCACAAAAGACCCTCGCAACTGCGATGGGCGAATCTACAAAAGCGGAAAAGGCCGAAAAGGATTCTCTTCAGGACCTGCTCGAAAAGCAGGCCTCCGCAAACCTCGCGTGGAACAATGCGCGCGACACCCTGAACTATTTGAATGACACGCTCGCGGCGGGCGTTAAATACATCGGCAATTGGGACATCGCTGCGGATCTGATCCCGGCAGCTACCAAGAACATGGAATCGGCGTTCCTCGCGGCGACTGGCAAACTCGCAAACCTAAATACGACTGCTTTGCAAGGCGAGGACGCGATTAAAGGCTGGATGGGCGGCATTGCCGGATTCATGGGACCGCTGCAAGCCACGATTACACAATTTGACTCAGCCGGACACGCGATCGCGGCCTATGTGGACGTTGGTGGAAGGTTCGTCAAGATAACCGCAGACGGTGAAACCGCAGCGGGTGGATTCTCCCAAAAGATGATCGACGTCGTTCACTCCCTCGATGACGAGTCAGGGGCGGCGGGAACGGCAGCGGGGCAGATTCAACTCCTGACATCCAAAACTACGGAAGCGACAAAAGCTTGGGTGGATGGAAAGATTGCCGTCCAGGACTATAACGGCCAACTTCAGGTTGTAGACACAGCCACCCAGGGCGGCGTGATCAACGTCGGCAACTTCACGGCGGGGATTGTAGACCTCGGCAAAGCCATGTCCAGCGGCCTCGGCGCTACGAATGACGAAGCCAACGCAATTTTGGGAGTAGCGAAGGCGGCGGATGATGCTTCACAGCAAGTCGAAAAACTGAGCGGAAAGATCAAAGGTATCAAGGGCGGCGGCAGCGGCGGAACCTCCAGCGATCCGATGGACATGACCGGCGTAACGATGAACGGCGAAAGTCTCGCCGGCTTGCTGCTTGCGGCCAAGCAAGCCCCTTTGCTGTCTGGCTTCGTTGGAGCTTACGGACTCGGCCAGTCAGGAACGAACGAAGCGCAAGGGCTCGCCGATGCAACCGGGCAAATCGTCACCACAATCGACGGAACCTTTATTCCAGCCGTTCAGCGGGCCGCGATACTCGCCGACATGCAAGCAAAAATGCTGGCAGCGGCGAACGCAGCCCAGCAAGCAAACACGGCGGCAGTGTCGGCGGCGACTCCCGTAATTCAAGCCCTGGCGGATACGGGCATTTCAATTGCCGACAACGGCGACACGATCATTCACTTATTCTCAGCGCTTCCAACCGCTGTGCAGTCGTATCTATCGAGCGTCAATGGAACGCTCAAGAGCTACGACGAAACAACCCAAACGCTCAATTACCTGACCTCTGCGGGCGAAGATTTCACGACGCAGCTGAACGCGGCGACCACCGCGACAGGCGGCTTGGCTACGCTGGCGACAGCGGCGACGACAGCCACGGCAGCGGTGGGCCAGTTCGCACAGGCCGCGACCGTAGTCGGAACAATTGCGACGTCCATCGTTAACGCAGTGGTAGCGTCGACGGCGAATCTCGGGCCTGCGGATCTTGGGCCATCTGCCACGCTTCCGCCAATCGGATTACCGTCGATCCTGCCGGCGACGGGCAAAGTGAGCGATTCTCAGGCGTACACACCAAGTTCATACGGGTATACCGACCAGTCAGTATCGTCTGGCTATCCGGGTGGTGTAAACTTGACGGTTAACGTAACAGGAAATTCGATCACCAGTCAGGCGTTGGTGAATAGTCTGGCGGACAAGGTGGGCAGCGTGATTATCACGAATCTGCGAACTAACGCGGGGCTCAAGTTGTAGCAAGGAGACATTTTATGGAAGACCTCTCAATCGAGCAGCACGAAGCAGAGATTGACAAATTGAGCGAGCAGCGACGCGCGCTCAGTCTCGAGATGGCGAAGCACCACGACGCGATGGAAGCGAAACTTCGCGCCAAGCCCATCGTTGCGACAGGGCTCGATCAGGCGATCACTCCGGGGACGGACTTCGCGCAGTGGATGAAAAGCCTGCCGCAGGCGGCAATCGACTTCATTAGAGGGAGCAAATAGCCTAAAGGCTTTTGAATCAATAACTTATGGCCAACTTCTGGTATGGATTAGGCGTTCAACACTTTGCAAACGGTGACGTGAACTGGGCTTCCAACACGATCAAGGTCGCGCTCTGTTCGGCTGGCTACGCGGCGGCGCAGAACACGGACGAGTTTTTTTCTGTGGCGGTCTCGGGCGGAAACATCGTTTCGGCTGGCGTGACGCTGGGGACCAAGACAAACTCGCTGGGCAAGCTCTCGGCGGCCAACTCGACGTGGACGAGCGTCTCGGGATCACAGGTAACGCAGCTCGTGGGCTACGTTGGGGGAGGCTCGCCGGGCACGAACGATTACATTCTGTTCAATCTATCGGTGGGCACGAATCTTCCAGTGACGCCCAACGGCGGAAACATCACGGCAACGTGGGACCCGACCAACGGCATTGGGACGCTATTCGCGGGATTGAGCGAAGGCGACCGAGCGGGGCTCATAGAGAGAATCCGCGACTGGATCACTGGAGGCTCCGATGGGTGGCTCGGTGAACCCACTTTGACGCTCGGATAATATGGCGTTGCCAGCTACAAGCGTGTGGGAGGTTCGTCCGACTAACGGGTCGAACACGAACGGCGGTGGATTCGACTCCGCTGGCACCGGCACGGACTTTTCCATCCAGAACGCCAAGAATACCGTAGGCAATAACATTTCCACGACGGACGCAGTAGCGAACGGGACCACGACAATTACGAGCGCTACCGCGTCTTTCACTTCGGCTATAACCGGAAACATCGTCTTTTTCTCGGGCGGCTCGGGCTCGATTACGGCCCAGTGGCGGCGGGCGACATTCGTCAGTTCGACCAGCATCACGATTGATACCAGCATCGCGTCATCTACCGGAATGACCATGAATATCGGCGGCGCGCTGGCAACCATCGTGCAGGCCAATACCAACTCAGTGCAGGGTAATTCGACGTGGGTGAAGGCCGAAGCGACCATCTTGGTCACTTCCAAGATCACAATCAATTTCACTGGAGCCACCACAAATCAGTGGCCGGCTATTATCGGATACACCACCACGCGAGGAGACAACGGAAAGGTAACGATCAAGGCGAACAGCAACTTTGGCGACCGCATTGTTGATCTGTCTTCAAGCGGGTGTGCATTCTGCAACTTTATCCTCGATTTAAACAGCAATTCGGCCACTCGTGGAATACTTGTTACCTCGAACGGCTGCCACCTTCACAACGTCAGCGTAAAGAACAGCGTTGGAATCAGCATCGAGCTTCAGCAGAACGACACGATGGCGTCTTACTGCGACGTCACGGCTTCGACGTTGACGGGGAATCCGCAGATCATCGCGGGCGTGAACGCCGGCAGACCGACAACGTTACTGTACTGCACGGTGACGGGCGGAACCTCTGTGGGGATCGGATTGGGGCCCAGCGGGCAGGCAATTGGCTGCATCGCGGGGAATAATACGGGTGCGAGCTCGGACGGGTTCCAAGTGACGCTCAACCAGGGAACCAACGTTCTGGTAGGCAATACCTCATACGCTAACGGGCGCGACGGATTCAGGCTCACGTCTTCGGGATATGAAGGCGTCGTTATCCTCAATAATTTGTCGTACGGCAACTCTGCGTTTGGTTTCAATTACACCAACGGAGCACTGCCGACTTCGTTCTTTTTCATGGACCGCAGTGCGTACGGCGGGAACACGTCAGGGAATCTGAACAACATCACGGCGGGAACAAACGACGTATCGCTTTCGGGTGATCCCACTGTCGCGGGGGCGAGTAACAACTTTGCATTGAACAATACGGCGGGTGCTGGCGCGTCATGTCGCGCTGCCGGTTTCCCTGGAACGCTTACCGTGGGCGGAACGGGCTATCGGGACATCGGGGCGCTACAGCATCAGGACTCGCCAGCGACGACCACGGTGGTTATCGCATCGACGCAAAATCTTTTTATTCAGGAGAGTTAAATGGCACGCACGTACACAGTCGTTTTCGAAAAGGTCTCTGTTTCGGCCACTCAGGATCTAATCGAAATCATCGGCGGCGCGGGCAAGGTTGTGCGCATCCTTCAATTGGACCTCGCATGCGTCGATAACACACCTCCGACTGCGCAACTCTTGGCTCTCCGGGTCAGTATGTTGACGGCGACCGTTACCTCGGGATCTGGCGGTTCCAGCCCGACTCCGCGGCCTTTGGACCTCGGTGACGCGGCGGCGACGTTCACGGCCAAGGTAAACTGCACCACGCCAGCGACGACATCGGGCGGCGCCAAAACAACGCTTTGGGAGGGCGGTACGCATCTTTACGCATCGTTCAGCTATGCGTTTCAAAAGCCACCGATCGTCGGCCCAACGATGTGCGGAGTATTCGAATTGATTACCACGCCTGGCGCGACTATCACGTTGAGCGGAACCGCGACGGTTGAAGAAATCGGATAACCAATGTCCGTAAACATCACGCGCATTCCGGCGCCCGCGAAGCCCCGGCATTCCGTTGGTGTATTCATTTTCCTAGGTCCGACCGATGTTTCTGTAGCACCAACGTCGATCGCGAGTCAGCAGTCTTTCGGCACTCCATTTCTAATGGAGCCGATTGGCCCGACGGCCATCGCTTCTCAGCAGTCTTTCGGGACTCCTGACATCGCAGGCGGCACGGTAAACATCTCGCCCGACTTCATTCCGTCACCGCGAGCCGTGGGAACGCCTGCCCTCGTGGGGCCGATCTATCCCGACACCATCGCAAGTCAGCAGTCTTTCGGAACACCGTTCATTGACGCGGTTCAGGACGTCGACCCGACGAGCATCGCTACTGGGCAGACGTTCGGAACGCCAACGATGAACTTCTCAAAAACGGTTTTCCCGACCGCGATTGCCACAGGGCAGACGTTTGGAAATCCGGTGATGACGGGCGGCCCGAACGCTATTCTGCCGACCTCAATCGCATCGAGGCAGGCATTTGGTATCCCAGCGCTGACAGGCGGCGACGGCACGCTTTCGATTTACGTGGGCGGCTCTATCTGGGGCGGACATTTTCTGTGCCCTGGCCTGACCGATTCCGGCTCGCCAGTCAGCTACGAATCCTCGAATCCGCCAACGATCACATCTCAGACGCTGGGCCGGTGGACGCTGCAAGTCGATCTTTTTGACGATACGAATAACTTTGCGCCTGCCCGCGGACAGACCATCGTGGTCATGGAAAACGGGACCAAGCTTTTCGCCGGCTGTATTCAGAGCGTTCAGCGAACGCGGCTCATGGGCACTACGCAGTCCATCGTTTATCATGTGACGGCAACGGACAAATCGGGAATCTGTGACCGTCGCGTCATCAAAACCATAACGTATCCGGTTGGGAACGACGTCGCGGCCACAATTCTAAACATCGTGGCGAATTACCTGAACGGCGAAGGAATTTTCACGACTCCGCAAAGCGTTCCTACTGATGGCTCTCTCGGGACGCTAACCAGTGATTTGACGTTCAATTACGACACCGTGACCTCGGGGTTTGACCAACTGGCGACCATTTCGGGAACGATCTGGTATGTGGATACAAACGGGGTTCTGTGGTTCAATTCGTTCGCGAGCCTGCCTCCGTCACCGTGGGGCTTGGTCGACAATCCCAACCCAACGAATTACCGCGGGCTCGTGGTCGAAGAAACGAACCTAGATTACGCGAATACGATTTATGCGGTTTCCAATCTCAGCGTGCTGCCGGGATCGGGAACTGGCGGCGGCGGCGGCGGCGGAACCGGGATCGGGACGAACACCGAGACCTTCGTGATGACGCCGGGAAATATCGGCGTGCTGGTGCTCGGGGATGGAACGACCGTCTACGGCGTGAACGTAACTCAGCCGATCGGCACGCTGTATTCGTTGAAAGTAAACGGGGTTACGCAGGTAATCGTCAATTACGCCCAGTGGAACGGCGAACAACCCACGAGCTCTCCACAGTTTGGGCCGTGGTTCTGGCTGTCCGATGCGACGGGGATTGCGGCATCGCTGGTGGGCGTCGGCGGACTGCCGTCAGGTTCTACGGTCGTAGTCAACTATACGCCGGCCACCACGAACGCACAGGCGACGGTAGGCGAATCGCTGGAGCCGATTGACCCAGCGACGGGTGGGACGCTCGGGACGTGCGGCAGCGGCGTTTATGAGCTCGCGGTGCAGGTTAAGAACATCTCCAGCGTTTCCGACCTGAACGCGATCGCGCAGGCCGAACTGGTGCGCCGCGGGTCACTGCCGATTCGCATCACCTTCCAGACGGATAAGCCGGGATTATTTCCAGGGCAAATACTATCAGTGAACTGCCCCAGCGTGTTTATCAATCATCAGGAGTTCCTGATCGTCGGCGCGCAGGGCGTGGCGGTTGAGGGGCCTTTGGAGTTCGGCTCGCGGTTCCAGTGGAAGATCGACGCGGTAACGAATCGGGACCCCGGCAACTTCGTGCAGTGGTATGCCAACCTCCTCAGGAACGCGAGCAATGCTCTGCCTGTGTTCCAGTACGAGGAGGCTAAATTTGCATTGGCGCCTGGCGCTTCTCTTTCCGGGTTGCTGTCGACCAACTCGCACCCGGTAATGAGAACGGGCCAATTGGTGTTCATTTACGCCACGGCCACTGTGCCACCGATTGACCAGAACTTGAGCCTTTTCTTCTTCGTAAACGGGGTGAGGATACCGGGAAGCGTGTCGATCCCAGCGGGATCTGCGGCGAACACCGCCTTCAGCTATAGTTTCCCAGAAACGAATCCGCTCTATGTTTTCAACACGGCTACCGAGTTCGACGTTGTGACGGTGGGATATTCCTATGCTGTGACGGGGCCCAACCCGACGCCGGCCGGAAGCGTTACGGCGGTCCTTCGGTGGCGAATGTGACGGAAAGTAACCGGAAAGTAAGCGGAAAAATACCGGAAAGTAAGCGGAAATGTTAAGGAAGATCCGCGGCTACGACATCTGCGCGACCTCGACGGGCGTCGGCACAAATGCCGGGCCAGACCTGATGTATGACCTGCTAAACGGCTTTAGTTGGTATAACGGATCGCCATGCGTCACAACCGGAAAGCCGGGGCCTTCAGGAAGCGGACCAAACGGGCAATGCGCCTTTAAGATCGGCCACGGCATGTTCACGGACGTCTTCGATCCGCAATCAAACTGGTTCATCGGAATGGACTGGCAGAGAAACGGCGCAGCGGCCACGAGCAAATGGCTGTATCTCAGTACTGCCTCGGCAGTAGTAATTGGCTTAGAATCCGAAAGTTCGGGAAAGATTTCCATCGTTACGGGAGGAACGGGAGTCAGCGGAACGGGCGTCGTCATCGCAACCACTGCCGTGACCTTCCCGGCTGGGGTTTGGAGCGGATACCTTGAGTTCACGGTTACGGGCTTCGGCGGGGTGGTGACGTACGAACTGTGGCAAAGCGACCCTAACACCTACGTCGAAACGCGACTGCTCACTGGCACGGTTACGCTGACGGACGTGCCGGACCGCATCACGCACGGAAACAACAGCGGCGACACCAGATTCTTCGACAACGAGTACATCTGCGACGGGCAGGGCTCGGCGCCATGGAACGGGCGACTTGGGCCTTGCCGGGTCACGTCCCTTTCCCCCATCGCTGATGTTTCCGGGGCCTGGAACGCGATCCCAGCCGGGGCGAAGTATCTGAAGATCCAGGATCTACCAGCAGACCCCAGCGGCTCGCCAGACGGCGATTCCAGCTACCTGACGCCTAACGTGACGGGCGGCCAGCAACTCTTCAACGTGACGACGTCGCCCTGCTACGGGCGCGTACTGGGCGTGGCGGTAAATATGTGCTTTCGAGGAACCAGCGGCAGCGCGTCGGTTCAGGCACTAATGAAGCAGACCGGAGCCGCAGTTGTGATCGGAACGCCAACGGTTACAGGGATTTACCACACAGCGCAGGCCATCGCGGAAAATTCGCCAGCGAGCGGAACGTATTTCACCGACGCGGAAATTAGTAACGCTCTATGGGGGGTTTCTACTCTTACGTCTTTGGATGCGCGGGTTACGCAGGTGTTTTTAGAGAAGTTGGTAAGTCTGCGGTCGGTGCCGTTCAACTGTGGCTCAGGCAGTTACTCCTTTTGACAGATTGACTTGTAAAACTTCGTAAGCGCAGAATGAAGGGTACATGAACGACTCCGATTACATCGCGCAACTGTTTACGCTGCTCTGTGTGGTGCCCAGCTTTATCGTGCTGTGCTCACAGGAGAAGATGCCCTTTCCGTTCTTTTCGATATTCTCGGCGATGTTGATTCCGAGCTCGTTTATCTGGCTGTTTTCCCTGTGGCCGATTTGGTCCTGGTTCTTTCCCCTTCTCATGATCAGCATGGCGGCGGCCTCCGGGGAATCGGCCTGGAATATGGTCAATAAGCTGACTCCTCGTGAAAGACTGTACTCGCATCTGTTCAGCGTCCTATCGGGGCTCGGGCTGGCAGAGTTGACCTGGCTGGCGCGGCCGGCGTTCCCTCAATTCCCCAACCTGTCCCTGACGGTCGGGATGATGGCGGCGGCGTTCTCGATCGGTTGCACGATCTCAGCGGGGTTGTACTGGTGGGCCAACCGTAGCGCAGGCGTGCGGCCTGTGGTGCGACACGGTGCGATTCTAGGCGTTTACGGGGCAGTGGTGATAGCCTCGGCCATCGTGAGCGGCATCGACCCGCTAGGCCCGATCTGGCACTATTCCGTGCAATCGTCCTGCTACGTTCGCGGAATCCTGCAACTGGCGGCCACTATGACTCTGGTTCGGAGCCGACGATTCTTTTCAATTCACGCATAGTCGCGTGGTGGTAATCTTCGAGCCGTCGATCGGTCGCGGCGAGATGTAAGTCTATCTCATCAAGCCGATTATCGTGATCTTTTATTTTTTTGTCCAACGCCCGAAGTGATATCTTTTGCTCATTTTCCAGCGGTTCTTGTTCCTCTGTCTTTTTCCGCCAGTGAATTGCTTTTAGGTATGAGAATGCAGCCGCGATGCCAGTCCCGATAGCTGTGGCAATCACGCCGATATTGCTCCACTTCGAAGACAGTTCGTCGTGGGGGGCTTGCATCAGAGCCTAGTCTATCCTATCCGCCTGTTCCGGGGACCGGGGGATTGTCGATAGGCTCGTCTTCTGCTGGCTTGGGCACCGGGATTGGTTGCGGGTGCGGCTTTTTCTCTGTATGGTCTTTTTTATTTTCGGGCATTTGAGAAATAATACCATTGCTTTGTACAAAACTGCATGATATATTTCTTGCCGTCAACAATTTCCCTCTTCCTCCGAGGGACCAGTCACCCGCGCAGTCTTGAACATGGACTGCGCGGGCTTTTTATTTGACGGCTGATCCGAAGACCTGCCAACCCAAAATCCCGAGAAGTATCCACGTCAACAGGTGGGCTCCGCTGCGCGGCCACGGATACGGCTGGCCCGCGACGTAATAGCTCCACATCCCGAAGACAAGTCCGAGAACGTAGAACACCCAAAACCAGATCGATAGCGGCATAGAGAGAACCTCCAAGGTTAGAGTCGCGGGCGGGTGATTCGTTTCTACTTCGCCAGTTGGCCGGCCTTGAATGCGTCGAGCAATGCTCCGCTGAGGCTGTTTACGCGCTCATGCACAACGGCGTGTGCGTACGCTTCTACCTCTTTGAGCTTTATTTCGGTGACGGACAGGCGCTGTTCGTGGAGGGCGATTTCTGTGCGAAATCCGTTTACTGCACGGTGTATGGAATCCTGCACTACCATGCGGATCACCCAGATAAAGACGCCTCCGATAACTGCTAAGGCGGCGCACACTGCGGACACTGCGGGCCAGTCCATGCCGATAGTTTAGTTCATCTTCACGAGCGGGGGCAGTAAATCCAAAACGGGGGTGTCGGCGGGAAGTTCAGTCCATTCGAGGACATTCTCAAGGTAGGCGCTGGTGTCGTTCTCGACGGGTGGCGCCCACGAGGAAATGATCTGCCGCACGGTTTGTCCGGTAGCTATTTGCAGCCAAAGCTGTCGGAATAGCGCTGTTGTGCCCAGCGGGGCGCTAGTGAAGGTGGCAATGTCGTTCGGGTGCTGGGGGACGATTGCGCCTTTCTGTCCCGCGTAACGGATGTCGCCAGGGTTATTGCGGACGACCGGCGTTCCGGTGCGAGCTCCAAACCAACCCTCCTGGGTGGCAATCGCGCATGCCAGCAGCTCAACGGGATGGGTTGGCTTCATTAGTTTTGTCTACTTCCTTTGGGTCGCTTTCCAGTATTTCTTTGTTGTCCAACAGTAGCACCCTCCATGACTCCGTAAGACTTTCTCGGCTGTTTATGAACCTAATAAGGCTGTTGTGCGCTTGCAACATGGAAAACGGTAATGGTTCCTTCATGAGAACCACTCCCAATCCAGGAACCGATCCCACAGCGAGTACTTGCGGGCCTCGATAGCCTTTCGGATGGCTCGTATTTTGTCGGACGGAATGCAGTAAAAGCGACTCATCTAGGCTCCTTGGCTGCTTTAATGGCGGATCGCGCCGTCGATAGCAGATCAAACATCTCGGGCGTCATATGGTATTCCGGTATTTTGTCGTAAGCGGCGACAACCTTGCGAAGTGCCGTAATCAGCAGCGGCTGAACTCGTCGCATTTTGGTGCACTCATCTTGCTCGCGCTCCACTGCGTTAATGTAATCCCCTGAACTCATCGTTTCTCCCTCCAGTATTCCTTAACGGCGGCGTGCCATTCGGCCAAAGCTCCGATTCTTTCATCGTTCCAATGGGTAGAGCGAAAATGATAAACCCGAAAATCAGCCATGATCAACCGCTGGCGCGCTGCTCGAAGCCGTTCAATCATCGCTGCGCCTCATATTCTGCGTTGAGTCGGGCGATTATAGCGTCTTTGTCGATGCCGTACAGCACCCAGAAACGCTTGCCTAGTTTGTGGTGGGCGTGCGGTCCTTCCCGATGATGAAACACGCAGAGGGGAATTGCTTCACTGTCGGGGCACTTCTGAGAAAGCCCGCGCTCGCCAACATGAGCGGCCTCGGCGGTCGATGGAGTGTCCTGACGCTCGCATATCAGGCAGGGCTTTTCTCGAATCCAATCCAAATATTTCGGATTGCGGCCAAGTTTTTTCTTCGTCGCGCTACGCATCGTCGTAGTCACATTCTCCTTCTTCACATTCGCACTCGCAGAGGTCAGCCTCTAGCTCATTCTCATGGTCGTCGATGTCTCAGTGGCAGTGACACGCCTGACCGCATTGTGGGCACGAATGCATTTACTTTGCCTTTTTCCTTTTGGGAGTCGGCATTTTGGCAATTGCTTCAGCCGCAGCGGTAGCGATTACATTTAACTGCCGTTGTGCCGCGAGATACTTTTCACCCATGACGCTTTTCGGCTTACGCTGGGGAGTTTTACCCCAGGGTTTTAGGGTCACCTGGTTCCTTTCATCCGAATGGCCCCGCGAGCCGTGGCTAGAGATGAACCTTGGCCCCGCCGATCATCATGTAGTTTTCGCAGGCGATCTTTTTCAACGACTCGCCCGACTTCAACTTGGCTGCGAGGATATGGACGCCCAAGCTCATTGCACATCTGTCGCTGAGTCATGCCAGCGCGTAACATAACAAGCACTCGCTCCTCTGTTGGAGTTAGCATAAAAGGATTTTTTGGATCTCTTTTACCGCCGCATGCTTGGCTCATGCTGCAATCCTTTTCTTGGGACAATGGGGCTCGTGCTCGCGTTTCGCCTTGGCTCCCAGCATCTTTCCGCACCACCCGCAGGGCGTCAGAACGGCAGGGCGTCCCGGTTTCCGTTTCTTCATGAAAGGATTCTGACATCAATTGCAATACTTGTCAACAAAAGAATTCTTGACAACAATTCAAAACAGGCGCATAATAACTACATGATCTACCACGTACCCGACAACGATGACCGACAGGGCGAAGCCCCTGAGTGCGGTTGCAAGCCCTGCCCACTCTGCGACGGCGAAGGCTCCATCCCACTGCGTGTCTCAGAAGGCAGCGACGGACGCGGCCCAGACTGCCGGGTAGTGCTTGAGTATCAGGACTGCCCGATGTGCAAGGGAAAGGGAACCGTCAGCGATGACTGCTCTATACCGGCGCACTGGGAGGAGGTAACGGCATAATGCAACCCCAAGAACTTGTTCTGAGCCATTCCGATGTTGAACTGGCGACCCAGATGGAGCGGGCGCGGTTCTCCCCGGTGATGAATATTGCGATGGCCGTCGAGCGACGTAGCGCCATCAAGGAAGCCTTTACAAAACTGATGGAGGACGGCCAGGATTACGGCAAGGTCGCGGGCATTGGAAAGCCCACGCTGCTGCAACCGGGCGCACAGAAACTAGATAATCTGTTTGGTCTGGTTCCGCGGTTCCCAATCGAAATGATGCGAATCGAGGAGGACTGGACCGGCAATCAGCACGGCGGCGAACCATTCTTTCGCTACATGGTGGTCTGCCAGCTCATGCGCGGCGAGTTCATCATGGGCGAAGCCATTGGTGAGTGCAACTCCTGGGAGGTCAAATACCGCTACCGCAAGACGGATCGCAAGTGCCCCTCATGCGGAGCTGAGGCGATCATCTTCACCAAAAAAGATAACTGGTGGTGCGCAAAGTTCAAGGACGGCTGCGGCAAGGGATTCAAGAAGGACGATCCCGCAATCACCGGGCAGGAAGTTGGCCGCAAGCCAAACCCGGAAATCTTCGACCAGGTCAACACGCTCCTGAAGATGGCTCAGAAGCGGGCGCACGTATCGGCCACGATCAATGCCACCAGCGCCAGCGAGTTCTTTACGGTGGACATTGAGCCCGAGCAGCAGCAAGCGCCAGAGCCGCCAACGGCTCCTGCAATGCCGCAAACCCCTGAGGAGTGGGAGAAACAAGACCCAGCGCTCACGAACTTCATCGACCGCGTTAGCTTGGGTAAGCCGGCCGCTGAAGAGGTTTACAAGGAAATCATCGAGATGATCGACAAATCGAGCGACACAGAAACCAGCGATAGGGCATGGACTGAAGCCACGCGCACCGTGAACCGCAAAGCTCCTTCGCCGGCCGATGTGGTGAAGCATTTATACAATGTTTGGAAGGGATTGCAGCCACCCCAATGAGGAAGATTGAGCTAATTTGCGATGCCTGCGGTATGGAACTTCCAGAGGGCGGCATTTTTGACAGCATGACCATCTCGCAGGAAGTTGGCGGCGTAACGACCTGGGATCTGTGCGCTAACTGCTCGAAGGCCCTCGCGGAGCAATGCGAGAAGGATATGGCGATCACCAGAGGCCGATGGAATGAGCAATTCATGAAGAAAATGGCCGAGGAAGTCGGGTAAACGTCCCGAATCCAGGAGAATACGAATGACATTCCAGAAGTGCTCACATCCGGGCTGCAAGGAAGGAATCTGCTATACCTGCGATGTGTGCGATAAGCCGTTTTGCCCCGATCATGGATCGGCGGGCGGCGACAGGCAGGTTGAAGACGTTGGAGCGGTCGCGTATCCCAGCCTGTGCTGGCTGCATGGAGGATTTGACGCCGATGCGTAAATACGGCCGCACTGATGGCAACCACAAAGCCATCTTCGACGCCTGGAGAAAAGCAGGAGCATCCGTACTAAGCCTAGCCCCCTTGGGTAATGGCGCACCAGATGCGCTGGTTTGCTGGAAGGCTTGCTTCGATCCTGAATGTGCAGAATGTTGGTGCATGGCCCTTTGCGAGATAAAAGACGGCTCCCGCAAGCCCAGCGAGCAGAGGCTAACCGAAGATGAGGCTGCTTTTCACGCCGCATGGCCTGGTAAGATTCACGTAATTCATTCAATCGATGAGGCTTTGGAGCTTATAAAATGACAAGAATACAGATCGAGATGCTGAAATCTGCTAACGAGTTCCTCTTGGACGCCGAACGCGCCTTGGCCATCAGTCAGGATTACCGCAATGTGGCCAAGCAGAAACTCGACGACCTAATAGAATCTTTCGCAGAACCGACCAAGCGCGGCCGGCCTTCAGGCAGCAAAAACAAAACAGCGCAGAGTGGCACGCTGCCGCTTCAGGAGCAGGCCCCGAAGTGAAAAAGCCACTTTGTGTGGATTTATTTTGTGGTCTTGGAGGCTGGGCGCACGGCTTCCTCGCAGAGGGTTACGACGTTGTAGGGTTCGACATCGAACGGCATCAGTACGGCGATGACAAGTACCCGGCGCAACTTGTATTACAGGACGTTCTAACGCTTCATGGCGAGCAGTTCCGCAATGCGGCGGTTATTGTGGCGTCTCCACCGTGCCAGGCGTACAGCTATCGCGCAATGCCCTGGAAGCGGGCAAAGTCTCTGCCTCCACCGGATAACTCATTGTTTGAAGCGTGCTTTCGAATCGCGGAGGAAGCTGGCGTGCCGCTGGTGGTGGAGAACGTTCGCGGCGCCGAGAAGTGGGTCGGTCCGGCTGCATGGAAGTTCAAGAGCTTTTTCCTTTGGGGAGATGTGCCGGCGCTAATGCCGGTTCCGTCTCAGGGGTTCAAGGGGTTCAAGGGGTTCAAGCGGGAATGGCGGGATTGTGAGGCGAGTCGCAAATGGTCTTCGAAATCCAAAGAGCGAAAAGAGTGGTCCGCACGGATAGCCAAGATACCCTTCCCTCTAGCCCAGCACATTGCAAGGATATTTCACCCATGATCCGTGGCAGCGAATTTCCCAACAGAAAGGACCTGGCGCATATCCCAGCCAGCAAGCTCTATCCCAAGAAACTACGATTGCGGGCGCAGGGGCGGGCTGAGTGCCCTCGGTGCGGCTCGTCCGGGGTGCACGTATCCCCCAACATGTCTGGTAGGGTCTGCGGACTCTGCCTTGGGCAAAGATTCATCGATGCACTGCCCGAACAGAAGGCTCGGCCATCTAGGGGATTTGGCAAAAGTTCGAAGACAAAAGGAGAATTGTGAAAAACAATAACAAAGAACGCGCAGTACTCGTGACGACCGTCCATAAGGGGGTCTTTTTCGGATATGCTTCCGAGACTGGAGGGCAGACAATCAAATTGCGGGCGGCTCGCCTGTGTGTTTCATGGACGAGCGATTTGCGCGGATTTATGGGGCTCGCTTCGCATGGTCCTACCGCCTCTTGCCGGATCGGTCCGGCGGCTGACATCGAAGTTCGAGACATCACCTCAGTTGTCGAGTGCAGCGCCCCTGCTATCGAGAAATGGGAGAAGGCTCCGTGGCAGTAATTTGGGGAAGTATTCCCAGATGGTGTGATGTGTTCTACGGCTACGGCGACGGCTCCGGCGACGGCGACGGCGACGGCGACGGCTACGGCTCCGGCTACGGCTACGGCGACGGCTCCGGCTACGGCTACGGCTCCGGCGACGGCGA
>Ga0247664_1000017_pt1 | contig 44553 bp, 61 predicted proteins | sample CNK05_metaG_FD_182715 | JGI IMG/M metagenome (GOLD analysis project Ga0247664, IMG submission 182715) | Soil microbial communities from Purdue University Martell Research Forest, Indiana, United States - CNK05 | ecosystem: Environmental > Terrestrial > Soil > Temperate forest > Bulk soil...
CTCCGGCTCCGGTTATGGTTTTGGCTCCGGCTCCGGCTCCGGCTCCGGCGACGGCTACGGCTCCGGCGACGGCGACGGCTCCGGCTCCGGCGACGGCGACGGCGACGGCTCCGGCGACGGCTACGGCTCCGGCTACGGCTCCGGCTCCGGCGACGGCTACGGCTCCGGCTCCGGCTACGGCTCCGGCTCCGGCTCCGGCTGATCTCGATCGAGATCCAAGCAACCGCCCTCCCTCTCGTGTCGAGGGGGAGGGCATGACGATGCTCCCCTTCCCCGTCCTCCTCGGTGACACGATGCTGCTCCTCGACGAGCTCGCCCCCGGCGTCTGGTGCTGGTGGCTCGGCGGCTTCCCGTGGCCCGCTCACCTCGGCAGGGCGTAGCGCGCCGACCTGGTGACGCCACCAAGGTGCCGGAGCGCCTTCCGGCCGACCAGGGCGTCGACGGCGCGGCCGAGACGCTTGCGGTCGATTCCCGGGAGCTTCGCGCGGACGTCGGCGAGCTTGAGCTCGAGGCCCTTGCGAAAGAGCCCGAGGACCCGCGCCTCGAGGGCGGCCTTCTCGTCGGCGCCGAAGCGTGGCGTCCTCACGCGCCCCTGGAAGCGCTTCCCGGCGCCGGGGGCACCTCGGCCCGCCCTCTTCCCCGCCGGCACGCGGACGCCGCCTCGGGCGGGCTCGCCGGTGGCTTCCCCCAGCAGGGCGGCGATGCGGGCGAGGATCCGGGCCTCGGCCGCGGCGAGCTCCTCTTGAACGATCCGGGCAATCGCCGTGGGCATTCCGCCCAAGCTCGCCCGGGGCCGGCGTCCCGTCCGCTGGACAGGGGGTCAGCCCTGCGCGGGTGTCCTACTCACCGCCCTCGCGCACGGCTGGCATGCGAGGGTTTGACGCCTTCGTCTTCGTGAGCACCCGCACGTCAGCAGCGAGGCCCGAGACGGTGCCTGAGAGCGCCGAGACGATGTCGCGGATCTCCTCGGCGAGGTTGTCGAACTTCGACTCGATGCGCTCCTCGAGGGCCTCCATGCGGGTCTCGATCTTCTCGAGCCGACTGTCGCGCGAGCCGTCACCGTCCGTCGTCCGCTCGGCGGCACGCCGCTCGATCTCGGCGTCGCGCTCCTTGCTGTCTTTCTCGACGCGGGCGATCTCGCGCTTCTGTCCGCGCAGGTCGACGATCACGCCGCCGCACGCGAGCCCGAAGGCGAAGACGTTCACCACGGTCACCGCTTCGAGCAGGCTCACGCTGCACCTCCACCGCCCTTGGGGTCCTCGCCGTTCCACGTCGCGTCGGGGTCCTCGACGGGGAGCTTGATCTGGGCGATGCGATCGCTGCTCTGCTTCGTCGGCACATCGGGGTTTGTGGAGGCCTCCGAGCGTTCGCGCGCGAGCTGCTCGGCGCGATCGGCGAACCCGATGACGTTCGACGGCTTGACGTCGCGATCGCCGAGCTCGAGCCCCAGCTCCTTCGTGATCGCGCCGATGCGCTGGCCGCGGCACCAGGCGCGGAGCTCGGCGACGGTGCCGTCGAAGCGATCGAAGTCGGCGTCGACGCCCTGGGGCAGGACGAGGCCCTTGTCACCGTCGAACTGCCAGAAGTCGACGCGCTTGCCCTTCCACGGCGCCGCCGGGTCGAGCTGAGGGAGCGCGCGCATCGAGGCGATGTAGTCGGCCGACTTCTTCCCGCCGGGGCACACCGACCGGGGATAGGCGGCGTGGCAGTAGCTCCTCGAGGAGAGCACCGGCGCGTCGTAGCTGCCGACGGCCTCCATCCAGAAGTACTTCCCCGAGTACACGAGCACCCGCCAGCCGGAGAGGCGCTCGACCTCGAGGACGAACGCTGAGGCGCCCTGCACCAGGTCGCGGCCATGCACCGGGCCCCGCGGGTCGCTCCGGTCGTCGTCCTCGAAGTCGATCATCACCCCCATCGGGGTCGTAGCGCGCGAGAGTACGTGCTCGCCAACGAGATCGACCGCGTGCGCCGCCTGGCGGATCGGGTCCTGCCTCGGCTCGTACCAGTGGTAGCCGCCAACGAACTCGACCGCGGCGCAGGCCTCGCGGGCGTTGCGTTCGTACGACGAGTCGACGTGCTTCTCGCCCTGCGTCGCCTTCGGGATCACGAACTGAATCCCGTTCGCGACGAAGGTCGCGAAGTCGACGTTCGGGCCCTGCGCCGCGCTCAGGTCCGTGCCGAGGACACCGTCGACCTTCTGTGCGTTCGCCATCTTGTGGGCAATCTAGCAGGACACTCCCGCTCGACTGCAACGCAGAGCCACCAGCGCAGCGCGCGCCGTGCAGGTGCCACCGGCGTACGCACGGAGGCCGCCGGCGACGGAGCCGCACTGAGCAGCAGCGAAGCGCATCAGCTCGAGCCCCTTCGCGAGCGCGAGCCGGCGATCGCTTCGCAGCGCCGTGCAGGTGACGCCGGCGTAGTACGGGTTTTCCTGGAGTACTCCGCACGATTTGCCGCCGTCGCCCAAGGCGTTCTCGCGGCCGCCGGCTTCGTAGATGCCCCACACGATCAGGAGCCTGCCGGTCGCGACACGGCGCGCGAGCTCGTCGAGGCCGGCGAAGGGGAGCGGCTCCTCGACGGAGATCACCGCGGAGACGTCGGCAGCGAAGGGAATGACGTCGACCAGGTCGATGCGCGCGGGCGAGAAGCTGTGCGCGAGGAAGAAGAGTGGAGCGAGCATTGCCCCCAAGTGCCACGGCGCGCAGTCGTGGGCAATCTGATAGGTTCCGCGCATGCACTACCGAAATGGACGTGAGGCGAAGAACGGCGACCGGGTCATCCAGCTCACTCACGAGGGCGGCAAGATCGCCAGCGTCGGCATCCTGCACGATGCGGTGCCGGGCAACGACTACTGCAACGGGTCGATCGCCCCCGTGCTCTCTCCGATGATCGCGAGCGCCTGCCTCATCGACTGCATCCACGCCGACGACCTCGCGGCGATCCTCGCCGAGAAGGGTCTCGACAAGCGCCCCGCCGGCAAGTAGTCGCGCCGCTAACCCGGCGGCGTCGGTGTCTTCGAGGACCTCGGCCCGACGATGCGTCGGAGCCGCTCGGCCTCGTCGCTGTGCACGTCGCCGTGCGCGATCGAAAGCCGAAGGACCTTGCGGACCTTCTCCTCGCCCAGGAGCAGGACGACGTCCTCGAGCCACTTCGGCGTGACGGCGTCCTTGCTCATCGCGCGCGCACCGGAGCGCCGACGGCGGCCGCCAGCGCGGCGAGCATGAAGAGCGAGCGACCGCGAGGCCGGCCGCGCACCTGCAGATACCGCTCGTAGGCACCGGCCTCCCGCGCCGAACGGTCCTCTTCGGCCGAAGGGATCTTCCCCTCGGCCCTGAGTGCGCGGCGTCGCTTCGCCTCGCCCATCCGTCACTCGGGGCGCGGCGTCGCCGGCGGCGGGGGATCGGTGTCTTCCTTCGCGACCTCGTCGGCGAGCTCCTGGCGGAGGCGTGCGACGCTCACGTCGGTCGGAAGCACAGGCCCGAGGATCTCGGCGACCCGCTGCCTCTTGTCAGGAGAGACCTCGGCGCCGAGCTTCTCGACGCCGGCGGCGACGGCCTTCGCGAAGAGATCCTCGCCGAGCGTCGCGATCAGCTGCAGGAGCCAGCCCATCAGGAGCCGCCTTTCGCAGGCAGCGGACAGCTCCCGCCGGCGATCGCCGCGATGGGCATGTTCAGCTTGATCGCCTGCTCGAGAATGGGTGGCGGCGTGCCGCCTGCCCGAGCGATGAAGTCGGCGAGATGTCGGAGGCCTTCGATCGCTGCGAGCGCGCCGCACGCGATCTTGCCGTCGACGATGGCATCCTTCGCATCGAGGCCAGCTTCGGTCGTGCGCAGGAGCTCGGCGACCGCGTGTGCTTCGTTGCTGCAGTCCTCACCGAGCTTCAGCGCGGCCGCGAGGCCTTCCTTCCGCGCGCTCGAGCCGGAGGGCTGCGCCTTGGCGTCTGCCTCGAGGACCTTCACGCGGGCGTCGCACACTTCGTTCGCGGTGTAGGTCGCCTTCGCTGCGAGGACGATGCCGCCGCGTGCCACCTCCGCCGTCATCTCGGCGACCGTCGGCGCGGCCGCGCCCTTGGCCGGCGAGCAGCTCAGGAGCAGCACCGCGATCGCCGTCAGGAGGCAAAGCTTCAGCGCGTTCACGATGGGCTCCCTTTCGGCGTCGGGGCGAGCGTAGGGTCAGCCATGGCGAGAAGCTACCACGCGCTGTGGGCAATCCGCATAGACTCGCCGCCATGGGATCCCGCAACCCCGACTCTCTCTCGAGCGCGCCGAGCTGGAAGACGTACACGCTCGCCGCCGCGAACATCGACTTCCTCGCGGACGGTGGTGGCCCCGTGCGCGCCATCCGCGCCGATGGCGCTGGCAATCTCGATCTCGTCCCGGCGTCGCCGCTCGATTCGCAAACGAGCGACGTGACCCCCTTCCTCGCCGGCGAGCGCCAGGATGTGCAGGCGGTAAAGGTCATCGTCGCGACGTCGACGGCGGGCCTGAAGTTCACGGCCTACTGGTGAGCGTTCGACTCGGCTTCGGGGTCGGCGTCGGACGAAGGCGCGGCGTCGCATACTCGCCGGCGTCCGAGACGGGCCTGAAGCTTTGGATCGATGGGTCGACGGGGCTCACCGGGGGCGTCCCCACCGATCTAGGCCCTGGTGGTGTGGTCCTCTCGCAAGCGACGGCGGGGAAGCGCCCGACCATCGGCGTCGCGGATGCGGGCTTCAACAGCCGCGACGTCTTCGTTTTCGACGGCGTCGACGACTACCTCGACGTAGCGCTCGATCTCACGGGCCTCGCAAGCTTCACGGCAATCGCCGCGCTGAAGGTCGCCGGCGGCTTCGCTGGCATCGGCGGCATCTTCCAGGACACGACGCCTTTTTCGAACACGCTTCTCGTGTGGAACGTCCCACCCGTGGTGGTCGGGCAGTCGACCAACGGAAGCGACCTGCGCGGAGTCGCGATGGACCCGACGGCGCGCGCGAGCGTCTACTCGTCGACGCACGTCGCGGCGAGCGCGGCGGCCTACGCTCTCCGCGTGGACGGCACCGATCAGACGGTCTTGGACTACGGCGGAGCGATGACCAACACCGCTCTTGGGAACGGGTGCCGGATCGGTGACTTCTTCGGGGGCGGCTTCTGCCTCCCGATGAAGCTCGGCGCGCTCCTCGTCTTCGCCCCAGCGATCTCGGGCGCGGCGCTCGCGCGCGTCGAGGCGTACCTCAAGGCGCGCTTCGCGACGCCCTAGTCGCTCTTCGGAGCGTGCGCGGCGCAGAAGTCGCTACCGGGGACCACTGGCGCTTGGCAACTTTCGAGGCAGACACCCGGGCCCCTGAGCCTGCGCGCGACGCGCAGCGCCCGAAGGCGCACGCACGCTCGGCAGAACGCCGACCCGGACATCGCCGGCTTGCCGCAGTCGGTGCAGGTTTCGTTAGCCATGCGGCTCACCCGTCCTTCCAAAATACGACGTCGCAAGCGAGGCCATCGATCAGGGTGGGTGTGCCCACGTCCCCGAAGATGACGAAAAGGTCTGTGTCGCTGAGGTGATCGAACGTCACGACGCCGAGCCCTGCGCTTCCGATCATCGCGTGTGTGATGCGCGTCGTCGCGCCTGGCCACGACGGCTTGACGGCGTGGTAAACACCGGCCGCGTCGCGTGCTCCCGCGGTGACGGCCGCACCCTTCATGTTGGTGATGACGAGGCCGCCAGCCGTGCCGGTGAAGCGCGCGGAACCGAGCCGCTGCGGGTAGACCGGCGCGGCGTCCTGCAGGACGATCCATCCCGAGGTGCTCCGTTGCAGGAGGCACCAGGGGACCCCGCTCGCGCTCAACGTGATGAGCGGCGAGCCAGCCCACGTGAGCGTGAGCGAGTAGGCCGTCGCTGCTCCCTTCATGGAGAGCCGCATCAGGTGGCCAACGGGGGCCCCCACGGCGCTCAGTGGCGCGGTGCGATCGGCGGTGAGCCCGTCGACGAAGGCGGTCTCGCAGACGTTGACGACCGGGCGCACGACGGCCCCGCCGGTATACGCGCCGCCGCCGGTCGTGCCGTTCAAGGAAATGTGATCGGCATCGACGCGCGTCGCCGTGTAGCGCCCATCCGGCGCGCCGGTGATCCCAGCAGCGACGAGGTTGGCGACATCGACGGGTGCGCCGGTGAGGAGTCCGTGCGCCGTCACCTTGAGGGCGATCGGCGTCGCCGCGGTCGCCTCCTCGATGTCGAGCGGATCGGCGGGCGCGACCCCATACATGGCGTTGATGTTCATGTCCGCCGTCGCCTCGAGATAGGCGCGCGCGGCCGGCAGACGACGGTTGATCAGGACGCCGTTCTCGTAGCCCATCGTGCGGTCAACGTGCGTGAGTGCGCCCGAGCCCGTGAAGCCGTGGCCGACGGTCAGGAAGGTCACCCCCTGATCGGCGACGAAGTACTTCCCGTGCACCGGCATCGGCGCCACGTCGATGTTTCCGCCCGTGCGCACGTTCCTCAAGACGTGCGGCTGCGTGCAAATGAGCTTGATGGTTGATGCCGCGTTGATCGCGATGTCGTCCAGGGTGACGGTGCCCGCGACGCTCACGCCGGCGGTGCCCTGCACGACGTAGAAGTCGGCGTTGCACTGCTCGGTGTAGCCGCCCTTGAGCTCGCGCGGCTGCGTGTACGTGCCGACGTGGAAGCACGCGCCGATCGCCTCGATGCCGCCGAGGCCGGGGACCGTGTTGAAAGCGTAGGTCGTGCCGGTTTCGTAGGAGCCGCGCGCGGTGAAGGAGAACGCGAGTCCGGTGTCGGTCACGCCGTCGGCGGTGTCGACGAAGGGGACATCGTCTGCGCTCGTGTGTGGCCCAGACCAGTGGGCGCCGCCGTCCGTCGTGTATCGATAGGTCGCTACGCCGGTGATCCCGTCGCTGAGGATCTCGACCGCGCCCGCGTAGGTCCCCGCCGGCGTCGCGCCATGCAGCGAGACGAGCGCGCCGGGCCCGACTTGCTGCATCTCGAGGCCGTAGTCGAAGAATTCGAAGTGCCGGAAGTTGATCCCGCCCTGCGACTCGTCGCTGATGCGCTCGGCACCCCACGCGAGGATGTGCTCGACGTGGATGTCGAACGCGTTGGAGTTGTAGTTGTAGAAGAGCGCGCCCGCGCGCTTGCTCGCGTCGAAGAGATCGCACGCGAGCGTCGGGCGCAGGATCCGGATGTTGCTGATCTCGAGCGTGCCGGCGAACTCGAACGCGCGTCCGGTGCCCTCGGCCATCCGGTGCACCGCGACGTCTTCGAAGAGAACGTCAGACGTGCCGTTGTTCATGCGCACCATGCGCCCTGGCAGGAAGTCGCCGTCGAGCGTGAGGTGCGAAAACTTGAAGCGGTAACCGGTGATGTCGAAGAGGGCGTCGGTGCCGGTGCGCAGTCGGATCGTGGACCCGATGAGGCCGTACTGCCCGGCGCGCCCTTCGCCGTGCATGTGCAGGCCGCTGTCCTCCTGCGCGAAGGTGACCAGATCGGTGAGGTAGACGCCCGCGGGCCAGAAGAGCGAGGCGCCGAGCACGCGCGCAGCGTTCTTCGCCTTGACGATCGCCGCGGTGTCGTTGGTGACGCCATCGCCCTTTGCACCGAACCACTTGACCGAGATCGGTCCGGTGTAGATCCGCTTCCATCGTCCAGCGTCGCTCGGCGTGAGCGTGTCTCGGATGCCCTCGATGACGGTCCCCGTGTCCGTCGGGTCCCAAGCCATGAAGCCGCCGGCGCCGTCGCCGATGGCACCGCCGTACCCCGAGAGAAGACCGGCCGCGCCAGAGGCCACCGAGAGGCCGAGCAGCGCCGCGCGCGAAGCCACGTGCGACAGGAGCTGCGCGACGCCGGCTTGCGCGTCGACGTACGCGCCGTTGGACACCAGCATGCCCCGACGCTGCCCCGGCGTGAGGGTGACGCCCGTCCCTCCACCACGTGCGACGACGAGAACGTCCTGCGCGGTCTGATTCTCGACGGTGCGATCGTCGCCCTCGTCGCCCTCGATCACGACGGTCGTCGCCGCGCTCAGCGTCCCGGTGAGCTTGAGCAGCTTCGCGTCGATCGCGTCCGCGTCGTCGATCGTCTGAATCGCGACAGGCGAGAGAGCGACCGACCTTGAGCCGCCGAAGCGGAAGAGGCTGCCGAGAAAGCCGCGCTTCTTCGCCATGGCTCAGGGCCTCTTCGCGCTGACGATGAAGGACTTGATCGTCGTGCCGACGTTCCGCACCCCACCGATGTTGTGGTGGCGCAGCTCGATGAGCGTCGCGTCGGTGACCGCGCCCACCGTGAGACGCGTGCGGATGTGGGTCATCTTGTCGCCGTCGGTGGCGACGTTGTTGCCGACGTAGGACCACTTCCGGAGGGTGTCGGCGACCGCCGTCCAGGTCGCCCCGTTGTCGAATGAACCGAAGACCTCGACCTCGACCTCGTCACCGCCGCCCGCCGTATCGGGGTCGAGGAGGAGGTCGGCGGCCACCTCGAGTACGTCGCCGACCATCACCTCGTCATCGGCGAAGGTGAGCCGCGAACCGGCAATCGCCGTGGCGTTGTTGGTGAGCGCCAGCGCGCTCGTCGTGTGGACTTCGGCGAGTCCGAGAACGAACCTTTCGATGACCTCGCCGTTGCGCGGAACCTGCTCGGGCCGCGCGTCGGAGTCGAGCGTAGCGATACCCGGCTTGCCGCTGGTGCGCGCGACGCCCAGCCGGTTCTTCAGCCAAGCCGTGCGGTTCGCGAGGTGCTGAATCGCTGTGCGCAGGAACCCATAGCTGGTCTTCGGGTCGCCGCTCGTAGGGGCCTGAACGGGGTCCGACCACGTGTCGGTTCCGGTGATGTCGATCGGCATTCAGTAGCCCTCCAGGTAGGCAATCTCCACCGGCACTTCTTCCCAGTCGCCTTCGCCGTCGTCCCAAACCCCTCCGAGGGGGAAGTCCCAGACCTCGCCCGACATCGCGACGATGATCGCGGGGATGAGCGTGTGCGAGCCCGTCATCTTGTGAACGAGGCGCCGCACTGCCGCGACCGCATCGACGCCGGCGCCGACGATGTCCCAGACATCCGTCGAGACGGCGTCCCAACTCGACGCGTCGTCGTCCCACGCGCCGTCGCCGCTCCAGCCGAGGCCCGCGGTGATGATCGGCCAGAGACGCGCCCACCAGGGAACGACGTTGCCAGGGTTGCCGTCCCAGTCCCATTGATTGTTCCGCACGTCGGCCGCGGTGACGCCGACGGCCGCGAACTCGTCGACGACGCCCTTGTCGCTGTCGGTCTTGCTTGCCGTCGTGTGGGCGCGCTGTAGCCGCGCGGCGTAGGCCGGCGAGCTCTCTCCTGGCCAGCGTTCGGTGCCTCGCTCCCAGCCGAGGAAGGCGAGCGCATCCTCTGGTGCGTAGCGAGTGAAGCGCACCTTCACGGCCTCGATCGCGCCCTGCGCGACGCCATCGAGGATCAGGCCCAGTCGAAGGCCGAACTCGCGCCCAACGTCGCCCATCCACCGCGGAATCCACGCCGCGAGGTAGTCGCGAAACAGCGTCGGATCGTCGCTCGCCATCGGGGCCTACGCGTCGACCCAGGTGAGGCCGGTGAAGTCGAAGACCGGGACCTCGTTCGCCGCGAGGACGACGTCGGCCGCCGGCGTCGCGATCGTCGAGTCGTTCCCCTCGGCATCCGAGAGGCCCGCCATGATCTTGCCGATGAGCTTCTCGCGGCTGATCTTGGCCCCGAGCGGCGCCGAAGCCGCCCACGCATTCAGCGCCGTCTCGGCGAGCGCCTTCGCATAGGCCTTCTCGGTCGACACCGCCGTGACCGTGCCGGTGATGACGATCACCTTGTTCTTCGCCGACTCGGCGAAGACGTCGACGCACGTCGGCGCTTTGCCCAGGTGCGACGTTGGGTCGATGTACTCCTGGATTGCGTCGACGATGTCGGAGGCGAGCGCGTCGGCGCCGTCGGCGCCCGAGCTCGTCGGGCCCGCGACGATGAGGGTGACCTGCCCCGGCAGTGGAGTGTGCCGGCGCACCTTCACGCGCGTCACCTCGTCACCCTCGAGGCCGGGAGCGTGCTTGGCGTTGTAGATGTGCGCGGCGTCATTGCAGCCGCAGCCGAGCGTCGACCACTTCGCCGCGTCGTCGTTCGCGAGGCTGTCGTCGTCCTCGTCGTCGGTGCCGGGCGTCACGACGCCGGCCGGCGCATCGGCGAAGGTCAGGCCGGGGATCGCCGTGACCTGCTCCCAGCCGCCGCTCGAGCCGTTGTAGGCCGTGCCCGCCTTCGTCGCGAGCATGTTTACGTCGACGAAGCCGCTCGCCGGTACCGTCGGCGCGGTCACGCCGTCGTCGTTCAGCCTCGAGGTGAAGACCAGTCCGGTCGAGGTCTTCAGGACGAGCGCGTCGACCGCGATCGTGACCGGCGCACCGCCGGCGTCGGTTACCCGCACCTTCCGCGTGCAGAACGTCGCGCTGTCGCGCTCCTCGTCGTAATTCTGCTCCGACAAGAGCGAGAGCCAATCGCCCTTGGCGAGCTTCACGAAGCCGCCCGCCGCGATCTTCGGAACGAGCGCGTAGAGCTTCTGGGCGGCGCGCGCGAAGGCGGCGAGCAGCACGCGAGGGACCGAGGTGATCGCCCAGGAGTCGACATCGAAGGGCGTCGGCGAGGCCTTCAGGACAGCGAGCTCGTCGGTGACAACGTCCTCTTCCGTCGCAACGGCGAGCAGCGATTCGAGTGACGGTGCGGTCACGCGGCCTCCGGCAGGATGAACTCGGGCTCGAGCTGGCCGACCTTGAGCACGAAGGGAAAGACCACGACGTTCCCGTCATCGTCCTCGGTGACGAGCCCGAGCGTCGCGCGCACGGTGACCTTCTCGAGCTGCCGGTCATACGTGAGGTCGACGCTGCAGGTCTTCACGCGCGGGTCGCGCTTCGCCTCAATCACGAGCTTCGCGCGCCAGTTCGCCAAGACGGCGTCGTCGATCTCAGCGCCGAGGAGCTCGCGGAGATCGACGCCGGCGTCGGGGTCCGTGATGAGACTGCCGCGCGGGGTGAGCCAGAGACGCGCGACGGACTCAGCGACGACGCGCGGGCCCGAGATGATCCGAAAGTCCGGATCGAGCCCGCCGGTCCCGACGAAAGTCGAGATGTCCGAGCCGTAGTCGACCAAGGCGGCATTGCCCACGCCGCGGAGCCTACTCCGCTGGTGGGCAATCGCGCGAGGCCTTCAGGCCTTCAGTTTCGTCGCGCCCTCGCGGATCGTGCTCCGAAGGTCGACCACCACGTTGCCAGTGACCGCGATCGCCGCCGCGATCGCCGCCGTTGCCCCGGCGTTGTCGGGGATGACCGTGATCAGCGCCCCCGAATTGAAGACGAGTGCAGCGGTGCCGCACGAGACCTTGTCATCGACCCGCGCGACCGACTTCGTTCCCCCGTCGAAGTGCCACACCGTCAGATTGCTCGGCTCCGATGGGATCGCGACCATCCCCGCGGGGCTTCGGTCCTCGAAGACCAGGTGCACGCGCGCGCCCTTGCTCATCGAGATCGTCACGCCGGGCGGCGTTCGAAGGGGAACCTTCGCGGTGCCGTCGACGAGGCTCTTGTCGTCCGGCATGACGTCGACGGTCGAGAGGTCGGCCGACTGCGCGACAACCACGGCCCGGTGTACCGTGAGCCGGTCGATCGGCACGTCCTGGTGCACCAGCTTGCGGATCGCGGCCCGCAGCCGATCGGCTCCGTCGCTGCCGTACTCGACTTCGGCGCGCACCCCAGGACTACTAAAATAGTAGTCCACGGCCACGATGCGCCGCCCGCTGAGCGTCGTTCCGGGTCGGAGCGACGCCGCTTCGAGGCCGAGCGTCGCGCGCTGCTTCGACTCCGAGGAGGTGAGGACCTGCACCGCGGTGGTCGTCTCGGGCCACGTCTCGAAGCCGATCCACAACGACCCGTCGTCGAGGATGCGCCAGGAGGCGCCGGCGGCGTCGGCGATCTCCTGAATCGCGAACTTCGCCGTGCTCGAGAGGCGCTGCCACCGGGGGAGTACTCGCTCGAGCACCGCGGCCGACGAGCTGCTCGAGCGCGTCTCGCCGGCGGCCGCCAGGAGCTCGTCGAGCACGAGCTGGAGCTGAGGACCGGTCCATGCCTTCGGCGGGAGCTCCTTGCCGAGCCCCCCGCCTCCGCCGACGGCGACGACATGCGCCGCGCCGCGGAAGGTGCCCACCACCTGCGTCGTGCCGACCAGACGCAGCCCGGTCGCCTCGAGGGCAATCGCGCCGTGGGCAAAGTCAGCGGCGTCGACCAGGAGCTCGGCCTGCCAGGCCCCGAGGACCGGCATCAGGAGCCGTCCCGTGACACACCTCAGGCCGTTTGCGGTCAGGAGCATGCGGAGGCCCTCACGGCTTCGGCGTGCCCTTATCGGGCGACGTCGGGGGCTTGAAGCCGGGCGGAGGGGGCGGGCCGAAGGGCACGTTCGACCCGCCCTTGCCGTCGAGCACGTTCCCGCCGCCTCCCACGCTCTTGCTGGGCGTCTTGGTCGCACTCTTGGCCACCTTCGGGGGCGGCGCGAACTTCTTCGCCTTGACCTTCAGCGTCCACACCTGGCCCGACACCGTCGGCCCCTGCAGGTCGTGGAAGAGCACCGAGCGGACGCTGTTCATCGCGAGGAGCGGGTGCTCGCAGTCGTGCGGCTCGGCCTTCGCGTAGAGCTCGATGAAGGCCTCGCAGCGCGCGAGCTCGATGTCGAGGTCCTTGTCGTCGATCGTCTCGATCCACGAGCAGGTGATGTCGAAGCTCGGGAGCTTCTCGCCATTGATCGTGAGCGAGGCGCCGGTCGTCCCGCCGCCCTTCTTCTCGTCGAGGTCGAGCTGCCTCGAGGGAACGACCGTGACGATGCCGGGGAGCACGTTGCCGCGCAGGCCGACGACCACCATGCGCGCCCAGGCGCTGTCGTCCTCGCGCGGAACCGGAACGAGCGCTTCGCCCACGGTCAGCCCCCAGTCCCCGTCGCCGCGAGCTCGAGCTCGTCGACGAGCTCGGCCCGGATGCCACGCCCGATCGCGTGACCCTGAGCCTCCGCCTCGCCGAGCCCCATGCCCGGCGTCGCAACGACCTGCACGATGAGGTTCTCGATGCGGATGCCGCCGCCTGCACCGCCACCACCCGCAGCCGCGCCGGGGCCCGTGGCGACGTCCATCGCGCCGCCGATCGCGCCGCCGGCGAGCGTGTCGCCGACGAAGTTGTCGTTCGCGGCCTTGTCGACGCCGCCGTAGTAGCCGTAGACGGTGTCCTCGCCCATGTCGGCGAAGACCCGCGACGGCGAGTGGCTGTCGAGCTTGCCCTTCATCGCCGAGATCGCCGTGTCGCCCACGCCCTTCACCGCCGTGCCGACCGCCGGTGAGTTGCCGGTGATGCCGTCGACGAGGCCCTGCACCAGGTTGGCGCCGGCGCCGTACATCGCGTCGTAGATGCCGTCGAAGAAGTCGGTGATCGTCTTCCACTGGTCGGAAAACCAATCGCCGACGGCGCCAACAGCCGCCGGCAGCGTGACCGCGAAGAAGTCATAGATCGCGACGCCGACTTCGTAGACGACCTCGACGAAGCCCGCGACCAGGCCGGCGATCGCGATGACGCCGTAGATGAGCGCCGCCACGACGAAGCCGAAGATCTCGCCGATCAGCTTGAACCCGTGGATCAGCTTCTGGATGCCGGGGTCGCTCGAGTCGGTGAGGTTGATGACGTCCCGAAGCGGCCCGAGCATCTTCATCAGCGCGCCGAGGAAGCCCCCGCCGATGGCCTTCCCGAGCTCCATGAACGCGCTGAAGATCTTCAAGAGCGCGTGGATGTTCCCCGGGCTGAAGACCTCCTTGAAGAGGGGCCCCATCTGGCTGAAGCCGTCGACGATCGCCTTGATCGCCGCCTTCCCTTCGTCGCTCTTCAGCGCTGCCGTGAACTGCCCCAGGAGATCGATCAGCGGCTGCAGGTCGACGTTTTCGATGAGGTCGCCGAAGGCGTTCTTCAGCCTCTGCACGCCGCCGCTGAAGGAGTCGCCGAGGATCGTCTTCGCCTTCGATCCGAGCCCGGCGCCCTTGTCGATCTGCGTGTTGATCGTGTCGAGGATGCCCTGCATCCCGACGTCCGCGGAGATCTGCCCCGCGTCCATCGCGGCGATGATTCCCTGTTGGGTCATCCCCTTGAACTGGTCGTAGGTGCTCAGCGTCTGCGCGAGCTGCTCCTTCGAGATGCCGATCGACGCGAGCGCCTTCGTGTTCGGCTTGAACTCGCCCCCGGCCTCGAGCTTGTCGAACAGGCCCTGCAGCGCGCTCGCGGCCTCATCGCCGCCGAGCGCCTTGACGTCGAGCATCGCGGCGATGATGTCGCGCGACTCCTGCGCGCCGTAGCCGAGACGCCGGAAGCCGACGTAGAGCTTCTTCAGCTGATCATCGTCCTGTCCCGCGAGCTCGGCCATCTTGTCGAGCACGTCGGCGGCGTCCTGGGCGGCGCCGGCGGTGCCCTCGGTCACCTCCATCGCGGCAAGCAGCTTCCGATTCGTCTCGGTCGCCTCGACGGCCATCTTCGCGATGCCGGCTGCAGCTGCGGCCGCGCCGAGGGCTAAATACTTCAGCTTGTCGTAGGCGTAGCCGACGACCTCCCCGACGCCCTGGATGATCGGCTTCGCGGCGGCCGCGGCGCCCTTCACACCATCGAAGAATGAACCGAGCTTCGAGCCGCCCAGCTGCTTCGCCGCGCCGTAGAGGTCCTTCAGCGAGCCCGTGATCTTCTTCGCCGGGCCCGAGGCCACGTCGTAGAGCGCGAAGAGGGCCTCGAGCTTCTCCATCCGTCGTGGGCAATCCTATGTCACGGGCAATTCGCGCGCGCCGACTACTTCGGCTTGATACCGCCCATCGCGATCGCAAGCCCGCGAATCGCGATGGTGGTTTCGCCGACGAGGACCTCGCCGACGGCAGCCCCGATGAACTGGTCGTCGGAGTCGTCCTCGGCGACGCCGGTGAGCTCCGAGTGAAGGCGCTTCAGCCAGTGCCTCACGCAGGCCCCGGCGATCATGGGTCGGCTCCGCGCCTGGGCGAGCCGATCCGTTACAGTTTTCGGTAGTCGCCGCCCTTGCCGAAGCCGATCGAGACGGAACAGTTCGCGACCTCCTCGCAGACGAGCGGGCAGTCGAGCATGAGCGCGTCGAACTTCGCCGCCTGCTCCTTCGCATGCGGGAAGACGACGAGCTGCCGCGCGAGGTTCTCGATCGCGACGATCTTCTCGGCGGTCTTCTCCTTCGTCTGCGCGGCGAGGATCTGCGCGCGGCCCGGGTGCTTGAAGATCGCGGGGATGTTCACGAGCACGTAGAGCCGGCCCTGGTGCTTCGTCTTCAGCTCGGCGACGAGCTCGGGCGCGATGCCGTGCTTGGCGAGGATCTCGTCGAGCTCGACCTGCGCGGCGTCCGTCTCGGGGTCGACCGAGACCATCTTCGATTCGTTGTCCATGGAACCTCCTGGTCAAGGCAAAGGGCGCAGCAGGCTTCCCCGCTGCGCCCCCGCTGGTTTCGAGCCCGGCGACTAGGCCGCCCGGCGCTTGAACGGCTCGCTGCCGTTGTCGGTCTGCTTGATGGGCATGAGCCCGATGTCGACGATGGTGCCGGCTTCGGCCCCCGCCTCGGCGCTCTTCTTCGGCTTCACGATGCGCGCGCGGCACGTGTCCGTCTTCACGTCCTCGTTCGGGTACTGCCACTCGCCCGTGATCTCGACGAAGGCCTCGGTCCAGCCGATCCCCTTCGACTCGAAGTACGCGAGCACCGCGTGCCACGCGCCGAGCGTCATCGACATGCTCGAGTTGTAGGCGACGACGCCCTTGGTGATGTTGAGGGGGTAGACGCCAGGGCCGTACTGGTAGGCCGTCTTCACCTCGGTCTCGAGGTCGATCTTCGTCAGCGCGTAGAGCACGCCGTCGATCTTCACCTTCAGGCAGGCCCACGAGAGGGCGGGATCATCGATGTCGACCACCATGACGTGCTCCTTCCTTACTGCTCGAGCCCAAGCTCTTCTTCGACGTCGAAGGCGTAGTCCCACGCCTTCAGGCGCGTCTTGTACTTCACCTTGAAGGTCGTGGCGGTGACCTCGGCGCGATTCACCGTCACGCGTGCGCTGATGACCTCGCCCTGCTTCACGAGACCCTTGTCGAGCTCGGCCTCGAGGAGCTTCTCGATCGACTGCGCGGTCCCCTCGGTGAGGGTGCCGGCCGTCTTCCCCGCCGGCGGCGGGTTGGGATACGTCTCGACCTCGCCCGCGAGGAGCGTCAGCCCCTTCGGGCGCGTGATGTCCGCGGCCGCGTCGACCACGCGCATGTTCGGACCGAAGGTGAAGTCGCTCCCGGGCGCCGCCATCGTCGGCCAGTTGGTGATGAAGAAGCCGCCGGTCTGATCTTCGTGCTTCCGGAGCGTCGCGAAGCGCACGCCGGGGCCGGGGCGCTTGTTCTCGTCGTGGTAGATGGCCGTGATCGACGCCGACGTATCGGCCGTCGGCGCGACGCCGTCGGCGAAGGCAGCGGGGTTGCGGCGCAGGCGGTTGACGCGGATGCGGCCGGCGAGCACCCAGCCGCTCGAGCGCTTCGCCTTCCGCTGCGAGACCGCGGAGATGTGATCGCAGAAGCCGTAACAGAACGTGATCCGCTTCTGGGACAGCGAGAGCAGGGCAGTGTTCAGCAGGCCGTCGCCGGTCGAGTTGTCGGCGACGTCCGGGAGCTCGAGGAGGAAGTTGTGCCGGCGGCCGTTGGTCGCCGACGTGGCGAGCTTCGACGACATCGCCGAGAAGATCGTCGCCGCAGCCGTGGCCTTGTCGGTGTCGGTCGCGCCGGCTGCCTGGCCTACGACGTAGCCGAAGGCCCACTTGAAGCCAGCGACGTCGGCAACGTCGTAGACCGCGGTGAGGTCGGCCGAGACGAAGCCCGGCGCAGTGGTGGTGAACGTGTACTCCTCGTCGGCGACATAGGTCCCGGCCGCGAGGCCGAGCGAGAGCCCGGTGCGCGGGACGGTGACGGAGGCCGCGGTGAGCGTCTCCGCGCCGTAGTCGCCGCCGTTGAGCGCGACCTTGATCGTCGCGGTGGCGAGCGCACCGCCCTTCACGACCTTCACCTTCACCGAGAGGTTGAAGTACGGCGCGCCGCCTGGCGTGAGCGCCGGGCCCGTGCCCGTCTGCGTGACGCTCCCGCTGGTGCCGGCGACCGAGCCGTTCACCTTGCCGAAGTAGACCGGCTTCGTCTTGTCGACCTGGAGGAGCCACGCGACCATCTCCGGTCCCTCGCCGTCACCGACCTCGTCGATGCATGCCTGGCCGTCAAAGTAGGGCCCGTAGAGCGTCGCGGCGGTGCCGGACTGCGAAGTGCCGAAGACGATCCACACGTCCCGGGCGAGGAAGCCCCTGCCGAAGCCGAGGGCGCCATCGCTGATGGACTGCGAGATACCGGGAAGGGCGCTGCTCATCGTCGTGGTCCTCCGTGCTCTCCGTTCAGTGCGACTTCACGCCGGCCGCCGCGTCGAGCGCGGCCTTGTAATCGCTTCCCGTGACGACCTGGCCCGGGACCCACTTCTTGAGGGCCATCGCGGCGTGGTGCATCGGGTGCGCGCGCACAAGCTCGACGACCTTGCCCGCGGCGTTGCGGCTCTGGTGCTTGGTGCCGAACTGCGTGCGCCAGTCGGCCGGCTTCGGTGCACTCTTGTCCTTCTCGTCCTTGGGCGTCGTGAGCGACGGCTTGCCGAGGTCGAGATCGCACGGGTGGTCGATCTCGGCCGACGTCACGGGCAGCTCGATCTCCGCGAGGAGCTCGTCGACCTCGACTTCCACGGTCACCGCGTCGTCCGTCATGGTTCGTCCTCCGTCAGCTCGCCGTCACCAAAGTCTCCGCCGCTTGCCGCTTCGTGCTCGAGCACTGCGCCGACCACTGCGGGCAAAGTAGCAGAAGTCGTCGACGAAGCTGGACTATCACCCGCGACCGCTGCCGTCGTGGGCAATGTCGAGAGCGGGACTTCGAAGTACGCGAGCACCCGGATGCTCTCGCAGAGCCCGTCGGTGAGCTGCGTGAAGTCCTCATGCTCGAAGTACTCGAACTTCGACTTCGACCCCGACTTCTGCTTCCTCACCGCCGTAAAGAGCGCGGCCTCCATCGCCTCGAGGTCGTCATCGTTCGCGCCGAAACAGTGCACCTCGAAGACCACCAGCTTCGCCGCGGCGAGCGGCGGGTTCCGGTTGAGCTGCTGAATCGGCGACGTCGGGCGCGAGGGCGTTCGGACCCACACGTACTTCGGGGGCTTGGCCGACCTCCACGCCTTGTCGGTGCCGCGGAAACACGGCGCCGTCCCGGCGAGCGAAGCCGTCACCGCGTCGTAGAAGGTCTTCACGAGCCCGGACATCAGCCCGCCTCCTCGCCCGACGAGCTCGTCGCCTGGCCCTTGAGGATCTTGCCGAGGAGCTGCCGGAGCGAGCCTTGAATGCGCGGCCCCCAGACGGGACCGAGCCGATCGCCCTCGGGGAGCAGCTTGCGCGGCTGGCGCCTCGAGGTCCCCTTCTGCAGCGGAGCGGCGTGGCGCGCGCTGAAACCGAACTGCACGCCGGCGGCGAGCACGCGCTGGTAGGCGCTGCCGAGGAGCGTGCCGTGCCGAAACATCGGGCGCGCCGCGAGCGCGTCCTTCGCCTTCGGCCAGGAGGAGCCGTCGGGCCCGACGCCGGTCCGGAACTGCCGCTTCTGCTGCGAGCCGATCACCTTGCCCGCGCGCTCGACCAGCTTCTTCCGCGCCTCACCGCTGGCGATGCTCTGTGCGCGCTCGATGAGCTTGCTCAGCTTGCCTTCCCAATCGCCGAGGAGCGCACCGCGGGCCATCAGCTGAAGCCGCCGCCGTCGTCGAGCCAGCCGTCGGGCGTGCAGCTCGAGACCATGGGCGCGCCCTCGTCGTCGTTCGGCGTGGCATCGACGAGGTCGATCGGTTCGATCTCGCCCTTGCCCACGCTTTCCGCCCACGCGAGCGCGGCGACGTACGCGTTGTAGCGGGCTGCCTCGGTCTCGTTCTTCGGGTTCGTCCCGTCGCGCATGAGCACGAGCCATGCGGCGACGTCGCACGTGTAGCCGTTCAGGTCGTCGCCCCACGACGTGAAGGGGGCGACCTTCTTCGGCGCCATCCGCCCGGCGAGCATCGCGGAGGCGCGCTTGAGGAACTTCACCTTCCGCGGGCTCGTCAGTCCGACTGTCGCCTCCGGGGGCAACCCCAGATCGTCGAAGTCGGCTTCGGTGGCGAACTGCTGCGACACGAGCTCGGGCTCCTCTCCGGCTCATCGGCCGACCACGCGCCTCGAGACCATAGCCTCGAGGCGCGGGCGTCGACCTACGAGCTCAGCTCGGCTCGACGCGTGCGCACTTCCACCAGACGCCGAGCCCGGCCCGGCCGCGTGCACGCGAGCCAGCGAGGAACTCGTCGAGGTCGAAGACGCGCGGGTCGTCCGGGGAGACGCGGGGCACGAGATCCGGCATGTAGCGCGCGCCGAAGAGGAGCGGCTTCTCGCCGGAGACGTCGATGAGGTACCAGGTGCCGACTTCGCCGCCGAGCGACTTCACGAGCAGCGGCTTCGCCATGCCGGCCGACGTGTTCGTGCCCGCGCCGAAGGTGCTCGCCGTCGTCCCATCGAGGATGGCGATCGGGGCGTTGCAGATCTGCTTTGCCATGTCGGTGTTCGACGCCTCGTGAACGAGGTAGACCTCGTCGCCGAAGTCGTCGAGCGGCTCGTTGTCGGCGCCCTTCAGTGCCGCCATCGCCTGCCACACCGCGACGAAGTTTGGGCGGTTGAGGGGCTTCGCCGGGAAGAGGTTCGCCTGCGCCCCGCTCTTCTTGCCGAAGTTGATCAGGTGGTCGGTCGCGAAGAAGTTCTTCCCGTCGAAGCAGATCTCGCTCTTGCCCGCCTGGAGTCGATCGCGCACCAGGAGCTCGGCCCACTTGGCGGAGGCCTGCCCCATGCGGGCGAAGCGCTGCGCGTAGAGACCGATCTGGTCGTCCTCGATGTGCTCGCGCGAGATGCCCGTCGTGAGCTCGAACTTCTCGGCCGCCATCTTGTAGTTCTCGATGACGGCGTTCAGCACTTCGCGGGGGCCGGTCCACTTGCGGAAGCGCGGGAGCCGGTCCTGATAGGCGAGGAGGATCTCCTTCGTGATCATCGGCACGACGTTCACGAGGTTGTCCATCAGAGGCGTGGACACCTTCGCGACGCCCTCGTCGTAGTAGGTGCGCACGTTCTGGAAGACGAGCTTGAGGTTGTCGGGGGTCATGTCCATCGTGGGTTCCTCTTCTTCCTCTCGCTCGGGTTCAGGACGCGGTGGTCGGGATCGCGCCCGAGTGCGTCAGCAGGATGTAGAGCGCCGTGTCGGTACCGCCGGCCGTCAGCGCGGTGCCGAGGACGTTGCCGCCGAGCAGCGGGTCGGTCGCGCCACCGGTGTCGCTCGTGTCGGTCACGCCCTTCACGGACGCCTTCGCCTTGCCGGACGAGTCGGACTCGAGCTGCGCGCCGATGGTCTGCGCGGCCGCGGCGATGAACTTCGAGATGCCGAAGACGCGAATCTTCGCGACCTCCCCCGTGTTGGGCGCGTTCTGCAGGATGCCGCATGCGAAGTCGCCGGCGCCGCAGAGGGCGGCGGCCGCCGCGGAGTTCACCTTCACCGCGAAAAACTGCTTCGTGCGCAGGTCCGCCGCCGCAAGGAGCTCGATGTCGAACCCGGCGCGGTTCAGAGGGCTGGTGCCCACGCGGACGCGCGCGCTCGTGCCGTCGTCGCCGAGCCCCTCGAAGATGCCGGCCTCGAGGCGCGTCCCGGCGGCGCTGGTGCGCGCGACGGTGTGGTTGTCGACGACGTAGCAGAGGTTGCCCTTGTCGGCGGCCGTGAGCGCGTCGGTCGTCGCCGAGTTGTCGAGCTGGGCGATGCCGCGGAAGAACTCCGCGGTGATGCCGCCGGCGGTGTGCCCGGTGACGGTGTTGTCGTAGTCCGCGCGCGCGATGCCGCGCGGGCCTCCGATCCAGTTCGCCGAGACGGGCGTCGCCCGGCCCGCCGAGTCGAGGCCGACCAGCGTCCCGACGGGGATGTAGACGTTGTCGGCGACGGGCGCGGAGTCGACCTCGGGGATCGCGCCGCCGCTGCTCATCGTCGTGTCGCGCTTGCCAGTGCTGTCGGTGTAGTCGGCCATGTTCTTTTCCCTTGTCCTTCCTCAGGTCACTCGGGCAGGTCGGCCGCCCGCTCGACGCGCTTCTCCCACGCCGCCTTGATTCGGCTCGGCGTGAGCCCCATCAGGCGCATCACCTTCTTCGCCTCGGGCGACGTCACGTCGGGCGGCCCGCCGTAGAGCATCTTTCCCTTCACGCTCGAGAGCGCGAGCGCGTGCGGGAGCGCGGTCGCCCCCTCGGTCACCTGCGTCGGCTCCGGCGCCTCGTGCCCCTTGTCGAGGACCGCGCGGCGCGTGAGACGCGAGGCGACGCCGGCGAGCTGCTCGGGATCGGCGCCGCGGAGCTTGCCGTTCGGATCGGGCTTGCCGGTCGCGTCGACGCGCTTGGCGCCGCACTTCTCGAGCCAGAAGTCGCGGTCGGCCGGCGGGAACTTCTCGGCGTTCTTCTCGAGGATGAGCTGCAGCTCGCGCTCGCGCGCGTCGGCCTCGAGCTTCACGGCGCGATCGAGCGCGGCCTGCGCGATCTCGCCGGTCTTCGTCATGCCGGCGACGGCACCGATCGCCTCCTTGCAGGACTTCGCGCCCGTCGCGCGGAGGAGCTCCTGACGCTCGGCGAGGGCCGTCTCGACTTCGGCTTCGGTGGCGGTCTCCGAAAGGCCCAGGCTCAGCGCGATCTTCTTCAGGTCCATGTTGCTCGATCCCTTCCGTGAGAGCGCCACCAGGGCAGCGACAGTTGATTCGAAGCTGCCGACGCCGTCGGCCATGCCGGCGTCGACCGCGGACTTGCCGATGAGCGTGCCGCCCCCGCCGAAGTCCTTCATGACCTTCGCCGCCGAGACGCCGCGGTTCGTCGCAACGGTGCCGACGAAGACGTCGGCGATCTCGTCGATCTTCGCCTGCACGAGCGCGCGACCCTCGTCCGTCGTCGGATCGGTGCGCTTGCGGGGAGACTGCGTCGAGACGATCTCGATCTTCTTCGAGGCCTCGTCGGCCTTCGGGTTCGCCATCACCGCGACCACGCCGATCGATCCGACCTCGGCCGTCGCGTCGACGATGACCTTGTCTGCCGCGCTCGCGATCCAGTACGCGGCCGAGCAGGCCTGGTGCCCGACGTAGGCGTAGATCGGCTTCTTGCCGCGCGCGGCGCGCACCATCTCGGCGAACTCGTTGATGCCCGAGACCTCGCCCCCGGGCGAGTCGACGTTCAGGAGGATCGCCCTCACGTCCTTGTTCTCGAGCGCCGCGGTGAAGTCGCGCGCGAGGATTTCGATCGACGTCGCGCCGCTGACCTGCGTGAACAGGTTCGCGCGGCGGAAGACCGGGCCGACCATCGGGATGATGCCGACGCCATCGCGCTCTTCGGCGACCTGGGTGTTGCCGAGCGGGCGACCGAGACGCGCCTCGAGAGCCTCGAGGTCCTCGCCCTCGCCCTTCGCGATGTTCAGGATCGTCTCGAGCCACTGAGCGCTGATCGCCCAGCTGAGGGACGCCGCGAGCGCGTACGCCGACGCGCGCTTCACGAGCTCACCTGCTTTGCCCACGTCACGCGTGAACGCATAGCAGGTCTATACAGCACACGTGGGCAATCGCGCGCCGGTGAAATCGGCGCGCGAGCTCAGCCCCCAGGCGGTGGCGGGGCCCGTTGCTGGTCCGGATCGGGCGGTGGGGCTGCCGGCGGCGTTCCTCCAGGAGGGGACGCCGGGGAGACACCGCCCGGTTTCTGCTCGCCCGGCTCGGGCGTCGTCTCCTCTTCCTCCTCCTCGTCGAGGGGGTTCTCGTCGCCGCCCTTGAGCTTGTCGAGGTCCTCGACGCCGGCGAAGCGCACGATGATCGCGCGGGCCTCGTTCACCGTCACGAGCGGCCCGGTGACGCCTTCACGAAGCGCGCGCACCGCCGTCGAGACCTGCGAGAGGATGTTCGATCGCTTCGCGTTGTCGGCAGGAGGCGCCGGGTCGTAACAGGTGCGCGGCGCGAGGTCCTCGGAGCCGTAGTTTTCCTTCGCGTAGGGCATGAGGACCTGGTCCTCGATGAAGTCCGCGAAGTCCTCGGCGTCCGCCTCGACGCGGTCGAGCTCCTTCGCCTGGCCGCCCTCGGCCTGCTTGTACGAGCCGGGCGAGCCGTGCGTGGTGAGCGTGGAACCGTTGACGGCGACCGCGAAGCTCCTATCGCAGTAGTCGATGAGTCGCTGAAACCCCTCGCCCTTGTTTGCTTCGGTCATCGCGACGTCGACGTCGAAGCCCTCTGGCAGCGCGATGACGGGGTCGCGGCCGAGGTTCTTCACGGCGCGGAAGAAGCGCTTGATCACGTCCTTGTTCGACACGCGCGCTGGCGTCTTCGCCTTGCGGATGCCGAGCCCGTAGAGCTCGACCGCGCGCGAGAAGCTGTTGAGCGCCGCGACCTTGATCACCCAGGGGACCGCGAGCGACCGCACGAGCCCTTCCATCCACGGCCGCTCGTCCCATTCCGTGCCCCCGAAGAGCACCCAGCGCCCATCGCCCGGTGTGAACCTCACGGTGCCCTTGTCGAGCGTGTTCATCTGGTAGCCCTTGAAGGCTTCGTTCCAGCGCAGGTGCTGGGGGTGCCAGATCTTCAGCGAGGGGATCCACTTGTCGTCGCGCTCGGTCTTCGGGAGCTCCCCGGGGGCGAGCCCCATCATCAGGCGCCAGCGGATGAAGCGTGCGAGGTGCCGCTTCCGGAAGCGGCGGGGCCACCACTCCGCGACGTCGTTCGCAACGGCCTGCGCCTGGCGCTGGTCGCCGACGAGGGACTTCTTCACCTCCATCGGCAGCCCGAGCATCGCGAGGATGCGCGTGTCGAACTGGTTCCGGATCTCCGGGTCGCGCAGGATGTGATCGCTCAGGAGCGAAGAGCGCGAGAAGTCGCCGAGCTCGTGGGCGACGAGCGCGGCGCGCACGCCATCGACCTTCCAAATCGGTGCCGTCTGATTCGGCAGCTGCATTGCAGCCGCGCCGATCGGGGCAAAGGGGCTCGCGTTGATCATCGTGGTGGCCTCGCTTCCTGCCTAGCTCTACCCGTCTCCGAAGTACTCGTCGTCGTCTTCTTCGTCTTCGTCCTTGTAGAACCCATCGTCGAAGGGGTCGGCGCCAGGCTCGGCGACGCCAGCGGCGCGCTTCCACTCCCGGTCGTCGGCCTTCTTCTTCGACCCCTTCGTCGAGCGCGCAACCTCCATCACCTTCTCGGCCTCGGCCGAGCTCCCGGGCTCGAAGACGGCCAGGCACACGCCGTCGGCGCGGTCCGGCGAGCGCTTGAGGACCTTCTTCATCTCGTCCTTCGACGAGATGCGGATCTTCCCGGCCGGGTCGATCTTGTAGGTCGGCGCCACGCACTCGGCGACGAGCTTGGAGTCGTCCGGGATCGCCCCGCCGCCCTCGAGGAAGAGCCGGAGCCGCCACCAGAGCTCGTCGCGCATCCGGTGGAACTGCGCGTCGGCGTCCTCGTCGCCGGCGTCGGTCGGCGGATCCTGGGCGTGGATCGCGTGCACCTCGATGCCTTTCTGCGCGTCGAGGAGCGCGAAGACGGCGGCGCCGAGCCCGGTGACGTCGACGTTGACGATCGGCTCCTCGCCGAGCCGGCGCTGGTCGATCACCATCTTCATCACGGCGGCCGCGACCTCGGTTTCGTCCTTTCCGAGAAGCGTCTGAGGACGGCTCACGAATAGCCCGCGACGCCACGCCATCGCGGTTTCATCGCCTCCATACCGCGCGACGTCGACGCCGATCCGGAGGCGATCCTTCGGCATCGGGCCGCGCGCCATTGCGTGCCACCGCTTGTTCGCCTCGGTGACCATGTGCAGCGAGATGACGGCGTTGTCGGCCTGCTTCGGGAAGTCGCCGCGCACGCGCACCGCGTAGAGGGGCGAGTCGACGCCCCACACGCGCTTCTTTTCATCCACCCATTCGCGCGTCGCGAGCCCCGGGATCGGCGGCACGACGGCGGCCGCCTCCTCGCTCGAGATCTGAACGCATTCCCACTCGCCCGCCTCCTCGTGGAACGCGCGGAAGAACGCACCGCTCGTCTTCGTCGGGTTGCTGAAGAGGATCACCAGCGCGCCGCCGGCGGCGTTGCCCTCGATGGCCTCGAAGATCTCCTCGCCGATGCCCGAGGCCTCGTCGCACAGGTAGAGGACCGCCGGGCCCGAGATGCCCGCCATCTTCTCGGGCTCGTCGGTGCTGAAGCCGACCACCTCGCGCCCGTCGGGGTACTGCAGCCCCGTCTCCGGGTCCTTCGCGAAGTCGCCGCCGATCGGCCAGCGCGCGCGGCGGTAGAGACGCCGGAGCTCCTTCCAGAGGATCGCCTTGATCTGGCGCGCGCTCGCCGACGTCATCACCACGCGCGCGCGGTCGCGCGTGCAGTACCACCAGAGCGCGAGGATCGCGGCGGTCGTGCTCTTGCCGACCTTGTGGCCTGAGCGCACGGCGAGCTTCCGCTTCCCCTTCTTCGAGCGCCGCTCGAGGACCATCGCGCAGCCCGCGGCCTTGTCCAGGAGCTCGCGCTGCCGGTCCCACACCTCGGTGTCGAGGACCTCGCTCGCGAACAGCGCGGGATCGTCGCGCCACCGCTCGACGCCAGCGAGCGCGGCGCGGTCGTAGATCTCCGCGGCCGTCCCCTGGCCGAGCAGCTCCTCCACGTCGAGCTCGACGAGCTTCGGCGGCGTCGACGCGCGCGGCTTCACGCGCCGCTTCGACGCCGATCCGCTCTTCGGCCTACTTCTTCGGGAAGCCGCGTGCGAGGAAGCCGGCGAGGTCATCGATGCTCTTTCTCGCGTCGGGCGCGTCGGCGCCGACGTAGTGCAGCTTCATGTCGATGAAGCGTGCGTAGTTCAGCCAGAGCGCCTTCCCCTCCGAGATCAGCATCTGCCGCGGGATGCTCCCGAGCGGAGCCCGCTTCTTGTTGTCGAGCGCGCGCTCGAGCTTCTTCAGCTGCCGCACGATCGCCTTCATCCGGTAGTCGAGCACCAGGAGATCGGCCGGGAGCTTCTTCTGCAGCTCGCCGCGCACCGTCGCCTTCGCGACGTCCGCGCGCTCCTTCTGCGTGTCGGCGAGGAAGCTCGCGATCGTCGTGTGCGAGACGCTGACCTTGTGCTTCTTCAGGAGCCACGCCTGGATCCACCGCGACGACTTGTTCATCGCCGCCTGCGCGAGCACGTGCTGCTCGAGCGTGGGGCTCAGTGCGCGAGAGCGACCCATCGCGTCCTCTTCTTGGCCTTCACAGGCTTAGTTGTACAGACCGTCCGCGGCGGCCGCTTGTAAAGCAGGTGTGAACCGCCGTCGATTGCCCGGAAAAACCGTTGCGTGGTGGGCAATCGATATGGGCAAAACACCGAACCACCCCATACGCAAATTGTAGCTGTAAACGGGAAAGAGGCGCCTCCTGTCCGTTCTCGTTCACACCCAAATTGACTACGGGGGTGCCCCCGACACAGCTGCAGCGGAATCGTTGTAAATCGGTCGTTCGAGCCCCTGCACGTGGCCGATGAGGTGAGGGGTGGGCCGGAACCACTCGCCGACCTTGTCACGCCAGGCTGCGCTGCCCTGCTGGTCCTCCCTGCGAAGAAGGCGCGATTCGTTGAACTGCTGATGACGAGCCTGCTCGAGCGAGTGGCTTCCTCTCTCGAGCCCCACCATCCACACAGGGAATGGGCTGAACGTTGCTGCCGAGCTGATGCGGTCGGCGAGCTTCGAGGTCTTCCCGATCTTCACGTAGCGAGAGATCTGCAGGTAGTAGATCCAGCCCCCACCCAGCGCGTCGAGGGCGCGCAACTCCTCCCAGGTGAAGACCGTTGCGATGGGCTCCGCCAGGCCCGCAGTGGACTGAAGCTGCACGAGCTTCTTCTCGAGGCGCTCGACCTTGGCCAAGAGGTGGCGAATCGATTCAGGTTCGACCATCAGCACCTCGGCTCGATGCGGATGCGCACGCCGTGGTAGCCCCTGGGCCCCTTCTCTCGCCTGCACAGGTACTCGACCAGGTCGTCACGCCGATCGTCGATGCCGAGCCACTTCGCGACGGCGTCTCGTACGTGCTTGAGCGCGCCCCAGACGTTGTCGCTGTCGATGTGGCCGAAGGAGATGCGGGTGAGGGTCACGCGCAGGGGAGGGTTATAGGGGCATCGGAGCGTTCGGGAGCGGAGGGCATTGCCCACGAGCTCGTGCTGGGAGTCGACGTGCTTCTTAGTGGTGAACCACGCCTCGTGCCGGGAGCGGTTTGCTTCCGACCTGGTGTGGACGGGGACGAGGAGCTCGAGGTGCGCGGGCAGCTCGACGCCCTCGATGGCGGGCTTGCGCCCCCTCGAGCGCGGCGAGCTGCTCGACGCCGTCGACTTCACGGCGAGGCCTCGACACCGTTCGACTTCGCCGGCTTCTTCGGCCGCATGATCTCGACGGTGGTGCCCTTCTTCTTCCCGGGCACGCTGACACCCTTGCCAGCGCGGAAGGCATCGGCCTGCTCGGCGGTGAGCTTGTACTCCTGGTCGTCGTCACCGATGAAGACGCCGCCCTTCCCCGTGCGCGCGGCCGTGGCATCCGGGTGCTCGTCGTCCTCGCCCTTTCCGGCCTTCCCGCGGTCGCCCTTGCGCGCCGGCGTCGTGGCCAGCTTCTTCCCCGCCGTCTTGTCGAAGAGCCCGCCCTGGCGCACCGCAGCGGCCCGCTCCGGGTCGTTCGTGATGGTCTCGATGAGCTCGCCAGTGTCGGCGCGGAAGACGTCGATCGCGCCGTTGGCGAGCCCCGGCTTCTCGTAGACGCTGACCTCGCGCATCTCGTGGCCGGTGTCGATCTCCTTCGAGATGCGGGTGATGTCCTTGCGGATGTCCTTCACCTTCACGCGATACTCGGCCGCCTTCGCGCGCGCGGCGCCGAGCTGCGTCTCGAGCTCGATCTCCTTCTTCGAGAGCAACGGCCCTCGCTCGTTCACCTGCTGAGGGGACAGCTTGCACGGGAGCTCGCGGACGAGCCCCGACGTCTTCTTCGCCATGTTCAGACCTCCTGTCGTTCGTCGAATCGAATCGCGTCGTCTTCAAACCAGAACGGGAACACTCCCTCGCGCCCATTGCGCATCTTCGGGAGATGGATCTCTGCGTGGTGGCGAACCTTCGCCGCCTCGAGCGTTTGCTTATCGGCAAGCCTCTTCCACGGGCGCCGGATGTGGATGGTCGCGTCGGCGATCTGCTTGATTCCCGAGCTGCCGAAGAGGTCACCGTTGTTGGGCGCGTGGTTCGACTGCGCCGCGGCGTCCTTGTACTGAGTGAGCACTACGACCGCGACCTTCTCGTCCTTCGCGAGATCCTTCAGCGCGACGCACGTCTCGCGATACGCCTCCGCGCTCGTCCCCTCGTTGTGCGACGAGCGGTGGCTCATGAGCAGGAAGTGGTCGATGGCGACGAGGCGTAGCTGCGTGCACGTGCACGCGCGCGTCTCGTCGTTCGCGCGGCAGCGCGGACACTTCTCTTCTGCGTAACGTTCCTTCACGCTTCGAACGAGGAAGCGCAGTCCTGCCATGTCGATGCTCGACGTGTCGTCGAAGTGGATCGGCTTGTTGCGCACGGTCGCGAAGGCCGCGTCGATGCGGGCGATCTTGAAACCATCGAGATCCGCCCGCGGCTCGCCCTGCTCGTCGAGCTCCTTGCCGGAGCAGATCTCCATGTTCGTGACGTGCACGCGCCGGAGCTCGCCGGCGTCGGTCGGTCGGCAGTGGGAACCGACGTTCGCCTCGAGGAGCACGGCGCGCTGGGTCGCCTCTTCCGTCGGCATCTCGCCGCTCCAGAAGAGGACGCCGATTGGGTGCCCGTCGTAGTTGCGACCGGCCATGTGATTGACGACCTGATTGACCCAGGCGCTCTTCCCTTCACCCTCGAGCGCCGCGACGAACGTCACGGTCCCGAGCCTGAGGCCGCCCAGCGCGAAGTTGAGCCGGCGCCACGGCAGCGGCAGGCCGAAGGCCTCGCGCTTGCCCGCCCACGCATCCTGCAGCTTCTCCCTCAGCGACGCGACGGCTTCACTCGCCGACACGAGCGAACGCATCGCGCCATCGCCGGTCTCGATTGCTGCGCCGAGTCGGCGCCGCGCGTCGACGAAAAAATCTTTGGCGTCGCCGTAGTCCGACAGCGCGCCGCCGACGATGATCTCGCAAGCCTCGATCACGCCGCGGATGCGGTGTTTCTCGCGAACGATCTTCGCGTGCGCCGACACGTGCGCGACCGCCGGCGTCGCGTCCATGATCCGCGCGAGGTAAGCGGCGCCGCCTACGACCTGCAGCATCGATGTCTCACCGTGCGGAGCGGTACCCTGCTCGAACGACATCACGTTCTTGCGCAGCTGCTCGGCGATCGTCTGCACGTCGATCGGGATGCTTCGCTCGGCGAGATCCCAAACGACCTTCGCGATTTCTAGGTTTGATCGGTTGTGGAAGTGCTCCGGCTTCAGGCCCGTCTCGAGGACCTCGAGCATCGCGCGCTTGTTCCCCAGCATGACCGCGGAGAGCACGGCCGCCTCGGCCTCTTCGTTCGCCGGCGTCTTGCGCCCGTGCAGGGGGAAGACCGCCTTGACGATCTCGCGGATGAAGCGCGGCATCAGTAGATCGCGGCCTTGTACAACTTCGGAATCGCCTGCCCACCACCACCAGGACCCGAGGGTCTCGGCTCGACCTTGCGCCGCTCACCTCGACGGCAGTCGTTGAGCACGTGCTTCACGGCGTGCTTCTCGACCGCGGCGAGCACGGACGCCGGCGTCATCTGCGGGAAGCGTGTGAGCTGCTCTCGCGCGTAGGTCACGCCCTCCATCGCCGCGATCGCCGGCGTCACGCCGTCACGTCTCGCGCAGGGCTCGGCGAGGACTGCTCGACGGATGCGAGCGGCGACGACCTCGAGGTGCGCTTCGGGGTACAGGTCGGACCCCTGGCGAAGCTCCTCGAGGACGAGGTCGTCAGGGGCCTCCGTGACGGCCTCGTGACGGGTATCCGCGTCACGGCCGTGACGGCCCGTGACGGGGTTCGTGACGCTTTCTCGTTCCCCCTCTGCAGACTGAAAGGGGGGGGTGTCTCCCTCTCCTTCTTTCGTAGAAGGAGCAGAGAAAGAGGGATCAGAGAGAAGATCGGAGCAGCCGCGCGCGAGGCGCGGCGAAGCCGGAGCGTGACGCTCCGTGACGGCCTCGTGACGGGTATCCGCGTCACGGCCGTGACGGCCCGTGACGGGGTTCGTGACGCGCTCCGTGACGTCACGATCCGTCACGCTGGCGCGCGGGCTCAGGGTGCCTCCGGCGAGTGCCTCCTCGGCCTCCAGAGCGCGCTTCTTCCACGCAGCCAGCATGGTCTCGAGGCCCTCGATGCGGACCTTCGCGGCGACGAGTTGCGTCTCGGCGTCCACCGCGGATGCTCGTCGCTCTCGTGCTGCGCGTGCGCGCTCGGCGTCCGTTTTTGCCACGCTAGGGGTGCCTTTCGAGCCAGCGGGAGACGTCGAGCACGATCTCGTTCTGCGCACGGATGACGTTGGCGCCGGCGAGGGCGATGAGGTTCCGCTCGAGCAGCTCGTCGACGCCGGCGAGCATCTGCGGGGTGCGCAGCGGGGCCATCGTGTCGGCCCGTCCGGGGATGCCGAGGGTGATGAGGCCGTTCGGCCGCGCGTGACGCGCGAGCGCGGTCAGTGTCGCGAGTGCGTTCGGTGACATCTGAACGCGTTGAGTGCGAACGGGTGCAACGTGGTGCACTTGCATGCGGGCTGTCGGGCTCACGCTGCACCTCCAGCGCGGCGCAGCGCCTCGAGGGCGGGCAGAGCGTCGAGCACCAGCGTGGCGAGCTGCTCGGCCTTCTCGAGCGACGTCGTCGAGTCGGCCGCGGCGATCGCGCGGAGGACCTCGACGGCGCGATCGCCGAGCTGCGTGGTCACCGCGTGGTCACCGCCGATCGCGTTTGAAGCTGCGCGCCCAGGAAGATTCGAACTTCCGACAACTGGTTCCGTCGTGACGCCGGCGAGCTCGAGCAGCTTCTTCAGCAGGCGCGGGATGCGACGCCGGCGAGCTCCGCGCTCCGTCGGGAAGACGAGGCCGTGCTTGTTCTTCGGGCAGTACTCCGGGAGCAGCTCGAGCCACGCGCGCGCGGCCTGCAGCGCGTGACCGAAGACCGGGAGCTTGCCGATCCGGCGCCCCTTGGGGAGCCTGCCCGGCGAGCCGAAGCGAATCGTGACGCGCGGACGCTCGACGTCGGCGCCGACGACCAGGTCGGGGAGCTCGAGGTTCCAGGCCTCGCCCGGACGGCACGCGACGCCGGCGACGAAGAGCACCATCAGGCGCGTCGCGACGAGCTCGCGCTTCACGCGCGGTGTCTCGTCGAGCTGCTCGATGTCGAGCTCGTGGACGCGCCGCTGCTCCTCGGGAGTCAGCACGGTCCACGGTTCGTGCACGACGGAGGGATCCTTCTTCGGCGGCTTCACGCCGGCGGCGGGGTTCTGGCCGATGAGCTTCTTCGCGCGCGCGTGCTCGAGCACGGCGCGGAGGAGGTTCAGCGTGTTCTTCACCGTCGAGCGCGCGCGCCGCTTCGCGAGGTCGTTTCGCCACGCGATGACGTCGTCCTCGCAGAGGAGCGCGAGCGGCTTCGTCGCGATGTCGTGCCGGAGCACGGCCTTCCACCGATACTTGTCGTCCTTCGAGCCGCCGATGCCGGCGGCGACGCGGGCGCGCATGACGCCGTCACCGATGTCGGCGAGCGTCGGGGCACCTGCAACGAGCGGCCTTGCATCGCCGGCGGCGTAGAGCACGAGCGCGGCGTCGAGCTCGTCGTGCGCCTGGTCCTCGGTGGGGAAGACGCCAAGGGACGGCCGGGCCGGATCGCACGAGCGCGGCAGGCGCGCGATGAAGCCCTTGCGGTGCGGCGCGACCGTGCCGGTCCCCGGTTCCCTTTTCTTCACCACGCGCGAGGGCTTTTCGGCACTCGCGGACATAAGAGGCTCAGGCTCTAGAACGGTCGTCATCGGCTTCGTCCTCCTCCCCCGGTCACCACTGCGATCCCACGGCGTCTCAGGTTCTCTGCTGCGCGGTCGACCAGCTTCGCATCGACTGGGCCGCGCGGTCGCGGCGGCGCACGGCGCGGCGGCTTTCGAGGCCTCGTCGGCGCCGGCGCGGCGTCGTTCGCAGCCTCGCGCGCCTCGGCCTGCTGGTCCTCGTCGTCGAGGACCGCGAGCGCGGCGATGAGCAGCTCGCGCAAACGTGCGACGCCGGCGGGCCTCATGGCTCGAGGTCCTCGTCGGGCACGGTGAGCTCGTCACCGAGCTCGTCACCGGTGTCCGGGTGATCGACGGCGAACATCCGCGCCGTCTCTTCCACCGGCGGCAACGTCACCTTCGGCACGAGGTGGAGCGCCGCCGTCGCGAGCCTGCGCAGGGGCGTGGCGTCGTCGCCGGCGAAGGCCGCGAGCTCGCGGAGCGCCTTCGGCCCGAGCCGGCGGAGCGCGCGCGACTCGATCTGCCGCACCCGCTCGCGCGTGATGTTCATCACCCGGCCAACGTCCTCGAGCGTGGCCTCCTGCCGGTCAGCGACGTCGAGCGCGCACGTGTCCGGCATCGTCTCGAGGTCCACGTCGACCTCGCCATCAGCCGACTCGGGCTGCGGGAAGACCACCTTGATCGAGCCGTTCAGCTCGTTCACGTCGAGGGCTAGGTGGTGGTGGCAGCTCACCCACGGACACGGGCGCACGGCGTTCACGCAGTCGCCGCGGGTGCGCGGGCGCTCGTCGTCGGCCGAGGCATCCGGCGGGTAGAGCATCGTGAGACGCTTCAGCTTCCCCACGGGGAAGCGCTTCGCGTTCACCGTCTGAGCGCGGTCGGGGCGATGGCGCGCGGACCGCTCGCGGTCGTAGGCGCGCACGCGCTCGAGCTGCTCGGGCGTCATGTCCTCGCGACGCTTGAAGGCCAATACGATCACGCCGCCGGTCGCTTCGGTTGGGTCATGGCCTTGCCGTCGAGGATGCGGCGCACGAAGTTGGCGTCCCGGTTGCGCTGCATCGCCTGCGTCGCGACGACTAAATCGGGGTGCGTGCTCAGTTCGTCGCCGGCGAAGCCCACGACAGCGAAGCGATCGCCGTCGGCGGGATCGAGCTTGGTGCCCTCCTTCGCCGGAGCCTTCCGCTTGGAGCGAGGCTTTTCGTCGTCCTCGTCTTCCTCCTCCTCGAGGTCCTCGTCGACGTCGGCGGGATCGACCTGCTCGCCGTAGAGCGGCGTGGGGATCGGCGCAGGAGGCCGGCCGGGGGTCGGAAGCGGCGTGCGCGCGTTCTCGGGCCCGAACCAGCGCGTCCTTACGCCGTTCGGTTTCTTTGCTGCCGTCGGCGCCGGCGCCGAGTCCCGCCCCTCGACGCCGTTGCCTGCAGGGGACGCTTGCGGCTCCCCCGGCGGGTCCTCGGGGAGCTTCTCTTTGCTCAGGCGCGTCGTCTCCGATGAAGCAGCGGGGCGACTCGGCCGAGCTGCACGCGCCGCATGCGGCACCTCCCTTGGTGAAGCGACGCGAGGCGCCCGCGTCGACGTGGTCTTCGTGCGCGGCCGGCGCGGTGGTGAGGGATCCGGCGGCGGCTCGTCGTTCGACGGCGCCGGCGAGGTCGGTGCAGCGTTCGTGTCCCACGCGCTCAGCACCACCGTCTTGAAGTGCTGGCCGAGCGTCGGCGACACGTTCGCGCGATCGAAGAGCGAGTTCAGAATGAAGAGCGCACGACGGAGCAGATCGAGATCATCGTCGGAGATGAGCAGCGCGCGCGTCGCAGGCGTCGCGTCCAGCACCTGGTCGACGACGATCGGCGGCGGGGGCGGAGGCTCCTCGGCCGGTGGCGAGGCGGGGATCCGTCCGCGCGCAGGACCTCGCGGCTTCTTCTTCGTCGCACGTGCGGAGCGCTTCGGCGGCGGCGAGCTCGCGCGCGTCGCAGGCGTCGCGTCCAGCACCTGGATCGTCGTGTAGTCGCCCGTCTCGTAGGTGATGCGGCCGGTTTTCTTCAGCGCGCACAGCGCCGAGCGCGTCGGCGCGATCGCGAAGCCGGAGGCGCTCGCCATGGCTTCGATCGTGGTGGCCTTCCCCGCGCGCTTGCGGAGGTACTCGAGCAGCTTGTCGGTCTTCGTCATGTCGAAACCTCGCTCCTTCCCTCTGCAGCTGCAGCCGCGGCTTCGAGCCCGGCGCGCGCTTCTTTCAGCCGTTCGACTTCGTAGCCGGCGACGATCGCCTTCAGCTTCGTGTTGTCCTCGCGAAGCTGGTCACGTTCGTAGGTGAGGTCGCGGATCGCTCGCTCGACCACGCCGACGCGCAGGAGCACGAGCTCGACGGCGCCGCGGATCGCCTCGACGCTCACGTGCGCTCCTTGCCGAGCGTGCAGGTGCTCTTCTTGTGCCCGAGGGCACCACACCGACCGCAGCGCTGCGGGCTCTCCTTGCGGTTGCGGAAGACGGAGCAGCCGCACCGCTCGACACAACAGCGGGTCGACGACTCGGCCGAGAAGGACTTCGAGCGTGCGACCTCGACGCCGTTGACGGTGATGGAGAGCGCTGACGCGCTCATCGTCGTGTAGACGTGCGCCGTCTGCCGGTGGCCGCACACGCAGGTCGCGTGACGCTCAGGCCGCGGCGGCGACATCATGGCCGTCATCAGACGAGCCCTCGGTCACGATCGAAGATCGCCTCGTGCTCGGGCCGCACCTCGACGGGCCCTTCCTCCGGCCACGAGAACGGGAAAGCGAGGACGCAGACCCCAGGCGTGAGCATGACGACCGGCAGCTTGAACCAGTCGACGACGATCGGGCGCCACTCCCCGGATGGGTTGCTGGAATGCTGAGCGCTCATCGCTCGCGCGCCTCCGCCCGCTCACGCCGGAAGCGTTCGACGACGCGCTCGAAGCTGTCCTCGTCGAGGGCGAGGAGGAGCGCGAGAGGAGCTGAGCCGCCCTGCACGTCCTCGCGACGAAGCCAGCGCATGGCCAGCGCGCGCGAGACGCCGAAGATCGCGGCGACCCACTCGTGCTTCTCGGCCCCGAAGACCTCGAGGAGCAGCTCCGCCGCGCGCTGCCGGAGGCCAAGCATCCGGAGATTGACACGTGCGCGCCCGAGCAATTGCAGGCGTTCAGTAGCAGGGGCCGCCTGATTGTCTCCGCGCGAGCGCGCCTCGAAGCGTTCGTGGTCCATCGCAGTGCCTCCCTCGGCGAGTCAGGACGAGTCGGAGCGAGTCAGTTCAGGGGCGAAGCGAACGGCGAGCGGTCCCCCGCGACCTTGTCGGCCAGGCGGAAGAGGACGAGCGCGATGCTCAGGCGCACCACGTCGACGGCGACGCGCGCGGTCTCGAGCCAGCCGCGGGGCGGGATGTTCCACATGGTCAGGCGACCGCGGACTCGAGCTCTGGGAACGCCGCGACGATCTTCCGGAGCACCCGAGGGCTTGGATCGTTCGTCTTCAGCTCGAGACGAGCGAGTGTCGCGAGTGAGATGTCGAGCTGAACCGCGAGCTGTTCGCGATTCAGGCCCTTCTCTTCGCGCAGGGCGCGGAGACGGTCACCGAACTTGGGCGGTCGTTTTGCCATGGTTCGGCAACGCTAGGACATCACGAATGATACGTCAACGAGACATCGGAGACGTGCATGTTCTCTGAGGGCGGCCGCGGGTACACCGAAGGCGTGGGCAGCGAGCAAGAGGAACGCGGCGATCGCATCCGCGCCGCTCGCAAGAAGCGGAACTGGTCTCAGGCGAAGCTCGCCCACGTCGTGGGCTGCAGTCACCCGACGATCGGCCGCATCGAGCGCGGGGAAACCGACGAGCCGCGAACGCTCACCAAGATCCTGAGAGCCCTCGAGCTCCCGATCGACCCACCTCCAGGGGTGGACCTCGCAACCGGAACGGCAGTTGCGTCGACTTCCATGATGGGGATCATGACGGGTGCGCAAACTGGCGTTGAGGAATACGAGCGCGAGCGGGCTCGAAACGAGATGGTGAATCTTGCCGTCGACAACGACGACCCGCAGGAAGTGGTGAAGGCGCTCCGGACGGCGACGCCGCCGGCGGGGGCGCGTTATGCGTGGTGGGCCAACCACTACCGTCGTCTTCTGGAGACGCACCGGCCGGCGCCCGAGCAACGGAGGGGGAGGGGATGAACGAGCAGGTCTTCTTGCAGGTTCCAGGGCTGACCATCACCAACGTCCGGATCGCCTCGGCGTTCGGCACGTTCCCGACGGCGCACGTGACGATGATTCATCCCCGAGTCGACGAGAAGCGGTGGGGCTGGCTCTGGGCGTTCGTCTTCGGCGGCTTCTTCGCGCTGGGCGCCTTCGCGAACTGCGGGAACGCGGTGATGGCGAAGGCAGGCCAGGGCGCGAGCCCGGCGGCCGCCGCGGTCCTCTCGATGATCATCGGCGGCGGGCTCATCTTCCTCGGCACACGGCTTCCCCGCGCCATCTACACCGCGCGCGTCACGGTGGGCATGACGTGGACGCAGCTCTATCGAGGACCGAACCAGGGCGAGGCCGATCACATCCTCGGTGCCATCCATGCCGCCGTCGGCCAGCGCTGGTGATGTATCACGGTTGACGTATCATTGAGCTAGCGTTAGCGTCACCTCCTCGCGCCCCGTTCGGCGCGGAGGAGGGCGACCATGCGCGAGTCCGAGGACCTGGAGGAGCAGCAAGGCGACGAGGACGAGGGGCCCGCGCCGGCGCCCAGCAGAGCAGCAACGGGAACGCGCACCATCGTCGACGTCGCGCTCGACAAGATCGACGAGTCGCCGACCAACACGCGCCGCACGTGGGGCGACCTCGACGAGCTCTCGAAGTCGATCGCCGCGGTGGGCGTGCTCGAGCCGCTGCTCGCGCGCCCCAGCCCGAAGAAGCGCGGGCGCTTCGAGCTCGTCTTCGGCCACCGTCGCTTCCGCGCGGGCAAGCTCGCGAAGGTCGCGACGCTCCCGCTGATCATCCGCGACCTCACCGACGCGCAGGCGGTCGAGATCCAGGTCGTCGAGAACCTGCAGCGGACCGACATCCATCCGCTCGAAGAGGCCGAGGGCTACGAGCAGCTGATGAAGATCGGCAAGGTGACGGCCGAGGAGATCGCTGTGCGCGTGGGGAAGTCGCGCAGCTACGTCTTCGGCCGCCTGAAGCTGCTCGCGCTCTGCGAGAAGGTGCGGAAGGCGTTCGCGAAGGACGAGATCTCGGCGAGCGTGGCGCTGTACATCGCGCGCATCCCGAGCCCCAAGCTGCAGGTCGACGCTCTCGAGGCGGTGACGGACTATGACGGCAACATCCTCTCGGCGCGTGACGCCAAGGCCGAGATCGAAGAGCACTTCATGCTTCGCCTCGACGAGGCGCCCTTCGATCGCGAGGACACGACGCTCGTGCCGAAGGCCGGCGCGTGCGGGACGTGCCCGAAGCGCACTGGAAATCAGGCGGTGCTCTTCGAGGACGTGAAGAGTGGAGACGTTTGCACGGACACCGAGTGCTTCAGCGCGAAGAAGCACGCGCACGGCAAGCGCCGCCTGCAGCTCGCCGCCGAGAAGGGGCAGGCGGTCCTCGTCGGGAAGGCTGCAGACGATGCCCTTCGCCACGGCTCGAAGCTCGTGAAGCTCGACGAGAAGAACTACGACGATCCGAAGTACCGGACGAACCGCTCCATCATCAAGGGGAGCAAGGCCGAGGTCACGCTCGCGAAGGACGACGATGGCAACGTCCACGAGCTCGTCTCGCGCGCCGCGGTGACCAACCTGCTGCCGAAGAGCGCGAAGGCCGAATCGTCCTCGATGAGCGACGAGGACAAGAAGCGCCGGCAGGCTGCTGCGCGCAAGCGGGTGAGGACGTGCGCGGTGATGGGGGCGGTCGTCGCGGCCGCTGAGAAGAAGGTCGAGGGTCACGCGTTCTGGACCTTCCTCGCCGATGTGCTCCTCGACAACGTCGACCACGACGATGCGTCGGAGATCTGCAAGCGCCGCGGCATCGACGTCGACAAGAAGAGGTACCGCCAACCCGACGCGGCACTGAAGACGGCCTTCGCGAAGATGACCGTCGAGCAGGCGAAGGGGCTCGCGATCGAGCTCGCGGCCGCGCCGGGCAGCTACCGCTTCAGCAGCTGGGGCTCGAAGGAGCTCGGCACGAAGCTCGTCGCCGCGGCGGAGCACTACAAGGTCGACGCGAAGAAGATCGGCGACGCGGCGATCGCTGAGGCGAAGGCCTCCAAGCCGGCGCCGAAGAAGCCCGCGAAGAAGGCGACGCCGGCGCGAGGTGCGCGATGAACGCGCCCAGCCACGCCGAGCAGCTCGGCCACCAGCGCAACGTCGAGCACGCGACGGAGGCCTTCAGGCGCGCACACCTCGCCGCGCGGCAGCTCGGGATGAGCGCCTACGGCTACCGGGTGATGGGGAAGGAGGAGCCGAACATCGTTGCGGCGCAGATCCGGAACGAGGCGCAGGCCATCCTCTCGCGCCTCGAGGTCGACGGCTGCGAAGAGAGCGAAGCGGCGCTCGATCGCCTGATGGTGCTCGCGCTCGCCCTGGCGGGTGAGCGGTGAGCGGGCCCAAGACTCTCGTCGACGTCGAGCGCCGCATCGCCGAGGTGCGAGCGTGCCTCGAGGAGTGCACGACGATGCTGGACAAGCTCGGCGTCCAGAGCGTGTGCATCGCGCTCGTCCCGGTCGGTGACCCGTTGCCCGATGGGCGGCATGCGTACAGCCCGATCACCAACGGCACGCTCGATCCGGCGGCGTCCGAGCGGCTCTATCGACGTCTCGTCGCGAACTACGCCGAAGGGCGCGTGAAGAACTCGCTCGTCGTGCGAGACCGCGAGGGCAACACCACAGAGACGCCGCTGCAGCGTGAGAGCGAGAGGCCGAAGTCGTGAGCGAGGGCGTCTACCTCTCGCGCATCGAGCTCGCCGCGCTCCTGGCCGCGGTCACCCAGGGGGCGATCGGGAAGCTCGGGCTCGCGAACCTCCTGTCCGTTTCGACCACGCGCGCCTGCGAGATCCTCGAGCGGTTGATGCCGTCTCATCGCCCCGATCTCGCGCATCACTTCAGGCCCCTCGTGGCGAAGTTCAGCGAGCATCCGGCGCGCTCCGAGTGGATGGCGATCGCCGACAGCGTCATCACCATCGCCGAGATCCAGGGCGAGGCCTCGAAGCGCGCCTCGGTGAATCGTCGCTGCCCGAAGTGCGGCACGCCCTATCCCGCGCTGCTCCTCGAGGCGGTCGACGCCGAGGTGCGGAAGGCCGTCGCCGGCGGCTCGAAGGGCTCCTGCTGATGCTCACGGCAGCCGACCAGGAGATCCGCTCCGTCTGCATCGGATCGAGCGAGGCCGCTGCGATCATCGGCGTCGGCACCGACGCTGCGAGCGAGTGGGATGTCTACGCGCGCCTGGTGCACCCCGAGCTCGAGGTGCGCAAACGGACGCTGCCGATGAGGAAGGGCAACGCGCTCGAGGACCTGGTCGGCGAGCTCTACGCCGAGATGTTCCCGCAGTACCCGCTCACCGTCGCGAGGACGATGCGGCACCCGCGCTACCCCTTCGTGTGCACCTCGCTCGATCGCGAGGTCCTCGGCTCGCACGCGGTCGAGCTGAAGGCGCCGACGATCCACACCCGCGATCGCTGGGGCCGCTCGTGGTCGAGCATCTTCCCGACCGAGTACCTGGTGCAGGTCACGATTCAGCTCGACGCGAAGGGCTACCAGTGGGGTCACCTCGTCTCGCTCATCGAGGGCGAGGGCGACATCAGGATCTACAAGATCCGCCACGACCCCGAGCTCGCCGAGATCATCCTGCAGAAGTGCGACGGGTGGTACCGCCGGCACGTCCTGACGCGCGACCCGCCCGCGCTCGACGACAGCGACGCAGCCGAGCGGTACCTGCAGAAGCGCTACCCCAAGGGCAACGGGCTCGTGCTGCCGGCCGATCCGGACACGCTGCTCCTGCACGAGCAGCTCAAGCGCGAGAGGGCCTCGATCAAGGAGGCGAAGAAGCGCGCGAAGGAGCTCACCAACGTGCTCCGCGCGCGCGTCGGCGACAACGACGGCATCGAGGGCGTCTGCATGCTCCGAGAGCAAAAGGGGCGCGTCGGCTGGTCGAAGGTCGCCGCCGAGCTGCAGCCCGCGCGCGAGCTCGTCGAGAAGTACACGGGCGAGGCGAAGAGGAAGTTCACGTTGCTCGGCGCAGCGGATGACGACGACGAGGAGGCAGCTTGACCATGGGCAATCAGACGCAGCAGCAGTCGACGGCAATGACGAAGGGCCAGCCGCAGGGGCAGCAGCTCGCGAAGGACGGGCCGCCCGATCCGGTGAAGACGATGCGCGGCTTCATCAACCAATCGCAGGGAGCCTTCGCGAAGATCCTTCCCAAGCACCTGACGATCGAGCGCTTCCTGAAGGTGTCGCACGCAGCGATGACGAAGACGCCGAAGCTCGCGCTCTGCGATCCGCGCTCGATGATTATGGCGCTCATCCTCTGCAGCGAGCTCGGGCTCGAGCCGAACACGCCGCTTGGCTACGCGTATCTGATCCCCTTCAAGCGCAAGTTCAAGGACAACAGCGGCCGGTGGTGTGAGGTCCTCGAGGTGCAGCTGCAGATCGGCTACCAGGGCTACCTTCAGCTGGCGCGGCAGAGCGGCCAGGTCGGCGCCGTCGGCTGCTACATCGCGTACAAGAACGACGTCTTCGACGTGGAGCTCGGCGACGAGCCGCGGATCAAGCACGTCCCCATCCTCGACGGAGAGCCCGGGAACATCCGCGCCGCGTACATGGTCGCGAAGCTGGCGAACGGTCAGCTGCAGCGCGAGGTGATGAACTACGCGCAGCTGTTGAAGATCCGCGACCGCTCGCCGGCAGTACGGCTCGATCGCGACAAGAAAGGCCCGTGGTTCACCGACGAGCCGGAGATGTGTCGGAAGACGGTCTTCCGGCGCGGTCAGAAGTGGCTCCCGCGCTCGACCGACAAGGATCTGCTCGCGCGCGCCGCCGAGATCGATGGGCGCATGGAGCGCACGCCAGGCAAGGCGGGGCCGATCGACTTCAGCGTCATCGAGGAGCTGCCCGTCGAGCTCCGGCCCACGCCCGAGATGCTCGAGGAGGGCGACGGCGACCCGGACGTCATCGAGGGCGAGGGCGAGGAGGTCAGCAACGTCGCGCCAGAGGACGCGCTGAAGGCAAAGCTGAAGGCCGAGGACGGCCCGCCGGCGACGGAGACGAAGCCCGCATCGGTGGTCGAGCCGACACCACCAGCGGCGCCGGCGGAGGCGAAGAAGGACGAAGCGCCACCGGCGGATGCTGCCGACGACGGGCCCGCCCCACGCGCGAAGCGCCGCACGCCGGACGAGGCGCGCGCGGAGGAGGAAGCGCTCGAGCGCGAACTCGCCGCGGCGATCGACCAGCTGTCGCTCGGCACGGTCGCCGCCGTCGAGGAATGGACCAAGGCGCAGCGCGCCGGCGGCCGCTGGAAGAAGCTGTCGTCCGGCGCGAAGAGCCGCCTGAACGACGTGCTCTATCAGACGGTCACGAAGCTCGAAGCCGACGAAAAGGCCGCGAAGACCAGCACGCGCGAGCCGGGGAGCGAGGGCTGAGCGCGATGGAGCCCGCGAAGGCCGAGAGAGTCGCCATTCCGCGCGCGAAGTTCCGCGTGGCGGAGTTCACGCTGCGAGGAACGGCCCCGTACGTGAGCAACAAGTTCAGCGCCGAGGCCCGGGAGATGATGCGCGCGAAGATGGTCGCCGGCGCGCAGGCGAAGAAGGGCGCCAAGCGTGAGCCGCGCGACTTCGACGCCAACTACCGGCAGTCGATGCACTGGTTCGACGACAACACCGCCGGCATCCCCGCGACGTGCTTCCGCCAGGCGATGGTAAGCGCGTGCCGGATCGTCGGCTTCAAGATGACGCTCGCGAAGCTGGCGATCGCCATCCTGGCCGACGGGTACGACTGCGACCCCGGTGACGGGTCGCCGCTCGTGCGCTTCACCAAGGGGACACCGGAGAAGTTCGAAGCGGCCACCCGGAACGAGACGGGCGTCGCCGATATCCGCGTGCGTGGCCGATGGGCGCCGGGCTGGGAGTGCAAGCTCCGCGTGCAGTACGACGCGGACATGTTCACCGAGTCCGACGTGCGCAACCTCTTGGAGCGCGTCGGGCTTCAGGTGGGCATCGGCGCCGGGCGGCCCGATTCCAAGACGTCTTGCGGTCAGGGGTGGGGACTCTTTGAAATCGTCTAGGCCGGCTGGGCCTGGCGAGGTGTGGCCGAGCCTGGCCTAGCGAGGCGCAGCAAGGCAACGCAGGCAAGGCACGGCTCGGCAAGGCCGAGCGGAGCTAGGCGGGCACGGCGCGGCAGGGCGAGGTGAGGCGAAGCCAAGTGAAGCAGAGCGGGCGAACCAAAGCGAAGCAAACGCCCCGGAGACAAAGCATGAACGACAGCAAGAAAAGTGATCAGCCGTGACCTGGAGCTCCTCCCTGGCCGTCCTCGACACCGAGACGACGAGCGTGAGCGCCGCCGATGCGCGCATCGTCGAGCTCGGGCTCGTCCTCGTCGACGACGGCCAGGTCGCGGAGAAGCACGCCTGGCTCGTGAACCCGGGCGTGCCGATCCCCGTCGAGGCCTGGTCGGTGCACGGCATCACCGATCAGCGCGTTGCGTTCGCACCGGCCTTCGAGGAGATCGCGCTCGACGTGGGCGCGCTCCTCGAGGGGCGCGTGCTCGCGGCCTACAACGCGCGCTACGACCGCGAGGTCCTCCTCGGCGAGTGGCAGCGCGCGGGCGTGGTCGTGCCTCCGCACGCGACGTGGATCGATCCGCTCATCTGGGCGCGCCACGTCCACCGGAACGAGAAGGGGAAGAAGCTCGAGCAGGTCGCGCAACGTCTCGGCGTCGAGCCGAAGACCGCGCCGCACCGCGCGCTCGCCGACGCGCTCACGTGCACGCGCGTCCTCTTCAAGCTGCAGCAGTGGATGCCGACGGAATACGGCGCGGTGGTGCTCCTGCAGGAGGAGCTCCGCCGCAAGCAAGAGAACAGCTTTCGCGCGTGGCGGGCTCACAGCGGCCGCCGGGCGGGATGAGGGGCGCGCGGATGGGAACCTGCAGCTGCGAGGTGTGCCAGGCGCTCGGGGTCGTCGCGGGCATCATTGCCCGTCACGTGGTGACCGCGCACGGTGGCATCGGCCAGCGCGATCCGAAGCCCGAGAAGGTTGCAATCGAGGACTTCGACGAGCGCCTTCGCGGCGTGGTCGCGGTGAAGCGCGCGCACGAGGCCGAGCTGCCCGAGGAAGAGAAGAAGCCCAAGCCGCTCAGCCTCGAGCAGCTCGCGCTCTACGAGGAAGGCCTCTCGCAGGGCATCGTCGACGGCATGCAGAAGGCGGTCGACCTGATGCTCGGGAAGACCGGGCTGCGGATCGAAGACCCGCCGGTGAAGCGCACGAAGGCTGCTGCGCCGGTGCCACCGAAGAAGATGCCGACGATCCTCGAGGACGTCGAGTCGAAGCTCTCGCGGTGCGCGCAGACGCTCCTCGACGTCCTCACGCACGACGCTCGAGCGACCAGCCGCGAGGAGCTCTCGATCCTCTCGGGCTACGCGATGCGCGGCTCGTTCGATGAAGCGCTCGCTGACCTTCGCGAGCTCGGCCTGCTCGAGGGCCTCAAGGCGACGCCGGCGGGGGCGAAGCGCGCGCGACCGTGGAACTCGCCCGGGCCCGCCGAAAACCTCGACTTCTGGTGCCGGAAGCTCGACACCTGTCCGGCGAAGCTCCTGCGCGTGCTCGCCGGTCGCCCCGCCGGCGTGAGCCGTGAGGAGCTCGGACGCCTCGCCGGCTACGCCCTCTCCGGCAGCTTCGACTCGGCGCTCGCCGACCTGCGCGGGCGCGCCTTCGCCAACACCGGCGCGCCGATCAAGACGCACCCGCTCTTTCTCTCGACGCAGTGAACCACCAGCAGGAGTCACCATGGCCACCAAGAAGAAGCCGACCACCAAGAAGAACAACGGCAAGAGCGCCATCGTCCTCGTCCGCACCTACAGCGCGGGCGTGCACTTCGGGAGGCTCGGCGAACGCCGCGGGGCCCAGGAGCTCGACCTCCACGATGCGCGGCGCATCTGGTACTGGAAGGGCGCCAACACGCTGCACGAGATCTCGCTCAACGGCGTGAGCGCGACCGGGAGCAAGGTCAGCGAGCCCGTCTCGAAGATCACGCTCCTGCAGGCGATCGAGATCCTGCCGATGACGCCGGCGGCGCTCGCCGCGATGGAGAAGGTCAAGTGGGGGTGAAGAACCCTGATCTCGGCTCCGGCGACGGCTCCGGCTCCGGCTCCGGCTACGGCTCCGGCTCCGGCTCCGGCTCCGGCTCCGGCGACGGCTACGGCTCCGGCGACGGCGACGGCTCCGGCTCCGGCGACGGCGACGGCGACGGCTCCGGCGACGGCTACGGCTCCGGCTACGGCTCCGGCTCC
>Ga0247664_1000018_pt1 | contig 44270 bp, 60 predicted proteins | sample CNK05_metaG_FD_182715 | JGI IMG/M metagenome (GOLD analysis project Ga0247664, IMG submission 182715) | Soil microbial communities from Purdue University Martell Research Forest, Indiana, United States - CNK05 | ecosystem: Environmental > Terrestrial > Soil > Temperate forest > Bulk soil...
GAAGGTGGCGTGACATGGTAGAGCCAACTTATCGCCCCGGGGTGCTCTCCGAGAGCGGAATACTTCCGATGCTCACGGGCGACAGCGGCCCGGTATCGCTCGAGGACATCAAGCGCCGGCGCGCAATCGCGGCGGCACTCGCTACACGGTCGCGGCCGTTCCCCAAGACGATCGGCGAGGGCCTGACCTCGATGGGCGAGGCGTTCGGCGACGTCATGGCCGACCGGCGCCTGAGCGAGCAGGAGCGAGCCTATGCCGGCGGGAGGGCAGCAGACCCATTGTTCCGCCCGCCCGGCAGCAACCCTGCCGCAGGTGCGGTGGCTCCTGCGAAACCCGTTGCGGCCATCCCAGCGGTAGAGCCGGGTGTTGACCCCCGCGCCAGGATCGCGGCCGTGGCAAACCCGAACGATCCTGCCTTGCGCCCCGCGGGGGTGGCGTCGCCGGACCCTACGCAGGCGGGGGAACAACCCCCGCAAGTTTCCCCGACCGCTACGGCTTTGGAGGGAGCTTCGCCGACCGCTGGTGGTGACGACCCGGTCTGGGCCGCGCGCCAGGGCGCGATTGGCGGTATCGAAAGCCGTGGCCAGCCCGACCCGTACCAGGCGGTCGGAGCGCCGACCAAGTACGGCCGCGGGCTCGGGCGCTATCAGGTGGTCGAGGCCAACATCGCGCCGTGGACACAGGCGGCGCTCGGCCAGGCGCTGACGCCGCAGCAGTATCTCGCCAGTCCGCAGGCGCAGGATGCCGTATTCAAGCATCGGTTCGGGCAGTACGTCGACCAGTTCGGCGAGGAAGGTGCGGCGCGCGCCTGGTTTGGTGGGCCAGGCAACGTCAACAAGGGCGACCTGACCGACGTGCACAAGCGGCTGTCGATCGCCGACTACGGCAAGAGCTACATGGCCGGGCTGCAGGCCGGCACCGACCCGACCCGGGTTGCCGCCTACGCGCCGGCCGGCACGGCAACCGACGCGCCCTCGCCTGCGGCACGGGGCGGCATGGCGATCCCGCCGCTGGCCGAGGAGAACCCGGTTACCCCGAGCGACATCATGCCGGCGCCGCGTGTAATGGCGGAGTTCAAGCCGCCCGGCGGCAGCGGCGTGGTCCCCGGCGCTGCACCTGCAACTCCCGCCAGTGCGGCGCCGGGGGCTGTGCCGGCAGCACCGCCCGCGCTGGCGGGAACAAGGAAACCGCTGGGTCTTCCTCCCGCACCGGATCGGGCGGGGGAGCCGTTGTCCGACGAGGAACTGCGCGGCATCGCCATCATGCGCAAGTACCCCGGTGACGAGCAGGCGCAGGCGCAGGCAAAATTGTTGATGGAATACGGCAAGTCGCGCCGCGACGAGGCGTATACGCGAAAAGTCGAGGAGTACAAGAACCGCGTCGACCTGGAAAGTAAAAGGACACTCGCGGAGGAAGAGTACACACGTAATCTGCCGAAAACCGAGCAGGAAATGGCAGAAAGGCAGATCAAGATCGACGACGCGCGCGAGAAATCCGTGCTGCAGGCGCGGCTTGGTGGGCGCGAGCCGGAGAAGTTCTTTACTGAATTCGATAAGCAGAAACAGGCCGCGATAACACACGCCCATGTTGTCAACCAGATCGCTATTGCAAGAGATGCAATCAACGCCGGCGTTATCACCGGGACGGGTGCGGGTTGGCGCATTGATGCCGCCAAATTGGCGGATTTGGTGCAAAGCAACAAGTTGCCTGGCACCATTGCGTCGAACACCGAGCGCATGCAGGCCGCACTTAATTCGATGCTGTCGATTGGCGTGCAGAGCATGCAAGGCAACGATCCGAAGGTGTCAAACGCTGACATTGACATCGCGCGTGGTACAGTGGCTGCAGACCCGAAGTTGCAACTCGAAACCATCAAACGGGTCATGAGCGAAATGGAACGCATTGGGCGCGCAAAGCTCAATGATTTCGAGGATCAGCGCGATTATTACCTGAAGGGTACACGCGCCGAGCGGGCTTATCAGATCCCGCTAACGCCAACCGCACCGGACCAGCGCTATATCGATGCGCTGATCAAGAACAAAAACAATGCTGACGACCGCGCCGAATTTGATCGGCGGTTCGGCACCGGAGCCGCCGAGTTGGAAATCGCCCGCGCCAAGCGGCGAGAGAGATGACCCATGGGCGCCTTTGACGACGTTGATGCCGCCATCGCAGCCGAACGCAGGAACGTCGCGCCAGGCGCTTCGGCGCCGGCTGCGGACATGAACACGAAATATGGTCCGCCTCCACCCGATACATCGACTTCCGGCGGCATGTTCGATCGCATGCTGGTATCGAAGCCATCAATGGCGGCGCCCAGTCCGCCAAAGACATGGGGCGAGACGCTCTCGCTGGAGAACATCCGCAACACGCTGGACCCCTCGACGCGCGGCATCGTAGAAGGCATTCCGGCTGCTGGCCCAGTGATCAATCAAGGCATCGCCGGCGCGGCGGCATTGCCGTCGGCTCTTATTCCCGGCCGGACAGTGAGCGGCTCTTATAACGATATCATGCAGGAGGGCGAGCGCAACAAGGCGGCGCATCCGATCTCGAGTGCCATTGGTCAGACAACTGGCAGTGTAGTGTCTACCGTGCCTGTAGCGCGGGCGTTCCCGAAAGTGTTCGGCGGCAACAGTTTCACCGGTCAGACGGCTGCTGGCGGGGTACTGGGCGGTACAGATGCTGCGGTACGCAGCGGCGGCGATCCGACTGAAACCGCGAAGGGTGCGTTCATTGGCGCGGCCGGCCCCACCATGGGCAGCCTCTTTGCGCCGGTTGGGCAGGCGATTTCGTCGGCGGGGCGCTGGGTCGGGCAAAACGTTCCCGGTGTCAAGTCGCTGGTGCCGAAGCGCGCCGAACTGAACTACCAAGGCGCGCTCGATGCTGGCGACCAAGGATACAAGTCGCTTGGCGGCATGGCAACGTATGATCCTGCGGCGCGCGACGATCTGGTTCGATTGGCTTGGCGCGACATTCGTACTGGGTCCATAGGTACCAAGGACAGCGCGCCGAATACGTTCAGAATAATGAATGATCTCACAACCATGCCGTCCAACCCGGCATCATTGCATAACGTCAGAAAGCAGCTGCAGGAGACCATAAACACCGCGGGCGCTGGATCTGCGGAAGGGCAAAGCGCGCTGTACGCCAAAAACAAGATTGATCAGTTTCTGTCGGCGCCCCCGCCGAACGCCGTTGTCACCGCCCCGGGCGTGCAGCCGGCCGATGTCTTTCGAACTCTGAAGGAAGCCGATACCAACTGGCGCCAGGGGATGACCGTCAAGAATGTTCGTGACCGTGTCGCCAAGGCCGAAGTCGATGCGTCCGCTGAGAACAAGTTCGCCCCGATCCTGGCCGAAGGCAGCGAGACGCGCAAACAAGTGCGCAATCTGCTCAAGAGCAATCGACAGGCCAAGTTCCTGCAGCCGGAGGACACTGAGGCACTGCAAGGCGTTGCCAGTGGCTCGCTTGGTGAACGGGCACTACAAGTCGGTGGGCTGCTATCTGGCACGCGCAGCGGTCTAGGGTCACTGCTTCCGGGATCGTTGTCTTATCTTGGGTTGGGTGGGTGGCCGGGAGTGGCTGCTGTAACAGTTGGTGGAGGGCTCGCAAATGCAGCAACCACCGGCTTGACCCGACGCGCCGTGAACGAAGCTGAACGTTCGATCTTGTCGCGCTCGCCTTATGGCCAGGCTGAACTGGCTGCTGCGCGCCCGCCGAGTGTCATCGGTTATGGAAACCCCGTCACGCCAGGACAGCCAATCGGGCCAATCCCTTACCGCAATGAAATTGCCCGCCTGATTGCCCTGCAGGGCGAGCGTGCCGCAGTGGAGGAATAAACCATGCCACGCAATCCAGGGACGGGGGTGTACAGCAAGCCCTCTCCCGACGTGATCACCGGCACGACGATCGAGAGCACGGTCTACAACACGTTCGTCGGCGACGTTGAAACCGACCTGAACCTGCCGCGGCCGGTCAGTTCGGGCGGTACCGGCGCGACCAGCCCTGACGGCGCATTGGTCAACGTGTCGGGCGAGAAAGCCGCGCAACTCGTGACCAGCTACGACACGCATCTATGGATGCCCGGTTCGTTCCGGTCGGCTGCGGCTGCGGCTGGCGCGCCGAATGCTACCAGCAGCTTTGTCGGCACCGCCTACATCAATGAGGCACTCGCCAATCCGCCAACCAACCAGAATGTGGTGCTGGAGGCGCGCGATCAGAACGACACCGGCTACGTGCCGGGTCGCACCTATGTGCGCGAGAAGAAGGCGGGCGTGTGGAGCGCGTGGACCGGCGGTATCTACGCCGCCCCGTTCGACGCGATGGCGTACAGCGGGATGCAGGTGAATGGCGGAATGGAGGTTAGTCAGGAACGCGGCTTTGGTTTTTTCACTTCGACCAGTAACACTTACATTTGTGATAGCTGGTCGTTGTATAGGGCAGGCACGATGGTGGTTAACGCTACGTCTGCTGCACCGGGAGTTAGTCTTGGTATTTCTAGTTTTCCCAATTTGATTTTGATCAATACTGCTACAGCGCAAGCATCACTGGGATCTGGCGACACAACGAGCATTCAGCATCGCATTGAAGGCTATCGCACTGTGCGACTTGCCTGGGGGACGGCAAACGCAAAGCCAATCACCATCGGGTTTTGGTCATCGCATCATCGAACAGGTGTTTATAGCGTTACATGCCTCAACAATCTGGAGAACCGTTCTTATTGCGCTACCTACACACAAGTTGCAGTTGATACCGCGCAATATAATGTCATTACAATTCCCGGTGATGTCGCTGGGACTTGGGAATATGGTAATCAGCCGGGGCTGAGAATTACTTTCGCTATAGCAATGGGTAGCACCTACACAGCGCCAGCAGCAAACACATGGAACGCCGGTATTTTTCTTGCCGCACCGGGGCAAGTGAACGGTGTTGGCACAACAGCGGATGTTTTCCGCATCACCGGCGTCGTCGTACTCCCCGGCACGCAAGCCCCCACCGCAGCACAATCGCCGCTGATCATGCGTCCGTATGATCAGGAGTTGGTGACATGCAAACGGTATTTTTACGTGCTCGGTGAAGGCACGTCTACGACTAATACATTGGGAACGGGACATTACTTCTCTGCCGCACAACTCAACCTCCCTGTGCAACACCCTGTTCAGATGCGCGCTGCTCCAACACTGGGGGTTACAGGTGGCGCTAGTTTCTTTTCAGTTTCTCGTAATGGCGGTTCAGAAGTGTTTAACAGTTTTGCTTCGAGTGCCCTAAGCCCAACATCCGCTCTTATTTATTCGGGCGGGATGGCTGGAACGGCAGGACAAGCGGGTTGGGTGTTTTGTAACAACGCGGCTGCAAAAGTCTCATTCGACGCGAGGCTGTGATGGCAGATTATCAACTCACCGCAACTGATGTCGTCATTCGTACTGCGGACGGGACGCGCCATGCCAGCTAAAATGTATGACGGATGTTCCTATCCAGGCTGTTCAAGACATCACGTCGGTCGCGGATATTGTAAGCTGCACTACGACCGCTTGATGAGGACCGGCACGGCAGAACCAAGCCTTCGCGCGAGTGTTTTCTCGTCAGATGATATCTGGGATGCATTCTCTCAATTGTTTGCCTTGGCAACACCAAACGAAAGCGGATGTTTGATATGGCCGGGGTCGAAGACGTTGGACGGGTATGGACGGCTTAGTAAGGGGAAAACATACAAAGCCCATCGTCTTTCGTATGAGCGCAGCAATGGTCCTATTCCAGCGGGTATGGAAGTTTGTCACACCTGCGATAATCCGCCTTGTGCCAACCCACGACACTTGTTTGTCGGCACTGCCAAAGACAACGCAGCGGACAGGCAAGCAAAGGGTCGCGGACGGCATGAATTGAAATGTATCGATTTTGCGTTTGTATCTCCGACGGGGGAAGTAGTGCAGGGTAACGGGCTGACAAAGTTCTGCGAAATGAACAATCTATGGCAGCCAAAAATGACTGAAGTCATGAAAGGCACGCGCGCACATCACAAGGGATGGACACGTCATGTCTGAATACCAACTCACGGCTGCTACTGAGCCATGTGTCGTAATAAGATACCGCGACGGCGCAAGCATTCCGCCAGACATGGCTAACCGGGACTATAACGGCGACCAGTTCAGCCCCGGCTACATACAATGGCTCGCGGCGGGCAACACGCCCGACCCCTACGTGCCGCCGCCCGAGGTGCCGCCGACACCCGCGCCGGAAACCACCGTGCTGTACGATCACGAGAACAGGCTGCGCGCGATCGAGGGTGAGCCGCCGCTGACGCTCGTGGACTTTCTCACCAAGGCAACCCAGACGAAGCCGCCGCCATGATGGTCGAGGCCCGGTCATGGTTCAAGGAGAACTCCGTCCTTGTCTCCTTCCTGATCGGGCAGGCGATATTGGCAGGAGGAGCCATCGCGAGCATCATTGCCTACGCGGCACGGCTTGAGAGCAGGGTCTATACGCTGGAGGTTCGCGGCTCGCCGCATCTTGAGCGGATCGACAACCGGCTGACCGCGCTGGAAGGCCGCACCAAGGAAAACAGCGATCGGCTCGAACGGATCGTAGACGTGCTCACGCGCGAGAAGGGAAGATGACCATGATCGGAACATTGGTATCTGTCATCCTAATGTTAATTGTGTTGGGCGTGATCCTCTGGGCCGTACAGCAACTGCTCCCGCTTATCCCGCTTCCGGCCCCGTTCGCTACCATCATCAACGTGTTGATCGTGGTGATCTGTGTGATTGTTGTGGTCTATGTGATCGCGAGCCTGTTGGGGGTGGCGTCTCCGATCAGGTTTTGAGAGCCGTGTCGACCCGCTACCACCCTATCCGCCACGCCCTCCTGATATCTGTCGGGGTTGTAGCGACTAGTTGCCAGCCCTACGGGCGCTGGATCTACCAGGAAACGCCAGTCGTCAATCCGTGCCCGGGCGGACTGATCAAACAGACGAAGCGCACCACGGAAACGAACCGCGAGAGGGTGCGCCAGACCGTGGTCAATACCGACAGCTGCCTGGAGTAAGCCATGAACCACGACGAGCCAGACCGAAAGCTTCCGCAGCCACCCCAGCCGGCGGTACGCATCGCCATCGAGGTGCGCGAGGACATGGCCCGTGACGTGGTGATCGTCATCAACGGCGTGCAGGTGATCGGCGGCGGGGTTGACGAGGAGCCATAGGCGCGGCTAGGGTCGCGGCGCTCTGTTAGTGTGTTCCAAACCATAGCAACGCCCTGGAGGCTGCGTAGCGCCTGCCAGGGCGTTGTTATGTGTACCGATCACACGGCTCGGCGTCTACGCCACCGGCCAAGTCCAACCAGCCCCAGACAACCGGCGAGCACGCCGGGGATGCCGGCGCCGACGATCGGCCCAGGGACCGCAAGCGGCACGATGTAGAAGCTCTCGCCGCCGTCGGACCCGCCTTCGAACTGCGCCTGGAAGATCAGGCGATCGCCCACGTTGAGCCCTGACAGGTCGAACCCGGTCAGCAGGTAGTCGCCCTTGCCATTGCCGGGGCGGATGTCCGGCATCGAATACGGCCCGTCGAAGAACGACAGCAGCTGGATGTTATTATTGCTGCCGTCGACCCGCCACAGGCGGAAGGTATCGAGCGTCATCGCCGGTGCACCCTCGGCCGAGTTGACGTCGATCACCACACCGAAGGTAACGCGGTCGGCCAGTGCCGTGATGATCTGGCCGGCACTGTACGGCACGGCGTTGACTTCATCGCCACTGGGCAACGAGCCTCCGACAAGCGCCGTCGAGAAGAAGTTGCCGCCGTCGGTTTGTCCCGTGTTGATGAAGTTGTTGAACCCGAAATCAATCGGGTTGTGCGCCTGTTGGGTGGCGCAGATGATACAGGGGGCGCTTGCCGATTGTGGCACCGCCGAAGCATCGTCCAGAATACTGATCGAGAGTGCACCAGCATAGGCAGGGCAGGCCAGCGCACCGAGCGCGGCCGCCGTTAACAGCAGTTTTCTCATGAGATAGCCCCTTGTGTGACGCGGCTGCAGCCGCAATGGCAGTGTTGACGATGTGACAACCCGTTCCTATCGCTGTTTTTTAGACAACGGTTGGTCTAGCACATTGATGGCCAGCCCGGCGATTTCGTTCGCCCGCTGCCGGAGGACTTCATCGCGCAGCCGGCGGATCTCGACGGCCGCCGCCTTGAGCAGTTCCTGGTCGGCGTCGAACCTGGTCTTGCTGGCAGCGCGACGGCAAAGCCGCTCGAGAATGTCGCTCACTTGAGCCTCCATATTCGGACCTTGCCATCGGGCTGTAGTTTGCAAGCAAATTTGCGTCCGAGCCTGCCGCCCTCCTTTGCGGCCGATGTCGCTGCGGTGTATTTTGATGCCCCGTGAACAAAGCTATCGCCGACCTCCATCTCGGCCCAAGGATATTTCTTGTTACGGCTGGGATAGCCGGGGGACGGGAAATAGGGAACATACTTGTCGATCGGCACTCGCGGATCGTCTGGATCACGTTTCGGCTTGTTCATCGGTTGCCCCGGATCTCCGCGAGCAGACAGAAATGCGCGAAGGTGAACAGGCCGCCGACCGCGGCGCCCCACAGCAGGGCGGTCAACTCGAAGCCGGTCATGCCGCGCCCTCCGGTTCCTGCTGCTCCAGCTCGTAGATGTCGGCGACCTGCGCCGCATGTTCGCGGCAAGTCTTGTTGATCGCCTCGACCAGCGCGTTGGCAAGCTTCTGGTCGCCGATGAACATGGTGAGGGTCGATCCGCGCGACTGCAGATCGAGCAGCTCGAGACTGAGCGGCGCGCCCATCGTGCGGTTGGAGTAGGCGCGGATGTACTTGATGTCGTGGATCGTGGTCGTGGTGTGAAGGCCCATTGGGGTGCTCCGTTCGTGTGTTCGGGCAAGGTACGCTGATTTGCCGGTGCTTGACAATGGCTAATAAGCCATCATACCTTACAAAGCATGAAGAAACACTTTGAGCGACACCCCGAGATCGACAAGCTGCTCAACGAGATCGCCGCCTACCGGCTGAAGACGCAACTTGGCCGCACGCAGTTCGGCCTGATCGTCGCCAACGACGGCCACTTCATCAAGCGGCTGGAAACCGGGCGCATGCCGCGCATCCCGACGATCGAGCGGGTACGCGAGATCATGGCGCGGAAAGCGGTCAAGGCAAAATGAGCAAGCCCCTGCCTTGTCCGTTCTGCGGCGGAAAAACCCACATCAGCAAATACAATCCCTACGCCAATCCAAATGACTGGTGTTGGTACATAAACTGCGTGCATGACGATGTGGACAAGCCTTCGTTTTGCCTTGGGTCCCGTACGGAGCAGCCGTTTTACAGCAGGCAAGACGCCATCGAAGCCTGGAATAAGCGGGCGCCACGATGAGCCCGCGCAACGAGTGGTCCGAGGAAACGATCGCGCTGTTTCGCCGGCTATGCGAAAACGGGGCATTGAGCTACAGCGACATTGCGGCACAGATGTCGGAACAGATTGGCATCCGGTTCACCAAGAACGCCTGTATTGGCAAGGCACGGAGGTTGGACATGCCCATGCGCAAGGCGCCGGATAAGCCGCGCAAGAACGCCCCCGAGCCGATGTTTCACCCGAAACCTCTAGTCTGGGCATTGGCGGGTAACCGGCCGCAAGTAAAGCCCCAAAGGGGGCAGGTAACGCTGATGGAACTAAACCGCACGACCTGCCGCTATCCGTTCGGCGACCGGCCGCCGTACTGGTTCTGTGGCCAGGTGGTACGCGAAGCACAGTCGTACTGCGAGCATCACTGCGGCATCGTGTATGGCCGTACCTGGGGAGCCCGATGACCGACATGAGCAATTTTCTCCGCTACGGCTGGCCGCGCTGGTGGCTGATCCGCATTCCAGACTGGATGCTCGGCGAATGGGCGACCGAACGGCTGAACGATTGGCTCTATCCGTCCGACTTGTCGGTCCACATCGATAGGGAGCAAACGTGAGATGGCCGACGATCTGTCGTGGATTGACCACCCGGCAAACCTCCGCGCTAACGCCGTTCTGCTGCGCGCTGTCGCAGATCAGTCGCTGTTGCACGCCGACGAGATTGAGCGGCTGCGCGGTATGCTAGACAACGTCATGAGCGTCAGGCGGCATCGCGGAGGCACCATGACTGACATCGTAGAGCGGCTGCGCGCCGCTGATGATAGAGCGAACCGTCATGTCCCAGTCGAGGACGTGACCATTCTGCGCGAGGCCGCCGACGAGATCGAGCGGCTGCGCAAGGCGCTGCAAGAAATTGCTGATCTGCGGTACGACAACACATCAGCCGCTACAATTGCACAGGAGACGCTGCGATGACTGACATCGTAGAGCGGCTGCGCGGTAGACCTGCACCCGGCGATCATTGCAGTAAGCTGATTGCAGAGGCTGCCGACGAGATCGAGCGGCTGACCGGCCTAGTGACGCTTGCCACAGATCGCATCAAAAAGATCACCACCGACAAAGGCGCCGAAATCGAGCGGCTGCGCGCGAAGCTTGCCGAATACGAGAACGTGCCGGTGCGACTACGCCACATCATGGCGACCGGCAAGATGCCACCGGATGACATGAAATGACCGACCTGACCGACCGCATGCGGACCTGCGCGGCGTATCTTTCCGTGCTGGACCCCTCCGACTGGAGTGACGAGGTCAAGGACGTGATGCGCGACGCTGCCAAGCTGCTGGTCGAGGCAGCGCACGAGATCGACATCCTGACCGGCCCGATCGACAGGGGCGATCCGATGGAGATCATCGAGCCAGCCGTGTTGGGAGTAGCCAAGCTCGACCCTGAAACCATGAAGCCGATCTCACCCGCGGTATGGGTGAGTGGCGGCGACACGCTGCCGGTGGCAAACCCGTATCGCGGGCGGCAGACCTGCCCGAAGTGCGACAGCCGCACGCAGAAAAAGGTCTACCGAACCATCGACCGTACCGTCATGCTGGTGTGCCCGGTCTGCGCGCATGAATGGCAGTATCAACGATGATCGATGATTGGGCCGAAGACCACGCCAAGGGCGCGCATCAGGAGGAAATCGTCGCGCTGATGCGCAAGATCGAGCCGTGTATGCACGGCCACCAGCGCGCGATCATCATCATCACCCTGATCCGCTTGATGGCCGCCATGCTTGGCCCGGCGAGCAAGAAGACGCGCGAGACCATGCTGCGCGAGATCCCGATCACCATCCGCAACATCCTGAACGAAATGGATCGGATGATCCGCAACAGTGGATAGCATGAAAGCCGCCGATTACCGCAAGCGTACGACCAGCGAGCACAGCCTGCAGACCATGGTGCTGGAGCACTTGCGGCTGCGCGCTGTTGCGGACTCGTTTGTGTTCGCCATTCCCAATGCGGGCATGCGCTCGTTTGCGGTGGCGTCGCGCATGAAGGCGGAGGGCATGACGGCCGGCGTGGCGGACCTGTGCGTGATGTTGTCGGGCGGACGGGTGATCTGGCTCGAGCTAAAGACCGCCAAGGGCCGTTTGAGCGATACCCAACACGGGTTCCGGGCAGTCTGCGATCGCCTAGGGCATCCTTACATTCTGGCGCGTTCACTTGATGAGGCGGTCGATGGATTGGCAGCAGCTGGAGCCCTGAAATGAACAACCCGTTCGAGGCCGTGAGTGCACGCCAAACCACCGCCTACACCAAAGCGCGCTTGCGCACGGCCGAAAAGCGCGCCGCCAAGGCGCCGATGAAGCTCACTGAACAAGAGCAAAAGCAAAAAGATGATGCCCGCCAGGTTCGGCTATATCGACGTTGGAAACGCGGCCAGATACGTGAATTCCGCCAACGTAATCCACAAGTTTTTCGCGACCTCCGGCGGTTATTGCGCAAGACGACACTGTACAATTCCGAGCTTCTACTACGGTTTTCCCGTTATCATCTACGCCAACTCAAGAGCCATGCCGATCGTTCGATCGCGCTCAACATGATCGGGTGGGCCATTGCTCGGTTGCGCATTCGTAACGGCTATCCGCCGTTCGATGACAGCTTGCCGGGAGAAGACCCGACCGTGTTTGAGATCATTCGCGCCGAACTCGATTGCTTCAGCATGCCAAAGGACAATTCATGGGCCTGATCTCCGACACGCTTGACCGCTACGCCGCAACCAGGGCCAAGACCTTCAGCGGTGACCGTTCGCAGACGCTCGGCGCTTCCGAGGTCGGCCAGTGTGCGCGCAAAATGTTCTGGCTCAAGAACGAAGACGATCCGACATTGGCCGCCAAGCGCGACCCGGATTATGTCGACACTTGGGGCGCGTGGATGCGCGGCATTGTCTACGAAGATCATTTCTGGGTTCCGGCAATGCGTGCGCGGTTCAAAGACCGCTTGATGTTTGCCGGCGAGGAACAGGACACGCTGTCGAGCGGGTTTTTATCGGCAACCCCGGACGGCATGATCACCAAGCTGACGCCGGCCGAAAAGAAAGAGATCGGAACGCAGGCCGACTGCGTGCTGGTCGAGTGCAAGACTGCCGACCCGCGCACCAACCTGGCTGAGGCCAAGCCGGCCAACGTGTTCCAGACACACGTGCAGATGGGCCTGATGCGGGAGTGCACAAAGTACCAGCCGGATCACGCGATCATCAGCTACACCGACACGTCGTTCTGGAATGAGGTGAAGGAATTCGTCGTCACGTTCGACCCGCAAATTTATGCGGTTGCCCAGGAACGTGCGCGGATGGTCATGACGGCGACGAGTGTCAACGAAACCAAGCCCGAGGGCTGGTTCGCGGGTGGAGCCGAATGCCGCTGGTGTCCGTTCACGATCGCTTGCGGCATCGAACGGCGTAACCTGCCATTTGCCGACGAACAAGTAGACGAGCAATTCAAAGCCGAAATGTACGATATGGCGCTTGACTACAAGAAAATAGAGCGCAAGCGCGATCTCAGTGAAACCGAACTACGTGTGCAACAAAACGCGATCAAGGAACGCCTGCGCGACAAGGGCGTGCGCAAGATCCCCGGTGTGTTGACCTGGAGCACGGTGAAAGGACGCGTCAGTTACGACAACAAGGCAATCCGCGAAGCGCTGCAGCAGCACGGCGTAGACATCGAGAAGTTCTCCACAGTGGGGGAAGCAACCGACCGGCTTGTCATCCAGATCGCCACGGAATAACCTGTGGTGGTGACCCAGCCGCGGCATGATGTCATGGCTGATTTTGAAACGAGGAAATGGAACATGAACGAGATTACAAAGCCAAATGGCGGCACAGTCGCCAAACCCTCCGACAACCCCTTCCAGACCTATGGCGACCAGGCGAACCAGCGCGCCATTGTCGGCAAGCTATTGAAGTTCTCCAAAGGCGAGTACACGGCCGGCGAGAGCAACGAAGAGGTTCCCGAAGGAACCCGGTTTGTCGTCAACATGAACGAGTTGCTGGTGGGTTGGGTACGCTGGGAAAGCAACCGCCCGAGCGATCACGTGATGGGGCGGGTCGCGGATGCTTTTCAGCCGCCGCGGCGCAATGAACTGGGCGACATGGACCAGAACAATTGGGAAGTCGACGCGACCGGGAAGCTGCGCGACCCGTGGCAGTTCACCAATTACCTGTTGCTCAAGGCGGTAGAGGCGAGCGACGAGCCCGGCGAGGATCTGTATACCTTTACTACCTCGAGCCGCGGCGGGCTGAACGCCGTCGGACTGTTGTGCAAGAAGTACGGCGCCGTGATCAAGCAGCGCCCGAAGGAATTCCCGGTGGTTGCGATTGGCGTCGGCGATTATCGGCACCCCGATTTCGGTAAGATCTTCTATCCGATCTTCGACATCGTGGGTTGGGCACCGCAGACGGTGTTCGATGAAACCCTACCGGCGGCAACCGCCGAGCCGGAAAAGCCGGCTCCCGCCAAGCCGATGCGGCAGGCACCAAAGGCCAACGCGCCCCGCTTCTGATACCGGCGAAATAAATCCGGCGCGCAGTGTGGTGCTGCGCGCCGGGTAGGCTACCGTCGCAAGTTCTCTGAAAACGAGCGAGGTACTTATGCAAGACGTAACAGATCATGCGTCAGTCGCAATCGCTTTCATCAAGCGATTGTTCCACGGTACGGAATTACCTGTTTACTTCTCCAGCCTGGCGAACGACCGCGACGACGCCTCGCAGCCGCGCGAGCAGCACGTGCACACGCGCATGCCCGAGGACGTCGAGCGGTTCGTGACCAAGTGGGACCGGCGCGGCCGGGGAATGTTCTTTTGCGTTGCAACATTGGAGCAGCGCAAGCGCAACAAGGACAATGCGCGGGAAATCGCATTCTTGTGGGCGGATCTCGACTTTAAAGGGATCGACAGCACGCAGGACGTAACGGCGGCACTGGCGCGGCTGCGCTATCCACCGAGCCTGATCGTGAAATCCGGTCACGGGCTACACTTGTACTGGCTGCTGAAGGAGCCGGCCGACGCCGTGGCCGAGCGCGAGCGGCTCGAGGCGGTGCTGCGGCTGCTGGCCGACCACGTCGCCGGCGACCTGCAGGTCTGCGAGGTGGCGCGGCTGATGCGCCTGCCCGGCACGCACAATACCAAGGGCGGCGAGTGGATCGAGGTTATCGCCATGGATACCGGCGGCGCCCGCCACACGCTGGAGGATCTAGAGGAATGGCTGGCCGAGGCCGCGCCAATCCTGCGGCGCAAGGCAGGTAGCGGGAGGGGGTTGGGTTTAGACCCTTCCGCCGACAGCCCCAATCCCAACCCCTTCCTGGCCGCGGCGCAGGCGCTCGGCTGGAAGCCGCCGGTGGACGTCGCAGCGCGGCTGTCGGCCATGTCCTACGGCGGAGCCGAGGACGCCGGGGTTCACGCCACGCAGCTGTCGGTATCGGCTTCGTTGCTCAATGCCGGCAACCCGATCGACGAGGTGGTGACCGTCCTGATGGATGCGACGGTGCGCGCCGCGGGCGATCTGGGGGCGCGCTGGAACTGGCGCAAGGAAGAAACGGCCATCCGGCGGATGTGTGCGACCTGGCTGGAAAAGCATCCGCAGCCGGCGAAGGGCGAGATCCCCCCTCGCCCGGGAGGGGGTTCACGCCCTTCCGAGGACGAGAACGATCGCGTCGTCGACCTTGGCGCGGCGCGTGCGGCGCGCAAGCCCAAGGGCCGCCCCAAGTCGACCGACACGCCCAGGCACGTCGTATTGGCTGAAAGCCTGCTCGATGTGCTGCTATCGCGTGGCGAAGTGCTGATGTTCACTAGCAAAGGTGCGTGGCGCTATACCGATGGCCTGTGGCGGCTGGAGTTGGACCTGTATCCCTGGCTGAACAGCCAGATCGAGGGTGGCGCGCGCGCGCTTGGCTGGGACAGCAATATCAAGCTGATCAACGAAACCCGCTCTTTCATCCTGCGCCATCCCGGCCTGTGGACCGAAATGCCCGATTTCGATGGGCATCGTTGCATCCCAACCAAGTCTGGGCTGGTCGATCCGCGCGATGGGCGACTAATTGGTCCCCTCCCCGACCAATTCGTCACTTGGCGGGTCGAAATCGACTACGACCCTGCCGCGCTGTGTCCGTTCTGGCTGCAGATGCTGAACGACGCACTGGCCGATCGCGCGCCGGACGTGCGGGCGCAGTATGTGGCGCTGGTGCAGGAGCTGCTCGGCGCCGGCCTGATCGATGCCCGGCCCAAGGCGCTGTCGCGCGCACTGGTGTTCTGGGGGCCGCCGGATAGCGGCAAGAGCGGGTTGCTCGACGTGCTGGGCGGACTGTTCGGCGACAACCTGAACACCACGCCGTTGTCGGCCGTGACCGGCGAGCACGGCACGATGAACTTCTTGCAGCGCCGGCCGTGGGTGCTGCACGAGGCGTTCGAACAGTCGCGCTGGCACGTGTCGTCGGTGGTCAAGTCGCTGATCTCGGGCGACGAGATCTCGGTCAACGTCAAGCGCGGGCCGTTTCTTTCGACGCGGATGCGTTCTCCGGTGTTCTGGGGAACAAACCATGCTCCGCAGTTTCAGGAGGCGACACAGGCGATCGTGGAACGGTTGGCGATCGTGGAGTGCTGCCAGCAATTCGACAAGGACAATCCGATCGGGGTGGCGCTGGCGGCGCGCCGGCGTGGGTTTGAGAAACCGTCCGAGTTGGTGCTCGCGGTGGAAAAACCCGGTCTGCTGGCCTGGGCGATCGAGGGTCTGCGACGGTGCCTTGAGCGCGGGCACTTCATCTTGCCGGCCGAGGCACTGGAAGTCGCCCACGAGGTGCATCTCGACAGCAATATCGTGGCCGGCTTTGTCGAGGACTGCTTGGATTTCACGCCGCAGGGTATGGTGTCGGTGCCGGACTTCGTCGCTGCTTTTTCGTCATGGTGGCACGAACACAAAGGCGAGGACCGCGGCGCACCGTCGGGTAAGCGGGTCGGTCGGGCACTACGCGCACTCGGTGAACAGCGCATTGCACAGGGCTCTGATCTGCGCACCAATACCAGACGCTATTATGCGGGGGTTAACCTCAACGCCGAAGGGCTTCGTTTCTGGCAGTACGCGGTGTCATCCGACACTTGGCTGTTTCAGGGAAAAAAGGCGAGTACAACTTCGGCTGATGGGTCTCCGAACGCGACGATCCCTTCCGACTGGAACGACAAGCCAGCGGTCATCAAGATGCGTCGAAAGCAGAATTTTGCTTCCCATCCTCGAAACGTCACGCCGCGTGACGAGTCTTCGAACGTCACCGCCATGTCACCCGATCGCGCACCGAGCCAACCCCCTGACCCAGCAGGAGAAACTGAGTTCTAGTGACGTAGTGACATTAAGTACTACAGTTACTACCAAATCCTTCTATTAATAGAACATGAGGAGAACTATAGAATGGGTGTTCTGAGAACGTTCTATTACCATTGGAATTATACATTAACCTGGAGGCCAAACGTCACGCGTCACACTTGTCACGCGCGTGGTCGGAATGCGCCATGAAAAGCACTCTCGAAGAGGTGAAAAACTGGCGCGCCCAGGTCGCCGAAGCAGCCTACGCGTTCGAGCGGCGTTGGACGCGACTTACACTTAAGCGTGTGGAGAAGGAACTTGCCGCCAAGCTTATCCGACAGCAGGACCTATTCAACGAGGCGTGCGTCACCGGCACGGTCGCACAGATCCGGGAGCATGGCGCGGCCATGCTGCGCGGCTACGCGGTAGTGACCCAGGCGCTCGAGCGGGCCGCGGTCGAGGACGACGCCTACCTGATCGGCCGCTGTCCTAAGACCGGCACCACGGTCGCGATCGGCGACCAGAAGGCCGCGATCGACCGCGTGCGCGAAATCCACGGCGAGCAGGTCGTGCTGCTCAGCCCGGACGAGGTCGCCACCCTGTTCGGATCGGTCGAGGCGCTGAAAACCATTGCCGCCATCAAGCGCCGGTTCCCCGGCGCCGAAGTCATCGATCGCCATCCCGGCGAGCCCGCTAAGGCCGACAGCGGCATCCTCGAGCCGGTCGAGGAGGTCGAACAATGAAACCCGTATTGCTGCTGGCGATGATACCCCTGGCGCTAATGGGCACGCTCACGCCCGAACCACGCTCCCCATGGACGGGCATCAAATACCCCGCGATTTCCACAATTGCTGCCCGCGCGGACGAAGTGAACACCTTCGAGGAACGTTGGTGGCCGGGCGATGGCTCATTCGCGCCGAACCCCCTCACATTCGAGCAGCGGTGGGAGCCGGTTGAGCAGGCGTGGGGCAGGCGGGTCAAGACCATCACGATCACCAAACCGCCCCCTGAGCCTTCCCAGGAGGCCGTGGCGGCTATCAATACTGCAGTACCGTTGCCGCAGGCGCGGCCGGGTCATGGAGAAAACTCTACCGAAAATCGGAATTTTCTTCCTAAGGCCAAACCACGGCCGACCCGGGTCGCCGACATCTGCGCCAAACACGGCATGCGCAAGGTCGAAACCGGGAGGACATGGCGGTGCAGGAAATGAGCAGGCAGCGCAATAACCGCGGCGTCATGCTGCGCTTGCCGATCGATGTCGTGGCGCAGCTTCAAACAATCGCCGACCGGGAGGACCGCTCCCTGTCGGGCCAGATATTGCACATCGTGAAACGCTACTTCAAGGAACAGGAAAATGCAGGAAACGACGCAGGCTAACGGCGGACTGACCGACGATCGCCTCGAGCGGGTGCGTGAAGGTATTAGGATACAGCAGGAGTTGGAGCACGATCGCGAAATGCTGAAACGGCGCCTGGACGACACGCTGCAGCGCTGTGCTTCCCTGCAGGCGGAACTTGGCGCTATGCAGGTCGCTCACGCCCGTGCCATGGGCGAAATCGAAAGTTACCGCCGCGAGCGCGATGAAGCCGTGGGAGGGCACGCGGAGGCGTTAGCCATACTCGCGGCGGCGGCGACGATCCTTACCCAGCAGGTCGACAAAAGCAAGGCGGCAGCCGGGGAGGCCGCCGCCGAGAAAGGCTAACTGCAGGTCGTCGTGCAGGTGTTGGTGATCGGGTTGCAGCGCGTGACACAAGTCGTGCCTGCGATTGCTGCGCTAGCGATGGTTAGGATTGCAAGAGCAAGAAAAAGCCGGTTCATGGTGTCCTCCCGTTCGGCATGATCGCCGTTCATACTGCCCGCATGGGGCAGCATGGGCTGCGATCAGGCCGCCACCTTCCCGGTGCGTGCCACGACACGTAACGTGCGCACCGGGGTGACGTTTGTGTGCGCTTGTATCCACTGGCGCGACAGGTGCTCGCGCACTGCCTTCATGTCTAAAGTTTCGCGTTCGCTTTCGCTGATGTTTAGCTTGTAGGCCAACCCTTCGTAAGCGCCGGGTGCAAGATCGTCGAGCGCTTGCTTCAGCACCTTGTAGCGGGCTTCCATCTCCTTGATCTGGTCGTTCAGGGTGCCCAGTGCGTCGATGGTGGTTTGCAAGTTCGAGGTCATGGTCGTGTGCTCCGTTGGTGTGTGGGTAGGTCAGATGACAATCAGCCGGTCGCCAAGGCCGGGGAACTTCTTACGCAGGGCTTCCTCGATCTGCTTGGGCGTGATCTTCGGCTTGGGTTCATTGCACTTGATGCAGCACGGCGTGCCGTCGGCGAGCTTGCCGCCCCAAGTGTGATCGCAGTTGCTGGTGTTGGTCTGCTTGGTCATTTGCTTGCTCCGTTGTTGATGACGCACCTTACAGCGGCCAAAATGGCCGGTCAAGGACTATTTTGACAAATTGGCCGATTTATTTTACAAGGGCAAATGACTGATACACAGCTAGATCAGAACGAAAGCTGGCAATGGGACCGCTCGATGTCTCCCGCCACATATAACCGCATCGTCAGGTCGTTCGGAATGAACCGCGCTGCCGCCGCACGCTACTTTGGCGTCTCAACCCGCACCGAACGCCGCTTCGCTAACGGTGAGGCCGACATCCCGCCCGCAATCGTCCTCCTGCTGCGCGCCCTTATCCATTACGGCGGACGCCCAGTCATTCCCCTCGCGCCGCGCTACGCTCGCGAAGCGCCTACAGCGCAACCCTGACTTGACGTAACGCCCGAAATCGGTGCAGGAATATGCAGGTTGGGGGGCCAGGGTGCCCCCCTCTGTCTTTTGCGCGAGGGCTCATGGCATCCATGAAAATCGTCTCGCTGCTCGACAGCGAAATCAAAACCGCACGCCAGGTCATGATCCGCGACTTCGAAACGTCGCTTCAAGAGGTGCGTAGCAATATCAATGAGTTACAACGTGCAGCTCACAAGCTGCGCGTCGATGTCGATGCGTTGATGGAAAACAGGGGTATCAACGGTTAAGTGACGAAAGCACCGGCAAATTTACGGTCTTTGGCGCGTTCTCACACAGAAGCTGCGGTGCATCGCATCGCCGGCCTCGCAGAAGCTGCGACCAGCGAGAGCGTGCGCCTCGACGCGAATAAAGCGCTGCTCGATCGCGGTTGGGGCCGACCCAAGGAAACAACCGAAGTGACTGGCCCCGAGGGCGGTCCGCTCGAATTCATCGTCAGGCAAATCATGGAGGGGTCGAAGCCGCCTAGAAAATAATGGAAATATACCTGCCGCATAATGAGTGGACGCCGCGCGTGCATCAAATGCCGCTGTGGAATTATCTGCGCGGCGGCGGCAAGCGCGCAATGGCGGTGTGGCACAGACGAGCCGGCAAAGACGAGATATGCCTGCACCATACGGCAATCAGCGCCGTCGAGCGCGTCGGCAATTACGCGCATTGCCTGCCCGAGTTCGCCCAGGGCCGCAAGGCGATCTGGACCGCGGTTAATCCACACACCGGCGTGCGGCGCATTGACGAAGCCTTTCCGTTATCCATGCGATTAAATGTCGACGACCATGCGATGTTTATTCGATTTAAAACCGGCTCGACGTTTCAGGTGATCGGCAGTGATACTTACAACACGTCGTTGGTCGGCTCGAGCTACGCAGGAATAACGTTCAGCGAATTCGCATTATCCAATCCGAGTGTGTGGGCATACGCGCGGCCGATGCTCGAGGAAAATGATGGCTGGGCAATATTTATTACCACACCGCGCGGTCGTAATCATGCGTTTGAAATGTTCAATTACGCGGCCAAAACAAAATCATGGTTCTGCGAACTATTAACCGCCAAAGATACCGATATGCTGTCCGACGAGACGCTCGCCGAGACGCTCGCAGAAATGCAATCGCTATACGGCGCCGATCAGGGTACGGCGAGCTACCGCCAAGAGTTGTTCTGCGACTGGACGGCGTCGGTGCTCGGCTCATTCTACGGCGGCCTGATGAAGGACGTGCGCGACGAAGGCCGCGTGCTCGAGATAGAGCCACCGTCCGGTACCCCCGTGAGCCGGGCGTGGGATCTGGGGGTCGGCCATAGCACCAGCATATGGTTCTTTGCCGTGGTCGGCCCGCAGGTTCACGTCTATGACCACTATGTGGCGTCAGGTGTCGGGTTCGAGCACTACCGCGATTACATCGAGCGCATCTACCAGGAGCGCGGTTGGACGCACGGCACCGACTGGGTGCCGCACGATGCCGCGGTGAAGGAGCTCGGCACCGGGCGTACCCGGGTCGAAACCATGAAGCAGCTCGGGCTGAACCCGCAGATGGCGCCGCATGCATCGCTCGATGACGGCATCAACGCGGTGCGCCGGACGTTGCCGCTGTGCGTGTTTCACCCGCGCTGCGATGAGGGCGACCTGCCCGGCATTGGCGGGCTCGAGCAGTATCGGCGCGAGTGGGACGATGAAAAAAAGACGTTCAAGCGTTCGGCGGTCGAGGACTGGACGACGGATATCGCCGATAGTTTCCGTTACCTGAGCCTGTCCTGGCGTAAGGCACCGTTGCGCGCGGCGCCGACGCCGAAGGTGCAGGGCTGGGTGATCCCGCCGCCGGCGGACGATCGCAGGGGCATCCGGCTATGACCAATGAACAGCGTGAACAATTTGAGCGTGACCTTGTTCGGCTGCATGATTTTGATGAAGAGACATTGATTGAGGCGTTCAATACAGTGAACTTCCGGCCTCTGCTTGTTGAAGCGATCGATGTTATTCGGCGCACCAAGGTATTTGCGAAGGTGAGGGTGTGATGGCAGAGCGTAAGACAGCGTTGACGTTCGAGGAAAAGATCACGGTAGCGTTCATGCACTACGTGCGCGACATCGATCAGCAGGATCTTGCGATGCTGTACGGCGTCAACGCGGGTCGTGTGAACGAAGCATGTCTTGCGGTGAAGCATGCGCTGCAGCTGCGCCCGGTCGCTGTCGAGAGGGATGCCAATGGCTGACGCGACCGCACCGGCCGGCGACGACATCCGCCACGACGACCTCGAGTACGACGTCAAGCTCGAGCCGAAGAAGGCGACCGCCTGGCTCAACCTGCTCGAGGAGTCAGAGGACGCCTTTGAGGACTGGAACGACCACTGCGACAAGATCGACAAGCTCTACGCCAACCTGACGCGCCTTGCCTCCATGACGCGCGACAAGGAGTTCGCCATGTTCTGGGCGAACATGGAAGTGGTGAAGCCAAGCATCTACGCCAAGGCGCCGGTTCCGGTCGTGGTGCCGAAGTTCAAGGACAGGCGCCCGGTCTACCAGGCCGCCAGCGAGGTCATGGAGCGCTGCGCGACGGTGGCGTTCGATCTGGCGCACATCAACGATCTGATGATGGCGATCCGTGACGATGTGGTTCTGATCGGCCGCGGCGTGGCCTGGTGTCGCTACGAGAGCGGCAAGGGCGATAGCCACTACGACTACGAGAAGGTCTGTATCGACTACAAGGACAGAAGGGACTTCCTACATAGCATCAGCCGTAATTGGGCCGAGGTAACATGGGTTGCGGCGGCGAGCTATATGACGCGCGCCGAGGCACGCGAGCGCTTTAGGAAGTACAGCGGTGATTGCTACCAGGACGCCGACTACACGGTGAACCGCGAGAACAAGGAGATCGGTGGCGCGGACAACCGCGAGCGCGCCAAGTTCTGGGAGATCTGGGACAAGGACAGCGAACGCTGCGTCTGGGTTGCCAAGGGCTGTGAGGACATTCTCGACGAAGACGATCGGCACCTCGAGCTGCAGGACTGCTTCCCATGCCCAAAGCCGGCCTACGGCACGCTGCAGCGCGGCAGCCTGGTGCCGGTACCGGACGTCATGCAGTACCGCGACCAACTCGACGAGCTGAACACGCTCACCGGGCGCATCCACGCACTGAGCGATGCGCTCGAGGTCAAGGGGTTCTATCCGGCCGGCGGCGCTGAGATTGCCGACGCGGTGCAGACCGCAATATCGATCAAGACGCCGGGCCGGGTGCTGGTTCCGATCAGCAATTGGGCGGCGTTCGGCGGCAGCAAGGAAGTGATCATCTGGTTGCCGATCGACATGATCGCGACCACGATCACGGCGCTGGTGGCGATCCGCAAACAGGTGATCGAGGACATCTACCAGATCACCGGCTTGTCCGACATCATGCGCGGGGCGTCTGACGCGCGCGAGACGCTCGGCGCGCAGCAGCTCAAGAGCCAGTTCGGTTCGAGCCGTATTCGCGACAAGCAGTATGAGTTGATCCGCATCGCGCGCGACCTGGTGCGCATCACGGCCGAGATCATCACCGAGAAGTTCGACCCGGTGACGATCATCGAGATGAGCCAGACGCAGTTGCCTACCTCCAAGATGGTGCAGCAGCAGGTCGCCCAACTGATGCAGCAAGTTGGTCAGCAGCAGCAGGCGTTGCAGCTGATGCAGCAGCAGATCCAGCAGAACCCGCAGGCGCAGCAGAAGGTCGCCAGCGATCCTGACATTCAGTCGAAGATGCAGCAGTTGATGCAGGTGGTGCAGTCGGGCCAGGACGCGATACGCAAGATCCAGGAGAAGCCGACGATCGAGCAGGTGCTTTATCTGTTCAAGGACAGCCGCGCCAAGGCGTTCGTGCTCGACGTCGAGACAGACAGCACGGTCATGATTGACGAGAACGCCGAGAAGCAGCGGCGCGGCGAGTTCGTCGGCATGCTGGCGCAATTGCTGCCCCAGCTCGCGCAGATGATCGCCACCGAACCGCAGACTGCGCCGTTCTGCGGCGAGGTGCTCAAGTTCAGCGTCGCGCCGTACCGTTCCGGGCGCAGCATGGATGGCGCGATCGACGAGCTGGTGGAGTTGATGAAGCAGAAGGGCGAGCAGCCGCGCGGCGACGATCCGACGACGCTGCAGGCGAAGACGGCGAAAGAGATCGAGCAGATGAAGATCGCGCACCTGAAGGAAAAGGATCAGCTCGACGTGCAGGTGAAGCAGGCCGAGATGCAGATGCGCGACCGCCACGAGGCGATGAAGATCCAGTCAAACGAGAAGATCAAGATGGCCGACATCATGGCGAAGAACCGCGATGACCAGGCCAAGACGCAGCGCGAGAACGCCAAGGCGATGATCGACCGTGAGCAGCACCAGATGAGCCTGGTGGAGACAGACGCCAAGATGCGTGCGGATGCGCAGAAGGCGCAGCTGGGCATGCAGGCGCAGCAGGCGAAGATGGCTGACGCCGCGGCGCGGGCGGACGAGCGGCGTGCGATGCAGCAGTTCAAGCCGATCCAGGGGGTGCCGCGCTGATGGCGTATCGCATCGACCACACCGTCATTTATGCGCTGCTCGCGCTGGCGGTGGTGTGTGCGGTGATCCTGTTCGTGTTCAATCAGGGTGCGCACTGATGGCAAATTGGTTTACTGACAAGATGTACGACCTCGCAGCTTCGCCGCGCGGCGGTGAGGGAGCGTGGAACGAGCTTGCCGCGCAGGATGCAATGTCGCCGGCGACGCGCGCGAGTTACTACGCCGGGTCGGAGATGCCGAAAGACCTGCGTGCGCAAGGGTGGGCCGGTATGGGCAGCACCATGGCGTTGCCAGACCCCCGCATGCAGGGTTGGCAGCCTAAGCCAAATACGTTCGACGAGCGGTTCGCTCCGATGGGTGCGATCGCTGCGCAGGATAGCTTGCCTGACAGTCCGTTCGAGCGGGCGGCAATGCGTACAGTGCGGCGTTATCGAAAGGGCGCGCCATGACGCTTGAACGGACGCCGGTTTTTGTTCTGTTCCGAGTAGGTTGCCCATTTGCAATTGTCGGGCGAATAACCTCGTTCGTTATCGATGCGTTCAAGTGTAAGGCCAGGCGGCTTCTCGCCCATGTCCGCGAGAAAGTTTTCAAAGCTGTGCAGCCAGCGGTCACAAACAGTAATGCCGCGGGCGGCGTAGTTAAGGAAATCCTTCTTGCGGTTCGGGTTGTAGCAGCGCGTTTTCATGTCCGACCATGCGCGAAACGTAGTGCTCCAGCCGCCGGACGTATGCCCGTGGGTGCGGCTATGTTGTCGAGCTACTTCTTGCAAAAGGCACCCACACGAGCGTGTGTTGCCACTTCGCAAATCGCTGGTACTGACGCTTGTTTCAGTGCCGCATTCACAACGGCATTTCCAGTGAACGATAACGATACGCGGCGAGCGTCTATGTCGATGAGAGATACCAAGTACGGTCAATCGGCCGTACTGCTGGCCTGTGATATCATTCAATTTGGGCATCGCGCCGGCTCCACGGTTCGAGGTCAAGTGACGGCCAGACCCTGCAAGGTCTGGCCGTTGCGCTTAGCGTAGCACGAACAAAGGAGCTAGAACATGAGCCAGTCCGCACTCACCGTCACGACGCCCAACCCGACGCCGCCGACGAACATGTCCTTTACTGGAGCTACACCCCCGAACGTCCCCAATTATACAAAGAATACTTACAACGACCCGAAGAACTGGTCGTATGTGAACCCGAAGGACTTCCCGCCGCCCTACTTTGCCGGCGGCGCGGCGGGTGCGCTGCACACCTACGCCACCAACACGGCGGCGCTGGCGAGCGGCAGTGCGACTACGGCCGGCGGAACCGAGGGAAACTACGGTGCGATCGGCGTTGCCGTTCCAGCCAGCACCAGCGTGGCGCACGAGGGTGCCGGCACCGAGACGCGCGTGCTCGCGCCGGGCAACATCAATTATACCTATGTGCCTTCGGGCACGCTTGATATGTCGCAGAGTGTTTCCTGCGGGCCGGTTGCGACGCAGGCCACGCGCGATGCCGGGCCGAATGCCAGTCACGCCAGCACGTTGTCGGGCTCCGCTATCCCGACGACATCGGCGGCGAGCGGCGCGAGCAACGTCTCGGGCGCCGGCACGACACTGCTGACCGTGACGGGCACCAACTTCAACCGCTCGAGTGTCGTTTACATCAGCGGTGTCGCTCAGACGACGAACTACGTGAGCGCGACATCGTTGACGGTGACCAACGCGCAGAAGCGGGCCACGGCTGGCACCCTGCCGGTCACGGTCGTCAACGGCGCGGGTGGTACCCCGAGCAACGCAACCAACTGGACATTCACATGAGCAACACGACCAGGACACCGGATGACGGTCGCAACGAGCGGCAGCGCCAGCAACAAGAGCAAGACGTCCGCAAGGAGCGTGTGCCCGACGATGGCCGCAATGAGCGGCAACGACTGCTCGATGAGAAGCCGTTCGATTTCATTGAGCGGACCAAGCCGGAGGATCTGATCGGCCACGGCGGTCAGTTGACGCGCGACAACGTCAATCCGAACATTCCGAGCAGCAAGCCAGGCGGACCTCCGGGTCCGGTGGTTGACCCGACTACGCTCGGGATGGAGCAGGGCGGCGTTGCGCCGGCTTCGGCGGACCTGAAGGAAGCGCCTGTGCTGCCGCCGGGGCACGGCAACGCCAGTCTGAACGAGCCGGCCGGCAGCGACGTCGGCGGCGGCGCAGTAACGCCGCCGGTAAGCGAGCCGCTGGTACTTTCCGACATCTCGCCCGACGCCATGGTGGTTGGCAGCGGCACGTTCCCGCTGACTGTCACGGGGTCCGGCTTTACCGAGGACGCCGTGGTCGTGTTCAACGATCTCGACGTGCCGACGACGTTTGTCAGCGCGACCGAATTGACGGCGGATTGCCCGGTCGAGGCCGCTGCCACGATCGTTGACGTCGAGGTGCATCGCGGCGAGGACATGAGCGACGTGCTGATGTTCGAGTTTACCGCGGTGATGCGCGAGGGGCGCGAGAAGCGTACTCCCGAGCGCAAGCCGAAGAAGGAAACGCCACGCCACAAGCGCGCGAACAAGCGCAAATAGGAGCGCGCCATGGGCATACCGGTAGTCATAAAACCGTCGGGTGGCTTGCCGGTCAGTGTCTCGACCAACGGCTACGGCATGCCGATGACCGTGGCGACCAACGGCATGGGTCTTGCCGTAACGCAGGCGACCGGTGGCGGCGGACTTGCCGTCACCGGCATGACCTTCGGGCCGACGATCGCGCTGTCGGCTTCGTCGGTGCTCGAAACGGCGGCCGTCAACACCGTGGTCGGCACCTTGTCGGTGACGGCCGGCACAACCGGAACGCCGGTGTTTGCGCTGGTCGACAGCGCGGGCGGCAAGTTCAATATCTCAGGCACGTCGCTGCGCACCAATGCGTTGCTGGATTATGAAACCGCGACGTTCCACAGCATCACGGTGAGCGTGACTGGCGTCACGCCGACGGTGGCGAACGCGACGTTCATCATCCTGGTGCTCGACGTGGTCGAGCCGGTCATTCTGCTGACTGGCACCACGGTGAACGAGAATGCGACGGCGGGCACCAATATCGGTGTGCTGTCGATTGCCAACACGTTCACCGGAACGCCGGCCTACACGCTGGTCGACAGTTCGAGCGGCAAGGTCGCGATCAGCGGCAGCAACCTGAATGTGTTGGGCGCAATCGACTACGAGACGACGCCGACGTTCAACATCACGGTGTCGGTCAGCGGCATCACGCCGGTAGCGCCGAACAAGACGTTCACCGTGGTGGTGCTGGATGTCGCGGAAGCGGCCTATACAGGCCCCGGCGACATTAAGGCCGGCGCGTTGGGGTGGTGGGGATTGCGCGCTTATAGCGCCGCGCAGTGTACCGGGTCCGTGGCGGCCATTCAGGTGGTCAAGGCGTCCGATGGATCGTCGCCGCTGGACATCAACATTCTGGCTAACGGAAAGCTCGACGTCGCTACCATTAGCGCGTTGGGTTATGCAGTTAAGGTTAACAAGATTTACGATCAATCAGGTAACGGGCGCCATCTTCAAGCGATGAATGCCGCATACGTCCCGACAACGGCGGCTGCCCCCGATCTTACCCTTGCCGGCATGGGAGGCACGCTCCCCTGCATGACGTGGAGTGGGGGCACCCAGAGATTGGTGAACGTTGCGGGTTTCGGTGCTGTAGCTCAGCCGTTTACTGTTTCGCTTATTTACAACAGGACGGCCTCTGCTGTGTTCGAAGCCCTGTTCGCTCCTGATGGTATTACTTACGGGGTATTCGGCAACAACGCGGCCAATGGCGCATTGATGTATGCCGGCGCCCAACTGATAGCCGTCGCCGCAGATGGCGTGGATCATTCGGGTCAGTTTGTCTTTAACGGCGCAAGTAGCAACCTCTACATTGATGGAACGGGGACCAGCGGGAACCCGACAACCGCCGGATGGCAGGCCGGCGCCATAACTCACGGCAATTGCGGTCCCCAAGGCTCAATCGCCGGTAAGACTGCCGAAGTAGGGTTCTGGGGCTCGGCGTTCAGTGCTGGTGACGCCGCCGCAATGACGACGAACCAGACCAACTATCTTTCCGGTGTCGGTGGAGGCGGCACCGGGGTCACAAAAAACATCGTCACGGACTACGGCGCCGTTGGTGATGCTCAGTGGGCGCGGACGACGCTGAGCATCACGACGAATGTACTCACGTCCGCAACCGCGATTTGGCCCTCGGTTACTTCAGGGTCAGAGTACATCGGCAAGAGCATTGTGGTCGGCCGGTGCGGCGGAACTGCTGGCGAGGCTGGTGGTGGCACGCCGCTTCGCACGACGATCACGGGATGGACCAGCAGCACGCAAATCACATTGGGCGCCAACTGCGTCATGGCGCTTTCATCCGAGCCGAATGTGATCGTGGCGTGGGGTACCAACAACGGCAAGCAGATGCCCCCGAACGGGGTAGATGCTACGAATGGACCGTTCGAGACGTTCCGATTGGCGTATCAGGGTCAGGCGGTTACGCTAACGATCCCGGCAGGGAACTATCTGATCTCCAGCGGGCAGTTTGGCTTTCTGTTCAATGGCATTCGCAACATCACCGTAAACGCAACCGGCGCCACGATATGCGGCGGTACGTTTGCCTTGGGAGCAAACAATCAAAGTCAATGGTATGGACACAGTGGTTTCACCGCGTCGGTATCGGCTGGGGCTACATCCGCTACACTGCTTACACCTGCCCAAGTATCGCGGTTTGCGGTTGGTCGTTATGCGTTAATGACTGGATTTGGCCTGCAATACGGCGGCTATCCGTCCAATCATCAGCTGTTTGAATACGTCTATGTTACAGCGATAGATAGCGATAGCGGAAGTCCAACTTACGGCAAGATCACGTTTCAAGCGCCTCTGACTAACGCGTATCTGTCAACGTGGCCGTTATTTCTTAACGAAACGGGCACAACACCTCCACCTGAGAATGGTCAGTATACATCGGGAGGACCCGCAACGCTTTACGCTCTGACTACTGACTTCAATCACACGGCAGTCATCAACAACCTGACCTTTGCTCATCATGCGCAGATGGGAACCGCCGGGCTTAACCTGACGCTGAACGGTTGTGTGTTCGAGAGCATCTATGGCCCGCATGCTACGGCGTGCAAAGCTGTCGTGTTCAACAACTGTCTTGGCATCCAGTGCTCGATGGAGGTCGATAAGCTCATCACATCGTTCACCATGAACGGTTGCGACTGGGGCGGGTTGACGTTCCAGAGCGCCAGCGTGGCCGAGTTTATCGCCGATGACACCGACATCAGATATTCGGTAGTCGGATCACCTCTCAAAGCCACTTTTCGTAATGGCAGCACTATCGGCATGGTGTCCGGCATTGGTGCGTTTACGCCGGGATGCGACTACGGTTATGCCAATGAACTGATTGTCACCAGCAGCCAGATAAAGAATTTTGGCGCGGTTACGACCCATCAGAGCGGCTACGTGATCCCCGGCAAGGACGGCTCCAACAACGGCATGAATGTCGACTACACCATGGCGGGTGGCGTTATCACTGTTCCCATTCCGAACCCGCTCGCGTACACCGAAATCTATACGACGATGTGGCCGGTGACGAATGGCAAGGCGTTCATACAGGACGCGGTTACTGGCGAGATGATCGGTGCTTTAAGGATCACCAATGCGACGCAGAGTGGCGGCAATGCGTTGATTGCCACGACACTCACCGGCACTTGGCCGTCGCGTAGCGGACACAAGCTGTATCTCGTTAAGCATCCAGCGCCGATCTGCACGTTCACCAGTGTGACTGGTTGCCCCGAGGTGGTTGATTTGTCGGGTGCTGGCGCCGCCGGCCTGCCGCTTTATTCCTACAGCAAGCGCACCTACGACGGCTCGGTCGCGGCGGCCGACTACTGGCAAGTCTATGGCCGGGTGAAGAAGATCGTGGTTGCCGTAACGCAGGCAGCAAACGGAACGACGTTCCCCGGCGCAGTGACCCTGGCAGTGAACGTCAACGTCGGTAACAGCCTGATCAAGATGTCGGATTACACCAACACGACGTGGGCGCCGACCATCAATCTCAAGATCGTGGGAACGCGCACATTTGACGCGACTGCCGGTACCTACCCGGTATCCAGTTGGTCCGGCGGGCAGACTGGCGACGTGCTGCCGGGAATGACCGAGGCGCTATGGGCGCCGGGCAACTTTCGCCCCACCATGACCGACACCAGCGCGGCAGCGGCGGGGTTGCGGCCGATCTTCTCGATCGAGGTCATCACGGATCAGGGATGAGCAAGCTGGTCGAAATCGCGCCCAACCGTTGGCGCTTCGTGCGCGAGCAAACGCCGGTCGCGCGCTCTGCGCTGCCGCGGCCCTACGTGATCAGCGACGACAGGATACGAGAATGGTGAGCATCGCGAGACTGCGTGAATTGGTTGCATATGATCCGGCGACGGGTGTGCTTCGTTGGATCGTTGATCGCAATAATCATGTCAAAAGAGGGCATGAAGCAGGCTACATCAATGATGGTTATCGCGTGATCGGAGTGGATGGTTCTAGGCTGAAGGCGCAACGGATCGCATGGGCGCTTCATTACGATGAATGGCCGACCAGCAGGATTGATCACATCAACCGCGATGCATCTGACAACCGTATTGCCAATCTGCGGCAAGTCACGCATGCGCAGAACATTGCCAATACTCGATCCAAAATGCCGGGGCGTCCAAAGGGTGTTTATTGGCACAAGCAGCGTCAGCAGTGGCATTCGAACATCACAATCGGCGGCAAGAAGCGGCATCTCGGTCTGTTCCAAACGGAAGGCGAGGCAGCGGCGGCGTTTGAACGCGCGTCGCGTCAGGTCTACGGCGAATTTGCGCGTGTGGAGGCAAAGCCATGCGCCTCGTAGAGATTGCCTACAATCGCTGGCGTTTCGTGCGGGATGAAACACCGCCTGCGCGGAGTGAGTTTCCTTGTCCTCATATCATCAGCGATATCATGGACCCTGTGGAACAGGTCGACGGCCGGTTCTACGAGAGCAAGGCGGCGTTTCGCGCGGTCGGTCGGGCGCTCGGGCTGACCGAGGTTGGCAACGAGAAGCCGAAACCAAAGGTGCGCGCGACAGCGGACCCTAAAGTAAAAGAGGCGCGGCAGCAGTCGCTGCGCAAGGCGATAGAGAAGCTACGGTCAGCCTGACCGCAAATACGGTCAAACAGACCGCACTCGACCCCCGCCGGTTACCCCGGCCGAAGGAGTGGTTTTATGTCTGATGTCGGTGTTGCACCTGCCCCTGCGCCTGCCGCGGCGCAATCTGAAGTTCCGATCAATCCAGATCCGGTGAACACGCCGGCGCCGGTCACCAACCAGCCGCCGGAAAAACAGCCGGTGGACATGAAGGATGCCGACCCCAGGCGGGAAAGCATCCGCAAGGCGATCGAGCGCGCCAAGGCGCGCGATCCGAACGACAAGGGCGAGCCGCGCAAGGCGAAGATGGGCGACAACCAGCCGCCCGAGGAGACGAAGCCTGAGCGCGCGAAACCTGAAAAGATCGACCTGAAAAAGCGGCCGGACGACCAGCCACGCGATCGCGGGCGGTTTGCGCCGAAAGAACGGGCGGAAAGCCAAGAGGCAACGGCGTCAGACCCGGGTCAAGCGCGACAACCAAGCCAACAGCCGGCGCAACAGTACAAGCAACTCCCGGACAACGACCCCTACCGCGAGCCACTGCGCCGGATGACCGACCACGCCAAGGCGGAGTGGGCGGCGACGCCGGTGAACGTGCGCAGCGACATTCACCGCATGCACAAGGAGTTCGGTGAGGCGTTCAACCGCTACCAAGCCGACCACAAGACCATGAGCAGCATTCGCCACTATGAGAAGATGGCGAAAGATCACGGCACCACGCTCGGTGAGGCGCTGGACCGCTACACCGGGATGGAAAAGCTGCTGCGCGCCGAGCCGTTCCGGGCGTTCGACACCATCACCAACAACCTCAACCTGCGCTCGCCGGACGGGCAGAAGCTGACCTTCCGCGATCTGGCCTGGGCCTACCTCAACCAGACGCCGGAGCAGCACAGGATGGCGCAGGGCGAGAACGCCCAGACTGCGCAGAGCCACCAGATCGGGCAGTTACATTCGATGGTGAACACCCTTGCGCAGGGCATCCAGGAGATGCAGTATGAGCGCAAGTTCACGCATACCCGTAGTGCGCTTGATCGGTACGCCGACACGCACCCCCGGTTCGATGAGCTTGGCGATCTGATCGAGCAGGAAATCAAGTTCGGCTTTGACGTCGACACGGCGTACCGGCGCGCCCTACTGCTAAGACCGGCCACAGCGGCTCAGACCCGCACCACGACGGCTCAGACCCGTACCGATCCCGACCGCAGCATTCACGGCGCGCCCGCCAATGGCCCTGCCAACGGGGCGCAGCGCCGCAATGGCAAGCCGCCGGAACGCCGCGAGGCGATTGCGCGTGCGATCAAGCACGTCAACGGCTCGCTCTGACAACCCGTTTAGTCGTGGAGGCATATTGTGCCGAACGTCACTACTGCAGCCGCATATCAGCAGATCCTCAGCATGGCACTGGAGGACCGCTCGAGCGGCTACGAGGATCTCGTATCCAACAACAACGCCCTGCTTGCGGTCATGCGCCGTAAGGGGCTGTGGCAGACCTACTCGGGGCCACGCATCCGCCAGACCCTGCAGATCGGCAAGCAAGTCGCACAGTGGTACAACGGCTATGACCAACTGCTGAACCCCGCGATCGACTTGTTCAATGACGCCTTTTTCGAGCCGAAGATGGTGGTCGTGCCGATCGTTCTTTCGATGCAGGAAATTCTTAACAACGAGGGCGACAGTCAGTTGATGGATGTGCTCGACAGCTACATGGAGGCCGCCGAGAAGGCGCTCGAGGATACCATGGACGCCGGCATCTATTCGGACGGCTCGGCCAACGGCGGCAAGCAGATCACCGGCCTGGCGACGGCTGTACCGATCGTGACCACGTCGGGCACCTACGGCGGCATCGACCGCAACCTGTCGACCATTTGGCAAACCAAGACCTATGACGCCCACACCTATTCGGCGGCGATCGGCACCCAGGTCAATTCGACCACGGTGCGGCCGCTGCTCAATGCGGTGATGACCAAGCAAAGCCGCGGGCGCGACTATGCCGACCTGCTGATCATGTCGCCCGAGCACTATGCGGCATACGACGCCGCCACCATCGCGATCCAGCGCCAGACCAACGAAACGAGCCTGGGCAAGCTGGGTTTCAGCGCACTGGAGTACATCGGCGGCGGAAAACGGGCCGAGATCGTGCTCGACGGCGGTATTGGAAGCAACATGCCGGCGAACACCACGTTCGGCCTGAACACCGACACCTTCCGGCTGCGCTATCATCCGAACCGCAACTTCGACAAGCTGTTCGAGGGCGACGGGCAGATGCCGATCGACAAGGACGCGATCGCGCAGTTCATCGGGTGGATGGGCGAGCTTACTATGACTAACCCCTTGTTTAATTGGAGGTTGTACGACTCCGTTCCGGCTTCCTGATCGTTTCGGGCGCGGTCGCTCCCCAGCCAACCCGCGCCCGATAACCCGGAGCCGTCTGTCCTGCACGCGGACAAGCCCAGGGCCGACGACTCCGGGACCACCAACAACGAAAGGCGTAGCTATGGCTATCGATCCGCGCGATCCCGATGCAGCACTTGTCGTTCTGTTCCGCCTGCATTCCGAGAAGAACGAGGCACGCAGTGCGGCCGAAGGCCGTCCGATCCACGAGGACATGGAAGTGTGCGACATCCGCGCGCCGGGCTCGCGCAATTTCACCACGCAGCCAGCGCACACGCTTTGGCCGCACTGGCTGATCAACGGGTACACCGGCGAGCAGCATCAGATCACCTACGCGCAGCGGTTCCGGCATCAATACGAGCAGTTCAAGGCGCACGCCGCGCAAACCAAGTCGGGCACGCCGCTCGACTACGCGCCGTTCCTCACGCCGGGCCGCCGCGCCGAACTGCGCGCGCAGAACGTCTACACCGTCGAGCAGCTCGCCATCGTCGACGGCCAGGAGTTGAAGAACCTCGGCCCCGGCGGGCGCGACCTGAAGAACCAGGCGGTCGAGTTTCTCGCCGACAGCAAGAGCAACTCGCACAACACCGTGCTCGCCGCCGAACTCGAGGCGATGCGCGCAAAGAACATGGCGCTCGAGCAGGACCTCGAGGCGGCGCGCAAGGCGGCCGAGGCCGCCGGCGAGCAGTTCGATGAGATGACCAGCGAGCAGTTGCGCGAGTACATCAGGGTCAATACCGGGCACGAGCCTCAGGGCAATCCCAACCGCAAGACGCTGACGCGGATGGCGCTCGAGGCGAGGCCCAGCAAGGCGGCTTAAATGTCTCTTTTGAGCGTGGTGCAGGATGTTTGCGCGCGGGTCGGCGTGGCGGCTCCAATCGCGCTCATCCCGACGATCAACTCCAACCGCACCGCACGCGAACTGCTCGCCTGCGCCAACGAAATGGCGCAGCGCATCGCCTACGATACGCGCGAATGGCAGGTGATGAAAAAGTTGGTCACCTACACCGGCGACGGCGTCACGACCGCGTTCAACCTGCCGGCCGACTACAAGCGCATGCTGCTGACGACAAGTGTTTGGCGCTCGACTTCGGCCATGCAGCCGATGCGCTACATCGCCGACACCGACGAGTGGATGATGCGCCGCGCTGCGGGTTGGATCGATGCCTGGGGCGAGTGGACCTTGCTCGGCAATCAGATCCTGATCTGGCCGGCGATGGGCGCAGGGGTCACGGCGCGGTTTTCCTACCTCAACAAGAATTGCATTGCACTCAACGCCGGCGGGTACGGCGACACGTTCCTGAACGACGCCGACGTCTTCCGGCTTGACGAACGCATTCTCAAGCTTGGCATGATCTTCGACTGGAAGCAGTCCAAGGGCTCGCCCTATGCCGAGGACATGGGCACCTGGTCGGATGCCATGGCGTTGGCGATGGGCGCCGACAAGCCGATGCCGATTATGATCGATCGTGCGCCGATCTCGGCGCATGCGCGCGGGATCGCTTATCCATTTGCGTTGCCGACGCCATGAGCAGGCACGTCGCATTCCGCCGCCAGCCGGTGGACCAGCCGTATGCGCAAGCGCTGCGCGCCACGACCCTGCCGGCGCCGACGCGCGGCATCAACCAGATGGAAAACGAGGCGTTCATGCAGCCGGGAAGCTGCATCATCTCGGACAACTGGGTGCCGACGCTGCGCGGGCTAAAACTGCGTGGCGGTTGTACGCGCTGGTGCGTGCTGCCCGAAACAACGCCGATCATCTCGGCATTCGAGTATCAGAGCGGCAATATCCAGAAGATGTTCGCCGCCAACGCGACCAAGGTCTACGACGTGACGACCAGTACGCCAGTGCTGGTCAAGAGTGGGCAGGCGAGCGGCAACTATGTCGGCTCGCAATTGGCGAACGCTTCCGGCGATTACTTGCTCGCGCTCAACGACGCCGGCGATTACCCGCTGCGGTTCAATGGAACGTCATGGGTTACGCTCACCGCCACTATGACGGTGTGGGCAAACAGTACCGCTTATGCGCTCAACGCCACCGCCTATGACGCAAGCGACAACACCCACTGGCGAGCGACATCCGCTCACACCAGCGCCGGGGCCGGAACGTTCGCTGCGGCCCGCACCGCCAGTCCCGGGCTGTGGGTCAGTAGCGCGACCGATGGCTCATCGTTCATCTACGGCCCGGCGGGGCGCCTGGTCGTGGACGGCAAAAACCTGACCTACGTCTGGAAGTACCGCAACAGGTGGTTTTTCATCGAGGCCAACTCGATGAGCGCCTGGTATCTGCCGCTCAATGCAGTGGGTGGGCTGCTGTCGGAAATCCCGCTTTCCGGCGCCGCCACCAAAGGCGGCAAGCTGTTGTGGGGCGCCACCTGGTCGATCGACGCCGGCGATGGCATCGACGATAAGTGTGTTTTTTGCACCGACCAAGGCGAACTGCTGATCTTCACCGGCTCGGACCCGTCGAACATCAATTCGTGGCGCCAGGAGGGGCGCTACCAGATCGCGCCGCCGATGGGCATGAACGCCCATACGCTGATCGGCGGCGACCTGATCATCCTCACGGTCGACGGCATGGTGCCAATCAGCCTGGCGATCCAGAAGGACGCCGGGCAGATGGAGCTTGCCACGCTCACCCGCATGATCAAGCCGCTGTGGCGCGAGAACGTCGAGAGCCCCAAGCGCGCCAATCCGTGGACGATCAAGAAGTGGGACGAGTACGGCGCGTTTTTCGTCGCCATTCCGGGCGGCACGCCGGGCCAGCGTTATTGCCTGGCGTCGAACAACACCACCGGCGCCTGGTGCCGTTTCATGGGGTGGGACGCCACCTGCTTCATCCGCATGCGCGCGGATATGTTCTTCGGAACGCAGGCCGGCATCGTGATGCAGGCCGACCGCACCGGGTTCGACGACGGCCAGCCCTACGTCGCCACTTTGGTCGGCGGCTGGGAGATGTTCAAAGCGCCGTCGCAGCAGATCACGCTGCATCAGATGCGTGCGATCTTCACCTCCAGGGCGAACGAGCCGTTTCAGCCGCAACTATCGGCCACGGTGGATTTTCAAGTGATTATTCCGCCGCCGCCCGAGATTGGCCTGGACCCTGGCCTCGCCGATGTTTGGGACGAGGGGCTGTGGGACGATGCGCTATGGGATGCGCCGGGTCTTGGTCGCCCGCCGCATCGCAACACGCTGTGGGTTTCAATTGGAATGACCGGCTTCGCGCATGCGCCGATCGTGCAGGTCTACGTCGGCCAGCAGGCGCGGCCGAACGTCGAATTGGTTGCGCTTGGTGCGACCTATGAGATCGCCGGCGTGAACGTCTAGGGAGTGTGGCATGACGCTGGGCTTGAACGATGGCAACGACGAGGAGACGCGGCGCAACGCGATCGCCGCTGCGATACTGGCACAGCAGGCCGCGTTCCAGCACGGGCCGATTGGTGGTGAGTATAGAGGGGAGCCGCAGGGCACGCCGTTTATCGCGGGCGATTATGATCCTGCGGCGGCTGATCCCAATCCCGATCCTGGCTATACAAGCGTCAGTCCCTTTGGCCGAAGCGGCGACGACACGAGTGATCAATCCCAGGCTGCTCAGGGCCGGGACGCCGCCGCAATGGCGGCAGCCGCGCAAACTGCGGGACGCGATTTTAGCGGAAACGCCATTACTGGCCCGCTCAGTGGCCCCGGCTTTGGGACTGGCTTTGGCTCTACGTTTGGCTCTGCTCAAACCGCACAGAATGCGCCAGCAGCGACGGGATACACTGATCCGTTTGGCTCCTCGACAACGAACCAGCCCGGCGCAACGCCCGTATCGACGACGTCTTTCACCAACCCGAATACTACCCCAACGAATACGTTCAATGATCGATGGGGAGGCATGCCGACTGCTACTCCGCAGGATATATTTGATCCAAATCCGACACAGACGGCAGTACCAGCTACCCCTAACATGCTCCCGGAAATCGTTGTCACGGCGCCGCGTGATCAACCCCCCGGCATACCTCCTGACCCGAACGATCCGAACGATCCGAACGACCCGAGCGATCCTGGTACTCCCGGCGGCGACTTTTCTGCTACCGGCTGGGGCGGCTTCGGGGGCTTTGGCGCCTTCGGTGGCGGCGCCGCCACGGGCGGTTTCGAGGGCAGCGCTTCGATGAGCAATACCGGCGGCGCGCAGGGCTTTTCTCCTGGCGGCGGAGGCTATGGCGACTTTGGCGCAGCCAGCCCTGGTTTCGGCGGCATGAGCGCGGCGGCAAGCGCCGCAGCATCTGACGCAGCAGCCTCCGCTGCGGCAGGCTTTGCAGGCAGTGGTGGTTTTGACACGGGCGGCAGCGGCGATACCAGTGGTGCGGGGCAAGGTGGCGGCAGCAGCAGCGATGGCAGTAGCAGCAGCGGCGACACGACCGGCGGCAGCAGCGGGGTCGGGTGATGCTGCGCTACGTCTACGATCAGCCCGAGACGGTCGCGACCGCGGTCGCGAAGATGATCCCGCACATGCACGGCCGCCCGTTCGGCAAGTGCAAGGCGCTCGGCATCATCGACGAACAGGGCCGCATGATCGCGGGCATCGTCTATCACAACTGGATGCCGGAAGCCGGCGTAGTCGACATTAGCGTGGCGGCATTGCCAAAGACCGGGTGGTTTTCACGTGAAACGGTGTGGCGGATGTATGCCTGGCCGTTCATCGACATGGAAGCGCAGATGGTTTCGCACCTCGTCCCGGCCGATGCACTGCACACGCAGCGCCAACTCGCGACACTTGGCTGCATGCTGATCGACATTCCGCGCATTCTCGGTCGCGATCGCGACGGCGTGCTCGCCCTGCTGACACGCGAGGCGTGGGAAAGCAGCAAATTCCATCAGCGCTGCGCGCGCTCACGAAATATTTCAATGGAGGAGGCTGCATAAATGCCCGGTGGAATGTACGGACAAGGGGCTCCGCAGGCGGCACAGCCTCCCGGCATGGGTGCAGCACACTTGCCACAGAATATCATGCAGCAAAGCCCGGGCGACATCTCGGGCCAGCGCGACCGCATCACGCAGGCGTTGATGGACGTGCAGAACCCGCCGCCGGTGACGCCGATGGCGCAGCAGCAGGGCATGCCGGCAGCAACTGGCGCGCCCCCGATGGCGGGCGCCATGCCGGGTGCGGCGGCACCGCAGGCGATGGGTGGCATGCCCGGACAGATGCCAATGGGCGGCGGGATGCCGCCGCTGGTCGGCCAGGGCAGCGCGATGCCGGGCCTGATGCAGCAGCCGGGAATGTCGGGGATGACGCAGCCAGGCGCGCCGTCGCCATTGCAGCAGCCTCCCGCGGGCGGACCAGCATACTGAGAGTTGCACCATGAGCTTTTTAAAACCCGACCCGCCTCAACCGCCCGATCCGATCCGCACGGCGGCAGGCGCGACCGCGACCAATGTCGGCACTGCGGTCGCCAACCAAATGATGAACCAGGTCAACCAGGTCACCAATCAGGGCACGTTGACCTATAACCAGACCGGCACGTTCGACTGGAACGACCCGACCACCGGGCAGACCTACCACATCCCGCTGTCGACTGCGACGCAGTCGCTTTCGCCGGACCAACAGAATTTATCTAATTTGGGAATGCAGACGCAGACCAATCTGGGTGGTCTGGCGGCACAACAAAGCGGGTCGTTACAGAACCTTTTGGCGGCGCCGATGAATTTGTCCGGGGCTCCTGCTCAGGCCCCGATGAATTGGCTGACCGACGTCTCCGATCCCAAATATGGCTTTGCCGATGTTGGCGGACAGCAACGTAGCCTTGGCGATTATGGTCAGCAGCAGGGCACGTTCGGCGATGCCGGCGATATCACGCGCAGCTATGGCCCAACGGACAACTTCAGCGCCGACCGGCAGCGGGTCGAGGAAAGCCTTTATGGCCGCATTGATCCCAAGCTGCAGCAGGACCGCCAAGCGCTCGAGACGCGGCTGCAGGATCAAGGCATTCGTTACGGCTCGACCGCTTACAACCAGGCGATGGACGACTGGAACCGGCAGTCGACCGATGCGCGCCTCGCGGTGACTGCGGCGGGCGGGCAGGAACAGCAGCGCATGATGGAGATGGCGGCGCAGCGCGCCGGCTTCCAGAACGCCGCGCAACAACAGGCTTACACCCAAGCGCTCGGTCGCGGCACGTTCGCCAATCAGGCGCAGGCGCAGCAATTCCAGGAAATGCTCAACGCCGGCACGTTCGCCAACCAGGCACAATCGCAGGACTTCCAGCAGGCGGCATTGCGAGGGCAGTTTTATAATGCCGCGGCAGCGCAAAATCTTGCACGCAACCAGGCGATTTCCGCCGCACAAAACCAGACCCGTGCGACGTCCTTGGCCGAGCAGTACGCGCAGCGCAACCAGCCGATCAACGAGATCAGTGCACTGATGAGCGGGTCGCAGGTAAAAGACCCGTCGTTCATACCCACGGGCAACCAGCAGATCGCCACCACGGATTATGCCGGGCTGGTCAACAACCGCTTCAACCAGGACATGCAAAACTACCAGACGCAGAGCAACAACGCCAACCAGCTGATCGGCGGCTTGTTCGGCGCCATTGCCGGCGCGGGACGTGGCGGGGCGTTCAATTCCGACCGACGCGTCAAGGAAGACATCGACAAGGTCGGCACTGTCTTTGGCGTTGGATCTGATGGCGACAAAGAACTGCCGATCTACGAGTACAAGTACAAGGGCAAGCTCGACGACGGGCAGCGCCACATCGGCCCGATGGCGCAGGACGTCGAGAAGATCGACAAGGAAGCAGTGGTTACGCGCAATGGCGTGAAGCAGATCAAGCGGACCAAGCTCGGTTCAATCCTGAAGGTGGCGTGACATGGTAGAGCCAACTTATCGTCCCGGGGTGCTCTCCGAGAGCGGAATACTTCCGATGCTCACGGGCGACAGCGGCCCGGTATCGCTCGAGGACATCAAGCGCCGGCGCGCGATCGCGGCGGCACTGGCGACGCGCTCGCGGCCGTTCCCCAAGACGATCGGCGAGGGCCTGACCTCGATGGGCGAGGCGTTCGGCGATGTCATGGCCGACCGGCGCCTGACCGCACAAGAGGCCGAGCTACGCAAGCGCAGCATGGCGGAGCTGAACCCGACCGCAGGCGCCGTTCCTGCCGTGGCGGCGCCAACCGCCACGCCCATCGTTCCGCCGGTGTCGTCCCGTCCGCCGGCAGCGCCTATTGCCCCGGTTGCTCCGGTTGTCGCCAGGCCGCCGGCGACAGATCCGCGCGACGCCATCGCGCGCGCGATCCAGGCGCGTGAAGGCATTGTCGGCCCCGCCGCGCCGCAGCCCGCCCGGGAGGTGGCGTCGCCGGACCCTACGCAGGCGGGGGAACAACCCCCGCAAGCTTTGCAGACCGCTACGGCTTCGGAGGGAGCTTCGCCGACCGCTGGTGGTGACGACCCTGTTTGGGCCGCGCGCCAGGGCGCGATTGGCGGCATCGAAAGCCGCGGCCAGCCTGATCCGTACCAGGCGGTCGGGGCGCCAACCAAGTACGGCCGCGGGCTTGGGCGCTATCAGGTGGTCGAGGCCAACGTCGCGCCGTGGACGCAGGCGGCGCTCGGCCAGGCGCTAACGCCGCAGCAGTATCTCGCCAGCCCGCAGGCGCAGGACGCCGTGTTCAAGCACCGCTTTGGGCAGTACATCGACCAGTTCGGCGAGGAGGGCGCCGCGCGTGCCTGGTTCGGCGGGCCGGGCAATGTCAACAAGGGCGACCTGACCGACGTGCACAAGCGGCTGTCGATTGCCGATTACGGCAAGAGCTATATGGCCGGACTGCAGGCGGGTACCGATCCGACGCGATTGGCCTATGCGTCGACTGGCACGGCGACCGACGCGCCATCGCCCGCGGCACGGGGTGGCATGGCGATCCCACCGCTGGCTGAGGAAAACCCGGTCACCCCGAGCGACATCACGCCGGCGCCGCGCGTAATGGCGGAACTTAAGCCGCCCGGCGGCAGCGGCGTAGTCCCCGGCGCTGCACCTGCAACTCCCGCCAGTGCGGCGCCGGGCGAGTACCGGCCGCCCAAGCCGGTACCGCCGGAAGGGATGCGGCGTATTCCGCCGACGCCCGACGAGGTGCGCGCCACGCGGGCGCTGATCATCGACCCGGAAAACCAGGCGGCGGCGTACCTGCTGCAACAGGCGCAGGCCGAGCGCAAGCGAATGGAGGAAAGCGAGAAGATCCGCTACCAAGCCGACGTGACCCGCTACGAGGGCCAGGTGAAGGAGGAGCAGAGCTGGCTGGCAGGCGAGGAAAACCGCAAGGAAGAGCGGAAGAAGCGGCAGGAGGCCGACGCCTTGAAGGCGGCCTACGGCAACCTGCCAGAGCCGGTTCGGAAGCACCTCGATGAAAGCACGACGACGGCGAAGACTGCAGCCGGCGCGATCGAGGCGGTACGCGATGCCAGGGCCGCCATGGAAGCAGGCACGGTGTTCGGGTTCGGCGCCGAGGCGAAGCTGCAGGCGTATCGCGCAGCAGCCGCGGCAGGCAACGCGGATGCGCAGCGCATCGTGGCCGCAACGCAGACATTCAACACCAGTTTGGGGCCGATCATCCAGGCGACGATCAAGGCATATGCCGGCAAGGACGTGTCGAAGAGCGAACTGCAGTTCGTCACCGGCATGGCGGGCGGCGACATCTCGCGCGACAAGCTGTCGGCCGAACGCATGCTTAGCGTTGCCGAACGGGCTGCGAATGAAACGATAAGGAACCACAAGGACACGCTCGAGACCATGCTCAAAGGGCAAGAGCCAACCGCACACCCGGTACTGCGCTCGCTCTACGGTGTGCGCGAGCCGCTGCCGGGCGTGCCGATACCGACGGCCGCACCGGCCGGTCCTGTTATCGATGTTCGCTCCGAGGAGGAGGCTAACCGGCTGCCGCCAGGGTCGCGGTTCCGGTTGAATGGCCGAACAGGCACGGTGCGCTAATGCCGCTCGTTTATGACGATACTCCTGCAGGGAAGCTGGTGTACGACGAAGCGCCGCGCACGCCATCCGGCTGGGAACTGGCGAAAAGCATCGGCGGCACGGTTGGGCAGACTATCGTTGATGCCGGCACAGCAGCCGGTCACGCCGCTACCTTTGGACTGGACGTTCGCCGGGACGCGCTTTCCGGATGGCTAGCCGGGGACTATCCCAGTTATTCCGCGGGCGTGGAGGCGGAACAAGCCAAGCTCGAAAAGCAACGCGAACGTAGCCCCTACGCCTCGATCGCGGGAGATGTTGGCGGTGCTGCTCTCATACCGGGAATGGGCGGAGCCGGCTTGGCGGCGCGGCTGGGCACAGGACTGGGAAGGTGGGGGCAAGCAGGGGCGCGGGCAGCCGGCTATGGCCTAGAGGGCGCAGCGACCGGCGCGGCGCAAGGCGCCGGCACGACCTACAGCGGCAAACCCGTTGACTACATCACCAACGCCGCCACCGGTGGCGCGGTGGGTGGCGTACTCGGCGCCGGCATGGGTTCGATCTTCGGGCCGCGCGGCGGGATGCAGTCGACCGCCAAGGTGCCAACCACCGCGGAGCAGTACGCCGACAAGACTGCGCGCTACACGGCGCTGGAGAACAGTCCGGCGCTGTACGAGCCAAATGCGTTGGCACGCGCCGCCACGCCGACCGAGGACGTGTTACGGGCGCAGCGGTATCACCAGAACGATAGCCCGCGTACATTCCGCGCGGTCGATGAAATGCGTGCGCCGCCGACCACAGAACATCTCGGGATCGGCGCGCCGGTTTCGCCGGGTGACATCGAGTATATTCGCAAGGGGCTCAACCGAACCGAACCAGGAACCGTGGACAGAGATGCTTCCGGGTACGTCAAACGGGCGCTCGACAACTTCGTGCTCAACCCGCCGCCCGGCGCCGTGATGCCGGGCACAGAGCGCGCGGCGGCAGAGGCGTCTGCACTGGCGCAGAGCGCGCGCGACGCACACGGCGCTTTTCGGCGCGGCCAACTGTTCGACAGTTTGATCGAGAACGCCACGACCAGTGCGGCGGGCGCCGCTTCCGGGCTCAACCTACAGAACCGGCTGCGCCAAGCCGCCGGCGGCGCATTGCGCATGAACGACAAGGGGCAATCGGCCCTCTCAAAAGCGCACTACAGCCCCGAAGAAATCGCGCGCGTTACCGAGTTTGCGCGCGTGCCGCGCGGCGATGCGACGTTGCGCTACGTCGATCGCATAATGGGTGGCGGCGGCGGTCTTGGTCTTACTGCAGCTGCAGTTGCCGGCGGCGCAGGAGGCGGCGCCTACTTCGAAGACCCGAAATGGGCCGGGACGGTTGCCATTCCTGCTGCTGGTTTTGCTCTGCGTACCTTGGGCAACCGGCGCGCGCTGCGGAACATGAACGAGCTGCGCGACATGGTTCATCAGCGTTCGCCACTCTACCAGGAACGTGTCGCCACCGCGCCGATGGTACCACCACCCGGTGGTGGCATCCCTGCTACTTTGCGCGATGCCATGGCGATCGAGGTGCTGCGCCAACAAGGCGATTTCCCACCAGGCGACGAGGATACGAGCGGCATCCCGCGCATTCGCGTAACGCCTCGAGAGGAATGAGTAATGCCCCGCAACCCCGGAACCGGCGTCTACAGCAAGCCCTCGCCCGACGTGATCACTGGCACGACGATCGAGAGTACGGTCTACAACACGTTCGTCGGCGACGTGGAAACCGACCTGAACACGGCGCGTCCGGTCAG
>Ga0247664_1000019_pt1 | contig 43767 bp, 68 predicted proteins | sample CNK05_metaG_FD_182715 | JGI IMG/M metagenome (GOLD analysis project Ga0247664, IMG submission 182715) | Soil microbial communities from Purdue University Martell Research Forest, Indiana, United States - CNK05 | ecosystem: Environmental > Terrestrial > Soil > Temperate forest > Bulk soil...
AAGCCAGCACAGACCGAAAAGTTCAAAATGGACTTCAAGATGTTGGGCTACTTCAGCACCGTCAAGGGTGAGATGAAGAAGCTGCTCGACGACGACGATAAGCGCTATTACGAGATCCTGGCGGCCAACGGGTACACGACCAGTAAGGAAATCCGAACGCGCGATGAAGCCGAGCGCATCTACAGAGAATTGAAGCAGGTGGTTAAGGATGAACTTGCGAGGGCTACAGCGTGACGGAGCGGCAAAAGGCGAAGCTTGCGGCTGTCCGCAAGAAAAACGGCCAACGGGCCAACGCTGAGCGAAAGGCGCGTGGGCAGAAAGACATCACGTTTTACAAGGGCAAATATCGACGATATTGATCTTCGCTTGCGCCTGTTTGATCCTCTAGCATTCAGGCGCAGCAAAGGACCCCAGCGCTTCGGAAGCGTGCCAACAGCTTGCAGTTCGCGTGACACCGCCGGGACGCTGGGGATTGAGATTGAGAAGGAGAAACGATGGCAGAAGTAGCTCTATTGGCAGAATATGAAGCTGTAGAAATTCAGAGATTGTCACAGGCCATAGCTGACAGTCGAGTTAACATGCATCAGGCCGAAGAACGGCTCCGCAGGGCCTGCGCTGACCTCGATATGTTCCTGTGTTCGCTTAAGAAAAAAGCTAAGCCTGCTAGGGCAACGCGCAGCGACAAGGGAACGAAGCGCAAGACAGAAGAGCAGCGCGAAGAGGACAGGCTTCGCAATGATCTGGCGCATGGAACCGAGGAACGATGACGGAGCCGAAGATGATTCTGATTGACAAGCGCTGCGACTGCTGCAGCCAGCCTCTCGCGACCGAAGAGTTTTTCGACCATATGACAATCACTCAAGGTGGCACCTACACGACGTGGGAAATCTGCGGAACCTGCGCCAAGGAACTGTTTGAGCGCTTCGAGCGGGAATTCGCGTACACGCGGAATCGTCGAAGCCAAGTCAAGGAGGAAGTGGATGCCACTACCAAAGCCTAAACTGATCGGCAAGCGGGAGTACGTGCCGATTCTTTCGGAAACCGAACGGCTCGCCTACGTTGCGGCCCATCGCATCCTCACAGAGCGTCCGTATACGGATCGATTGGCGGCGCCAGGCGGCCGGCGTACGGCCGTGGTGGATTCGATTGCCAGTGTACTGGTGCAGGTGTTCGGCGGCCGGGAACTGGAGAGCGGCAAATGAGTAAGTCTTTCCGCGCGGCTCAGGTGATCAGATGTCCCTTTTGTTACTCTGGATCGTCTCCTATTCACGTGGGACACTCTGTTATGGTTTGTCAGCCTTGTGGAAATACTTTTCGCGTGGTGCACGCCGATAAGGGCAGGACTGGCATGAGTCTGGGGCGGAAGATCGAAGAAGTAGTAGTTTGGCAAAAGAATGAGCAGCCATCATGACCAGCCGCAGGAATCCGCGAGCGGATGCCAATCAGGTTGACGTCGTGAAGGCCCTGCGTCAGGCCGGATGCGCTGTACAATCCCTCGGCAGGGTGGGCAATGGCTGTCCTGACATTTTGGTGTGCCGCGGGGAGCAATTGTGGCTAATGGAGCTCAAGGATGGCACTTTGCCGCCATCCAAGCGCAAGCTGACGTCCGCTGAATACCGATTCCATGCTAAGTGGCCGGCTTACATTCCGATCGTGCATAGCGTTGCGGAAGCTCTGGCAGTAGTGGGCGTGAAAACTTCGGTGTGATTATGGGCTTCCCTCCGCATTGGTTTTGGTGTAAACTTGAAGCTGGTTCGCCGCCTTGCGCGGAATACAAAACGGAGGCTAAGGGCTGGATGCCACTACATCCGGCCCAAGGCCACGCCTTAGTGGGGGCAACATGTTACCTTTCGAGTGGGCACGTCTAAACGACATCGCCCGAGACATCCTGAGACTCTTTCACTGGTTCAAGCGGCGCGGCATGAAGATCTTCCTGCGCCAAGGGGAAATTGCGCGGCGCGTCGGCTGTTGCCGGGCGACCGTTAACCGCTGGTTGGACAAGCTCATTGAGCGAGAATTCCTGAAGCTGGATCGGCGCACCCCTAGATTCTGCTCGTATGTGCTTGTTACACCACCTGTTACATCATGTGTTACATCACAGAGCGTTTATCCTTTAAGTGAATCTATTGATCGAAGAGAACGGCAATTCCTCCGAAGAAAACCGCCCCAACACGAACGCAAACCCTCCGTAGATTGGTGGGCCGTCGAAAAACTGGTACGCGGCGGGATGGAGTACGAAGCAGCTAAGCTGGCGGCGACATCATGATTGGGATTTTGTTCGCTCAAGAGCAAGTGGCTCGTCTGCTTGGTCTGAAGTGTTTCGTTTCTAACGAGCACAAGGCATCCGCCATAACGGAAATGGAAAAGGCTATGCAGACGGCGCACAACATAGCGGCGGCGATGGCCTTCGCGAACGATTGGCTCGCTGAACAGAATGAATGGCCTACGCCGGCGCAGATCCGCCAATTGCTTTTTGAGGCGCACCAAGGCCGACAGGAATACAGGCCGGATGCCGAGACGTACGCGCCAGATCCACTACATTGCAAGCGCTGCCAAAACTTCGGTGCCTACGGCGGTAAAATCGGCACAAAGTACGACGGGGAATGGAAATGGTGCGACTGTGAAGCGGCCATCGAAAAGCGGCGTGTAGAGCCAGACCTAGTGGTGCTAGCAAACGAAACGCGCAATCGGCTCATTGAGATAATATCCAAGTCTCCAAAGATGATCGGTCGCAGTGGTCCGCGATCCAACGTCATCCGCACAATCGCGGCGATTTCCAATGAGGATTATCATGGCGAATTCTGATCGACAGAGGAAAACAGCATGACCACACAAGTTCCGCAAAACCGACTATACGTGGAAACGAATGCGCTCTGCGAAGGAGCCAATGGAGATTGGATATTTGAGGCTTACGACGGAGATGAACAGAGTAGCGAAGAGTTCCTGGCGGCTGTAGTGCTGATGATCGCTCAGTCCGATGATCCAGAACGACGATTGATCAAGTTCATGCGCACGATGGCCGACACTTTTGAGAGGCAGCTTGCATTGAGGAAAACAGCATGACAGGCAAACGAGAGCATTTGGCAAGCTTGGTTGTCGCCCCGGATATCCTGCCAACGCGGCGGTTATCGCAGCGGTCCCTTGACGATCCTGCTCCGCGTCAAGAGTTTTGGTACAGAGCATCAGGGCAGACCTACGCCGCAATGCCCGACGAATGGGGTGAGTCTCGTGGTGTTGGTAGAACGGATGTCCATATCACGCAGTATCAAGTGTTGAAGCGGACCGCCAAGGGAGTTTGGCTGTACAATTTTGGAGACCGAAAATTTGTTCTGGCGTCCGCGCGTAAACAGTTCGCATCGCCCACGGAAGCAGCGGCTTGGGAAAGCCTGATCCACCGTAAAAAGCGGCAGATAACAATTCTCACAAACCAACTAGAAACTGCCAAACTGATTATGCATTTGGCGGAGGCGGCGGCAGGCGGGTCAAAGCAAAAGGAGGCAAGTGAATGCACATCTGGAAAATTGAGGACGATTTGGTGATGCGCAAAGGACAAGTGATAGCAGAGATCTATCGTGAAGACGGGAAAGTGGGCTGGCGTGGTCTAGGAATGCATCGCGAGAACTTCAAGCAGGATGAGGGGATGATGGAGCGTATCCTAGAGGACGTTAAGTACTTTCATCGCTACAATCCGCCGAAGTTGACGCTGACCTTTGCCTCCGGTAGGAAGGCGGTTTATCGATGATCAGCGAAGCGAAACTGCGGGAGATTGAAGCGCGAGAAGTTCAGGCGATGAGCAGCGATTCCGACATTCCTGCGCTCACCAAGGCGCTCAGGGAAGCGGCGGAGATCATCGGAAATATGAGAGATCTGCATATCTGGTATCCGTTAGCAGATGAGTGGCTTCGCGAATGGCGTGGCGAGACCGAGTAGAGGGAAGCATGAGCGGCTACATCGTAATTTCAGGACACATCGTTGGCAACCAAGAGCGTGGCTTTGTGACCGTTTGGGAATCCGATCTCGAGGAGAAGCACACTGTTTCCGCTGCGATTTCTCACGGATTCCGAACGGTTGGTTCGGATGACTTCCGCATTGGTTTGGTGAAGTTTGGAGCACTGCGCCAGTTGCAATTCATGGAGGAAGCGCCGCGCTACTTCGATGAACTTGAATACACGGCTGAGCAATTGGGGCTGCGTTGCATTCGCAGTTCGATTGACGATGGACCACCATTGAAGGGGGCCAGAAAACGAAGCCGTGCCATTAGCGGTAGGCATGGCGAGAGCGAGAAACAAGGGGAAGCACATGAGCGCAAGACTTAACGAAATCTGTCTGGACAAAAGCGATTCAATCATCATCAGACCGTTTTCTAACTATGAGGGATCGCTTCATATCCGCCTGACTGCCAGCGGAAAACTAGAAGTAGCAGGACCCGTCAATTGGAACAAACGCACCTTCATTGTATGTCCAGAGGGTTGGGTTGAAACCGCTGAGTCAAAGAAGTTGGCACTCGAAACCGCCCGCGCCAAACTCGCCAATTCCACAGGACTACCACGGAAGAGAAAGCCTGAGGCATGAACGATATATCTGCTGAGACTCGCGAAGTGGAGAGAGAGTTCAATCTCGATGATCGGTTTCACGCCGTGCAGACCCTGGTTCACGCAATGGACTATATCCGCCTCAGTGATCATAAAATGCTGGACCGGGTTAACGCCAACGAAATCCTAGCGGACGGTATCAAGAACGCGATTGATGGTCGCGCAACCGGGTTTGAGCACCGCACAGTTCGACACACGTATCGGAATGCCCGCGACGGCGCGAAGCTTCCCGCAGCCAGAGATCGACGATGTGAACGCTGCGGGGCAGTGGATGCGCCGTACTTCACTCATTGCTACTATCACGCACCCCCACGGCTGGAAGCGCGCACGCTCCAATCGACGGCAACAGAACGCGCGGAAGGAAGCTCGAAAGCAAAGAAGGAGAAATGATGGACTGGTATCCAATTGAAACAGCGCCTAAGAGCACACCCGTATTACTGTGGGCACGAGGATGGTCGATTGAACTTGGGATCTACTTCGGAAATCAGCGCGGAGAAGAAGGCTGGCACCACTGGGAAGGAAGCCGCAAATTCTTCTCGGAACCAACCCACTGGATGCCACTTCCAGATCCTCCAAGCGCGAAAGAAGCAGCAGTAGATCCTCCGAAAGGGGCAGAATCAGAATGATGGCTAGACAAAAAGTGTTGTACGCGGTTTCGTTTCTATTGTCATGTATGGCCGCTGTTTTTGACGTGCGAGTGTTGGATCATCCAATCGGATACATGTGCTGCTTCTTCAGCGGCTACCTATTGGCCTTCGCGCGAAAACCCAAAGGGGCAGAGGTAACAGAATGAGCGAACAGAGGTCGGCGGCGGAAGTGGTTCTGGAAGTATTCGAGGCGATTGAGTCAGAGTTCAGCATTGAACCGCCAATCCCCAAGGAGATAACAAACTTACTCCATTCCAGGTTTACGGCCCTTGTTGAATCGGAACGATCCCGAGCGCGTGCGGGTTTCACCTACCCGCATATGTGCCGAGACGGGCATCCTGAAATCGGCCACAGCGACAATAGCAGCGAGATGTGCCCATTGTGCCGAGCGCGTGCCGCAGACTATCCGTTGGATGCATCGTGCATGGATGTGGCCGACATCCTTGTTGACGAATACGCGCCCAACTGGTGCCCAGACCTTGCCAAGCCAGAGGCTCGGGAAAACCGCAACGAACTGAAGCGGCGGATAGGCAACGTGCTCTCATTCCAACGCGAGCAACTCAAAAAAGAGGCGCGTGCAGATGTGGCGGAACGCGATAAACTGCTGGCGGAAGTTCGCCGACAAGCCGACCAACTTGGCGAGAGATACCGAATCGCGGCGGCGGGACCGGGCCGTGAGTTCACGGCTGCGCTTGTGTGTGGAATCGGAGACAAGGTATCGGAGGTTGTGGCGGAACTGGTGGAGGCGCTGAAGAGCGTCATTGACGCGCCGACAAGTGGATCGATTGACGTGATCACAGCGAGAAACGCTACGTTTCGGCGGGCGCGTGCCGCACTTGCCAAGCACTCCGAAGTGGAAAAGGTATGAGCAACACCAGTAAAATGCCATGGCCACCGCCTGAAGGATGGCCGGATTGCATGATTTGCAAGGATGAAGGAGTCTGGGGTGGTGGGGTACAGCCATTTCACTGGTGCGGATGCATCAGGGGCCGCGTGAGGGCGGCTACAGAGCCATCGTATGTGTCGGATGCAAACGCTGAATGGCAACGACTGAGGGATTTGGAGATTCGATGATGCTGCGCGGCAGGCCCGGAGATCTAGATCGTCATACACGCGAGGTGAGGCTTGCGGTCGGCAAGCCAAACGATATTGAACGCAGCGAGATTGTTACGGCCATTATGAAGCATCGCGACGCGCTTGGCGAACGATTTGAGATTCTGGAGGTAAAAGCCGGTGCCCTGCTTATCCGGCGAGGAGGGCATTACGATCGAACCCATGAAGCATGGACGTGGCTTAAAGCAATCAGCTATTTAGGGAGCGAAGATGTTACACGGCTATTTGCCAAATCCTGCTGACTGGCGGATTGCGGCAGACCGGGCGCGGCGGACCAAGTATCAGCGCGCGGAGGCCCAGAGGAAAGCTTCGCGAGATGATGCCGGCAAGCGCTGGGAACGCGATGAAGAGCTGCAAAAGGAGCGGGAAGCAAGCGCTAACGTAAAGATTCGATTGACGCGAGAGGACATTATGGGGCAGCATGGACAAGGATTCTGAATCATGAGAAGAAGCCCTAATAAACGCCGCGACCAATCCACGCACAGGTTGGCTTTTATCGGAACTGAGCGACTGACAGGATTTGGTAGGCATATAGCTGATGTCGGGGCGATGACGCCGATGCAAATTGCCCTAGCTGATCCGCGTAATGATGTGCGGTTACCAGAACCGTGCAAGGTGCTTGTAAAGGATGGCGAGGTCACAGAAGAGGGCAGGCGTCGAGGAATCAAGCTATGACCCAAGGAATGCTATTCGAGCAGCAAGCACCAGCCAGGCGCACAGACCCGGAAACAGCGCACGAAGCAGCCGCCGAGAATCAGGACGTCAGGACATCCACAAGGCGAGAAGTGCTTATTTATCTACAATTTTGCCGCCAAACCGGTGCGACAGATTATGAGATTTGCGAGGCTTTAGGCATACTTAGGACGTCAGCCGGCAAGCGGCGCCACGAACTTGTAGCGCTCGGGCTTGTGGAAAACAGCGGGCAGCGGCGACAAACCGATACCGGCTCAACAGCGATCGTGTGGAGGGCTAAATGAAAGTGGACGAATTTTGTGATGAATTGGTGGTGGCCGCCTCAGACTTCATTGATGCTGCGCTGGACGATCACGAGGGGCCTACCGTTTCCAAGGAATTCAGCCAATCGCGGGAGAAGCTGGTGTCATTGATAACTCAGTGGGTGCGGGGCGACGTAGCGCGAACGCTCAACACCACGACTACAGACTGCGATGAGGGGAGCGCCAATCCAAAATGATATGGGAAAGAAAATGCGCAAGATGTGGGTTTGTGCGGAAGTTTAGCGGACCAGTGGCACTATTGCCTTGTCCTGGCTGCATAAAGCGATTCGATCCACCAACAGATGGTGAAGGGACAATGAAGCTCAGTGACGTAGTACGCGAATACCTTGAAACTCGCGGCCCTGGCCAGCACCGTTTGATTGACGGATTCGCTTGGGTTTCAGAAAGGTGCGCAGAACTCGGGATTACGGCCACAGACGACGAAATCAAGCGCGAGTTTCGCGATGTCGCAGGCTACCCATGACTATCACACTTGCAGAATCAAAGCTTTAGGAGTACGATTGATTCTCTAAAGTAGAAATTCCTTAGATATGGCGAAACGTGGACGGAAGCCTGGTACCCCCAAGACCGGCGGGCGCAAAGTCGGAAGCAAGAGCAAGCATGTCTTGGCACTGGAGCATCGCGATAACCCGCTAGTGCTGTTGTCGAGCAAACGAATTGAGCAAATCCTAACCAACACATTGCCTTGTAGTGTTTGCCGCGGAACCAAGGAAACGCCCTACGAGCTCCCAGCGGGAAGCCACGCAGCGGTGTGCAGATCCAGAATAGGCGCAGAATGCTCATGCCAGGGGATTGGGCAGCGGCCGTGTGCATCCTGCAAGGACGGATTCGAGCAGCTTTCGCCAGAGGTTATTGCAAAGGTGGCTATGGCGGTGCGCGAAGAGGCATACCCCAAGCTCAAGTCTATTGAGCACAAGGGAACTGTAAACGTTGATTTGATGGCCCAGAAGATCATCGCAGCCCGTAAAGCGCGAATGCTGCAGCAATGAAAATCCCCCACCGATTCAAAAGATTGCTGCTCACGAGCATCACCATTCTAGTGTTCCTTCTGGTGGCTTGGTTAGCAGGTAGGTATGTCCCGTGACTGAAGCAGCGGAACAACTCGATTTGACGATCCAAGCGGGGTTGTATTGGGATAACCCGCTCGGATTCGTGTTGGATTGCTTTGAGTGGCCCGAAGGCGAGGGTCCTGATGAATGGCAGCGGCGGTTCCTAGAAGATTTTGGGAGTGCGATTAGATCGCGGTCTTTTGACCCCACTGTGCCCGAGCCGGTTGACCCGGTAAGAATGGCGGTCGCCAGTGGGCACGGAATCGGTAAATCCACGCTTATGTCGTTTGTTTTCTGGTTCATAATGTGCACCAGACCAAACGCTAAGGGCCGCGTCACGGCTAATACCTTCAGCCAGCTCGAGACGACAACATGGGCGGAGATTCAGAAGTGGGGCAAGCGCTGCCGATTCAAGGATTGGTTCGAGGTTGGGGCCTCTAAGATCTATCACAAGGAAAACAAAGAGGGTTGGTTCGCTGTCCCGCTGACTTGCGCAGAGGAGAACAGCGAGGCGTTCGCTGGCCAGCATAATCGCGAGTCGACCAGCTTCTATTTGTTCGATGAATCGAGCTTGATACCCGATACGATATGGGAAGTTGCCGACAATGGACTTACCGACGGTGAGCCGATGTGGTTTGCCTTCGGGAACCCAACGCGCAATACGGGCAAGTTTTATGAGGCCTGTTTCGGTGATTGGCAGCATCGCTGGAATGCGCGATCAATCGACAGTCGAGACTGCAAGTTTCCGAATCACCAACTCCATGAAGAATGGATTGCAGATCACGGGCTCGAATCGGATTTCGTTAAGACGAGGATTCGAGGATTGCCGCCGTCACAGGCTGAAGGGCAACTCATCAGCCGTGAGTTGGTGCAAGAGGCGCAGCATCGGCGTGTGGAAACACTGATGGATGAGCCATTGGTGGCCGGCGTAGACGTGCCTGACGGTGGGTCGGCATGGTTCGTGATTAGATTTCGCCGCGGGCTGGACGCTCGGCCTGGACCGCGCGTACCTTCGCCAATCAGAATTGCCGGTTCAAAGGTGGATCGGCCACAAATGATCGCTATCTGTTCGCAGGTGTTGAGCGAGCAGCATCCCGACAAGTTTGTGGATGCTATGTTCATCGATTCGGCCTTCGGTGCAGCCATTGCGGAGCGTCTTAAGTCTTTGAAATACGATAATGTTCACGAGATTAGCTTCGGTGGAAAGTCGCCAGATGAGCGGTTCGGGAATATGCGTGCGTTCATGTGGGGAAAGCAGATGAAAGATTGGCTCAGCAAGGGCGGAATCGATCCCGAGGATAAGAATTTGGTTAGGCAGTTGTCGGCGCCTGGGTTTCACCTGAAAGTTGGCGGCGATGGGGCGTTGATTGTCGAGAGCAAGGCTGACATGGCGAAGCGTGGTATCCCGAGTCCGGACGACGGGGACGCGTTGGCGCTTACTTTCGCGCGTGCAGTGGCCAAAAAGGAAAGAGCGCAGGTTGTGGAACATCCGCAAAGACACAGCCCAGACGCATGGATGCGTAGCATTTAGCGAGAATTGGAGTATACTGCCTTGGTGACACATTCACGATCATGATGACAAGAAAGACGCTCCTTCGCGTACTGCTGGCGATTAGACTCTTTGAGTCTAGCCGAGCATCCGACGCATATTACGCACTTCCACGAAAATTCAAACGCGGCTATCTGTCGCCGATACACGTTTGGATATTTCGTCAGAACCTGCGCACGTTGTCGGAAGTTCTGCGGCCCTACCTGCGGCAGTTCATGCAGTCGGACGGTCGTCAGAAGATCGGCGATAAGATCCATATTCGCAAACCAGCGAGGTATGTAGCCTGATGGGTAAACAAGATTCAAAATTCGACCACTTGCGGCCGCGCATCGATGTAACCGAGTTCACGCCCTACTATGAGGATCGCGTCATGGTGCGCCGCATTGCGCATCCGGTAACGGACGGCTCGCTGTACCTACCTGAGAAGCGAAACACGATTGGCGAAGGCGACTACGACCTTGTTGAGCTGCAATTGGGCGAGGTTGTAGCGCTTGGGCCTGGTTCCTCGGGGATCTGGAAGGATGGGGAGATCCGAGGGCATGGAGAGCACGCGCAGCAGCAGCCAGGGTATCCAAAAGCTTTCAAATCCGGCGGGCGCCTGCCGTTTCAGGTGAAGATTGGCGACAAAGTGCTGTATCATCGAGTTCACACGAACGAAGTGGTCCACGAAGGCGAGACGTACACGCTGCTTTTCGAAGAACAGAACATCCTGGCGGTTGTGGAGCAATCACAAAGCGAAGTATTTCGCGAGGTCAACGAAATGATGGATGCATGGGCTAAAACATGAACTCAAACGGAAACATGATCGTCGACCGCACCCGCGCAGTCTCGGGACACCTGATTGAGCCTTCGGGCTCTTCGCCATTCTTCGGATGGTTGGATTCGCAAGGGGGATTTTGTACCGTTCGTGTTGAGAATGTGATGGCGATTACGCCGGCGGATCGCAGCGACCGAATGCAGGTGATCTTGGGCACCGGGCAAAGCGTTGCGCTTCCCGTCGAGGATGGCTTGCGGCTGATGAAGCGATGTGGCTGGACGGAAGGGAAGAGGATTCAACCGTAATGCCACTCAAAAAAGGAAAATCAAAGGCTGCGTTCGTTTCTAACGTCAAGACTGAGATTGGCGCGGGGAAACCGAAGAAACAGGCGCTCGCGATTGCCTACTCTCAGCAACGTCGTGCGGGAAAGCGGACGAACAATGCGCTGGAGCGGGCGGCTGGCTACTGATTGCTTGCGGTACTCGGCCTCAAGCGCACGTTGCGCTTCGCGGATTGCGAGACTGACGTTGCAGGCCATGACGAAAAGATGAGCACCTCCAACATTATGCTACAGATCCTAGGAGATTTGTGATAGCATTCCAATAACCGTGAGAGGCGTACGCCCGGGCTTTGCTGGTTCAACTCCAATTTCCCGCTGCCCGGGCGTCAAAAGTTGTGATCCACGTCGTGATGACGTTGAATGTCAATAGAACGAGACGAAAGCTTTTTCGATAAGGCGCAGCGGCGGTTCAAGGCCGCTGTCGACGCTTGGAAACCCATCTATGATGAGATGGACATCGATCTCAAGTTCGCCACCGGGGACCAATGGGACGAAGCGGTAAAAACCAATCGCGAAACACAGCAAGGCCGTCCGACACTCACCTTTGACGTTCTCCACACCAATATTCAGGTAGTCGCCAACAAGATCCGCCAAGACAAGCCGGCCATCAAGATAAGTCCGGCGGGCGGAGGCGCCAAGCAGGAAACCGCCAAGGTCTATGCGGGCATCATTCGCCACTGGAATTACCTGTCACAAGGCGATATCGCCCGCGACACGGCTTCGAAGTATCAGCTCTCGGGCGGAATCGGGTTCTACCGCGTCGCCACGAAGTACGTCAACCCAGATCCATCGCCAGATGACGCCGATGCCTTTGATCAGGACGGAACGACCGAATGGATTCGTGACCCGAAGTCGGTTTACTTCGATCCTGATGTGGAGCAGCCGCAGTTTAAGGATGCCGGTTACTGCTTCATTATCAAGTGGATGTCCTGGGAGAAATACAAGGACAAATATGGCGACCGAAGCGATGCGAGCTGGGAAACATGGGACCAATCGGCACCGCTTCTGCGACCGTGGGCCAATGAAAAGGAAATAGCAGTAGCAGAGTATTGGCATAAAGAGACCACTAAAACTGAGATCAATGTTAATGGGAAGAAACGCATCAAAACCACCACCGTTGTGAAGCAGGACTTCATGAACGGAATCGAGGTGCTTTCGTCGACGGAATGGCTGACGGACGACATCCCCATCATTCCGGTGCTCGGTGAGGAAACCATTGTAGAAGGTAAGTTGAAAATTGCAAGTCTGATCCGCTACGTGCGTGACGCGGCGAAACTGCGAAACGGCTACAAGTCGGCGATTGCGGAAAACATCGGACTCACGAACCGAGTGCCGTACACCGGGCCGCGCGGCATGTTCAAGGGGCCAGGCTGGCGCGACGCTCACCTGACAAACCCTGCGTATCTCGAATGGGATCCGGTTTACGATACAAACGGGCAGCTGATCCCAGCCAAGCCAGAGCGAAACCCCATTGAGCCGGCTGTTCAGGCGCTCACCGAATCGGCGGCGGTTGAATCTGACGACATCAAGTCTGGAATGGGTATTTTCGATTCAAGCATTGGGGCGGCCAAGGCCGAATACAGCGGGGTTTCCGTTGAGCGGCGCACCCAGCAGGCTGATATCACGAATTTCCATTTCAGCGACAACTTGACCCGTGCAATGTGGGTTGAGGGGAACATCCTGCTCAAGCTCATCCCGAAACTGATCGACACGCCACGGGCGATGAAGATCATGGATGAGGACGGTACGATTTCGGAAGTTGCGATCACAATGGCTCTGAATGACGGTGAGCCGCCGATGGTCGATGGAATCGATCCCAAGGATCATCACAGGGTCGACGTGGGGCGATATTCCTGTACGGTGAGCACCGGTCCGACCTGGGACACGCAGCGTAAGGAAGAATATGAGACGTGGATGGAGTTTCTCGCGAAAGCTCCTGAACTGGCTCCTGCGTTTCTGCCGGTGGTTCTGAAGTGGTCGGATACGCCAGGCGCCGACAAACTGGCCGAAATCGCTGGCGCACTCGCTCCGCCAGCGGTTCAGGCGATTCTGAAGGGCGAACAGGCCCCGGATCCGCAAGCTCAGGCGCAATTGGCGGCGGCATCTCAGCAGATGCAGGAACTTCAGGCTGAGAATATGAAGCTTAAGTTCGATGCGGCGGCTAAAACGCAAGAACTGACGATGAAGCATTCGACTCAGATTGAAAGCAACGTCGTCGATCTGCTAAAGGCTGAAATCTCTTCCAAAAACAAGGAAACAATCGAGATGGTTCAGCAGCAGTTCGCCGCCTTTGGGCAAATGCTTGAAATGTGGCAGGGGCACGCCGAAATGGCTCAACAGCACGAGCACGACATGGCGAAAGGCCAACAGCAAATCGACGCTGCGCAGCAGGCGCAAGCCTCAGATCAGGTACACTCGACTATGCAACAGCAGGCAGCCGCGGAACAACAGCAATCAGAAGGAGCAGGACAATGAAGAAACTGACTTTCGCAATTCTCTTGATAGTGGCCGCTGCGCTTCCCGCGCGCGCCCAGGTAGCCCGTACCTGTTCAGCAGGTCCGGTTGACGCTAACCGGCATGTTGCCGTTAAGGAAACCACGCTTTCAGGGGCAGCTGAGAAGATCACGGTTCAACAGGCCTCCGGAAATGCGTCAAAGCGCGTAACGTTCGAGTGCATCGATGTGCGCTGCTCGATTGCCTGTGAGATTTTCTTCTATCAGAATGGCGCGGCAGCGACGACAACAGCGTTAACGATCAGCGATATCAATCTGAGCCCGTCATCGACTGCGGCGGCATTTTCTTCAAGCAATGGAGGCGGAAGCACTGCGTATCGGGCGGCATATCTTGAATCGGCGGGTACCGTCGTCTTTGACGCAACAAACGTGTTTCTGCCGGCCAAGGCGGGGGCTACGGCCAACTTCAGCGTAGGGACGGCTTCGATGACCGGAACCGTCCGTATCCAGATCCAATGGATAGAAAATTGATGACAAAGGACGTTTCTGTGTTATTGTTTCTGAAAGGGATACATGGCTGAAGGGACCGTTGAGAGCACCAAACCGCAAGACGCCAAGACATTCGCGGACTTTCAAGCCTCTCCCGAGGTACAACAGATTTTAGGGGTATCGCCGACCAGGGGTAAACCCGAACCGGCGTCACCGGCATCGCCAGCCGTTGAAAAAAAGGCGGATGACCCACCTGAACCTGAAAAGGTTGAAGCCACTGCTACCCCAGGTGAAGCAGACGACAAAGCAAATCAGGTTAAGAGAGATCGAAGCGCTGAAGGGCGCGTCAGAGAGGCTTTAGCTAAATCCAAAGCTGCCGAAGAGCGGGCCGAGCGGCTCGAAAAAGAGCTTGAAGAATTGCGTAAGGGGACTCGCAAACCCGAGGAAACCGTTAAAACAGAGGTAGCCAAGGAACCAGCGAAAGATGGTCCGCCGAAATTGGCGGATTTCACGGGCGATTCAAAGTACAAGACGTACGATGAAGCGCTCGAGGCCTACCATGACGCGCGTGATGAGTTTCGCGATCGCAAGGCCAGCGAAAAGGCAGCGGCTGAGAAGGAAGCGGCGGAAGCCAAAACCAGAAAAGCCGAAATCGATAAACGCTTGGAACCTGCGAAAGCGAAGCATTCGGATTGGCAAGAGAAGCTTGACGAGACAGCAGCCAAGTATCCAGAGTCTGCAAATATCGGCATGGAAGCCGGATTAAAAGACTGCGATGATATGGGCGAAATGATGTACCACTTCGCGACTCATCACGATGAGTTTGAGAGGGTGGTATCAATGGAACCCAAAGCTGCGTATCGGGAAGTTCTTCGAACCGAAATCCGATTGGGCGCGAATCAATCTTCAGAACCTGATAAACAAGAGCCAGTTGTTTCGAAAGCTCCAGCACCGGCGGAACGGATCACCGGCGGAGCCCGCGGGAGCGAAATTACTCCGGACAAAGCGCGAAGCCAGCGTGAGTTCGAAAGTAACTCGGAAGTCCAGCGGATTTTGAAACAAGCACGTTAACCCCGACTGTCGCGAGATAGACGGGCAACCGTAGTCGCAGAGCCTTTTTGAAGGCATGATTGCGGTTCTAGCGTCGTGAGACGCGAGGAGATCGCCCATTATGGCGAACGCGCTGCTTACCAGCCAGGTCATCACTCGTATGCCCTTGGCGGTTCTGAAGAACAACACTGTCGCAATTCCGCAGATGACGCGGGATTACGATAAAGAATTCGGCAAAAAGGGCGACAAGATCGGCGATACCGTCTATGTCCGCAAGCCCGCACGGGCAATCGGGCGCGACGGCTCCGGTTATGCGCCTGAACCAATGATCGACACTGAGGTACCGATTAGCATCACTCAACAGTCGGGTGTCGACTTCCAGTTCAGCACTGCTGAAAAGAAGTTGAGCCTCGACGAGATGTCGAAGCGGTACCTGATTCCTTACGGAATTGCGATCGCGAACAAGTTGGATCTGCGGGCACTGCAGATGGCCCAGCAGAACACATTCAACTTCGTGGGAACTCCCGGCGTAACGCCCGGGCTGAGTGGCTCGAATGCGTTCCTGACATGGATGCAGGCGGGTGCTTTCCTGGACATCATGGGCTTCCCGCTGAAGGGCGGCAGCCGATGCGCGTTCATGAACCCGGACGGTCGAGTGGGATGGGTAAGCTACAATTCTGCGCTGTTTAACAATCAGACCGAACTCGGTGAGCAGTGGAAAACCGGGCAGGTCATGGGCAATCCGCTGGGCTACAAGTGGTGGATTGATCAGAACATGCCGACCCAGACCATCGGGACACTGGGTGGAACTCCTACCGCAAACGGCGCCAACCAGACCGGCACTTCGATCCTGACGACCGGCTGGACCGCCAGCATCACCAATGTTTTGAATGTTGGGGACAAAATCAGCTTCGCGGGCGTGTATTCGGTTAACCCGCAATCGCGGCTCTCAACCGGAAAACTGGCGAATTTCACCATTCAGGCCGCGGCAAGCTCCGATGGAAGCGGAAACGCGACCTTGACGATCTACCCGGCCATCGTTCCTAGCGGCCAATTCCAGAATGTGACGAATTCGCCTTCAGTGAATGCGCTCATTAACGTATTTGGAGCGGCGGCGGCCGGCCAAGGCGCTCTTTCGGCTCTGCCAACCGTTCAGAACATGCTATGGGATAAGACGGCGTTCGCGTTCGTCAGCTTCCCCGGTGACGTTCCGGATGGTGTGGACATGGGCGACGAAGAGCGAGACGAAGATACCGGCGTTTCCATGCGTTTCGTGCGCCAGTTCATCGGCGGGACGGATCAGTGGATCAATCGATTCGATGTGTATTACGGCTATGGGCCGCTGTATGCCGAAGGGAGCGTTGTGATCTGCGGATAACGCTGCTCACGAGGATAAAATCATGAAAAACTTCATTTCAATTACAACTTTGCTGCTGATGGGTGCTTTGGCCGCTATCGGAGCCACCAATTCTGGTGCTCAGAACGACACGACCAATACTACCCTTTCGGCTCAAATGACGCTGACTTCCGGGCAGGCCTGTCTGACCTCCGGAACCGGCGTCGTGCTGCCATCTCTAGCAACGGGCGTCGTCGGCAGTATTTTCCTTGTCGAAGGCGAAGTTATGCAGGCGTCAACCAATCCATCGGGAACCTGCTATGGCGTTAAACGGGGACTATATGGGTCGCAGGTGGTAACTCATGCGTCTTCGGCCTTTGTTTGGGTAGGTAATCCGGCAACATCTACGGGGGATTCTTCGCGGCCATTCACCGGCGGGGCGTTTATCACCACCATCCCGCAGGGGTCTTGCATTCCGGCGAATCAGTACACGCTGCCGGTTATCCGAATGGGGGACCCATATGGGTTCGCGGCCAATGGGCAGGCCTATCACTGCTTTGCAACCAGCGCGACCGCTACAGGCGTCTGGGGGTTGATGTCGGGGAATGTCTACGGTGGTACCGTGGCATCGGTGGCGGGCGCACAGTGGCTCGCTGGCACTTCGCTCACAATTTCCGGAACGAACGCAATTACGGGGTTCACGATCCCGAACGGCTTCGCCTCTGGGCAGTGCATCACCATCATGCCTACGGGGGCGTTTACAACAACCACGGCGGGCAACATAGCGAAAGCGAGCACTGCAGTCGCTAACGTCACCTTGCTTGAATGCTGGAACGGTTCTAAGTTCGTTCCGAGTTATTAAGGAGAATCATGAGAGTACATCCGTTCGATGAATGGCCGAAGCATTTGCATCGCGCTACTGACGAAGTAATCGCTGGACTTACCGGCGAGGAAGAGCGGCTCTTACGGCTTGCCGGATATCCCGGCGGAGTCGTGGCGCATGACACGGACACCGAAGCCATCGCCAGAAAGCACGGGTACGGCGATGAGTATCTGCAGGGAGCGGCGCCGGCAGAAGGAGACGAATCGTAATATGGAAACACGCCAAGCGACACCCGAGATGGTTCAGAAGGTGTTGGCCGGCCTCCAGCAGCCTGGGATTAACAATTCCCAGGTGCTGGGGGTCCACATCATCAACATGCAGCGGGCCAAAAACCAGGGATTTCCGCATGATATGTACCATGAGACGCTGGAGCCGGTCCGCGTGGACAACGCTGAGCAGGAACTGGCGCTTTCTACCCAGTTCGGCTTCGTGAATCACTACATCCGGCAGGAATGGCCGCAGCACTGGTATCGCCGCAACTTCAGCCCGAAGTTCGAAAAGCAGAACATGACGAATTCAGTCGCCGATGATGAATTCATCGAATCCCGGCTGGTGCGCAATGCTGACGATCTGGCGAAGCTCAAAGCGCAGCGGGTCCCGAAGAGCTGCAGCGCTTGGGTGTTCCGGTTGACTGAGTTACCGGCACTTCCGGAGCAGGGTGCTGAAGATCCCAGCGTGACGATTGCGCGGCTACAGGGACAGCTCGATGAAGCGCAGCGGAACACGCCGAAGGGCAACGCCAAAAAGAAGGATGAGACAGTAGCAGCCTAAAGGTGGCGAGCTTCAATCTAACGCAGGTTGCCAATAAAGCGGCGCAGAAGTTGATGGTTATCGACTCCAGCGGATCTTTGTCCACTCAACAGCTCAATGATGCGAAGGACATCGCGAACAACCTGCTAGAAAATTGGTCGGTGCAGCGGATCTATGCGATCTCTGCACCAATCTCCGTCTTTAATCTGGTTTCAGGCCAGCAAAAATATTCAATCGGAACCGGGCTGAACTTCAATATCGCCCGTCCAGCAGCGATTGAAGCAGCCAGCTTTCAGTTGAGCTTCGGAGGAGGCTCTCAGTCGTCCGAATTGAAGGTTTTGACCGCGGCGGAGTGGTCCTCGCTTCCGGATCGCAACAGTTCGAGCACGTTGCCAAAGTTTCTCTATTACGATCGTGGATTCCCCACCGGATTCGTGTATCTGTCGCCCGTTCCGTTGGGTGGAACGCTTGAAGTAACCAGTTGGGGCGCTCTCACGCAGTTCGCCGATCTGACTACGCCGATTACTCTCCAACCCGGCTATGCTCGGCTGCTTATCGCTGGGCTCGCTATCGAAATGGCGCCGGATTACGAGGCTACGCCTGGCGCGGCGCTCGCCCAGGATTTTGCCGATGCCGCGGCGAACATTCGGCAACTCAATGCCGAGCTCATGGGGCCAGAGCCTCCAATTGGTCTGGTGGCGCCGAACCCCAATCAACCCGTTGCCGCCGGTGGAGGTTAGCTTGTGTCGCGAACCTATACCGGCACTCAAATCATCTACCGCGCGGCGCGGGCGCTCGGAAACCTGCGCTCAGGCCAACCTGTGCCGACAGAGCAACTCCCTGACTTCATGGATTCCCTCAATGATATGGTGGATGGCTGGCAAGTCGATCAACGCAAGATTTTTTGCGTTGCGGCCAATCTCTACCAGCTCACGGCAGGTCAGCAGTTCTATCTGATCGGGCCCAACGCGCCTGCGTCGACAGTCGCAAACGGCAATACCTACATTGGAATTCAGGCGCCGCGTCCGAACGCGATTGAAGAAGCCAACATTCTAATTCAGAGCACGAATCCGGTGGTGCGCTATCAGATGGCGATTGTGAATGCGGAGCAGTGGAGCACCATCGCTGTGCAGACGCTGCCTTTCGCAATCCCAATGGTGCTTTGGAACGATAACAATTTCCCGTCGACTGGGGCGACGGCAGGCTGCGCGGCGCTTAGCCTGTGGCCCGGCCCGCTTGGAAGCTATCCGCTTGAGCTGTTCACGTGGCAACAGATTCAACAATTCGCCGATGCGACGACTTCTTATGCTTTCCCGCCGGGATACGCCGAAGCTATCATCTTTTCACTCGCTGAACATGCTGCATCGCTGTTCCGATTCTACTTTAAAGTGCCCAATGCAGTGTTTGCCGAGCAATTCGAGCTGGTTAAGCAGCAAGCACGGCGCGCGCGGCAAAACATTGACGAATCGAACGCACGTCAGGAGTTCATGGCGATCGATCCAGCATTTCAGTCTGTCGACTCGCGCTATGGGGCCTGGTCTTATTTGACCGGGGGATGGGGGCGTACACTCTGATGCCCACTGTCCCTGATTTTGGTTTTTGCGGGGCTTGCTATACCGCCATCACGCCGCTGCTTGATGCGCAGGACTGCCTTAACCTCTATCCTGAGCCCGGAATCGCTCGCAGTAAGGGGCCTATGGCCCTTATCGGTACTCCTGGCCTGTCGCTGTTTACGACGCTGCCTCATGGCCCGGTTCGCGGGCTGTTCGCGGGTAACGCGCGGTTGTTCGCTGTCGGGGGAACGCACGTTTACGAAGTTTCAAACACGGGGACCATAATTACCGATTTTGGAGCTATCCCCGGCGCCACGAATGGGCCGGTTCGAATGGTGGCGAACGGCAATGACCTGGCTGTGATGGATTCCTCGGTAGCTCAGGTCTGGATCGCAGCCGGCGGTACACTCACGCTTGGCATCGCTGCGTTCGACATCGATTATCTGGATACGTTCTATTTTGCGCTTGCTGACACCCCAGTTAATCAAGTGAACCAGTCGGCTTCCCTGGATGGGACGACTTGGCCGGTGCTCAATTTTGCTGTTCGAACGGGGACTCCGGATTTTCTGACCGCGATTGCGGTGATCAACAATCAGGTTTGGCTGCTCGGTCAGAAGAACACCGAAATCTGGTACAACGCCGGCAATCCTGGGTTTGTTCTGCAGCGCGGCTCGGGCGCAGCAACCATCAATCAGGGCTGCTCGAATCGAAACAGCGTCATCAAGATCGACAACACGATTCAATGGCTCGGCGGTGACGACCGCGGACCGAATGTGGTCTACCAAGCCTCCGGGCAGACGCCGAAACGCATCAGCAATTATGCCGTGGAGCAGTTGATGGGCGGATACAGCGTCGTAGGAGAAGGCACGCTGGGTCCGGGGAATGTTCGCTGCTTCGCCTATCAGGAAGATGGGCACCTGTTCAATGTGATGAACTTCAACGGGGCCAATGGTGGAGTAGGGGCAACGCTGGTTTATGACTGCACGACGGGCTTTTGGCATCGTCGAGGGTACTTGAACCCTGGATCGGGGGTGATCGAACGCATTCGGGCGGATTGCTTCGCATCCGTTCCGCAATTCCTACCAGGTGGGCTCACGGGCAACTTCGTGGGTGATTATGCGAATGGGAACATCTACATTCAATCGCTCTCGACTGCTTCTGACAACGGGGACCCGATTAAGAGAATTCGCACTACGCCGCATGTAGCGGATCGGGATTTCTGGTACACCTATCCGAGCCTTCGGGTAGACGCCGATTGCGGGACGGCCACGGCAACACTCGAGCTGTCAGACAATGGCGGGAAAAATTTCCGCTTTGCGGCAGGCGGCGCAATCCCGACGATCACGCCTCCATCGACCAATGACCTGCCGTACTATCAATGGCTGCAGCTTGGGCACTCACGGGACCGCGTGTTTCGATTCTCAACTACATCGTCGACGCAATTGATTCGCCTGCAGGGCGCATATTTGAATGCGAACAAAGGGCAGGAGGTTTGATGGCCACTGACGTTAACACTGGCTATACTCCGGCTCCGGTAACGACGCCGCAGCACATTCCGATTCCTGAGGAGATCGATATCACCACTCAGGATCACGGAATTCCTTCGTGGTCTTGGGTGTCCTGGTATAACCGCATTGACGGCTACATTCAACAGTTGCTAGCTTTCATGGCGCTCGGTGGGCAGATTACCGTTGTGAACGCAGTTGGTACGGCGAATCCGGCTCTGACGACAACCCCCACGGCAATCGCTGGAACCACCATCACTTTGAACAAGGCAGGGACTTGGATCATCCGTGGCTACTCGAACATTCGCGCCGATCCCGCGAGCAATCTGTGTATTATTGGGCTTAAGCTTTCCGTTGGGGGAATTCAGGCCGGAGACATGGAATGCGCGGCACCAACCGGCTTGATCGCAGTTTTCCAGTTGGCGTATGAGTGGCTGGTGACAGTCACGGGAACGACGACGACGGCGCAGTTGGTAGGTTCTAAATCGGTAAATGCGGGGGTGAGCTTGTGCAACAGTGTAGGCACGGCAATCTTCGCGGAATGGATTCACGCGTAATGGCTGGAGAAAATTAGCATGGCGAATTCGCAGGTATCGCAGAACTTTGCGCAGCTCGGCAAATCAGGCAATTATGTTGTTACTTTCCGATGGACCGGGGACGACGCTAACGGAACGGTCCCGATAACAGCAGCCATGCTGCAGGCCGACGTTCAGGGGTTCCGTATCCTGTCGGTCGAAACACAGCCTTTGACGCCGGCACCGACCGCCTCTTACAATATTCAGCTTCTCGATTCCTTCGGGGCGGATATGATGGGTGGGGCGCTCACTGGCTTGAGCAATTCATCGAGTCAGATCTTCGCAGCTTCCAGTGCGACTCCAGCGATTAATGGGACATTCAGCCTGAAGATCACAGGCAATTCCGCAGTGAGCGCACGCGGTGTTGTAGTGGTCTATTTTGGACCTACGAGCCTGATCAATAGTAACGCGGGGAGTCCAGGACCCGCCGGACCTGCCGGACCGACTGGACCTGCGGGACCGACTGGGCCAACTGAATCTGGAATTCTGGTATCGGCACAGGCTTTCTCGCGATCTCCTGGAGGGAGCCTCACTGCAGCAAATCCGTCAACGGTTACACTCGCCCCGGTTCCGTTCGGGGTCAACGGCACCGATACAAACCACTACGTTTATATCTCCGGGGGAACCGGGACAGCAGAAGCGGTCCTGATTACAGGCGGTACGGCCGTCAGCGGAGCAGCGACCGGGACGATTACGTTCACGCCGGTGAACAATCATACGGGAGCTTGGACGGTGAGCTCAGCCAGCGGCGGGTTGGCGGAAAGCCTTGTGCTGTTGGCAGGCAACGGCACAATCCTCATGGACATCACAGCTCCATGTACCCTGCACCAGAAAGTCACTTTCCCGGCGGCTCTCATCACGCTTCAAGGTGGCAGCACTTTCAATCCGTGCATTATTCGCGGAGCCGATTACGTAAACGGCGATCTTCTGTATGTTGGACCAACTGCAAGCCTTGAGCTTCAGAGCATACGCATCGAGAATGGAGCGATCAGCACGCAAACCAGCGGTGCCGCGATCCACTACCAGCGTGGCAATGGAAGATTTACGAACGTCTCAGTTTTCAATGGTTACATCGGCGCTTTACTGGAAGGCGTTTCGATCTTCGAATCGGTGAATTATTTCTTCTACAGCGCCGACGCTTGGACGTTTTCTGGCCTGCACGTGAAAGGCGATAGCGCCATTCCTTCGGCTGATCTTATTTTCTTGGGTGGCCACATCTACCTGACTGGTGGAACACCCACGGGAGCCAGCGGTTCAGGCAATGTTCGTCTGAGCGGTGTCGACTCCTTCAAGATGATCGGAACCACGCTAGGTTTCGGCAATTACCAGATCAACATCAACCCGGACACTGGCTACAACGTGCTCAATGTTTTCTTCGGCGACATCGAAGGCGATACGGCCAATATCAACGGGATCGCGTTGAACTCGCTCAATGGAGGTGTCGTCTCGAATGTCACTTTCAATAATTGCAAGTTTTTAGGGGAGGGTGGTGTCAATACAACCTACGGTTTCGATTGGGCTTTTTCCGCAGTTCCGACAGGAACCATCAACACGATTCAGGTCTTGAACTGCACCTTCCAAGGGTGGGGAGATTTTGGGATTGCAATCGCGGTATCTAGCCCTTCATCGCAGATCAATAATTGCCTGATTTCGAATAACAACACAAACAACACGGCGGCGCATGGTGGACTTTGGTGCTTTGGAGCTGCCGGCATCAATATCAGCGGCAATGTCATGCAGGGCACAAACCCGACAGGTGGTCATCAGTATTACGGACTGGTGATTTCATCGACGTGCGACAACTTGGTGGTCACTGGAAACAATCTCAGTGGCATCACGGCGCCCGTTCAGTTCAATAGCATCCCTGCTAATTTTGTGCTGAGAGGGAATATCGGGATCGACAATATCATCCCGGCTGTCGCTAGCGCGGCCGCACTCAGTTTCCCGCCGAATCCGTTCTTTACTATCACAGGAACGACAGGCGTGACATCGGTAAATTCGATGTGGGCCGGTGAGTCGGGTATGTTCGTTACGACCACTGGAGCCGTAACGTTTACTGCAGGCGCGACGATCGGCAACACGTTCACCACGACGCAAAATGTACCCGTTAACTTCTTCTTTGATGGGACTAAGGTTTGGCTGCACTGATGTATACGTTTGAACGCACACTCGACATGGAGCAGGTCCGACAGATCGTGACGCATCCGCGCGTCTACGGGCACGTATCCGATGATTCGGCGCCGCCGGCATCCAGCTACAAGCCGAATCCAGACCTGTTCTATCTCCTGGCGCGTTTCAACGATGTGCTGCTCGGCTGCTGGGTGTTCCTTCAGATGGAGGAGGCGTGGGAGGTTCACACGTGCCTGCTTCCAAACGCTTACGGGCGGGCCAAGATCGCAGGCCGCAAAATGCTCGATTGGTTGTGGCAGAATACCGGCGCGAAGCGAGTCACAACCGCGGTTCCGGTGACTAATAAGCTCGCGATTGCGCTCGCGAAAGAGTGCGGGATGGTGGAGTTCGATCATAAGGCCGAAGCCTATCCTAAAAACGGCAAGAAGCACGACGTGGTGCTGCTCGAAATCAATCGTCCGGAGGTCAAATGTCCCTAGTCTCTGGATTGCTTGGGTTCTCGGCAGTCGGACGCGCTGGAAACGCCATCAACGATGCGAATATTGCGGCTGAACATGGCGTCCTGAACGCGACGGACAGCGCACAGAAGGGCGTTCAACAGCAGCTCGGCAGCAATGCGATCAACGTCGGTGCTGCAGGCGACACCGCCAAAAACATGGTTGCAGATGCGACCACGAACGCTAACAACGCTCTTTCAAATACGCTCAGCGCATCCAAGGCAAACTTTGACCCGTATTTGGCTGCTGGCCAAGCTGGTGCTGCGGGGCTCGCGGATCGCGCGACGAATCTCCCGCAATTCGATTTCGGTAAGGCAAATTTCCAAGATCCGAACGATCCGGCATATCAGGCGCAGCAGTTTCAGCTTAAGCAGGGATCGGAGGCGATCAACAATTCGGCGTCGGCTACCGGGCTTGCGAATTCCGGTAACGTTCTCAAGGCTCTGACGGGATACGGTCAAAGTCTCGCGAACACATATTACGATCAGGCGTTCCAGCGGGCGAAGTCGACATTCGACACCAACCAAAACGCAAGTCTCGCAAACCTGACCGCGGCGGCGGGGACCGGGCTAAATGCGGCAGGTCAGTACAACAATGCCCTGCTGAATGTCGGTGGACAGCAAGCGGCGAACACCATCGGAGCTGGTGTGTACGGCGGCAACACGATCAACAATAACGCTCTGTTCAACGCGCAGCAAGGGTTGCAGGGTGAGGAGTACATTGGCAACGCTGGAATCGGTGGTTCCAAGCTGGCCGGCGATTACGCGGTAAATGGTGCGCAGGGTCGAGCCGCTGGCATCCTCGGGCAGGGGAATAGCTTGAGCAACATCATCGGGGGCATTGATTTCGGGAAGCTTTTTGGATCAACTGTGGGTGATTGGGCGGGAGCTTTATAATGGGCGCACTCCTCAACGCAATTGCGCAGGGCATTGATCCTCAGGCAGGGATTCAGCGGCGGCAGGCGACACAAGCCAATCAGAATCAACTCGCGCTTGCGCCTGGCCAACAGCAGATTCAGAATGAGCAGGTCAGGCAGCAACAGCTTAAAACTCAACAGGAGGAACTCGCGGCGAACGATGAGAAAATTCAGCGTCAATCGATGATTGATGCCGCTGGTGATCCTGATACCTACATTCGTTTACTCGCGAAGCGCGGTGCGCGCCCGACAACGGTAGCGGCGGCGCAGCAATCCGTATTTCAGCAGAAACAGAACTACCTGACGCTCTCGAAGGAACAAAGGGCCGAGTTGGATGCACAGCATGAAAGGCTTAGGGGCGGACTCGAAGCAATTCAGGCAGCTCCGGTTGATCAAAAGCAGGCCGCATGGGATCAGGTTCTCAAGCAGACGGCGCAAACCGATCCGAAAGAAGCCGCAACACTCCCATTGCAATATCCTGGCGACGATTGGGTTGCTTTGCATCACAATGCAATGGGGATGAGCGGATCGATTCTAAAACAGGCCAACGAAGAGGCGACTGGCAACAAACTACAGGCTGAAGCAGATAAAGCTACAGCGGATGCGCTCAAGACCGAAGCTGAGCTACCTGGAGTCGCTGCCGAGGCTACTGGTAAGGTAGCGACATTGCCGGTGACGCAGGCGACTGCAGAGGCTACGCTTGCGGATAAGCAGCTATTGCCGCCGGTGGAGCGCGTCAAGGCCGATGCCGAAGCAGCCAAAGCCGTCGAAGAGAAACGCTGGCATGGAGTACAGGAAGCGGCGGAGAAAGGCAAACTCAGCATCGAAGGCGCGAAGCTCGCGCTCTCACAAAAGGAGTTCAATGCCAAGTTTGGAAGCCCTACATCTCGCGCGGCTTTCACGGAATCGGTGAAGAACAATCCAGATTCATATTTTTCACTGCCGCCTGAAATGAAGCCTGGGGTAGCAGCGGATCTGGTAGCGCAAGGGCTGAGTGTTCCTACGCAACTACCCGCCGACATCAAATCTCGCGCTGCATCCGCTGGGCTAACGCTGCAATCGATTGATCGCGTAAAAGCGCTGCTGGCTGATCCTGACATCGCGGGAGCGATCGGGCCAATTGCGGGCAGGCTTGGCAATCTTGAGCAATCTGTCGGGGATACTTTCTTTGGGGAGAATGACCCGCGGGCGCGAAAAGAGCAGCAGCTTCGCACAGAACTGGCTTACCTTAAATTTCAGGAGTCCAAGGGGCTATTCGGCGGGCGGCCAGCGCAGCAGCTCATCAAGAGTCTGTCATCGGTGAGTGCGAATGCTTCAATGTCGCAGAATCTCATCAACGGATCACTGGACGCAATGTCAAATTCGATGAAGGCGGTAGGAAAGGAAGCAAAGGCTTATAGTTTCGGCGGAGCGCAGGGCGCCGTGAATGCGACCGGCGATGCAGCACCAGTTTCAAATTACAAGGTGGGCGATACCGTAAAGATCAAAGGCAAGGAAATGAAGGTAACAGCCGTGCATCCAGACGGCAGTTTTGACGCGAAGTAATGGCACAGGGACAATACAGTAGCGCCGATATCGATCAGACGCCACCGAAGGGACAATTTCGCCCAGGTGATGTTGACAAACCTCCTCCTTCCGCGTGGGAGCGGCTTAAAACTGCTTTCACCGATGAAATGCAGCACGGTCCAACACGCTTGCTCGATGCGCTGAGCGGGTCGCATCCGTTGGATGTTTTGAAAAACATCCCCGGTGGTATCAAGGAAATGCTCGTCGGCTTGAGCGAGGGCGATCCCGAGGTAGCGGGGCGTACGCTGGCGCAACTGCCCTTGATGCTTTTGAATGAAGGGGCCGCTGGCAAATTTGGCGAAGCTGCTGGGGCAGCAAAATCTGGTGTTGTAAAAGGTGCGACTGCGGTAGCTGAAAAGGCGGTTGATGCAGCGGTATCACCAACCGGGCAGGCAGTGCGTACGTTTGTCAAGGAACTGCCAATTGTGAAGGGAGCACGCAAGGCGCTCGATGTGCGCAATGATGCCCTTGCTCAGCAGATATTGGATGAAGCGCCAACGATTCCTGATCCGAGGACTCCACCAGGATTGACTACGCAGTATCAAGAGCCGTTTGTTCCTAAGCCTGTGGTTCGCGAAACTCCGCAGACATACGGAACTCCAGCGAGTTCGCTTTATCCCAAGGAAACAGCCAAGCCATCAGTGCCATCTAAACCGCCGGTTATTGATGCCACTGTAGTCGACCCATTGCAGGCGGCGATGGAAGAAATCTCGATGAAGATGGAGAAGGTGCCGTTAGCGCGCCTCGATCCGCGGAGACGTGCAGCTATTCAGAAGATCGCAGAGGCTGATCTTGCGCAACGGGCTGCCGCTGTTTTGCCCGCCACGCCGCCACCCGCAGCCGTCGAAAATTCGCCAGCAATGCAGAATCAACCAGTTACCATCGAAAATTCGCCGAACATCGTCGAAAATTCGACAGCTAACCCTGTTTCACGTGAAACTGGAGATGTTCCACAGTCCACGAATCCATCATTGGTCGTAAGTCCAGCTCGCGCAAGTGCTCCATTTTCACCATCGCTTCCTGATCGGCAGCTTACCGGCAAGGGAACCATGGCGGAAGGTGCAAGTTCAGCTTTTGATGCTCAGCAACAGGCCGAAGGTTTCGCTAAACTGTTCAAGGAAAACGGAATTTCGGCAAGTGACCTAGAAAAAGCACCACTGGAGCAGTGGGAAGGTGCGGCCAAGATGGGCGGACTCGCGAAACCGACCAAGGAAGTGATATCGCGGACGCTATTCGAGCTTCGCAGGGCCGAAAGAGCTTCACCTTTCGCGGAAAAACTGAAAGCGGCTTTAAGTCAGCCATGAAGGAGAAAAACGGTATGAAAATCATCATCTTGGCTGCTCTATTGGGCGCGGCTTTCGGCCAAGTTCCGATTCCTGGGCCATTCGCCGGCGGCGGAGGCGGTTCCGGGGGATCTGGCGGGGCCAGCGGCCAATATTCCACAGGATCAGCAACCTACGTTGGCACACTTTTCTTGCCGCCTGGTGGCGGGCTCGCGGCGAACGCGACAGAGGCTAGTGTCCAGGGATTAGTCGCCACTGCTGGAACAATAAGCAACTTCAGCGTTTCTATTCCGGCGGCGCTCGGCGCGGGTAAGACGCTTACGTTCACGTGGCGGAAGAACGGCGCAGATCAAGCCACTACCTGCGCGATCAGCGGGGCAAGCGCGACGAGCTGCTCAGACGTGACGAACAACTTCGCCATCGCAGTCAATGATTTGATCGACATCAAAGTCGTTTCGTCAACTTCGCAGGTTGTGGCTGCAATTACGGCTCTCTGGACCACGCCAGGCGTTGCCGGCCCAGTTGGTGCGCAGGGCGCTACGGGTCCAACGGGAGCCACAGGCGCAACAGGTGCTACCGGAGCCACAGGCGCGACAGGGGCAACCGGATCAACTGGAGCCACGGGTGCTGCCGGATCTGGGAATAACGCGCTGTGCGTGCCTGTGAGCGCAAGCGGCACTGCCTTTACTTGCCCCACTCCGACACCTACAGTGACCACGCTAGGTGGATTGCTGTTGTCTTTTAAGCCGGATGTGAACAGTAGCGGAGCCTTCACGATCAATCCAGCAGGACTCGGGGCCAAGGCGGCGAAGCAATCCGATTGCTCGACCGATGCGACGGTAACGGCGGGTGTGGTTTATATGTTCGCCTACAACGGGACCGTGTTCTGCCAGGCAGCCGGAACGGGAGGCGTGAACAGCGTTACGGGCGGGTTTGGGATCACGATTGGTGGTACGGGAACTAATCCATCTGTTGCCGCGAACACGACGGATCTGAGCACGGTCTACTTGCCCAAAGCTGGCGGCACGATGACCGGCATCCTTACCGGGTTTTCCTCAGTGAGTCATGACGGCGTGGTCTATACATGCGCGGCAGATCCAACGTCGTCGTCCGGGTTTGAAATCGGGTGTAGCCTCGCGGGAGATTTGCGGTGGTTCAATAATACGAATCGGGTTGTGGGGCTTCATGTGTCTGGATCAGGACAGAACTCGCCAGCTAATCCAAGCGCGGGGATTGCGCATTTTCCTGGCGGTGGTGATCCGTTTGGATTAACGAGTTCGGCAGTCGTCAGCGCCGACATGAATATTACGACCACAAGTTGCACGGCTCCGGCTGTGGTCACGGCAATCAGCGCTGGAGGCGTCGGGACATGCACAACGATCCCGGTGACGCAGAATTCGCAATCGGCGGCATACACGACGGTCTTGGGCGATGCGGGGAAGCAGATCTATCATCCTGGCGCTGACACGACGGCGCGGACTTGGACCATCGACAGCAACGCGAACGTCGCGTATCCGATCGGCACGGTCATCACGTTCATCAACGATACGAGCGCTGGGGTAATCACGATTGCGATTACCAGCGACACTCTTGTGCTCGCCGGAGCAGGCACGACAGGATCACGGACGCTGGCAGCAAGCGGAATTGCGACCGCGATCAAGATAACAAGCACGCGCTGGATGATCAACGGAACGGGGCTTACTTAAATCCATGAAACGATTTATCGCGTTCATTTTTGCGACTGCGTTGTGTTTCGCCCAACGCGGCCAGCAGTTGTTGATTTCCCAGAAGATCTCAGCGGTGTCCTACACCGGCCCCGGCGACATCATTACCACCAACACGCTCGCTTGGTGGGGGCTGCGGGCATGGAGCGCGGCGACACGCGGCAACGCAGCGGCGAATGTCTGTGACTCAGGGGATGCTCACTGCGTAGATGCGTTGACCGACGCCACCACGGGGAACTTGATCGTTCCGTCCTCGAATCCGAACTGCGGATCTTCAGCCTGTACGGTGAAGAAGCTCTATGACCAGACAGCGGGCGGGAACTGCGGAGGGTCTTGCGATCTTGTGCAGGCGACGGAAGCGAATCGCCCAGTACTGACCACGAGCTGCATAGGTTCCCTTACGTGTATGACATGGACTGCATCACAGACTTTACTTTCGGCGGCAGGAACAACTACTGTCAATGATCCATTTACGTTTTCTACTGTAGTTATTAGAACAGCTTCAGGGACCGGAAACCCTCTGATTATAGGTGTGGAAAACGGTCAAGTGCAGTTATCATTTTTTTTAACTGCCAATACGGTTTTTGGTTATGGCGGCAATGCGGTTTTTGGAACCGCTGCCGATAATTCATTTCACGCGATGCAAATGTTGTTCAACGGGGCTAGCGCCAACTTGTACATTGATGGGACTCCAAACACAGGTAACGATGGAGGAACTGTGCTTGCAGGTAAACTATGCATGAGCATTGGAGTTGTGGGGTCTTCCACAGAAGGCGGAATGTGGTCCGCCGACAAGTCGGCAAACTTCTCAGCCCTGAATTCAAATCAACATACCTACTGGGGTTTTTAATGCGTTCTGCTCTACTGCTATTGGCGTCAACTCTGGCGTTTGCGAATTATCCCAATCAGACCTCGCTTCTGCTCGATGCGAACAAGAACACCGTCTCGGTCACGGATCTTGGCTCGGTAGGGACGACGGAAACAATCACGTTCGATGCCCCTGCAAGCGGCCATCGCCTGCGGGTGACGTTCACGCCGATCAACGTCCCGCCGAAGATCAGGGATACCTATACGGCTTGTCCTGATCCTTGTTCTTCAAGCTTCTTTCGCAATTGGGGGGTGCAGTACAGGAAGTCAAAAGAAGGCGTAGCGACCACAGCCACGCAAACCACGGTCGGGTCCACAACGATTGTCGTGGCATCGGCAACCGGAATCGTTAACGGGATGCGCGTTGAAGGTCCGGGGTTTGCCGACGAGAAGATCGGCGACACGCTTGTCACTAATGTCAGTGGAACAACGATCACGATCTCACGCGTAACCACAGGCTCTATGACCGCAGCCGATGTGTTCTTCGTAAGTGGCGAGAGCGCTATGATCCCGATGGGGCAGCTTGAAGCGAGCGCTCCAGCGGTCGGTGCATGGAAGATGCCTATCGTCGCAGTCGGGCAGGACAACTACGCCCAGCACGTCCAGGTTTCGGTTCCCGGATCGGTCGGGTCAAGCATCCGAATGCACGTGCGTGCAGACAATCTCGGATACGGCGCCCAGATCCAAGTCGATGGGAAGATTTCGGTTCAGATCAATTCCTGCGCGTGGCAACCACTCGTGAACACCGCCGTCACTCCGATTGACGAAATTTCCAAATGGTACGGCCAGTCGAGCGCGGTTGCGGGTACGGGAGTTTTCCGGCCAGTAGGCGGCGCGGTTCAGATGCTGGATTTGACGATCCCGATTACGAACGGCTGCCTGACGACCGGAACGAACACAATAGGCTTCAAGTTCAACGGCACGGACGGCGTGACTTCGGGGGCGACCATCATCGATTTCAACTTCTTCGAGTCCTCTAACGTGCTACTCACGCAGGCGGTCGTATTGAGCAACGTAGCGACTTGGACCACCAGCGGGGCGCACGGATGGAGCACCGGCGATTGGGTGTATATCCGCGATGCGCCAGGGCCGCGAGGCCGGCTGAACGGAAATTATCAGATAACCGTCACGGACTCGACGCATTTTCAGACCGCCACTTGTGGCGATGCCACGGTGTCGATGATCACCTGTACCGCGCCAAACGGGACGTACGTAGTTCCAACTTCCTACTACACAACCGGCTCTTGCTCCCCGCAGTCGAATTGCATGTATGCCACGCCTCCGGCGATGTATGCCTCTCGGGAACTGATTCCGTTCTCACAGTTCACGCAGGAGAATCCAGCGACCTATGCTGCGCCAGCGAGCGGCAACGCAACCAACGGGAAAACATACTGGGACACGGCTACGCTCGTGCTACCGAATTCGCCGTACTTCAACTACGCGAGTAATTCAACCGTGCATTGCGGGAGTTGCCACTTCAAGGACGGCAGCGATCTGAAATATTTCGCATACTCGAATCATCGAATTGAGCAACGCACGATCTTTCATGGGGGAACTTGGCAGAACGCGCTCGATGTTGCCGCTTACATCCGGGGAATCTCTATCACTGTCCCCGCGATCGCGCGTCCGTGGGTTCCTCCGCTTCAGCCGTTTCCCGGCCTCGATGCGGCAGGAGTCGATGCGCTACTCGCTGGTGGCGGGTTGGACGCCTACACTTCCTACGATCACGACTTGCCTGAGTTTTGGTATCCAGGGGGATCGTTCGCGAGCTGGGCAGTGACTGCTATCCCGGCACTCCATGAACTGCCTTACTCGTTCCTTTTCCTGCCGTGGAACAAATGGCTGCCGGCGATTCATCCGAGCGACTACTTCCCCAACTTCGCGAGTTCCGTTTATGGCCAATGCGCGGATGCGGCCTACGCCGCAGTGACTCCGGGAGACCTGACTTCGTTTTTCAACTTCTCCTGCGGCGGTGGGAACCACTACATGATAGATATTGCGCAGTCGTTCCTGAATTGGCAGGACACGGTGAACATCATGAAGTTCAACCCGGCGCTTTTGGACAGGGCGGGCATTGTGCGTCCATCTCCGTATATCCTAGCTCTTTACTCCTCCGGCAACTGGGGCCAGGTAAAGGTGATTGAGATTACTAAGTTATTCGGTTTTGAGAGTAGCCTCGGCGCTGAGTACACATCAATCTTCGGAGCCAGTGCAAATGGATACTACACCACGGGTTACATCGGCTCAACCATGCTATTCGACGCCTCGCCTCACCTGAATGGCCTGCCGACTGATCATGGCCTTTTCAATGACACTTACGAAGCGTGGGCGTACGCGAGTAATTGGCAATACCTAGCGACTGCTGTAGCCGATTGCGGCAACCGGCAAGAGAATGGAGCTGGTCCAATCGACACGAACTACCTTCAGGCATTCGTCGCAGACGCAGCGCGGGTGAGAGCAGCCAGTATCCAGGTAAACGTAAACGCCCGGTATATGGGCGCGTGCGGGATAGAATACCCGTTGAACGTGATTGTTTGGGGCGTGAATGCGGGGAACAGCATTCTGACAGCCGCATATCAGCAAAACGCGGTATTCGACTCATTGGCCGACCGGACGGTTTACCTCACCGGTATGGCGCAGACTTGGACCAACACGCTGAATTCCAAGCCACCGTCTTATTGGCTAAACGCATTCGGATCTCAACCGGCGACCTGTTGCACGTCGCAGGAACTATTCGACGCCGGATTCGCAGGAGCGCTCAATAGAATCGGAGCTTCTCTGGCGTTCGCGCTGCCGATCATGCGAGAAACAGGCGTGGATAATACGACGCTGACGAATCTCGCAAACGCTCTCCAAACGATCTATCCGCTGGTCGGCGGGAATCGAAACTTCATCACCCAGGATCGGGATGCCACGTGCGGTACGTGGACGGGCGCTCCGAATGCCGGTGGGAATCCCGTTCAGGATTACATCCGGTGCAATAACACGTTTCCTTAGTCAATCTTCCCGCAGTTTCCGCACCGCTTCTCGCCCGAGAACAGCATGTCAACCGAGCGCCGGCCGCAGTTCGGACACTGTTGCGGGTAGAGCGTGAAGAATTCGCGGATGCGGCGGAGGAGGATGGTCATTTCGGCGGCTTCTCTTTTCGTACTGCCTTAAAAATAGCGTCCCTGACCGCGAAAGCGGATACCAGGATCGTCACGCACAGGCCCGTGAAGATGAAAATGATGTCGGCTCCGGTTATTGGCATGGTGGGCCCGGCTTCTCCAGCTTGCGGGCGATGTCGCGAAGGGCATTGCGGATGGTTCCAAGCCGAACATAAACCGCCACAATCCACACGATGATTGTCAGCATCCCCAAAAATTTAATGTCATCCGTCATCCCGCCCTCCGTTGAGGCTTGGGCTTGGGGGCGCGGTAATCGCGTAAATCTCCTGCAAGCGCTACTACAAACGCGCCTAGCATGAATCCAGCAGCGGAAAACACGAAGCAAGCATAAACTATGCGGTCGGTTTCCATCTCAATCCTTTCCTTCCGCCCTTGCGAGTCGGCGGGTCATTCACTGCCCTTCCATATCCACCTAACGGCTGCGATCAATCCTACTCCGGCCCACATAGCCGCAGCAGTCAATGCAGCAGCCATATACGATCTCCATACGAACTGGAACGAGTAGATGTCTTGCTCCCTCAGATCATATTCGCTGAGCACGTGGATTAAGACCACATTCCTGAACACAAAGAATAGAGTCACAGCCAAGCAAGCGAGAGCAATGCGAGCGAGGCGGGTCATTTGGATGATTCCTTTCGCTTCGCGCAGTGAACGCGAGCATCGCGGGCTGATGGGCACTTGCGACCGCAGGTACCGCAGTGGGTAGGCTTCGGCGGATGGCCGCGTTTGCGTTTTATTGGACGCTTCATCGGCAGTAGTACCCCCGCAACTGTCGAAGGCTGTCTAGAACTTTCCTGATTTCTGTTTTCCCGACGCCGCTGTGGTCGGCGACCAAGACCAAGATGGCCCGTTCGTTAACTCCCGATTGCTTGAGTTTTTCAAATCCCTGGCCGATTCGGATGATCGCTTCGGCTAGAATTTCGGTACTCTCTGGTTTCTCCGCATTTTTCTTCACTGAAACATGGGGCATACGAATACATTACACCAATTCATCATTTTGTGCAATCTATTTCCTTGACATCTTTCCCGACCTCCTTCATACTGACAATCGAGGCCACTCAATGCAACTCAACATGAACGAGATCGCGGAGGTGCAGGGATGCTGAAGGAACTGGACGATTACGATTGGGCAGAGGTATTCGGCGAAGGCAGCGGTGGCAACTGCTCGGCGATTAAGCCAATCATCGCTCCTGGTGATCCTGTGGCGCCCGAGACATTCACTCGGGAAGATGTTGCTGAGATTCGCGGGCAGATCGAAGGCGATAACTTGGGACCAAGTTGGATCGTCTGGGGCCAGTTGAAGGATGGCCGCTGGTTTTTTGCCGAGGGTTCGTGCGATTACACAGGGTGGGATTGCCAAGCTGGCAATGGTGGCTCGGTCGCATCAACTGAAGATCTTCTGCTTCGGTTTGGCATGAGCGATTCAGACCGTGAGCGCTTCGGAATTGCGCTAACGCCACCTCCTGAGATCGCGGCGGTTCCGCAGGGCGGGGAGTAGTTGTGACCCTGCCGACGCCTGAGCAGATCGAGGAGCGGGTGTGTCAAAGCGATGGGATGCGGTACATGAGCAATCCAGCGCAGCTTCGTTGCAAAATATGCGGCGCATATTGGTCCCAGGAACGCGAACAGCCACCGCGCTGCGCTGGCGTCGGCACGATCCCACAATCAAGTTATAGCACTACAATCAAACAAGGAGAAACTGATGTACCCAGTACAGATCCCCGGTAACACCTTCGCTGACCAGTATAATCGGGCGTACCTGCAATCTCTGACGCCTGATGTTTTCTACGGCCTGTGGGCCACTTCCGGTTCTTTCGGAATCCCTATGACGGGTACTCCGATGGACGCCGCGCAACGCATTCAGGCGGCTTACGCGCTTGCTGGTAAGGGAGCAAAAGTCACGCTGGCCGACATGACCGCGCGTGCTCCATACGATGTGATGCGCGATTACATCACGGACGGCTACAAGGTGTTCGGATACCTGCTTGAGGGAACCGCTGACTGGGCGATGTCGCCTCCGGGGCAATCGCTGCCAGGGCTGCCCGCTTACGATCCGACTGGGCACACGGGAATCGTGGCGTTTACTCCGCTGCCAGCTCCGTACAGCGGTCCAGTAGTTGAGCCTACCAAGTATGTCGGCCTGCGGGCGAACAATGACAACGGTGGCGAGTACAATGGCATCAACGGCGCAGAAACGAAGTTCGTCGTCGGCGAAGCAACCGTGCAGGACGGAATCCAGTACGTATTCATCGGCGGCAATCCCTGCTGGCAGCTGGTTGGAAGGGCTTAGGTGGGTGACCAAGAGAATACATCCAGATAATGCTTATCTTCCTGGAATTTGTGCAGGGTGTGGTAGCTCCTTCCGTGCATTGAAGTATGAGGTGGCTAGAGGTAGGGCGAGATATTGTTCTCGCCTTTGCCTTGTAAAACTACACCCAACAATAGGTACCCACGGGGCATCTGGTGAGGGAAAACCTCCGGTATCTATTAGGAGAAAATGTAGAGACGCTTTGAATTCAGCAATCAGACGCGGTAGGATTAATCGACCGTCGGCGTGTTCTGTTTGTGGATCTGAAAATGATGTTCAAGCCCACCACGAAGATTATGAAAGACCGCTCGATGTTGTGTGGTTATGCCTGAAATGCCATAGAGCTACTCATTGGCAACTCGGCAGGGCGTAGGGACGGCGCGAAAGCGCTGGAAGGTTAGATCTTTTCAAAGGACGTAGTACTAGGAGAGGGATGCGCCATAGAGTTAAAAATGCGCCCGATCTGTACCGGGGAACCATGGTCTACCCCGAACGCGAACGAAAGGTAATACGCGTGAAGTCAATCAGGCTTGCCGTGTCTAGTCTTTCACACATCTGGTTATGCGGGTGTGGCGGGTAACCGCACTGGACACGGCAAATTCAATTTCAATATACGGAGGAACGATGAGCAAATGGACTCCATCCCGCGCCCGCCGACTATGGCTCAGCCTTCCGGAGGGTGAGCGCGTACGCTTGGGATCGCTGATTGCGAATCCTCCTGTTGAACTGGAACCGGCGAAGCTGATCGCGGAGGATCGTTGCCCGATTCAGGCGTTGACGGAATCGGAAAATAAAGCTTTGCTGGCGTCGCTGACTCTGGGATAATAGACCGATGAAGTCGCTACTGATAGTCGCCGCGCTCTCGCTCACCGGATGCATGTTCCACAACGTGCACACCAACACCGCGCTCGACCGTACGGTGTGCCCCGATCCGCCTCCGGTTCATCCCGACGCGATCATTGGTTCGACGCCGTGCAAAGTTTTACCGGAAGCACAAAAGTAATGTGGCATTGGAAACGCAAGACGCAGTTAGATCGAATCGAAGGAAAGGTAAACAAAATGGATCTTGACATTACGAAACTTCAGGCATTCGCCGACGCGAACAAAGCGAAGGTGGAGGCCCTACTGGCATCGCAGGCGAAAGCGGTAGCGCTTCTGCAGGCGCTCTCGGCTGCAGCCGGGCAGGGTGGCTCTGTCACCCAGGCGCAGATTGACGCGGTAGCTGCCGAGCTGAGCGCGACCTCCGATGAGGCGAGCGCCGGTGAAGCTGCGCTGGATGCTGAAGTGGCGAAGGATACGCCGCCCGCGCCTGCGGGATAACGACTTCCGAGAGCCGCTGAGACTATCGGCTTTCAAGAACCCCAGGGCGTCGGGGCGGGACGGCACCATATGCAACGTACTTGTGAGATTGATCCTGGTTCCGCGCCGTATCCTCGGGGGAGGGCGGCGCGGTTTGCTTTATGATGAACAGACGCGGATTCTTCGGATTGCTTGGCGGGGCTGTCGCGGCGCTGACGCTGGACCCCGAAAAGGCGCTATGGGTTCCGGGGAAGAAGCTGATTTCGATTCCCCTTCATGGCGGAGGCAGACTACAGCAGTTCTACGTCACTGGAATCGAATATTCTTTGGGTGACTATGCTGACATTTACCTGCGGCCAGGGGATGACGGAAACATACTATCTATAAGATCAGGTTGGGCAACAGAGATCCTGAAGCCAGGTGATAGGTTCACGATCGCCGGAATGTATCAAAAAAACTGAGCATCCATTTGTGCTAGACTCTCGGCAATGAAGCAGATCGAACTAACGAAGGGCTACTGCGCCCTGGTTGACGATGATGATTTTGATTTGCTCAGTCAGCATAATTGGTGCGCGGCCGTATATCGTTACAAGGATCGCTGCATTGTAAACGCTCAGGCCGACATCAAGAGAAACGGCAAGAAATTCAGTGTCCAGATGCATCGTTTCTTGATGGGCATACCAGACTGCAAGACTGATCACAGGGACGGTAACGGACTAAACAATCAGCGAGAAAACCTGCGCCTTGCTACACATCAGCAGAACATCCACAATAGACGCAAACACCAGACCTCGACATCGGTATCCATGTTCAAAGGGGTCACGAGGAAAACTCCCGGATCTAGGTGGAAAGCCAGAATTATGCATAACGGGGTTTCTCATGACATCGGGTTGTTCACTGAAGAATCTGATGCTGCTCTTGCATACAATCTCAAGGCCGAAGAGCTGTTCGGTGAATTCGCCTGCTTCAATCGAGCTGCTGCATGAAGGGATTCATCAGCGATCCCGTGTTGATCATTCTGCTGTTGGCAACTTTCACTTTCGTCGGACTAACTATTTTCATTTCGTTGCACAACCCTAACGATGGGCAGACGTTCCAGCTTCTGGGGAATCTTTCTACCGGGTTCGCTGGAGCTGTCCTGGGGCGTGTTAAACCACAGGCGGCTCACGAAACAGCGCCAGGCACAACTGGAATCACCAAAACTGAAACATCGACTGTTCAAGTTACCCCGCCCGTCGACAAGTGACCGATGCTGTCAAAGCTGCGCTGATTGCAGGCGCTGCCTCCGTCCTAACCTGCTTCCTGACGTGGTGGCTAACCCGTATTTCCAACCGCAAACAGGCCGTCAAGCTGATTCGCTCGGGGATGAACGGGGAACTCGATAAGCTGCTCGCTATCGCTCGGGAGGGCGGCCGGCAGGACGGATTCCGGGAAGGCGTGGCGCACACTTTGAAGCGCCTGGGATTGCCACCAACGGTATAATCACAAATGTCTCGCCTTTCCGTCTAAATTCGTGATAAACTTTGCCCATGCCAGACGAAAAAGAGAAACACCCACACCCCGACCCGCATCCTCCTGTTAGCTATGATGAGACTGATCCACCCCCACCGCCTCCTCCAACTCAAGGCGGAGGACCGGGCGGCGATGGCAAAGGCTGAACAGTCGGCGATGCAGACGCCCGATCATCAGGATTGTCAGAACACGTCGCAGGTAGTCGCCGGCTTGTCGGCTATCTCTGGAGGGCTTGTTACAGCTTTCCTGACCTGGTTGAGGATGAAGTTTAGGCCGCCGGCCGATCCGCGGATACAGCGCATGGAGCGGGAGCTAGAGCAGTTGCGTACGGAGCGCAGCGAGGCTCATATTTTGGAAAACTTCAAGCGCTGGTTTCGTGATGAGGGACTGAAGGAGCTGCGTGCTGAGTTCGGGAGACGGCGGTAAACTCCACCTGCGTAGAGGCCATGTAGTTGTAGATCATCTGGGCTTCTCGATTTCTGCGCACTAGCAGCACTTTGGCGTCTTCAAGTTCTTGAGCTTGCGAAACCGATAAAGTTGCACCAGGCAGACGCCTATTGTAGTGCGGATCATTTGAGATCGCAGCAGCTATAAGTTCGGGCAGTCTATTGATTGTTAGAGTTGGACGATGCCTAATCAGCCTCTCTGCCTTAACCTGTCCGTCCCATTGATCTTCCCCTTCATAAAATCTCAAGGCTTCTGCGCGTTCCTTATCCGAGATCGGGTTGCGATCACTGTCGATGATCGATCTAACGGTTACGAAAGATCCAACCTGATCACCCATCCATTGAATCGGCTGTTCTAGCGATGGTATTTGTATTTGCTCCTGTGGTATTTCCATGTTCTCTCCTTGTCCTTTTTGTTGCGAAGATCATAGCCGCTAGCGCCACGATCTGCAGCGATTCCGTTACCAGCGTATTCGTCCACCACTCCGCGCCCGCTTCCCGGCGGCTGCTGACAATCGCTGCCAGCAGGTAGCCAGCCAAGCATCCGTGAATCCAGACGGCCCCATGTTCGTATCCTTCCCACCAAGTCAGAATCACCATCAATATAGAAACGAATAGCGCCACAAAGCCCCAGAGCTGCACGAACGCCCGGTAAGGCTCACCGGCGGCGCCGAACACCAGCGAGATGCCGGCAACCAGGCAGCCGATAGCCAGCGAGTAAACTGGTACGCTCCCCTGGTAGTTGGTGGAGCGGAAGGTTCGGGCCATGGTTTCTACGACCGCCAGGAGCATCAGCAAGGCCGCGACTTCGGTTGCAATTGATGTGGTACGCCACATAGAAGCCTCATAGAAGATGCAGCGAGCGGCTGTTGATGCGATCAGCAGGGAGAGCGTAGGGCGCACGCGGCCGAGGCTGAAGAGCAGCCACAGGCAGAGAATCAGCATCACGGCGGGGAGGATGCGGAGCGTCAGGAGCGGCATCGATTTTTTCTCCACTGGAGATCGCGCTCCTCTTCTTTCTCTGCTTCGAGCTTCGTGGCTGGATTCCCACCACAGCACATCGGAATACCGCAATTTCGATTGGAGAGGGTGTAAGTAAATCCCGACAAGTTGCAGCGGTACTCGCGCTCCTGATCGCTTTCCTCTTCGGGGCCGCTGGTGTAAGGCGCGGCCAAGTGTTCATAGCCCGAGCCGTACCCAGGAGGAGATGGATTCTGTCTATACGTAACCGAGCCGTTTTCGTTGTGAATAGCAAAGCTGTCGGCCCATGCTGATTGCTCAACGTTGAACTTGCGAGCCAATTCCCACGGTGCAGGCATTGCCTGCATGGCTCTTGCAAGCCCCGTGGGGTAGCTGCAATTGGGTTTGTGCCGCCCATTGGTCGGCTCTCCGCATTCTGCGCAACGCGCTTGCTGCATCAGGTTGGCCTGCCGCTCGATTGCGTCTGGGTCATTCTGCATAGCCTTCCATTGGCGTGCAAAATCAGCATTTGGGATATCGTTCACTCGGCTATACATTCGCGTGAAATCACCGATTGCAAGGCGTTCGTCCGGGAACAGGTTCCCTATGGTATAGCGCACCCATCCATCACGGACTTCTAAAATTCGTGCATATGTGGGAGGTAGCTTATCAGGAAAGGGGTCGCCTTCGCGTTTCTCCGCAAAAAAATACCATGATTCTCCAACTACAGGAACAGGCCACAGATCCACATGGATGGTATCCACTGGTACTCCGTCGATATAGGGTTGTGAATCAACTTCGCCGCGACCAAACAACCAATCGATTAGCCATAGCAGGCCAGCGAAGCCGAAGATGATGATGCCGAACCAGAGTAGTGTCATGGTTTCTCCATTTCGATTCCGATGTTCAAGCCGATACAAAAGGCCATATGCAGGATACTGCAAACCTTAGTCATAACAGCTATAGGATCTGATCCTGAAGCATATTCTTTGGCGACCTCGACCATCAGGATTGTGGCGTGGTCTTTGATCATCTCGTAAAACTCAGGGTTTTTCATATGCTCGGCGCGGCAAGACAAAAGATTAGCGATGAGCATGTCATCATCGATCAGAACAGATTGAATTGCTTCATCGAAGGTTTTCATGCTGCCGCCTTGGGGCGCTTCACAGCCTCCTGTAATGCCTCCACGACGTACTGTTGAAGCGTTTGCCCGCGCTCCGCAGCCCGCACAGAAACGCGGATGTGCAGTTTCGGGTCACACTTAATATTCAAACGAACGGGTTTCTCCATGCACTGATGATGCCACAGGTGACGCCGATGCGTCAACATAATTCTTCAAAATAGTGCTTGACGCAAATAACGCAATCGGCTATGATGAATTCATGAGCAGCCAACTGATGGAATCGCTTTACACGCACTCGAAACAGCTTTGCCCAAACTGCAACAAGCCTTGCACGTTTACTGAGCACAGCTCAACCAGCATCGAGACTCACGGATTGGATTGCGGGCCTTACGAATCCTTCCATGAAGAATGGCTGACGTGCAACGGTTGCGGCGTCAACACGGATGCCGATGAGCTTGAGATGCATCAGGTGGAGGATGCTTGCGAGCGCTGCCTGAAGAATGAAGGAACGCATACAGTCGGCGATCGGCGGTTATGCGTTGACTGTGCGGACGATGCCGACATGCCGGAAGATATGAGCGAAGGATGGGAGGATTAGCGATGCCATTGTATCCGTGGCCCGGTAGTGATCTGTCTAAAGTTGCTGGGCAAGAGAAGGGTTCTATGCTCAATTGGCTCAGTGAGCGATTGCGCACAGCGCAGGAAGACCTTGCGAGATTGCGCATATCTGATCCTAACGAGTTTCTTCCGGGATCGGAGGCGGTGGTGGCCGACATGCTGGCTTTGAAATCCGAACTTGAGGCGCTGGGATTCGTTTACACGATTCCCGATCATCTGAAAGACAGGTACGACAGTAACTTTGCGCCGATGGTGAGGTAAGTTATGAATCAGATTTTAGCGCTGATTGCGGTCATTAATCTTTTGTGGATGATGCGGCTCGGGGTTCAGGTATCGTTTTACAGGTCCTACTTCTTCCAAAAACAGATCAATCTCGGCAAGGACCCGGATGATGTTTTGAAGAAAGAATTCCCGTGGGTATGGAGGCTGATGTAAGATGTTGACCGTTGAACCTAGGGGCACGTTTCTAATGCTGGACGCTTCGCACATGGAAGCGCTGCGCATCGATCCGAAGGAGATCATAGCGGGATTTTTCGATCACGCTGAGCGCGTGCAAATCGGCACAGTAAGGATTGTGGAGCAATGAGGAGCGCGACCAGGAAACGAATCGGCGAGCGCTGTCCCACCTGTGGACGAAAGTATCTGCGAGCGATTCCAGCAAAGCGAGCGAAAGCGCGGCGCGGTCCGATGCGTGACCCGAAGTATAGGCGATTCTTAGCGAGCTGCACGTGCGTCATCGCAATGCTGCCGTGGCAGGAAGCGGACGGAGTTGGAGTATCACGCGAAGACTTCTGTAAGAACGCATACCCGATCAAAGGTAATCCCAATGATGCGGCGCACACCCAGAACAACGGAATGGGCAGCAAAGGTCCAGACAGTTCCTGCGTGCCTCTGTGTCGCAAACACCATGACGAATACGACGCCGGGCGCGCGGCGTTCGAAAAGAAGTACGGTGTCGACATGAAGGCGCTGGCGGCTGAGCACTGGAAACGATACTGCGTTGAGATGGGTGTCGAAGCGGACTTTGATCCCAAAGACGACTATCGCAAATGAGCGGAACTGAAGCAGCAATTTGAAAAGGAATGCAATGGAAACTGAAACGCCAACCGTTACCGGACTGAACATCCTGCGCAAGTTGCACGCCGTCATGAAGGATTGCGCCTACATCCAAAAGGACAAAGAGAACTCGTTTCACAAGTACAAATATGCGAGCGAAGCGGCCATCAAGGAAAAGCTCCACGAAGCGCTGGTTGCTCACGGCGTGCTGCCGCAGTTCAGTATCATTGGATTGACAGAGCGAACCGGCCTGGGCAAGGAAGGGAAAGAGGCCCTGACGACGGCGCACGTCCATTACCGATTCTTCGACGTGGAAAGCGGGGAATCGATCGAGGGAACCTTCTACGGGTGCGGCGTTGATCAGGCGGATAAGGGTGTTTACAAAGCCACCACTGGGGCAATCAAGTACATCCTTACGTCTCAATTCCTGATCGCGACCGGCGATGATCCCGAGAATGAGCAGGCAGCACCGGAGCCCAGATCGCGGCCGACGCGTGCGGCGGCTCCGCCGAAGCCAGCACAGACCGAAAAGTTCAAAATGGACTTCAAGATGTTGGGCTACTTCAGCACCGTCAAGGGTGAGATGAAGAAGCTGCTCGACGACGACGATAAGCGCTATTACGAGATCCTGGCGGCCA
>Ga0247664_1000021_pt1 | contig 42759 bp, 63 predicted proteins | sample CNK05_metaG_FD_182715 | JGI IMG/M metagenome (GOLD analysis project Ga0247664, IMG submission 182715) | Soil microbial communities from Purdue University Martell Research Forest, Indiana, United States - CNK05 | ecosystem: Environmental > Terrestrial > Soil > Temperate forest > Bulk soil...
ATCAAGAAGTCACTGACCACCGCGAGATAGCGCGCCTTGGGCGGGCTCCCGGCGACATCGGCAAAGATGACCCCCGACGAGACGTCACACGACTGCAATGGATCGCTGATGTTCGTTGCGTAAACGTTTGGTCCGTATTGCGCGAACTGCCAGAGGTCGTCGGTGGCGAGGTGATAGCCGCCGACCTTGCTGAAATCGGACCATGCGGCCATGGACGCGAATTTCTCGAGTTTGGCGCTCGTCCCGGCGAAGACCGCCACGGCATTGCCCAGCGTCCGCCCCATGTAGGCCCCGCGGCACGCCGAGGGCAGCGCCGCCGAGGCAATCGCCATCTGCGGCCAGGGCACGTAACTGGTGCGGCCGGGGCGCACGCCCGAGATATCGCCGGCGAGCGCAACGTCCAAAGTACTAGCATCCGGGGCCCACTTGCCGAACGGCGTCATCAGCTATTTTCCGACGTAGCTGCGCGACTTGGTGCCGCCGCCGCCGGTATGCCAGCGACCCGGCTGCGTCGAGGCGGGCCGTGTCTTGATGTCGGCGGGCGTGTTGCCCGTGTTGCTCTTCGCCGGGCGCTTGGCGGGCTTGGATTTCTGCTTGGTCGCCATTGGCTCTCCTAGAACGCTGTTGCCATGATCTGCGATGTGGCACGCTTGGAGCTCGTCTCGCGCTCGAGCCGCGCCTTGGCGCCCTCCGCGGCGGCCGACATGCGCTGCGCCAAGCCGTCGTCGTTGGTGACATGCACCGCGAGCAGGAGCTTGGCGTGCGCGCGGATCAACTCGAACGCCTCGGTCATCCAGACATTGCCGATGGTGTCGTCGGTCGGGGCAGCCTTCTTGATGCCGCCGATGAGCCGGATGGTCGTGATCCTGTTCGGGATCGGGAAGAGCAACATCCCCCGATCGGCCCACGCCCAATTGAACGGATCGCCGCTCGATGCCGTCGAGTTGATCAGCGCTTCGAGCACGGTCGCGTCCTCGCGCGCCAGCGAGTAGATCTGATTGCCGGGGCCGGTAATCTGGACGTCGTCGACCGCGTACATGTTGGGGATGTCGGGATCGTCGGCGGAACTGTAGTAGCTCTGCCCGGCGACGGTCGCGAAGGTCGCGGTGCGCGTCTCGGTAAAATAGAACCTCGTCGAAGCGTAGTGCGTGATGGCGTCGTCGATCGCCGAGTAAATCTGGTTCGGGATGTCATAGCGCGCGAGGTCGTCCTCGATCCGCGATTTGAGCACCGATCGGGTGGTCATGTTGCCTCCAGCTTCAGCCGCTCGGGGCAGCGTTTCACGTGAAAATGCAGAGCTTGCGGGAAGGCCTTGCCGCACCAGGCGCAGGTTCCAGGCTTGCCGCCGCGTGCCTTGGGTGAGGGGATTTCCGGCACCGCGATGATTTTGCCGGGCATGATGCATTCAGCCATTTCCCGCCGGGCGGCTTCCAACTGTGCCTGCGCCTCCTGCCACGTCCCGCGCATGTAGGGGTCCAGCCCAGCCTCACGCAGCTTCGCTACTTGCCAGCGCCGCATGCGCTTCCTCCTCTTTCACAAACCGCACATTGCCGAGGTTGGCGTCATGGGCAACGCACCCGTCCCAATGAACCAGCTTCAGCCTCGGATCGACGTATATTTTGCAGCCCACCTGCTCCGCCCAACTACAGAACAGGAAGTCTTCGCCAATTAATCCGAGATACGGCCCCGGCACGCCGAGCGCCTCGAGCGCCGCCACCGTCTCGGCCGGCGGTGTCACCGGGTCGAGGCTCAGCCAGAAATAGTTGCGGTAGAAGCGCAGGTACTCGCCGACGATGATCGTGCCGTTGGGTAGGTAGCGCTGCGCCTGGCCGCTCTCGGCGAGCCGATCGAAGACGCTGCGGTCGATGCACACGAACGCCGTGGCGACACGATCCACGAGCCACAGACCAGTGGCTTCATCTTCCTTCGGCGGAATGTCCTTCCACCTTACGACCAGCCGCGCCGGCTCGTTCCACTTCGGGTTACGCGCCTGGTGTACGCCGCAGACAATGTCGACCGGCGCCAACAGCATGTTGATGGCATCGTCTACGCTGTCCTCCCAAGAGATATCGGCGTCGACGAACCAGACCTTGTCGCAGTCCGCCGCGAGCGCCTGCGCCACGCACCAGTTGCGGGCGTCCGGGAGGATCGGGCAACCGCGGCCGGTGATCAGCAATATCTCGATGCCGCGGGCCGCCGCCGCGCCCATCGTCTTGACCACGGACGCCATCAGCGCGTCCTGAACGTGACCCGTGTAAGTGGGCACACACAAAGCGACCTTCATCATGTCTCCAAATAAAAGGCGGCGGGCGCCGGGATGAAGCGCCCGCCAGATGCCCCGAGGGAGGGTTCCGGGGCCCGTTCGCTTAGCTCAGGAGACAACTCCTGCATACTTGATGATGAACGTCGCATTTCCCGTTGTGGCTGCAGTTCCCGTCTGGGTATACTTTACGTATACCTGGGTGTCGGCCGCCAGTTTGCCGAGTGCAGTGCCGGTCGGGGCCAGATTGAGCACCAGTCCCGCCGTGGCCGCGACCGTTGCCACGATGTTGTTCGCCGTCGTCCCATTAAGGCCGATGGTGAGCACGTTCGTGGTAGCCGCATTGAACGCGGTGTTCACGCTCACGTCCGTCGAGAGGATGATCGCTCCCGCCGGCAGCCATTTGCCCGTCGCGATACCCGTCGCGGCGCCCGTGTCGTTGAAGTTCACGTCCTGGCAGATCGTGTTGACGACCTGCAGGTGTCCGCGGCGGCCGGGGCCGCCCTGTGTTCCGGTAGCCATGTTCTGTTTCCTCCTGGCTACGCGTGGGCCGCGGCCCAGCTATCGACGGCGATGACGCCGAAGTCGACGCTGTTGAACTGCGTCTTCTTCATGCCGAACATCGCCTGCGCGCTGATGCCGAGCTCCCGCTCGTAGTCGAACAGCTCCTCGACCCAGTCGAAGGTGTTCTCGTCGGTGTTCATGGCGAAGCCGAGTGCGGCCGCCTGAGCGCCGAGCAGGACCGCCCGCCGGGTGGATGCCACGGCCACGCCGGTCGTGGAGTTGGTGGCGAGCGGCACGTCGAACGCCGAGCGCAGGACCACGCCGTTGTATTCGCCGAGGGCCCCGGTGTAGATCGGCGACTTCGAGTTACGCCCGCCCATCAACGCCGCCTTCTCGATGTCGAACCAGTTGCCGGCGGTAGATGCGTCCACACGCAGGTCGGTGACCTGATATGGGTGCAAATACATGCAGTATTTCTCTTCGCCGTTTATCATAACCGGGCGGATCGGGCCGGTGGTTGCTGTCGAGGTCTTGGCGACTTCCACCGCGTAGTCGATGTACTTGAGCATGAACTTGTCGGAACTGCCCAAGCTCTCGGCGGCGGTCGTGGTCGTCGCGTTGCAAGCAAGACGGCGGCCGCTGCTGTATGCGGTCGTCGCCTGGAGGCCCGTGTATTTCGTCCTCGTCTCCGCGGTGTTGCTGCACACCTGGTTGAAGAACGACACCGACATGCGCTTGGCGTACCAGTCGCGCAGGCCCGACTTGCCCTCGTCGCGCAGGTTGAACTGCACGCGCTTGGCATCGATGCGGCCCTCGTTTCGCACGCGAACCGCGTGCGACAGCTCGTTGATGAACACCGCATCCGAGTAGGTAGTCAGCGATTCCTCGTTGCCTTCCAGGGTCTCGTTCTCGGTGACGCCGTCCCCGATGAGCTGGGTGCGGAGGCCGAACGTCACTTTGTCGCCTGCGCCTTTGTTGAACTCTTCCTTGCGGTGGATGATGCTGTCGGGCGAAGTTCCGATGAGGGGCGCGATGCTGGTTGCCTTGAGCGCCTCGACGGAAAGCTTCTTCGCCCACAGTTTCACCGCCAGGGCGTCATTGACGCCGTAGCTGGTCACAGCCATGAAAATGGCTCCTGTGGTTGATGGAAACTTGGGTTTCTTCCGTCCGGTTTGACGCTCACCGGCAGGGCGCAGCACGTTTTGTCGTCAACGGCCAACGGTCGGGTTTGACGTTCACCCGGCGAGACGCAGCACGTTATATCGTCAACGGCCAACGTAGCGTTTTACGGCCGCCGCCGTACGCACTTACACCAATGGCAGAACTACTTGTAGCGACCGCCCTTGCTGCCGCCCTTGGAGCCGCCGCCCTTGACGCTCGCCATGCCGCCGACCGGATGACCACCCCCCTTCGGCGACATGCTCACCGGAGCGGGAGCGGCCTTGCCGCCGCCCTTCGTTTTCGTCGAGTTACCCATTTGTCTTCTCCTTTCACGCTTAACGCCGGCTCCGCGCCGGTTCCTTGCCCATCAGCCGATCCGCGGCCCTCGGGTTCTTGCTCACCCAGACGTCGAAATCCTCGTTGCTCATGGTCGCGAGTAGGGTTGCCGTCATCTGCACGGGCGCGGCGCCGCCCCCCGTGCCGGACAGCGTCCGGTTACGCTCCTGGCCGGTGGCGACGCGCTCGATCTGCCGGTCGGCGGCGTTGTCGTGCCCGTTGCCGGCATGCCCGTTGCCGGCCTTGTAGCCGCGCTGCCTGGCGATCGTGTAGAGCGTTTCGGCCGGCGATACGCGGCGCTGGAAGGCGTTGGCCGCGAGGTCCATCTCCTCCTGCTGCAGCGCCGTGATCACCTGCGACTGATTCAGCCCGAAGGCCTGCATTTCGTTGGCGCGGCTCTGCAACCAGAACCGATAGGCCTCGTTGTAATCCGGCGTCTGCGCCTTGAACCTGACGGCATCAGCCTCCGCGGCGCTCGCCAATTGCCGCGCCTGTGCCTCCTGCTGCTGCTGCTCCGTCCATTGCTGGCTGCCTTGCTGCAAGCCCTGTTCGAGGCGCTCAATACGCTGCTGAAGATGTTCGCCGGCAGCGATCGGATCGACGGCCCAGGCGGGCGCCTCCGGTGGCTGCGGCCGGTTCATCTCCTCGATGATGCGCAGGCGCTCGTCGATGCGGGCGCGCTCCTCGCTCATCCGCCGGTTATCGGCCTCGAGCTGCTGGCGGATGCGCCGCTCTTCGTGGAACGCCGCATGTGGGACGAACTGCCCACGTTCGGGCTTGCGCTCAGCCTCGCCCTCGCCCTCGCCCTCCGGGGCCTCGCCTTCCTCGTCTTCCGCCGGCGGTGCCGCGGCCTCCGGTTCGGCCTGCTCCTCGGCCGGCTCGGGTTCGGTCGGCGCCGAGGTGACTTCCTGCATGGCCGCAAAAGCAGCGTCTTCGGCTTTACTCATCTCAGGCACGTCACATGCTCCTCAAGCGTCCTGGTGTGAACAGGAACGGCAAATTATGCGGTAGCCCATCGGTGGGCGGGGTTACAGGGTGCGGGACGCCGGCACCGCCGCCCCAGAAGGCGAGCAGGCTGCGGAAGCCGGATCCGGCGGCGCCAGGGGCGATGTAGCCGGCCCCGCCCATCCAGAACGCCAGCATGTTGCGGGTTCCGACAGCGCTGCCAGTCGGCCCTGCGCCCAGATCCAGCCCGATGAAACAGTCGTTCGGAGTTCCCGTCGACAGGGCGCCCGCCGGGACGCGATAGCTGTCATAAATGTTGACGATGCTGGCGGCATACACCACCGCGCCGGGATTGCACCACGTCTGCCCGTCAAACGCAGTGACCGCCATGAGCAGCGAGTAGTAGCCATTGGCGAGAAGCGTGAGTGGAGTGACGCTCGTCCAGGCAAAACTGCCCACGCTGATGCCGGTATAGTCGATGACGGCGGTCGCAATGAGAGTGTCGGTGAACCACTCATAGAGCTTGACCGTATGGGTGCCGGTTTGGGCACTCGAGTGCCTGCGCGCCCCGATCCAATTGATCGGGATGTCCGAGGTGCCGATGCCAATCCTGACACCCACCTCGCCCGTGAAGTCATTTCGGTCGCTCCCCGGCGTGTAGGAGACGAGAAGGGACGAGGTTGGCCCAGGCATCTACTAATCACGCCGGATCGCTCGTCGTGATCGGATCAGCACCCGCGGTGCCGGTCAGCGTGCTCGTCCAGCTCGAGGTGCTGTCGTCTTCCTTGTAGACGGTCAGCGTGCCTGACGTGATCTGCCACTTGTTGCGCAGGAAGCGCAGCGCCTGGCGCACGGTGCGCACGCTGCTCGAGCCGCTGTCGGTGCCGGTCGTCATGTTGCGGTCGAGGATCGCGTCGGCGACGCTGTTGCGTTCAGAGCTCGTCAGGGCCACCGCGGCGGTGACCGAGCCGACACTGCCGACGACATTGCCGCCAACGTTGCCGGTGACCGAGCCCACCGCGCCAGTGACCGAGGCGACTGAGCCCACGACGTTGCCGCCGACGTTGCCCGTGACGGAGCCTACCGCGCCGGACACCGAAGCGACAGAACCCGTCACCGAACCTACCGCGCCGCTCACGCTCGCTACCACCTGCGTCGAGGAGATCGTGGTGCCGGTGAGGGCATTAGTCGTCGTCGGTGAGCCCACGTTCGCCCAGTCGACGCCCGCCTCGCCCGTGGCGCTCACGTCGAGGGTTCGGGCGGCTACGGTCGGCGCCAAGCGGCTGCTCACGGCCGCATCCAGGTTCGCCAGCCCCGCTGCCGTGGCGTCCTGGAGATCCACCCCGGTGAGCTGTATGGCGATGCTCACCTGCGCCATGCCGGTGGCGCCCTTCAGCGTCACCACAACACTATCGGCGCCCGACGCTACCGCCGCGTTCGGCACATCCAGCCGGTAGACGCCAGGCATGTTGGCGCTGTCCACCTCGGCGAAACCGCCGCTCGACCAGGCGCCACTGGCGGTTTGCGTCACCAGCGTGATGGCGGTCGCGGCAGCGCCGATGCGAGCGTAATAGGCCGTCAGGCCCGAGGTGCCGAAGGCGAGCCCGGTCTTGCGGCCGCCCGTGGTGCTCGTGCTGTCCAGCACCTCGATGTAGACGGTCTGGCTGGTGGCACCCTTCTTGATAAGCCTCATGACATGCCACCCCAAAGGCCCGGATTAACCAAGAGCCCGCCCCCGCCGCCGCCACCACCAGTGTCTTGATGCTGCGCCGCGCCGATGTCGGGATAGCTCGCCGTCAGTCCTAACGAGAACAACGCCGGCAGGCCCGCCGCCCGTAGAGACGCACCGGCCCCGGCCGTATTGTTAAGCGCGAAGTTGCCGCTTGCCGCATTCACGAACGCTGATCCCGAGAGGGCAATCGCGCCAATTAGGCTCGGATTGAGCGATGGCGCATTAACCCCACCGCTGGCATTGCCATAAGTAGAGCAGTTAAAAGTGATGGTTCCGGCTGCAGCACCAGAAAAATTAAAGCCATATGCAGCGTTAGCCTCCGCATGGCAGTTTATCCAGTGAGCAGAAGCCTGAGGAACGGCACTCGACTGCCTACCACCACTACGACCGTTATTATACATTATGCAGTTTTCAGCCACGCCACCACCCGTCAGATCTATTCCATCGGTAGACCCACCAGTATTTCCATAAATCAGACAATCGTTCCAGTAGCCAGACTGACATTGCGTCGTAGTGTTCGCATAAATCTCACAGGCGAAAGCATTCGAGCCAGAAGCACCAGCAGTGCCAAAGATGGAAGCTGAATTGGCAGTAATTTCACAAAAAACTGCTCGTATTGTACTAACTGATGCGCTATTGAACCCGTGTATCTTGCAACGATAAAAATTCCCCGCCTGCGCGAGTTTGGAAGATGTCTGCGAATTTCCATCACAGTCAATATTTATGAATATTCCAGCCATGAAGCCCATGGTCACTAACGTGGCGCTTGCCACGTTTAGCTGTAACACCGGCTTGGTGTCGGTGTTACTTATAGTTCTTGTGGTGGAATAACCCACCCAGGCAACGCTCGACGTCGAATTCAAGCAGCCATTAGAGACGTTGGCGGATGCGCTTGTAATTGAGTAAGTGCCGGCCTTGATAAAGACGATGTTACCGCTGATCACCACGGCGCCGTTCTTGCCCGGTGACGCAAGCGCCCCACCCATCGCGCCAACGCATGTTTGGCCCGCCGAGCCCACCACACGGTCCATCGTCCATTGCTGGCCGGAACGCGACACGATCTGATACCAGCCAGCGACGGCAGTTCCACCAGTGATCTGAAGGAAATTACCCACATCACCTGCAGCGCAGGTGTAATCGCCCGCACTAACGTCAATTATGGTCGTCGTTCCATTTACCACGCTCGCCGCTGTGAGCGTGGCGTGAGCCGTGGTCGCCTGCGAGTAATCCGTCCCGCCCCCACCGGAGACGTAGCCGCCGCCATTGTTGTCGGAGCCGCCAGTCTGAACTTCCCAGACGGTGTTACCGGATAAAGCCATATCAGCTCGCCGTCAGGGGACGCACGCACGGCAGGGCAATGATCTGATCGTTGATATCCACGATCAGCGTACTCATGATCGTCATGACCTGAGAAACGTTCAGCGCAGTCAATCGAGAGCGCCCATCGGCCGGATCGTCACCCACGACATCCGCCCCATTGGCAAAAAACACATTCGTGCCGCCATCCCACTGTGTCTCCGCGCTGACCATGAGCACCTTCAGTGCCCTGATCTGCTCACAGAGAGGGCGCACCTGCTCATTGACGAACTTGAGCGCAATGGGGTCGCTGATCACTGCCATGATATTCTCCTATGCTGCCGCCGCCTTGATGCGCTCAATGCGCCCGGCCGCCTCGGCCTTCATGCGCTCGGCCTGCGCAAGAGCCTCGGCCGCCTGGCGCTTCATCTCCTCGGCCTCGCGGTGCAGCGGATCGATGCGCTGCTCGCGCCGGCCGACCGCCTCGTCGCGAGCCTTGATCTCGATGCCCTTCTTATCGATGGCGGCCTCGCGCGCGGCCAGTGCCACCTCGCGCCGGGTCAGGTCGGCGTGCGCCTTGGCGGTATCGGCCAGAGCGCCGTCGCGCATCTTCTCGGCCTCATGCTTCTCTCTTGCCGCATCCTTGGCGGACTTCTCCGCGGCGGCCAGCGCTTCCTTGGCTGCCTCACCCTCCTTGCGGATCTCGGCGAGCGCCTTCTCGTTCTCCTCGACCTTCTCGTTGATCTCGTCGAGCGCCGCCTTGGCCTTCTTCGGGTCCGACAGGACGGTCAGGAGCGCATAGACGGCGCCGGTGTCGGCCGGACTGACGTTCACGCCACCGATCATGGGGTTCACCTCATACGTTGGATATGACAGCCAGCTTGTGCCCTGGCTGGACGTGGAAGTACTCGGTCTGGTTGGCCGCGAGCCGGGTAAAGGCCGTCGTCGCCGTGGGGCTGGTCCCGAACGACAGCGAGCAGATGGCGTCGCAATGCACCCGGATGTATTGCGTCGTCGGCCCGAAGGCGGCGCTCGGCTGCGTCGCCCCGCCGATGGCGACGGTCTGGTATGCCTGCGCGGGCTCGGCGCCCATGGCGATGCTGCCGCCGGCGCCGACCGGGATGCGCTCGTATTCCGTGATGTAGAGGGTGCCCATTACCGGCCTCCCGGCGAGGTCTTCGGCCGGTGCGCCGCGGTGATCCGGGCCGCCTCGACCTTGCCGGCGGCCGACACGACGGCGGCATGAGCCTTGGTCGCCTTGTCGGTCGCCATCCAGCCCGCTTCCGTCACCAGGTCAGCTTTACGCTGCGCCTGCTTGTCCGCCACGTCGGTGAGCAGCTTTGCCTGCGCGATGGCGTGCTCGTTGTCGAGCTTCTGCTGTTTCAGGACGTGGTCGGACGTCGCCCGCGCCGCGGCGATCTCGGCATCGCTCTGCGCCTTCTGGCCCTTGATCTGACCGTCCTGCAGGATCTTCTCGTACTCGAGCTGCGTCTGCGCGCCCTGATCCCCGCCACCGGCAGCCGCGGCCTCGGCGCTGGCCTTCGCCGCGCTCGCCTGCGCCTCCTGCGCCTGGGCACTCTGCAACATTGCCTTGGTCTGCATCAACGCCGCCTGGAGCTCCTGCATCTGCTGCTGGATCGGGGCCTTTTGCTGCTCGTCGTTGGCGATCTTCTTCTGCCATGTCTCGACCACGCTCTGCGGCAACGGGCTATACTCGAACAGTATTGCGAGGTCGCTCGCCTCGAGCTTGTCGCCGAGGAACGGCATCATTTGCATCAACGTCGCCCAGACCTTTTCCTTCTGGTTCGTACTGGTCGGATCGTCGTCGACCACCACGTCGTATTCCGTCACGCCGGGCTGGTGGATGAGCGGCACGTACTGCGCGCCCTCCTCGCCGACGATGCGGATCAGCCGGCCATCTGAAATGTAGTTCTGGATGAAGTACAGCATGATCCGGCCCTGGCGCTTGCGGTAGCGGCGCAGGCTGTCGAACAGCGCCGCCAGGACCGTCATGCCCGACTGCTTGCGGTGCTCGGCCAGGACGCCGCTCTGATCCTGCTCCTGCAGACCGGCGAGCTCGAGGTTGACGCCGCTCGCGTCCCGGATCGAGCTCAGCGCGTATTGCATAAGCCCGGCGAGGTCTTGCGGTAATGGCGGGGCCACCTTCGGCTGGATCTTGTTGCCGGCGATCGCCCCCGGCTTCAGCCAGGTGATGCGGTCGCTGCGGGCGTAGCTGTCCTCGGCGTCGCGGTCGTTGTCGAAGGCGCCGCGCTCGGCGAACAGCCCGCCTTTCGCATTCGTGTTGAGAATATGAAGGCTCTGGCTCAGCCACTTGTTCGCCCAGCGCTGCGGATCCTTCATCGCCCGCACGATGCCGTACCAGGTGCCCTCGTTCTGGTCGCGCTCCCCGGTGATGCATTCCCACGAGAAATGCCCCTCGCAGGCGGCCGGGCCCATGCTCAGCACCTTGGCGCCGATCAGCGCCTGCTTGTAGATCTTGCGGACCTGGCGAACGCCCTTGATCGGCGGCATCCCGAATTGCGCCGAGAGCAGCGCCGCCCGCCGCTTGAGCTGCGGCCAGTCCTTCTCGTCGATCTGCTCGACCTGGCCCTGGAACGAGACCCTGTAATAATTCTCGCGCTCCCACCATTGCAGGTGAACGAGCGTCACCTCGTCGCCGTCCTCGGGGCCCTCCTCGTCGATGTCCTGCTGGTAGGCCACCTGCGGATCGGCGTTGTGCGGCTCCCTGGTGTCGTCCTTGCCGCCGCGCGCCCAGGCGGCGTCGAGGTCGATGTCCTCGGCATCCGGCGCGAGCAGCCGCGCGTCCTCGATCGGGATCGTGCGCACCCGCCACGTCCGCCGGGCGTCGGCGAGGTTGGGCTTGCGGGCGCTGCCGTCCCAGAACATCTCGAGCGGGTCGAGGCGCTCCTGGGCGATCATGCCCTGCGGCTCGTTCTCGTATTCCATCCGGGTGTCGATCCACCCCATCCCGCAGATGACGGTATCCCTGAAGGCGTCGGATTCCTCGTCCTCGGCATCGCAGGCATCGCGGGCCCAGTCGGCGGCCGACGTCAGCACCTCGTCGGCCTTGGCGTCGCCTTGCGTTCGCGGAAAAAACCTCACCTCACGCCGGTTGCCGACCTCGATGCCGATGACCGTTTTGACGGTGACGTTGATTTTGTCGAACGTGATCTCGGGCCGGTTCTGGTCACGGAGGACGCGCTTGTCCTCGTCGCTCCACTGCTTCAGCGCGGCGAAGTCGAAGTCCTCCTTGGCGATGCGGCGCCATTCCTCGCTGTGCTCGCGGTCTTCCTTCCACCAAAGCTTGGCGGTCTTGAGCAGGCCGTCCTTGTCGTCGGTGTCGGGGCCCTCGACCTTGGCCGCCGCCGGGCTTTCCGCTTCGTCGTTTTCGAGGTCGCCGATCATGCCGTCGCCCGATGATGGTAAGCCGGCCAGTCCCGATATGGGACCTCACCAACGGGGCCGTCCGTATACTGGCGCAAGTCGCCGACCTCTTCGCCTTCGGCAAAGGCCCGCCAGTGGTGATGCCACTTGCCGTTCTTGTCCTTGTCACTGATGAACAGATCTACCGTTCCGTCATCGCGCACCAACAAATGGATTTCCTTCAGTCTGAGGAGGTCGCCGATCATTCAGGATCCACGCCCCAGTCTATTTCAATATCCAAAGCCACCGCCCTCGCTTCCATTGCCCGCCGCAAGCCCGCGGCAAAGCGCTCACCCGCCAATTCTGCCCGGCGAGCGGCCCGAGCCGCGGATCACCGCTGAGGATCCGCGCCATGGGCTTTCTTGCGTTCGCGGTAGCGGCGCTGGCGCTCGGCGTTACGATAAGCGTTACGGGCCGTAACGGGCTCCGTTATGGCGTTACGGTCGTCCGGCGTTACAGGCGTTACGGCTTCAGCGTTATGCGTTACGGTCGCGTCACGCGACAACTGCGTGACCAGCGCTTCCAGTCGGACCACGCGCACCTCGAGCCGCGCCAGCCCATCGGCAAACGCCACTTCGCTTGGCTCGTTCGGCCGCGCGTCGATCGTCCGCTCGCGGATCTGCCGCTGCTGGTGGACGATGCCCACGGCTCAGACCGCCGGGCTGCGCCTGCGCCGCCAACGGCCAAACGCACCCACGCCGACAACGCCCGCCGGGAACAGCAGCGCCGCGGCCGGGATCGGCGTCGCCGCCCCGATCCGGGGAACGATGTAAAAGCTCTCGCCGCCGTCGACGGCATGGTCCCAGCTCGCCTGAAAGAGCAACCTGTCGCCGGGAAGAATGCCGGCCAAGCCGAGGTTGAAGCCGGTGATCAGATAGTCCGCCGAGCCGTTACCGTTCCTGATGTCCGGCATGGCGAACGGCGCCGCCAGGTCAAACAGGATCAGCGATCCAAGCGGGCCCGTGCCAGCCTGGTCGAGATCGAGCAGCCTGAACTGCTCCAGCACCTCCGACGCGGCGTGCGTGCTGTTGACGTCAACCGCGACCCCGAATGTCAAATTCAAGTCGCCGAGGCCGGTGAGGAAGGCGCTGAGCTGCCCGACCGTGTAGGGCGTCACCGTGAGGTCGTCGCCGTTGGCGAAGGCGCCCGTGATGTTGCTCGAGAACAGGTTGAAGCTGCTGTCGTTGCCGGTCGAGTTGAAGTTATTGTAGCCGAAGCCGACAGGGTTATGCGCCTGTGTCGTCGCGCAGATGATGCAGGGATCGCTGGCCGACTGCGGCACCACGTCGGCATCGGCCAAAGGGGTGACGGTCAACAGGCTGGCATAGGCAGGGGCCGACAGCGAGCCCAGCAGGGCAGCCGCCGCGGCGAGCGTCGCGTAGGTCTTCATTTATCCGAACCTCCCGGTGAGCAGCAGAATGAGAAACACGATCAGGATCAGGCCGACCACGCCCGATGGGCCGTAGCCCCAGTTGGCGGCGTGCGGCCATGTCGGCAGCGCCCCGACCAGGATGATGATCAGGACGATGACGAGGACAAGCATCAGGATGCTCATGTCAGCCCCCTCATCTGCCCCATGGGAGACCAGAAAGCACCACGATCAGGGCGATGGCCCAGATGGCGAAGAGCGAGGCGCTAATCTCCCGCGTGATCAGCGCCCAAACGAAGCTCAGGATCAGGAAAACGAGCGCGAAGATATGGACGATGAAGTCGGTGGACATGGCTACGCCGCCGCGGTGACGTCATTCGACCGCGCCGTCACCGTGCCGAGCGCATTCGTAGCCGCCACGACGCAGGCCATGGCGGCGTCCACGTCCGCCGGCGTGACCACGTAGTCCGCCGCGGTGGCTCCGGCCACGTTCGCCCCGTCCCGCTGCCACTGGTAGGCGTAGCTGTGCGGCTCCGCCTGCATGTTTTCCCAGTTGCCCATCGTGCAGCTCAGTGTCGCGCCGTTCTGTATGGCGAGGGGAACATCGACGTTGACGGGCGGCTCGAGCGGCGCGGCCTCGGCGGCTTCCTTGGCCGTCAGCGCGGCCTGCCAGTCCTGCTGGCTGGCGTAGACGGTGCCGTCGAGGTCGACGACCGCGCCGTTGGTATGGACGGTGCCGACATCGATGGTCTCAGCGCTGGCGGCGAGCGCCGTAACCGGCCAGGCGATGCCGTCGGCGCCGATCGACCATGCGATGACGACCAGCGGCGGCGGAAAGCGGAGGATGCCGTCCTCGCCCTTGGTGGCGGTGAGGACGGTGTAGCCGGGGCCGGCCGGGATGATGGTGCCGCCGGCGGGCATTGTCGGGATGACGCGCGCCTCGGCCGCGGGGGCGTCGGCATCGGTGTCACGGACGTCACGCTTGGGGGATTTCATGGGTTGCTCCATCGTGTCCAGAGGCGCAGCAGGAGGCGGATGCGTGGGCGCTTGGCCTGCGGCGTGGGCCGGTTGCAGTCGTAGCGCAGGCGGCGCGTCACGCGCTCATCCACCACGGGGGGCGGCGTCGCGGAGGGGTTGGCGCAATCCACATGATCTCGCCGATGTGAGCGATCTCCCGCGCCTTCATCGGAGACACCCTCAGCCGCCTGCCAAGCTGGGAATAACTCAGGCGATCGTAAACTATGAGATGCCGCGCTCTGACGTAGCGCCATTCTCTCTTGGTCACGCGCTCACTCGCCATTCCGGCAGCAATTGCCCCGGCACGTTGCGATACGTGATGCCCGCCGATCCGCGCCAGTCGAGCCAGTCGTGTAGCGGGCGGTACGGCCCGACGAGCGGGCGCCGCCAGGCCCCGTGCGGCTCGATGAACTGCCGCCACAATTGCTGCAACGCGTGCTGGTGGACTATATCGGGATCGTAATAGACCGGCGTGGTCCTCAGTATGCGCTCGTCATACGCTGCCCGGCTTTCCCCGCGGCGGCGCTTCAATCTGTCCTGCTCGGCCTTCCTCTCGCGTTTCCATCTATCATCACGGGCTTTTTGAGCCTGTTTTTCGGCGCGCTCTTTGGCCTGCTGTAGCTTGCGAGCGGCAACCCCTTCCGGCGAACGGAACCAGACCATCCGCCGGCCCTTCATTACCAGTTGCCGGGCGCGCTCCACGCCCACGCCCATTTCCTTGCCAATGTCCTTGAGCTTCCAGCCCTCGTCACGCAGGGCCAGCGCCTTGGCGCAACGCTCAAGGGCGATCCGCGTTCTCTCCCGGTCCCAGGCCGATTGCGTCACGCGCTCATCCAGGTGCTGTCGGCGGGGCGCTTCTGCCGCTTATACGCCTTGCGCTCGGCCGGGGCGCTGTCGTCGCCGAAGCCCATCGCGAAGGTCCGTAACGCATCCGCGCCGTGGCTCGACCAATCGTGCAGCGGCTTGGGCTTGAAGATCTTGGCGCCCTCGTCCCATTCGCGGCGGTAGGCCTGCAGGGCGTTGAGGCCGCGCTGGCACCGTTTCTCGTCGATCCAGGCGCGGGCGATGAGCCTGCGGGTGGCGTTGACGCCGTCCATGACGTGAGCCACCGGCACGACCGTCGGCGAGATGCCGAGCGTGCGCAGGGTGGCGGCCCGGCTGGTGCCGCTGGCGAGCTCGTGGTGCTCGACGTCGTGCGGAAACCAGTGGCTGACGCCGTTGCTGCCGTCGGCGTAACGCCAGGAATGCTCGCGGCGCTTGTCGTCGAGGACGCGGGCGTAATGGTCGAGGCCAGCGCCGCCCTCCTCGTGATAGTCGACGAGGCGGACCTCGCGGCCGACGACCTGGATGAACCAGATGGCGGTGCTGTCAGTGTAGCCGAGATCCCACGCGGTATGGACGGGGACCATGCGGTCGACGGGGACGATGCCGATGCGGCGCTGGTCGCGGGCGATGCTGAGCTCGGCGGCGTAGAAGGCGCCGAGGACTGCGGCCTCGAAGGAGCAGAGGTACTCCTGCTCGTAGAGGGCGCGGCCCTGGTCGGCACCGAACTGGGCGGCGTATTCGCGCTTTTCGATCTCGAGCTGCGCGGGCGTGAAGACGCCGGTGGCGGTGGCGGGTAGCACTTCGCTGAACCAGGTCGGGTCGGCTCGTGCCGCGTCGAGCATGGTCTTGGCGTGATTGTTGCCGCGGGGCGTGGTGATGAATAGCGCCCAGCCGTCGTTCTCGGCGAGGATCGGGCGAAGGTAACCCCAGGCGGCGGGATCCGATAGCGCCCATTCGGAGAAGACGACGCCCGCCGGCGGCGAGCCGACGAGACTGTTGAAATTATCGCTTCCGACGACGTGCCACATGCTGCCGTTCTTGAAGCGGATGGTCATCTCGTTCTCGCGGGTGGTATCGCGGAGCTCGAGGGGGAAGGCCTCATCGATGCGGCGGCGGCCGGTGTGGCTGTTGACGGCGTCCCAGACGGCTTTGCGGGCTTGTGTCTGTTGGGGGAGGAGGTGCCACCATGTCGCCGGGCGCTTGCTCATGGCGAGGGCTGTCCAGTGGAGGGCGACGTCGTCCTTGCCGGATCGTCGGTGCCAGATGGCGATGGCGCGCTTGCCGCCGTTACGGAGGTAACGCCAGAGGGCGAGTTGGTATGGCCTGGCTTGCCAGGCGCCGGGAAGCTGGACGGTTATGTCTTGGCCCAATGGTCGTTCAGCTCGACGGTGATTTTGCCATTGACGTTGAGGTCTTCGGAACTGAGGTCTGGCATGACCTTACGGAGGAGGCCGAGGCCGGCGGCGACTTGGGTAGCGCCCATTTTTCGCTTATCGAGCACATGTTCTTGTAATGCATTGAGAATTTGGGCGGCTTTGATTTTACTCCGATGCTCGTCGGACATTTGAAAGCCGGGCGAGCGGCCGCGTCTAGCCATGGCTTACTCGTTACGGGGTGCCGACCCATTCGGGATCGGGCGGCTGCGGGGCATTGATGGGTTGGGGTCGTTGGTTCATTTCGGCCTTGAGCTCGGCGATGGCGGCGAGGACGACGCGGAGGGAGACGTTGACGCGGTCGAGGGCGATGATGATAGCCTCGTCGGTAGCCTGCCCTGGACCTGATCCGGGGTCAGGGGTGGTCATTGGGCGGGGCGGCGCGTCGGAGGAGCTCGGCGATGTCGGCGCGGGCGCTGGCGAGGGTGTCGCGGATATCGCGGAGGATGCGGGCGAGGTCGTGGTCGCCGTGATGCTCGGGCTCGTGGTGGCCGATGGCGAGGCTGGGGATCTCGTCAGGAAGCTCGCCCGTGGGCTGATCGCGGTAGCGGGTGGAGGTGCCCATCAGGCGGTAGCCGCGGCTGGTTCGGGTGCGGGCTCGGGCGGGGCGGGGCCGTCGTTGGGGGGTTTTTGCGCGGCCGGCAGGTTTGTGGCGAGGTGCTCGACGTCATCGCTGAGGTCGGCGATATCCTTGGTCATGGCGACGAGGGTTTTTTCCACCCGTCTCACCGCGGTGAGGATGTCGTCGTTGGTGGCCTCGGCGGGCTGGGGCTCGGGCTCGTAGCGGGGTGTGCTGCGCTTTGCCATGGGGTGGCTCCTAGTAGCCTGAGAGGGAGATGTTGCCGGCGGCGCCGCCACCGTAGACGGCACGGCGTGGAGCCTGTTGCGGGGGCGGGAGCCTGCCCCGGCGAAAGCCGGGGGGCTGGCGGTACTGCGGCATTGGCTGGCGAGGCGGCTGTTGTGGGTTCCAGGGCATTTGGCCGCCCATGCCCGAGAGGATGCCGGCCCAGTTTCCGGGGGGCATCTGGCCTTGCGGGGCTTGTCCCTGTCCCCATGGCGTTTGGCCCGGCTGCGGAGGTACGGCACCCGGATATTGGCCGGCGGCGGGATCGGCGTTGTAGGCCCGCATCTGGGCGAGCATGGCGAGGATATGCGGAGGGATGGGGCCTTGCGGCCCCCCTTGGCCGGGCGGCTGCTGACTGGCGATTCGTTGAGCCCATGAGGGTGCGGCCTGATAGGGCAAGCCTTGCGGCTGAGGTGGTGGCATGCCGGCGCCGCCCGCGCCGAACATCCCAGCCATACCGGGCATTCCCATCGATGTGACCATGTGATGATCCTCGGATGTGGGTCGCAGGGAAGCCGGGTCGGCTGTGCGGTCGGGCCCGGCTTGTCGGCTAGTGCGGGGCGGGGGGCCCTTGCTCGCGCCTATCCCTGCGGTTGGTGAATGCGTGAATGGCGGGCGTAACTTTGGCCGGCCCCCGTTCGCGGGGCCCCGCGTAACTCAACCGGGCGGCAGTCTCGTGTCCGGGTGTGCCGGGCGTAGCTCCGCGCGATTACGACTGCACAACTCAGGCGACGATATGCCGGTTTGGCATGGCTGGCAATGGCAGGTCGAGAACGACCTTGAACAGCAGGACGGGGCGATCGCCGCGAAGCTCGACGCGGGGCTGCAGCGTGAAGCGGATGCCGACCGCGGTGAGCGCCTGCTGGAATGCCGCGAGCACGTCGGTCCCGCCTTCCTCGCGGCCCGCAACGTAATCGGCCTGCGACCAGACCTTGTGAGGCAGGGCGTCGCGCTCCAGTGCTCGAGCAACACGGTCGGTCTGCCGGCTCATGCGACGGCTGCCTGATGGACGGGCTCGGACTTCCAGCGGCCGAGGCTGCCGAGGAACACGCGCAGCTCGCGGTCGCCGTTGAGGTGCGTCTCCGACATGACGATGGCGCCGCGCTCGTCGTCGAGCGAGAACAGCCGCTCGGCGAGGATCGCGTCCATGACCGGGATGGGGATCGTCAGCGGCTCGCCGGAGAGCGGTCGGCAGACCAGGCGGACCACCCCACGGACGTCGTTGATGCCCGCGGTCGTCTCGCCCAAAAACCGCAATGCGACGAAAATGTAGCCGGGGAAGTGCGGCCGGTCGCGCCAGACCACCCGCCAGTGGCCCTCAGAGCGTCGCTGGCGCGTCTGAACGCGGTCGAGAGGGTAGGAGGTCCAAAAACCCGCCCGACGCAGCCACGAGGCCGCCAGACCCTCCTGGCAGGGCACTGTCTGGATCGCGTGCCACCGAGGCCCATCGGCGAGGGGAATGCGCTCAGCCGCCATCGGACGTCCCCCCATCCTCGAGATAGGCGTCCTCGAGATAAGCGGCGCGCATGTCGTTCCATGCGTCTCGCACAGACGTGTCCTCGAGTGCGTGCCCCTTCCGCCAGTTGTCGTCGTAGTATCCGCCATACGCGGCAGCCATCGTCTCGTTCGCCTCCCACGGCGCCACCCAGTGCGTGCCGCTGGCGTTGATGGCGGCGATGGCGGCGGCGGCCTGCCGCTTCAAGTCCTCATACGGGTTCGCCGCGTAATCGAGTGCCAGCGCCCGCGCTACCGTCTCAACGAGCTTGGGGTCCATCACGCCCTCCGCTTCAGCAGCTTCGTTGAAAGCAGATACGACGATATCGGAATGCTGTCCTCCTTGCCCGAAGGGGACGCAGGTGGTGCCGCTACCTCCGCTTGCTTTTCCGCCGAGCCACTTTCTTCCTGCGCCTGTGTAGTGCTCTGTATAGGACGATTATTCTCTATTTGGCTTTGGTATGCATGAGGTTCGCTTAGCGGCCGCAATGCGAATGCATCGGGTCGTCCCTTTCTTTTCAACCACATAGACCGCGCGTTAGAACTTTTACTCTGTCGTTTCTGTCTGACAGCATCGAAGGTTTCGAGCAGTTTCGCCTGAGTGAAACGCCCACCCGCAATGGTGGTCATGAACCGCATAATGGTGGGCTGCACCCGTCGCCATTGTCCTGGTGTGAGCCCAACAGTGCGGGCGATGAATTTGTCATCCAGCGGCAACGTCCCGCCAGATCGCCACATCGCGCCGAGCAGCAGCAAATACGCACCATGCTCGACCGTGGTCAGGTGCCTCGTGTCGCCGAGATAGGCGTCCCAGTACATGGGCATGTATGGCAGCTCAGCCATGACTGCCCCCCCTTACCTCATTTGCTTGACGCCGCGCCTCACGGCCCTGCACTACCGCCCGCAGCGCATCCCGCTCGTGCAGCCCCAGCGCCGCCGCTATGTCCACCGTGTCCATCCCGTGCCGCCACAGCCAGTCCGCCTCCGACACCGCCCGCAGCCAACTCTCGGGCGTCCGCCGCGTCGGGCGAGGCCGCCGCCACAGCACCGCCGGATCCGGCCACCGGTTCGGGTGCCGGCTCATGCGGACAGCATGTGCTTGACGACGTCCGCAACGCTGTCCGGCCGTAGCGCGCCCCAGGACGCGAGAACCGCCTTCGCCTCCTCCGGTGAGCGAGCAGTGGCGTATGGCACCTCAGCTGCCGCCGCCGCGTCAGCAAAGGCCTTCTGCTCCGCCGAGTGCCGACCCGTCCGCGTCTTCAGCTCGAGCGCGTGCGCCTGGCCGCGAACAATGACGATAAAATCAGATGCCCCCGGGATCATCCCCTGTCGCTTCAGGGATGCGCCCTCACGCTTGCTCCGCTTGCCCTCGTTCGCAGGATGCAAAAATAGTACGTCGCGCCGTCCGCAGTAGTGCAGCAGGTCGGCGACATAGATCTGCAGATCCCGCTCCGTCAGCCGCCGCGGGTCGCTCATGTCGGGGCCTTCGCCAGATATCGAAACTCAGCCGGCGGTCCCTCCGTCTCTTCCGGAATCGGCGCATCAAACGGCAGCTCGAGCAAACGCTTTCCAAGCAGGTTCGTCTTGAAATAGACTTTCACCCCCGCCTCACGCGCCTGTCCCACCAGGTCAATCACCCAATCCATCGGCGGCTTCCATTCCGGCGTCTCCGACGACCGGCTGGCACCACCGATGACCATCCAGTTGAAGCGCTCCAGATGCTTGAACTTTAACGGTTCGAGCATTGGCTCGACGGACAGCCAGCGCACCCCCGCTTTGATTTTCTCGAATGCCGCTTCGGCGTTAGGCACCCGCGCTTGCAGGTCGACAGTGGTCCCCATCCAAGCATTCGCAGGAATATCGAATTCCGCCATCCGCTTCGGAAACTTGGTCAGGCACAGGAAATTCCATTGTGGCGCCGCACGGATCTCGCGCAGCACCGTCTCGATCCATTCCTTGGGCACCCAGCGCCCGAACAGATCAGCCATCGAGCACGTGAAAACATTCCGAAACCGGGTGTCCGTCTCCGCTTCCTTCGGTACCTTCATCGACCGCGGCGCAAGCACCGTCAGCGGGCGGAAAGCCGGCTCAAAACGATGCGGATAAACCTTCGCCATCTTGGGATCGTTGGCGATGTCGCGGGCGTAGCAATACGGACAATTGTGCTCGCACCCCGTGACCGGGTTCCAAGACCATTGAGCCCACTCGATCGCATCGTTTTCCTGCTTATTGAATTTGCCAGCGTCGCCATCATCTCCAGTGAGAGAGATCAAATGGGCGCGTTCGTCGGACTCAAGGGTCTTGTATTCCGTCAAGGACACATTGCGACGGAGCCGTAGCGTGCGAGCGACGATCTCCTCTTCGCGCTTTGTCCGCACCAGATCGGCTTGCTGCCGCTGTTGCTTCAGCATCTGTTGTTCGTTGAAGACTTCAAGACAAACTGCTTGCGCTGCCGAAACTGTACCGGGCTTTTTGGCTTCCAGCCGCTTATAGAGCTCACCAATTAAGCGCGCAGCATCCTCCCCATTGGTAATAGTGTCTGCCATCTTGGGAACAATGGTCAAAAACTGCCGGTAATCGCCAAGCTTCATCGTCTCGCTCACGATGGCGGTGGCGAGCGTCTCGTGGTCCGCCCATTCCGGCGGCTCAACGATGTCCTTGACGCGCTGCGCCGCCTTGCGGGCCGTCTCAACAGTCCAGTCGTCAGCAATCAGGCGCGCCACCAGCGAGGGCCACAGCCAGGGCGGCGCTGCATGGATCACTGAAAGTTGCTGCCATCGATCCGCAAAATCCTTTGGCGGATATCCGCCAAGCGAGGCGACCTTGGCTGCGCAAACGCGATCCGTTAACGTCCTGCGCACCATCCCCGTTGCGTCCGCATAGGCTTGCTGCGTCATCCCGCTGCCGATCGCATGCAGCCCGACCTCGAGCGGCGACAGTTCGCCCTGCGCATTGTTCAGCACCAGTGCCATGTAGGCGTCCGCGTCCGACATCTCGCGCACCCAGCACGGAACCGTCGCAAGACCCGCCTTTTGCGCTGCCAAGAAACGGTGATGCCCGCTGATGATCTCGAACCCCGCCGCATTCGGGCGGACGATCAGCGCGTGCGCCTCGTCGAGCGAGCCAGCGAGCTGCACCGCGATCTGATCGACGATGTCCGCCCGCGGGGAAAGCCGCGGATTGTTCGGATGCGGATGCAATTGGGATAACGCAATCTGCTTCACGAGATGACCTCGAATGGTTTGCGCCTGGCGCTGTCGCTCAGGTGATGGCTCAGCACGGCAATGCGGTAATGAAACCCATTGCTGGCTCGAATGAGCGGCGTCATGGCCTCTCGCGGACGCTGGAGAGCTTCACGAAACCATCCAGGCTCGATCATCTCCGCATAGCGCTCTCGCGACGTTCGCCACTTCGGACTGACCGTTGCCGCCATCCGGCGAATGCCGCCGTCGTTGACCACCACGATGAAATCAGACGGAAGAAGATCCGCAACGGCACGCATATGCGCCACACCCTGACCCGCCGGCCCGCACGGATCGCTGAGCCACAACGCAAAAGCATGATCTCGGCGAATACACAGCGGAGCTAGGGCATGATCCTTGAGGACCGGCACCTGCGGAAACCTGCGCGCCAGCACATCGCGTTTCGCGGGGATCTTCTCGCAAAGCACTACATCGACATTGCCTAAGCTCTCGCCGAGCTGAACTACCAATTCCGCCGTGGAAACGGATAGGTTCTCGCCGAATAGATCGCCCTGGAGCTGCTTAACTCCGAAGCCATCGCCGGCATTGCCATCGATGAGAAGAATGCGCCCGGTTGGATGCTTGACACGAAACGCCGCTACCTGACCGCTCGTCACCCGTCGCAGAAGCTCGTGCTTCTTCCACGAGGCGTCGCTCTTCCCGGCGCCCTCGCGGCTCCGGTCCCGCCGCTTGCCCTCCGAGGACATCGCAGCGGTCATCCCGCGTCCTCGGCCCTCGACGATGCCGGCAAAAGTTCGTCAGCCGTCACGTCGTGATTGGTCGCCTCGACAATCTTGCGGATCATTGGGAAATCGCGCGTTCCCTTCAGCGCGATTTGCGAAATACGCCCCTGCGTCACGCCGACTTTTTCGCCGAGCGCGCTTTGGGTCATTTTGTTGCCGGGCTTCTTGAACCAGTCGGAAAGTAGCATCCCCGTAAAATAGCCGTACTAATGGGCGTGGTCAATAGGCCCATTAATGGGCTAACATAGACGACCTATGCTCCAAAGTCCGACGATCCGGCCCATGAAGCCGGCAAAAGTCCGACCCATCCCGAAGCGCCTCCACGCTAAACTTTTCTTGAAGGAGTGGCGGCTGCATAGAGGTTATTCGCAAGAGCAGCTCGCTGAGATGATCGGTGTTACACAGGGCCAGATATCTCAGCTTGAGCGCGGCTTGATTAACTATACGCAGCCCATGCTGGAAGCTCTGGCAGAAGCTCTGAGCTGCGACCCCGCCGACCTCCTGGTTCGCAATCCAGCCGACCCATCCGGCATCTGGTCGATCTGGGACACCCTCGACCCGCCCGAGAAACTGCAGGCGGTCGAAGTCCTGAAAGCTCTCAAGCGCACAGCCCGCTAAAGCCGCGACGCCGCGATAATAGGCTCGCTAATTATTTCGCTTGACGGGCACCAATAGCACGTCTAATATCTGCTCATCGAAGCGGCCATCCCGGCGCGCCTCGCAAAGGAAAGAACCTCAATGCGCCTGACACTCGCCGCCCTGGCTCTGCTCGCCGGCATCGCCACCGCTTCCGCCGGCGTCACCTGCACGACCTACGGCAACCAGACCCACTGCACCGACGACACGCACTGCTACCGCGTCGGCGCTCGCACCTACTGCAACTAACCCAACGCCGGCCCTCACGGGGGCCGGCATTCCACCACGGGGCAAGACCATGAGCTACGACCACTGGAAAACCACCGAGCCCGAGAGCGGTTACGACCCGCCGGAAGAAAGCCTGGAGGACGCTAACGATCGCGTCTGCGCCCAATACGAAGCCCGCCTAGCCCTGCTCCAGCGGACGGCGCGCGAGATCGACGCCACGAGCAAACGCTACGAGGCGGCGCTGCGCAAGATCGCAGCGTGGAAGGGATACGAAGCCGCGCCGACTTGGTTCGAGAGCGACGTCCCGTTCACCGAATACGAAACCGGCGCCAACGACATGCTCGAGACGCTCGCCAGCTTCGCACGCGAGGCGCTGCGATGAGCCCGTTGGTCATCCCCAACACCTTGCCGGAATACGCCCAGGGCTATCTGCGCCTGCTCGACGAGGCCGTCAGCAAGACCGTCCGCGATGCCACCGTCACACCCGACAGCTACAGAAACGCTGCAGAGATGTACCGCCGGACCGGCGAGGCATGGCGGGCCACCGAGGCCGACGATATCGCCGACACGATCGAGCGAGACCCAAGGATCCATGTCGCTTCCATCATGAGGGCGCAAGCCACGGACGGAACCGCCAAGCACATGCTCTTCGTTTATTTGAGCTTGCTCGAAGAGCAGGTGCTCCGCGCCAAGAAGAGGGCCGCATGACCACGCCCATCCCGCTGCGCGACGCCCTCAAGGCGTCCGTCGACCATCCCGACGAGATCGAGCTCGCCGGCATGCTCATGGATCACGCCACCGCACTGCGCACCTGCGGCGAACGCATCCGGCAGTCCGCCATTCGCGGCGACAGCCAGCACGAGCGTGACCAGCGCACCTTCATGGTCGCCGATGCGCTCTCGGTCCTGCGCGACGCCGAACAGGCCGTGCGCGCCTACACCGCCGGCCAGGGCTACCGCATCACCAAGCTCGACCCGCGCTGGACGGCACGCTGATGCTGACACCAGCGCAAATGGCGGCGAGAGAAGGAAAAGTAACGGCTTCGTTCCTGCCGAAGCTGATGTCGGGCGACGAGGCCGCAATCCTCAACGAATGGCGCCGCCTCGTCGGCGATCCCGCCTACGTGCCGCTCGACCTCGACAATGTCTGGGCCGTTCAATTCGGGTCATTCGTCGAGACGTTCGCCCTCGACTGGCATCAGCGCAAGACTGGCCGGCCCATCGAAGGTCGCGGCCAGTCCCTCACTGATCCGAAGCGCCCCTATGTAGCCTGCACGCTCGACGGCTTCCGGCCCGACGACAGCACCGTCATCGACTGCAAGGCCCCAGGTGCGCATCGCAAGCTCGACGACGTGCTCGCCCTTTACGTCCCGCAAATGATCATCCAGCGCTCTTGCAAAGGTGCCGCCAAGGCCGCCCTGCTCGTCGTTCACGGCGGGGCCGAGCCGGTCGAGTACCCGATCGACATTCCGGCCGACTACGAGGCCGCCGTCTGGCAGCGCGTCGATGCCTTCTGGCGCTGCGTCGAGGATCTGCGCCCGCCTTTCAGCGTGCCGCCCATCCCGCCGCCGGTAAAAGCCGAACGCATCTATGACCTGAGCACGTCGAATTCCTGGTGCGACAGCGCCGCCTCCTGGCTCGCTAATGCGCCCGCCAAGAAGCTCGCAATAATCGCCGAGGCTACGTTGAAAGAGCTCGTGCCGCCGGACGCCGCCAAGTGCCATGGGGCGGGCGTCGTCATTTCAAGAAACAGGGCGGGCAGTCTGTCGCTGCGCGCAGGAGAAACATCATGAACACGCCCGCCATCCGTAAGACCGCCGACATCGCCGGCTACGCACCCGACCAGGTCGACCTCATCAAGCGCACCATTGCCAAAGGCGCGACCGACGACGAGCTCCGACTGTTCCTCTACCAGGCCAAGCGAACCGGCCTCGATCCGCTCGCCCGGCAGATCTACGCCGTCAAGCGCTCCCAGTGGAACAAAGACACCAAGACCTATGTGGACATCATGTCGATCCAGGTGTCGATCGACGGCTTCCGTCTCGTCGCCGAACGCACCGGCAAATATGCGGGACAGCTCGGCCCTTTCTGGTGCGGTGAAGACGGCGAATGGCGCGATGTCTGGGTCGCCGCCGGCCCGCCTTCGGCCGCACGCGTCGGCGTGCTCCGCTCCGACTTCAAAGAGCCTCTATGGGGCGTGGCGCGCTTCGACAGCTATGCCCAGCGCGGCAAGGACGGCAACCCGACGCGCATGTGGCTGACTATGTCCGACGTGATGACGGCTAAATGTGCCGAGGCTCTCGCTCTGCGCCGGGCGTTTCCGCAGGAGCTTAGCGGCCTCTATACTGGGGATGAAATGTCTCAGGCCGAGACCGCGCCCGAGCGCTCCGCGCCAGTCCCCGCCCCGGTCGAGCTCGCCGCGCCCGCCCCGCTCGACCACGACCCCGACACGGGCGAAATCGGCCCGCGCATTCTCCTGCCGCTAAAGACCGCCACCGGAACTTTCAATTGGATACGATGGGGCCAGGACTTTATCGCCGGCATCCAGTCCGCGCAGTCCGTCGCCGAACTCGACGAGTGGAGCAACCTGAACACCGATCGGCTCGTCGAGATGAACAAGGCGGCCCCGCGCGCCTACGGCAGCGTCGTCAAGGCGCTCGCCGTCATGGCCGAGAAGCTCGCGCCGCCCACCACGGATTCCGCCGGGATACCGCGCCTGCCGCCGAAGGAGAGCCAGCAGATCCGCCGCGCCCTCGTTAAGAAGTTGGCCGAATGCCACACGCTCGCCGACGTCGAGGCTTGGCGCACCGCATCGGCCGATGGCATCGCCTCCCTACAGGACGACGACCGGGCCGGCGTCGAGGAATGGGCCAAGACGCGCATCGAGCAGCTCACCGAGGTCGCCGAGACGGTGGGACAATGAAGCGCAATCCGCCCATCTTCGCCAAGCAGCGCGGGCGCCTCGTGCCGGCCGGTGCCTTCGATGCCGAGCGCTTCGATGGCTTCGCGGACGGCACCGAGTTCGACCTCGTCGCCAGAACCCGTCGCAGCAACCGCCAGCAAAATGCATATTGGATGGCGCTCCATCACATCGTCGAGGCGACCGGCCGCTGGCCCAACGCCGAGACGCTTCATGACGCGCTACGCCGCGACCTCGGCTACATCCACGTCCAGCGTGACCTTGCCGGCGAGCCTTACCTGGCCGTCGATAGCACGGCGTTCGACGCCATGAAGCCGGACGAGTTCTCGGCCTATTTCGAGCAGGCTATCGCGCGCCTGGCCGACGTGACCGGCATCGATCCGATTGCATTCCTCGACGAGCGGAGAGCCGCATGAGTGAACCAGATCACATCTACCTCGGGAACCCCTGCAAGTACCATCACGACGGCCGCCGTTATAAGGCAACCCGCGCCTGTGTCGAGTGTCAGAGATCGCGCTTCACGCAAGGCCGCAATGCCGCGAACCCACCATTGGCGGAGTGGCTGGCAGCGCAGGGTACCGAAGGCTGGCGCGACATCCCGGGATATGAAGGCCGTTACCAAGCTCACCCGGACGGGCTGGTGCGCTCTTTGCCGCGGCCGAAATCAAGAGGCGGCCTTCTTCGTCAGAGATCGGCCATCGGCGGCTACCGGCGCGTCGGGTTTGCCGGTGATGGCGAACTCGGCCCCAGCCCACTCGTCCACAAGATTATCATGCTCACTTTCGTCGGCCCGAGACCTCCAGGACTAGAGGTCGGTCACTATAATGGTGACGCCGCCGACAACCGATTGAGCAATTTGGCCTACATCACGAAGAAGGACAACGAAGCCGACAAGGTGCGCCACGGGACAAGCCGGCCGCGTCAGAAGAGCGAGGCATCTCATGTCGCGCGTTGAGGATCTGGAAAAGCGATGCGCCGAGCTTGAGGCTCTGAGCGCTCCCGCAATCCAGCGGCATTACATGCGCGGATACAATGCCGCCAATGCTCGGCGACGACGTTACTACGTCGCCGAACGGGACACGCTCAGTCGCATTATCGACACGCAGGGTGCCGACAACCGACGTTTGGAGGCCGAGCGGGACGAGCTGCGCGGCGAACTAGCACTGGTGCGTCTAGCGTACGCTAGTGTCATAACCGAGCGGGACAGGCTCAAGGCGGCGCACGAGCAGGCTTACAAGGACTGGGAAGCTGCCGCTTTCAAAGGCGAGATGGCGGCCAGAGAGGCCGAGCGAGAAGCGTGCGCGAAGATTGCCGAGCATGAGGCCGAGGTGAACCATGCGGAGGGACGCTACATCGCCGACATCATCCGCGCCCGCGCCGCCCTCTCTGGTGAGGGAGTGACATAGGTGCCGGTGACGCCGGAAGCCTTTGCGAAAGAGCGCGGGTTTTCCCCACGCCGGGTGCGCCAGCTCGCCCGCGAACTTGGCGCATGCCGCATTCTCGGCAATAGAATGAGCCTCGAGGACGAGGACGTGCGAGCACTCTTGGAGGCGCTGAAGCCATGCCCCTCACCATCTTCCGCCGCGGTAAGACCTGGCACTACCGGGGCACCGTCAACCGACACAGGCTTCGAGGAAGCACTCGAACTACTGACAAAGAGCGAGCGGCGCGCATCGCCGCGGAGCTCGAGGCGCGGGAGTGGAAACGTCATCTCGATGGGCCGGCCGCGGTCCTCCGGTTCAGTGACGCGGCCGCGCTCTACGTGAAGGCCCGCAAACCAACCCGCTTCCTGCGGCCCTTGCTCATCTATTGGAAAGAGACGCCCGTCTCGCAGATCACCGCGGGAGCCGTCCGCCAGGCTGCACTCACGATCTATCCCGACGCGAGCGCGGCCACCCGGAACCGAGCCGTCATCACTGTGACGGCAGCAGTCATCAACCACGCGGCGGAGGAACATGAGCTATGCCAACGGATCAGGGTGAAGCGGTTCCCGACCGAGAAAAAGCAGAAGACGCCGACGACGTGGACGTGGGTGGCGGCTTTCATGTCTGTTACACCCCCGCGGTTAGGGACGCTCGCGTGCTTCATGTTTCTCACCGGGGCACGTATATCGGAAGCGTTATCGTTAAGATGGACAGAGGTGAATATTGCTGGTGGGACGGTGCTGATCCGCCAGACAAAGACGCAGGAAGAACGGCGCGCACACTTGCCGACCATCCTCGTCGCAGCCCTCGCAAACATCCCCGGCCCGCGTGAAGGCAAGGTCTTCGGCTACCGCACCCTCCAATCCTGCTACCACTCCTGGCGCCGCGCGTGCGTGCGTGCCGGCATCGAGGTGCTGAGCTTCCACAGCTGCCGTCACGGCTTCGCCACGCAGCTTCTACGCAGCGGCGTGGACGTGGTGACGGTCGCCAAGCTCGGCGGATGGCGCAGCGCAGTCCAGGTGCTCGCCACGTATGGGCACGCGATGGATGACCTGACCTTGACGGATCGGCTGGTTGACACACAGCGAACACCATCTGTGCCACCGAGGCCGAAAGTAATAGGCGAATGAACTACTTAGCAATATGGGCTATGTCCTCGTTGAAGACGCCGCCGCCTAACGGAATGGCTCAATTCCGCGCAGAATTCCGCCGTATGCCCTGCAGGATGACGCAGGTTCGCCCGTGAACGTGACGAGAACAGCAGACACAAGCGACGCATTCCTGACACAGCAATATTCACGAGACGTTCCCATGACCGACAAGCCCCCCATCGCCGCCCTGCTCGCCAGCGGCCGCATGGAATTCGAGACGCCCTTCGGCTGGAGCCCCGCCGACCTCGGTCTCCGCGGCGAGGTCATTGAGGCCGCCCTCGCCATCAGCCCGGCCGAGACGCTGCACGACGCGCTGCTCGCCGGCGGGCGCGTGGTGTTCAGGGACGACGCCCTCGACCTGGTCGTGCGCTGGTCGCCGGAGTGACGATGCGCGCCCTCGCCCTCCTCGCCCTGCTCCCGCTCACGGCCCACGCCGCCGAGATATCGACGTGCAAAGTCTATGCGAACCGCGGCAGCGCCTTCGCCCTGCGGCAACTGCTCGGCCTGCCATTTGTCGATGACGCCGCCGGCAAGTTTCTGTTTAGGAAAGCGTATAGCTACTGCGTACTGCAGGATGAGATGCCGACACTGAACTTCACGGCCGAAGAGCAGCCGATCGTTGACGGCTTGCCACCACCAGCGCCGCCGGCACGCCCCGGATCGGTCCCGGCGACCGACCCCGCTGATACTCCTGTGGACGCCCCAGTCACGCCCAAGGCCAAGCGGGTCACGGCGACCAAAACCGCCAGCGCCGACCAGCCGCTATGCACGAGCCACCACATGCGCACCGTCTATCACGGCAGGAGCTGGAATTGCCGCAAGTGATCAGGCCGTGGATCAGCCAGCACCAGGCTTACGCGCTCCTGCACGAGCTCGCCGAGGCCCACCTCGAAATTTCGCTGCTCAGAGCCGCCATAAGGACAGACCATGAAACGCGAATTGCTGCTCGGCGCGGGCCGGAATCTCACCAAGAAGATCACGATCGCCGGCTCGAGCGAATGGTCGAACCTGACGACGCTCGACTTTAACCGGGACCACGCGCCCGACATCTATTGGAACCTCGAGGACATCCCCTACGGCTTTGCGGCGGATAACGAGTACGACGAGATCCACGCCTACGAGGTGCTCGAGCATACGGGCGCGCAGGGCGACTGGCGGTTCTTCTTTGCGCAGTGGAGTGAATTTTGGAGGATGCTGAAGCCCGGCGGCTTCTTCGCGGGGACATGCCCGGCGAGGGATAGCGTCTGGGCATGGGGCGACCCCAGCCACTCGCGGGTCATCCAGCCGGAAAGCCTGGTCTTCCTGTGCCAGCCAAAATACGCGCAAGTCGGCGTTACTCCGATGTCGGACTTTCGTTTCGTCTACCGCGCCGACTACGACATCCTCCACGCCGAGATCCGCGACGGCACGTTCGTCTTCGTCCTGCAGGCCATCAAGCCCAGCCGGGTTTCTCCGCCTTCTGCAGCGCAATGAGGAATTCGCCGTGATACGACGCTATGAGGGTGTCTTGATCGTGCCCATTAACGATTTCACGCGCACCAATGGGATCGTCGGTGTCTTCATTAAAATACTGACCCAGCATGCGCCCCGTGAAAAGCCCTTCCGCCATTCCACGGCTCATAATGCGGGCCGCTATCAAGCTATCCAGAGCCATTTCAGGATGGGAAACCAAATCGCGCTCATCAATAAGCCCTAGCATGGAACTGGCGCGCCGGTAATTGTCCTCCCAAGTAAGCATGACCAAACCTCTGCCTATATATGGCCAATATTCCTTGCTCTGCAGATATTCTTGTGACCCGTACTCGGTAATTGCCCACATCTTGGTCGCGCATTCATGATAAACTGTGGCGAGCATATAGGCGAGCCAACGGATATCGGTCATGGGCGTTCCGAGATATTGCCCCTCCCAAAGACCAAGCAGAACCTGTTGCCCATCAACCTGTATTTGACTGAGAGCGCCAGAGAACAAGCTGTCGCGGACGGAATTAAAGTAGGTTTCGCGGTCGAACCTCATCACGCCTCCTGCTAAAATGCGCAACGGGCCAGCGCGTCAACGCCAGCCCGCCACTTGACACCACCGCTCACTGGAGGAGCAGGCAATGCCCAATTTCATCGATATCACAGACCAGCGTTTTGGTCGTCTAACTGTCATTCGACGGGCGGGCTACGGCTCTCATCACCACATTCAATGGCTTTGCCGTTGCGACTGCGGCACTGAAAAAGTCATCGCGGGCAGTCACCTCAGAGGTGGAGCAATACAGTCTTGCGGCTGCTTCATGATGGAGCGGAGAAATGCGGCCAACACTCGCCATGGGCATGCTAGAGCCGGCAAACGTTCCAAGATGTTTCAAGCTTGGTGCGGGATGCGGGCGAGATGCACCAACCCCAAAAATAGGTTCTGGAAGTCCTACGGCGGACGTGGGATCAAGGTTTGCGACCGATGGCAGGGGCCGGACGGCTTCAGCAATTTCCTAGCCGACATGGGTGAACGACCGGAAGGGATGACGTTGGATCGCATCGACAATGACGGTGACTACACGCCCGGCAATTGCCGCTGGGCAACTCCACATGAGCAACGAATGAACCAACGTCCACGAACGAAATAGCCCTACCGCGCGTTTCTCTTGCGCTAGGGAATTCACCCCCAAAGGAGCCACGCCCATGGGCAAGGCCACATATCAGTCCCAGCAAGTAGAAATCGTGAGACCTGCCAAGCAAGGCGACAAGGACTTCAACGTCCAGCATGGTGAGCAGGTCATCATCAAGCTCAAGGACGGCACCGAGCGGACCGTCCCGAAGGCCGAAGTCACCGAGGCCTAAGGCTCGTCCTTGGACGGCACCGGGAAGGCCGGCAACGGCTTATATGACGGTGCCATCCCGGCGATGACCGCGTCGAGGTGTGAGACCTGGCGGTCGTAGTTGCGTTCCAGGTCGCGCAGTTCCAGCCGCAACGTCAACACATTTGCCTTCAGCGTCGCAATTGCCTCGGCGTTGTTGGTGGCGCGATTTTCAAAGTGTGTCCAGGCCGCGACCAATCCCGCGAAGGCCCCCAGCGCCGTGATGACCGAAGTCATCGAGAATGTGCTCGGCAGATGGAACCGCCCGTTGGGCCGACCTGGGGCAGCGGTCAAGATCACCCGCCATTGTCGAGCGAGGACATAAACGTCGCGAGGCCGCCGGGGTCGTCCCCGTCGAGCAGTGTCTTGATCGACCGGCTCATGTCCCAGTAAGCCTGCCCCTCGCCGATCGCCGCCCCGAAGTCGCCGCCCTCGAGCGCGGTCGTGTCGGTGCCGGCATTGCTCGCCACATCCGCTGCGGCAATGACGCGGTCAAGCGTTTCCCGTCCTCGGATCAGGGCATTGATCGCCTCGGCGAGCAGCTTGCCGTGAACGCTTTCGGCACTGTAGGTGACGCGGGCCATGTCATTCTCCGATCGTGTGAAGCAGGATCAGCGCCCCGACCTGGTCGCCAGCCCGCGCCAATGCCTCGGCGCGCCGGCGGATGAGCGCATTGTAATTCCGGCCCGGTATAGTCAGATCGACCGGCGCGAGATGCCCGAGGCCGATGTCGTTGAGCGTCCGGCTGAGCTCGTCCTCGGACACGACCTCGATCGTCTCGTGGCCCGCCTCGAGCCACGCCTGGTAGGCCGGATCGTCCACCGGCACGTAGGCCACCTGCGCGCTCGACCAGACCTGCGTCGTAGCGCCCGCCACGAACCAGAAACTATCTTCAGCCGGTATTGCCATCAGGCAGCCTCGTATGTAGTAAAGACAACCAATCTATAGCCGCTACCGCCAGGATAACCGCCACCACTGGTCTGGATGTTTATTAAAGTCCCTGAAGACAACGATCCCGCCAACCCAAAGCCAGCCATCTGCACCTCGCGCCCGGATACAGCCACGTCCCCCTGCGGCGTCACTGGAAGATTTACGGTCACGTAACCTCCTGCAGTGCCATTAGTGGTGATGATCACGACGATATTGACGCACACAAGTTTACCCATGCGCAGATATCGCCCGGCAGAGCTTGCCGTCGTGAAGCTGCCGCCGCCGGCAGTGAGGCCCGGATTGTAGGCCGTCCAGGCCGCCGCCACCCCGCTCGCGGCCACCGCGTCGAGGTCCGCGTCCTTCTTCTGATAGCGACGGAGCTGGAGGATGGTCACGGCGCGCGTCTAATCGTAGCTATGAGTGCGGCCCTGACTATCGACATACGTGTGCGTTTGAGGATTATACGCATAGAGTGCGCCGCCACTCACAGGATTGAAGTTCGGCGCGGTATAGCCCTGTGGCGTGAACGGCGAATTGCTGATGCCGTTGGGGCCTGAGTATTGCCGGGTGCCGTAATCGGTCAGCGCCGGAACCCCGCCTGATGTCATGAGGGTCGCGTAATTTCGGCCCTGGATCGGTCCCCGGTACGACTGAGCGTTGTCGAACGAGCCGGTGCGCATTGCAGATCTCAGGATCGGAGCGAGAATTAGCCCGATCCCCGGCGTCATGCCTGCCAGGGCCGGCACGGCACGATCAGCAAATGTCACCTTCGGCTTCGGGGCGCCGACATACTGCGTTCCGATCGGGGCCCGAGCCATAGGACCGACACCGCCCGCGAAGTAAGGGTTGCCCGTGTCATCGACACTGAGCCCGGTGGAATCGACCGCTGGCGGCGGGGCCGGATCGCCAGCCGGCACGACGCCCGGATTGGCCGGATCCCCCACAGGCGCAAAGCCGCCCGGCGCGGGGCCGCCGTTCCCGAGATTGAAGTCGCCGGACGCTGGCCCATGGATCACCGACGTCGGGACGAGCCGGCCGCCGGCTGAGCTTAAGCGATCCGAGCCCGCACCACCGACGAGAGTGTCCGTGCCACCGGAACCGCTGAAGTCGCCGGCCGAAGCGTAGACGCTCGGCTTCGCCCCCGACCGGAATGGCTGATAGCCGGGTGCATAGAACTGTGGCGGCAGCGCACCGTAATCGCTCGATGAACTATCCCGTGGAATGGCCGTGCCGTAGTCGCTCGTCATCCCCATCGGGGAAGCTGACGGGAACGTCACGGCCTGATTAGCGGGACGCCCATATTCAGTGTTGATGTTGTCCTGTGGTCCGACAGGCGGCCCGTCGATCATGCGATCGAACGAGGTCACGTTGGGCAGCGATTCCAGACTGGGGCCGCCGGCGTATCGCGGATATCCGCCGCGGCTGCTCTGCGTCATCGGGTCTTGCCGCATATAGTCAAACCCACCGGGGATGTAGCCCTGATAGCTGGTGTTCGGCACAGCGGGCGAAACGCTGGGTGCCGCCGGCTGAGGTGCGACTTGCGGCGGGCCGCCAGAGCCGGAGCCGAAGTTCCTCACCAGCCAGTTGCCCGCGTCCATCGCATTCGCCGGCGCGTTCAACGCCGGCAAGACAGACGCCTGGCGCGCACGGTCGATCTCCGCTTGCGGGAAAAAGCCACTAGCGGCGGTCGGAGCCAGCGGCTTCCACTGTGCTCCCTCAAAACTTTGGTCTCCCGGCGCCGAGCCAAAGGGTCGGCCAAGAAAGCCCTGCGCGCTGCCCGTCATCGCTACGCCCGGCATATTAACTGTCGGCGGTGCGGGCGGAACGGCTGGTGCCAACTCTGCCTGTCTGGCACCGCTGAAACTGGCATCGCCGGGAGCGGAGCCAAACGGCCGCCCGAGAATAGCTTGGGCGCTTCCTTTCATACCGATCTGCGGCTGCTCGCCCCATGCGGTCGGATACCCACCAGGCCCGGCACTGGCAACAGGCACGCCACCGGAAGCGACCGGGGGCGCCGGCACGGGTGCGCCGCGCGCCACGCCCGAGTTGAGCGAGTGCGGCGTCATCACGACCTGCGATGGGGGATCGGCAAGCGGCTGCCCGGCGCCTGGCCATCCCATCGGCCCCCCAGACGCAGCAACCGCACCCCCGCCCGTCCCGGTCGGAATTGTCACCACCCCGCCACCGGCCTGCAGGCGCTGTCCCGGCGGCCCCGGATCGGCAATCGAGAAATCGGGTGAGCTTCCGCGCAGCGGATTTTGTGCAATCGGCACCGGAGAAATCAGCGGACTACCGCGACCAATGCCCGCCCGCGGCGCCACGCCATTGCCGCCGATGAACTGCCCGCCTGCCACTGGTGGCCCCCCCGTCTGGCGGGCCAGTGCAGTCTGCACCTGCGGGCCGGCAACGCCACGATCCCGCGTCGGCAAATTGAACTGCCGCTCGGCCTGGCGCACAGCCGCCGCTGTCTGCCGACCGTATTTGCCATCAACCGGGCCGGGATTGATGCCTGCGTCGGCGAGCTGCCGCTGCAGGCGGGTGACCGCCCCGCCGGTCTGGGCGTCCGTCGCGCCCTTGCGGAGCGTGCCGGCTGCCGCCATGCCCGCCGCCGCCCGCTGGGCCGCCGTCAGTGGCATGCCCCCGGTATAAGCGGTCGCGGTCGGCGAACCCGTATCGGGAATGCTGCCGGGCGGGACCGGGTGCCCTGCAATGATGCTGTCCCAGTTCCCCCGGCTCATCGCCCCCTTGAAGCCGGGCGTGATGTCGAAGTGCTCGTTGTCCTGGCTCCAGCGACCGCCGAACTTTCCGCCCCAACGGAAGGTGTTCGTCAGTTCGGGGTATTTGCTGACCTGCGCGGCGCGGGCGTATCTGGCGAAATCCTGATAGGGCGGGGCCGCCGCCCTGGTCCGAGCTTGCGAATGCCACGTCTTGCCGCCATCGGACGACAACTGAATGTCCGTCGCCCAGCCGCCGGGATGGTTGGGCGTTCCGGTCGCGGGATTATAGGCGCGCTTTCCCGAGGTGATCTTGACCGTGTAGGGCGATGCCTCGGCAGCGGTCCTGATGATGGAGATGAGGCGCTTGTCGACGCCTGCCTCGTTGCCAGAAATAAATCTGCCCATGACTTGGTTCTCGTTTCGTTGCCTTACGCGCCGCGCGCCGACCGGCTAACGTCCGGCCGCATAATCGAGGAGAGATATTCAGTGTTTAGTCAGTTGGGCTGGCGAGCGTTCCAGATCGCCATCGTCGTCGGCATCGGCTACTGGGCGCACAACGATCCCGACGTCAAAGCGTCGCCCGGCGCCATCGGCCTTTTCGGCATACTCGTGGCGCTACTGGCGACCGGCGTTCTCGCCGCTTTATTTCGGCTGATCCGTCGAGCGCTCGGCCGCAGCACCGAAGACGACCGCATTTGGCGTGCGACCGAGGCCCCCCGGAGCCCACTGGCCGCCGCGCACGAGATCGCCGAGGCGCGTCGCGCCCGCAATCGTGCTGCGCGCCGAGAGCGCTCGCGCGCCTTCGCCGACGGCCGCCAATCCCAGTCCCGCTAGAGCGCCTGGGTTCATCGTCACTCCCAACGCGCCCAACATGGAATAGACGAACGGGTTTCTGATATTGAACTTGCCGATCATGCGTAGTCCGTTCTCGAACGAAACGCCCCTGACCAGCGAGTTGACCATGCTCTGCCCCTCTGGACTGAGCGACTTGAACTCGCGACTATGTTGCTTGCCGACGCCACCCTTCCATTTGTAGCGCTTGAAAGCCTGCCGCAGCGCCGTCTGCATTCCTGCGCTCGAATAATTGGCGCCGAGAGTATCCTTCGCTCCCTGGATAATGTTGGCAACCCGTTCGCCACTGCGAAACTTGCGCCAGGCATCGCGGCCTTTCGTCAGGGCATCAAACGCCGCCTTGGGATCGCCTGCCATCAAGTCTTTCGGCTTTAGGTTCTCCATGTAATTGTCGATATGATCGCCGAGGATGCTGGCGACCCGCCGCGTATCGGCATCAATGTTCCCGGCCTGGCGCATCGCCAGCCGGTGCATCTGGTCGAGCTGCTCAAAGGACTGCGGCACACCCTGAGATGCTTTCATGTCATCCAAGACCGCCTTCACGTTTGGATGCAGGGCAGGACGGTAGCCTTCCGCGTGCAGGGCCTGTTCGGCATCGTTCACCATCCGGTCGAACGAGGACGGCTTTACGCCGACACCGGACGCCTTCATGTCACCGTAGAATTTCTGACCAGCCGCCCGCCATTCCTCCGGGGATGGCACAGCCGTCATCTTGCCGCGCGTGGCTCCCGCCGCCTTGCCTGCCGCCAGAGCCGCCAGAAGACGCGCCGGCATTTCATACGGCGTGCCCTTGGTCACGTCGCCCGCGACCTCGCTCGCGGCGGCCGGCGCAATGGCTTGCTTCAGAACGTCTCCGGTGACTTTCTTGACGGCCGCCTTGCCACCCTGCTCGACCAGCGTCTTGGCGCCGGCCCTGACCAGTCCGCCCCCCAGGCTCGGCACGATTTCGATGCCGGGGCCCACATACTTGTCGAATGTCTGTCCGGCTCCGGTCTGCGCCTCCCACGGCTTGTAGCCGAGGAAATCCTTCACATCCTGCGAACGCGGCAGCCATGAGAGTGGCGCCCCTCTAGCCGCCTGGTCGGCACGAAGCTTCTGCATGGTTTCGTCGGACGCACCCAGAAGCTGGGCTGTACCTCGCCCCGCGGCTTTCCCGAGGGTGTCGGCAAGATCGACCAAGTCACCGGGAATGCCGGGGATATCCATCACGCCCCCCGCCAGGCGCGAGCCGATGACGGCACCGATGTCGCTGCCGCCGGGCGTGATCAGCGGCACGTCGCGCGAGACGGTGTCGGCGGGCATGTCGTGCAGGACCGCGCCGGGAGCCATCGGCAGCCGGTCACCCTTGCCGGAAGACGGGATCAGGTCGTCGAACATCCCGCCGCCTGCCGCTGGCGGGGCCGCAGCCGGTGAAGCCTGCTGCGGAATGAGATCGTCGAACATTCCCGCCATGGCTAGAGCCTGCTCGCGTCAATGCCGTTGTCTTGCAGGCGTTTGATCACGGCATCCCGTGGTGCTCCTGCCGCGATAGCCGCGCGAGCCTCGCCGAGCGGGTCGCCACCTCCGCCAGAACCGCCTCCAGCGGACGCATCCGCTGCCCCTTGCGGTGTCGCAGCATCATCCAATTGGCCGGGGTCAATACCGAGCTTCTGGAGCACAGCCTTGGTTTCCGGACGGATCGGGTCAAATTCCATCGGCTTGTGCATCGCCGCCTGATAGTCGCTGCGGATATTGTCAAGACGGGCCTTCAGCAGATGCGAGATCAGTTCATTGACCGAAGCCTTGAATGCGGCCGGCGGCATGTCGATGGACAGCCCTGCGCGCCAGTTCTTGATCTCGGCTTCTGCCGTGCTGCCGGCCCCTTTGAAGACCTTCGCGACCTCGCCCGCGATGGCGTCGGCATCCTGAGTGAATGCCCCCGCCGCCTTTTGATAGCCTTCATTTCCCGTCTGATAGGCTGCAGTATTAGCGATCGCGTTCCATGTCGGATAAGAGGTGTTGTGCAGGCCTTCGAAGTTATTTGCCATCGAGCCGAGGTGCTTGATCGACTGATTGAGGGCATCAACGGCCTGCCCATACATGCCGCCCGCTTCCATGTTCAGGCGCATCTTGTTGCGAACACCAAACTGTGTTGCGTCATAGCTGGGATCGTATTGCGAAACGAGTGCGAGGATGCGTTCCCGGCTGCCGCCCTTCAGGCTGGTCGCCTTCGATGGATCCAGTTTGTAGTCGGCGATCTGCTTGACGAGGCTGCCCACGCCCGGATCAAGGCCCTTCAGGAAATTGGCCTGTGCCGCGGGATCCGGCAGACCATCGGGGCCAAAGCTAACGGGCGCCACCACCTGATCGCTGCCAGTGGTTCCGCCGCCAGCGGGCGTCACGGCGCCCGAGGAACTATCGACCCAGCCGTAAGTCGCATTCCCGTAAGGCCCGGTCCCGATCTGTTTCCATTCGCGGTGCGGCGTTAGCCTATTGGCTACCAAGCTTCTGACTAGCTCTGGATCGTTCTGCAAAAGCTGCTGCTCTTCGGGCGTCAAATTGAGCCCGCTTTGAGATTTCAGATAGGCATTAATCGCCGTCCGCTTGCGCATGTCGCCGATCGCCGGCCCCGCCGCGCCAAGCGCCCCGGCAAAGCTCGCCTGCGGTGTCGCCCCGCCGATCAACTGCGCCGCTATTGGCAACGCGTATTGCGGATCTAGGAGCCCCCGCAGGCCGCTCAGAAAGCCGCCGCCGGACCCGCTCAACGGGCCGTGCGCCACACCCGTCCCGGCGAGGGGACCGGGCGGAAGGCTGCCCGTCTGCGTCGGATCCACATTTGGAACGGCGTTCCAGACGTTCGGTCCAGCGTCCGCGCCGTAGCCGAAGGGATCGTAATAGCCAGCCATTGTCCGTCACCCTCACTTGCCCATGAGATACCCTAAGAGAGACTGGCTACCGTTGTCGCCGTAGCCGCCGCCGCTCAGGATCGACCCGGCCGCCAGGACTCCCCCCGACAGAATGCCGGGCCAGTTGAGCGGCGCCGACACCTTCGTCTGAGCAAAGCCCGGCGAAGTGCCGCCCGTGCCGCTGATGCCCTGATTGTAGGCCCCGAGCCGGTTCCACCCCGCCTGCTGGTTGGTGTTGAACTTGTCGACCCGCGACTGCAGTTGGCGTGTCGCGAGGTCGTCGTAAGCCTGCCCGACCTGGCCGAGGCGCTCCGCCGGCAGATATTGCTGTTGGTAGGCCCCCGGCGCCGCCTGCACGGCATTAAGCTGCCCCGTGCTTTGGTCTGAAAGTATCCCCCTCTGGTTCGCGATATTCTGGTTCCATTGGTTGGAGAGCGCCTGCGAGCGGAAGTTGCCGATCTGCTGCGTCAGCGCGCCGGTATCCGCCGCCGATCCGATCCGCCCGAGCCCGCCAAACTGCCGCTGCACATCGTTGCCGATCTGATCGGCCTGCCCCTGCACCGCCTGCTCGAAATAAGGGTTCCCGGCGTTGGCATAAAGGTCATTATATTTGTTGTTGATGTCGCCCGAGAGAATGCCGGAGATCGCGCCCATGCTCTGCCCGGCGAGCGGATTGCCCTGCCCGGCGAGGCCCTGGATCTGGTTCAGCGACTGCTGCGTCTGATCCGAGAACGGCACGTAGGTCTGGAAGTTGGGCGCCTTGAAGCCGGCCCCCTGCTTGAGCAGGTTCTGCCCGAACTGCATCCCCTGCGTGATGTACGGCTGCGCCTTGATCCACGGCTGATTGGTCTGCGTGCTGACGGTAGGCATTGTCGTATCCCTATTTCGGCGCCGGCGTGCGCGTCGTCTTGATGCCGCTCAGATGGACGTGCAGGGTGTGCGTCGCCCCGGCGGTCGCCTGTGCCTTGATGATATCACCGGGCACGAGGTGGATTGGCAGCCCCTCGAGCTGCAGCGGGTAGTCCGCCTCGACCGGGCCCAGGAAGACGAGAGTGTAATCGGTACTATCCAACGTTTGACGACGTATAATTGTACAGGTATCAGCATTGGCTGACGTTGCCGCCACACTGATACCGGTCACATCGAATGCCAATTCCTGCTGTTCACCACACGTATATATCGTAGTAAGGGCATTGCTAGACAGAGCAACCGACTTGGTGTAATAACTGGTAAGGGGGAAAACCGCCGACACTATGCTGGTCTCGCAAACGGGCCGTGCAACAATGCGCCCTCAATAACATACACCTGATGTGCCTCTTCAGCCGTCTTATACATTCCAAGAGACCTGCGCCTCCCATATACGTTGATATACGCCTGCCATTTATTGCGACGCTTATCAAACCAGACCCCTTTGAAGCCACTGGTATTATTCTTTGGCCGCCTGCAATTCCATCTGTTCTGGGGCCGGCTGGCTGGTCTTATGTTAACCAATCGATTGTCAGATCGGTCTCCGTTGACGTGATCGATCTCAGCGACCGGCCACTCACCTGTCATGTAAAGCCACATGAGGCGATGAGCACCATAGCTTCTGCCATCAACTCCAATGACGATATAGCCATGAGAAGAATTGCGTCCGGCTTTGGCGCCTACCTTCACTCGGTTCGTGGTGATCTGTCGCCACGTGAACACGCCCGTCTCCGGGTCGTAATGCAGGAGCGCACGAAGCCGCTCGGCGGTGATAAGGTCAGACGCCACTTATGCCACCTCATAAGCGCCGGACACGATACAGGTCGTGCCATTCCCACCGGGGTAGCTGTTGTCGTAATTCAGAATGGTGACCGCAGCGGACCCTGCTTGTATGTCCCCTTGCAGCATCTTTCCAAAGATACGCTCTCGTCCGGCCAATACCACGCCATATGCACCCGTCGCGGTAGCCGCCGCCGGAAGAGTAGCGAACAGGGCCCCCGTCGCGGTGCCGTTGACCGTGATGGAGACGTTTATCCGGATGAGGATAGTCTTGCCGATTTGGGTCCAGTAGGCGGCCGAGGCGTACGATGTCGGCGGCCCGGTAGATGATGATACGGTCGGCGTGTAGACCGTCCATGCGTTGGCAGGATTGATATTCACGCAACGCCATTCGCTGCTTCCCGCGTTATAGACCAGGTCGAGAGCCATCCCCGCCGTGATCGAGCCGACGATAAGGGCACCGCCATCGGCGCGCTTGATAGGCGCGGCGGTCAGACCATCCGGTGCGAAGGTGACGGCAGCACTCGTATTGGCCGCGGCCGCCCGCACCATCAGGCGCATCCCGTCCATCAAATGCGCCGCTGACAGCACCTGATTAGTCGGATTGACCGTCAACGCATTGGGCGAACCGCCCGCCACCAGAGCACCACCCTGATCGAGCGCCGCTTTGCGCCGCGCCGCCATCATCCCGCGGGCAGAATTGTTGACCGTCGCCGCGTCCTGGCCCTCGGTCCATACTATACCCGTATCCACATTAGCGTTGGTGGCTGCGGTTGTGCTCCATGCAGCCTCATTCTCAAGAACAGTAGCCATCTCATCTGCCTCCCGCCGCCGTGACCAATCCGTCATCGTCATCGAGGCTGATGCCGCTCGCCGTCTTCCACGCCGCGCCCGCCGGAATGGTCACCTCGAAACGCATATGCCGCCCGCTGACACGCTTGTAGATGACCCCCTGATCGGTCAGCGTGCCCGGCGAGCTAAATGTTTCCAGCGTCTGCTGGCGCTCCGTGGTGGCTATCCGCCCCGCCCCCGCCGCGGCATCGCTCACCAGGCGGAAGCCGTTGACGTAGGCGCGGCTCCCCGGCACCGGCGAGAACAATCCCGTCTGCAGCACCGCCGCCATCGGCGCGCCCGTGAAGAAATTCATGCGGAACGCGCTGTCGAAGGCGCCCATCCGCGGCGCGCCCCCCTTCCACACATCGCTGTCCAGCGAATACGGCACGTTGTCGATCGTGTAGCCGAGCCCCGGCGTGCCGAGCGCGTCCAGCGTCGTCGCGGTCGTCCCCGACGAGAAGATCACCGACGCGCTCACGGGCGCGTGCGTCCATGGGCCATAGTCACTGTCGGTCAGGCTCGGATCGAAGCACAGCGCGTGATCGAGGATCGACGACGTCGCATTGCCGGGCCCGGCAAACAGCCACATGATCAGCGGCGTCCGCGAGGTGAACCCACCGACGATCGCCTTCGGCCGCGTCGCCGCATTGCTGTTGTCGAGGAACCAGCTATCCAGCCAGTTGGCGCCGATGCCCTCGCTGGCGCCGTCCGTCGTGATGCGCTGGAAGCCGTTGGTCGCGTAATAGTAGCTGGTCCCCTGGCGGTTCACTATACTATACGGCGCGAGCGTTCCCTGGCTTGCCTCGATCCTGTGGAATTCCATGATGGCGGCGTCTTGCCGAACGCCCATCTGCCGGACCACCTCGGTCTGGAAGATCAGCCCGCCCTGCTCCCAGCCGCTCAGCCCCATGATGTCGCCGCCGTCGGGGAATTGCTGGCTGTCGGCGTCGCGCTG
>Ga0247664_1000022_pt1 | contig 42550 bp, 65 predicted proteins | sample CNK05_metaG_FD_182715 | JGI IMG/M metagenome (GOLD analysis project Ga0247664, IMG submission 182715) | Soil microbial communities from Purdue University Martell Research Forest, Indiana, United States - CNK05 | ecosystem: Environmental > Terrestrial > Soil > Temperate forest > Bulk soil...
GAGCCTGAACAGTGTACCGTTAGCAGAAGCATCGGGGGTCTGGGTAGCCGCGTCCTCCGTCTCGCACACTGTATCACTGGTGACAGAGACGATGACAGTACGCAGCATTCCATTGTCATCAGTGCTGGGGTCGATAGGATCAGTGGCCCCAATGATCCAGATAGGAGAGCCCACGTCAGCCGCAGTGAAGTGCATCCTACCCGCGACATCCGTAACAGTAGTGCCCGACATCGTGCAAGTAGACACCACACCAATTCTCACTTGCGCTAAGTCGATCTGTGTCTTTGGCAGGCTCATAATGGCTCAAAGTGTAATTATTACGGTTATCGCGGCCAAGTGCCGGGACGGAAAGCGCCTGATCTCTTAGCCCTATCTATCCCTCTATTGAAGATAGCATCCACCTGGGTATCCGTAACCTCACCATTGAAGGTAGAGCCCCTCAGGTCCACATTGACACTTGCATCAGTGCCAAGGTTAAGACCGGCATCAGTGACTACATCCGCAGGGCCACCGCCAGCCACAGCCAATTGAGGTTGCAGAGTGATTCCAGGCATACCGCCATGGCCAATAAGGGCGTCCAACTTCTCACAGATCTGCTGGTAGTAGTTAGTGGCTACGCCCCAGTTCCAGGCCATGAAGTCTGTCAGAGTATTGCGGATAACATGGCTGTCATTCAGGAGAGAATCACCCTGTTCCACAAGTCCAATCTTCAGGTAACGCGTGTAGTTCTCGATCAGATCGAGCGTCTTATTCATCCCGGCCATCTGGAAGTTGCCGATCACTCCCGAGATAGCCGATACCACACCGGATACCATGCCCACTATGCTCGTGATGCTGGTGCTTACAGCCTTAGCCGCCGTACCTGCTACATCCGCAGTGCTTTTAGCTGCTGTGGCCGCAGCATTAGCGGCTACTGTCGAAGCCTGAGTAATGCTGGCCGCTTGCTGCCCAGCACCAGCCGCAGCCGTGGCCGCTGAAGTGCCAACCCCACCCAGACTGAACACCTTGCCAAGGGTGCTGGCCACCCCAGGCAGGGATAGTATCTCATCCTTGAGGGTCTTGAGCACCCCGTGGATAACTGTCTTGAGCATCTCGACTTCGAAGTCGTGCATGATGCCGCGCCAGAATGCCCAGAATTTGCCACCAGCTAAGATAGCCTCACCCACCTTGTCACCAAACTCATTCCAGAGCTTGGATACATTCTTCTCAGTCTCCTTGAAGACAATGCCAAGCTCATGCTGCTTGTCAATCAAGGCTTGCTCCTTGACCTTCAGCATCTCAAGAGCAATCATCTGAGCGCTGTTAGACTTGCCCATCAGAGTATCAAGCTCCATCTGAGCCTGCATACGGCGGATGATCCTGTCAGTCACCGATACAATGCCACCACCATACTCACGCTCAAATTGGATCTTGTTCTGAAGTTGGCGGATCTCCTCTTCCCCACCATGGAGAATCTGAATCTGAGTCTTGAGAGAGCGTGCGGCCCTACGATCGGCCAAGTCAGCAAGCTGATTCTCCAGTGCCTCTTTCTTGGAGTAGTACTGGTTATCATTGCCACCCTTCTTGATGAGGATGTTTAGCTCTCGCTGGACTGCCTTCTCCTGGATATCGGCAATCTGATCATCGAGATCCTGTTCCAGCTTCAAGCGTTGGCTGGCGCTAATGGCCCCGATGCTTTCCTGGTATGCAATCTTCTGACGCTCAAGCTCTATCAGATTAGTCTGATGCTTGGCCTCCCCAGCCTCTTCAATCTGGATGGCCTTGAGCTTGTCATCGGTGATCTCTTGATTGCGCTTTGCCTCTTCCTTGTCGAAGTCAGCAAGCCCCGCAGTCAGGTTTTTCTGATACTCGTCATAGATCTTCTGCTGTTCTTTGAGAGACTTGGCCTCGCGGTTCTCCCTGTCAAAGGTGGCCTTCTGATCCGCCGCAGCCCTGCGAGAATTGGCAGCAGACATCTGGGCCTCAACCGTGGCCTCATACACTGAGGACTTCTTGGTTGTCTCAAGTGCAAGCTTCTTTAGCTCGTAGTTCTCCTGAATCTTGAGAAGCTTCTCGTTCTGTGCCAGCAGTTGGGCCTCAGCATCCTCAGCGCTGATCTTGTGGAGATTCTCCTCGTGCTTGATAGATTCAATCTCCATCTGCACCAGTGCCTCCTCTGCCTTCTTGGCAGACTCAAGCCGGATCTCCTGGATGCGGTTACGCTCCTGTGCAGCACGTTCAGCCGCCGCCTTGCGCTTAGAGTCCGCGTCAGGATCTTCTACACTACCACTGCCCTTGAATCCCATCGCAGGGGCAGGAGGGGGCTTAGGTGGTGCTGGAGGAGTGCGCTGCCCTGTGAAGTACTTGTATGCAGCTTCGGCCAGAGCGATATAGCCCTGACTCAGATCGTGAACCGTGACAATGGTATCCGCTATGACACCAGCAGACGCTTTGGCAGCGGGGGCAAGCACAGTGCCCATATCAATAGCTGCCAGTCTCGCAGCCTCACCCAGCTTATTAAACTCCGTCTTGGCCGAGTCCATGCGGATATCGGCTACCTTCTGAGTGGTGCCAGCCGCATTCTTTAGCTGAGTCTCATAGTCCTTTAGAGTGCTGGACATCCCCAGCAAAGCCTGAATGGACTGGTTAGTGCGGCTATTGAGATGCAACAGAGCTAGATCGTGCTGGATAGTCTCAGTGGACGCGCCATTGAACAGAGTCTCAAGCTCTCCCAGGATGACTGAGAAGTCCTTCATCGTGCCCGTGGAATCGTACAAGAGTTCCTTGTACTTCATCTGGTGGCCGTTAAGGGTGATTAGAACGTCTTGGTACTTCTCGGCCTCACGGGGCAAGTCACGCAGGATCTGGATAAGCGCTGTCTGCTGCTGAGCCGCAGGGATGCCAGCCTTGGCCATAGTCGCCAAGATTGCCAAGCCTTCCTCAGCGGACTTACCAAGAATCTGGATAGCGCCCGCACCTTTGCCAGCGAGAGCCTTGGCGAACTGCTCACCTGTGCCCTGCGCAATCGTATCGGCCTTGAGCAACAGGTCAGAGATATGCTCGATGGACCCGCCAGAGCCCTTGAGAGCATTGAACACACTAGTGAGAGTCTCAGCCGCAGTGCTCACCTTCATGATGCCGTCAGCACTCGCAGTAAAGGCGAACTGCACTACAGCGGGCATGTCCTTGAGCGCTTCCTCTGTGGTTCTGCCCGCAGACTCCAGAGTGTAGAAGGCGTGTGCAATCTCAACAGAAGAGATGCCGTAAGCGACAGACAGGTCTTTAGCCGTCTTGATCATCTGAGTCTTTTGGAACTCAGTGACATCCTTCATGATCGAGAGGGACTTGTTAATGGCGTCATCAAACTCTGCGAACTGCTTAACTGCCTCATAGCCTACAAAGGCAGCAGCCGCTCCCGCAATAAGTCCACTAGCGCCAGTGCCAATCGTGGGGTTGAGTCCACTTGTGCCCGCACGCAACCCCATACGGACAGGGATAGAGTCTGCCGCCTGAGCTTCCTTGACTATTGCAGCAGCCCTAACCTCGGCCTCAGCATATTGGTTGGCCAGTTTGATGCGCTCAGCTACAGCAGCAGCCTGAGCCTCAGTCTGCATGGCTTCTGCTCGGGCCGTGCCGATTGCTATCTGATTAGCGAGAGCAATACGGGCATCTGCTATCTCGGCTTCCATGGCCAGAGCACGGGCCTCACCCTCAGCAACCAAGTTAGCCGCTGCCACCCGCTCATCTGCGAACTGCTTATTGAGAGCGGCTGCACGAGCCTCACCTACCGCGATCTGGTTAAGCTGTGCAATCTTCTTGTTGGCGATCTCCTGCTCAATTGCAGCAGCTTGGATCTCACCCTGAACCTCTTGATGCGCCCTGATCTTGACATCGAGAGCGGCTTGCTCAGCCCTGATCAACTGCTCAAGAGCGCTCTTCTCTGCCGCCAGTGCCGACACCTGAGCCGCTGTTAACTGGGTTGCATTACCCGTAGAGACACCCAAGCTCTGGAGTGCCGCTTGATATGCAGTGGTGGCCTCAGTGCCCTGAGTGAGAGAAGTGATTACTTGCTGGTAGCGTGACTGGAGAGCACCCAAAGACAGGGACATGTCAGCCCCGGCCTCTTTGATCATCGCTTTAGATTCAGCGAGAGAAGCACTCAGCGGGCCTACATCAAGCCCTAGTGTTGCAAAGAGATCAGCGACAGAACCAGTGATGCTAGGGCTTGGCATATATCTTCCTCTTCTTTATTTTACGGGCTTTATTGGCTGTCACACCCTTAAGAGCCTGCTTCAATTCCTTCCAGTTTCCGCCAGCCCCTCTATCGGGATCAGGTGTAATTATTACGGTTTTCTTCTGCGGCGGGTACTGCTGGAGCAATAGGTCTTCAGCCGTGAACGCCTTGTCACTGGTATTGGTACGGCCTCGGTTAAGTTGATAGGACGCAGATTGAGCGACAAAGAAGTCCCTTGTTCTATCCCAGGTAAGCACCCTAACACGATAAAGGGCTGTGACCCGCGCTAGGGTTGACTTGTCAAACTCCTCAGAAGTCAGCCCCAAACACCGAGCCACAGCCCAGTACTGTAACCACGATTTGTTTGAGGCTAAGAAGGGTCCTCAGCCTCTGTGGGTAGCGGGGGACGTGCACCTTCGATCTGCACATCCGACATGTCGGGCAAGAAGAGATCAAGCGCAACCTTGAGCCGCTCCAGAATGTAACCGTAGTGGCGATAGGTGAACAGCTTGTCAACATCGTCCTGGGTAAGCTCAGGGTGATGCTCCTTCAAGGCCCAGTACAGCGTGGCTCCCATCAGTTCAGGGCTCTGCATTTCCTTGAGCCCGAACCCGATAGCCAAGAGATTATGCCCAGTATCCTTGTAGATCCCCTTTACCGCGTAGTTATTAAGCTCCATGGTAAAGGTCTTGCCCTTCAGGGTAATAGTCGTCAGAGGGTCAAGCTGGAACGTCTCCTCGATGCGCTTCTTGCGAAGCTCCTGGGCCTCTTCAATGCTGATCACCTTCACCATAGGCTTAGCTCCACTGCGGCTGGCCAGTCACCTTGAGGGTACCGGACGCCATCAGGATCGTCCCAATGTCGGCCTTGGGGGCAATGGTCTGAATATAGGTGGCGTAGTCCACCGTGTTATCCGAGTCATCGGGGAAGATCGTCTCGAAGTTGGTAAGCGTACGCGCGTAGCTGTTGGTCCGCAAGTCGATGTGAATCTGATTGCTGGGCCTCCAGTTGCAGTCGAACGCCACATTGTCACCGTCAGCCAAGCCAGGGATGAACTCCCTGAAGAAGCCCTCGGAATCGTGACTGGTCGCATCCAGCAAGTCAAACTTGATGGACGGGCCAGACAGTTTGGTAACTTCTGGGACGGTGGTGAACTCTTCGGGAGAAGCCCCATCACCCATCTTCAGAAGCGTGCCGTTTGCGATAATCGCGATTGTTGCCATTGTGTTACTCCTTCAGTAAGAGGGATCATCGTACTGTCTGACTTCGCCCTCTGGAATCGGATTCTGTCCTGGGAAAGCCCAAGGGTGATTGTCCTCCGCTTGATGCTTCTCCATCTTAGCAAGCCACAGTGTTGAGTACTGACAGTAAATGCACTTGTAGTTCTTAAGTGCTTTCCACTTGCCAATCGAGTAGCCCCTCAGTTTGTCAAGCTCGTCCTGAGTGGGCTCAACTATTAGCTTTTGGTCCGACATACCATTCCGCCTTAGGTAACTGCTGCCCTTCCAATAACTTAAGTATACCAGTGTCCAGCCCCCGCTTCTTCCACTTCTGTATCAGGTAGAGCTTACGGGAGACGAACATCTTGTCCAGGTCAATGCCCATGGCCTTAAGCTCAGGCCAAGACGAGTGGAGAGCGCGGTGCAGGTACCGCATCCCGCCAAAATAGCGGTTTTTGTAGCCTGCTTCTACAAGCTGGTAGTGGAGATCATCATCCTCATAACCCCAGCCCAGCCCGCCGAATGGCCCATCCTCATCGAAGCGTACGCCTTTCTGGAACATCTCACAGCGGAACAGGCCGTACTGAGTCCAGGCGCACCGGATATCATTGCGGGTGCGCGACTCTGGGATCTCTACAAGATTGTGGGCACACTCCTCTCTCTTCTCCGAGAAGTTAGCAGAGTAGGCACCGATGACGCCTACGTCCCAGTGGCACTCCAGATAGCGAGTCATGGTATAGGCCGACAGAGGAACTATCTCGATGTCGCCGTCCATGAGCATCAGGTACTTGGAGCCCACCACTTTGACCGCAAAGTCGATGATGGCGTTACGCGCCTTGCATATCCCCTGATTGGTATTGAACCTACCCAGATGGACATTGGATGGTAGAGTCTCACCGAACAAGCCCCGGATAGCTTCCCACGTGCCATCAGTAGACCCGTTGTCCATGATGCAGATATAGGGTACAAGGCCGAGCTTGATAAGCCTGTTGGACTCTTCCACCAGTGCCATGACCCCCTCAACACTGATGTCTCGTGTGTTCCAGCACAAGTAGCCAAGTGTAATTATTACGGTTTTTGGGGCATCCCCGTTCTGACTGTCCATGTACTTCTGGATATCCCCCTTGTATTCAGTGGTGATGCCATGCCCCTTGGCCTTGCAATGCTCCAACATCTTGACAATACAGCCCGCTCCAAGAGTGTCATAGGCACAGTCCACACACATACAGTGAGTCAGGCCCTTCCTCTGGCTTGTGTTCCAGGTGTATTCTAGCTGCCCCATGCGATAGACACCCTCGTAACTCCTTGATGTAGGGAGCGGACGCCATCATGTAGCATGGAGTCCACAACCGGATTGACGCCTTGAATGAACCTGGAACCTGCTGTGCCACTGAAGCCGCACAGGTACGCCTTGGCTGAGTCGCGCATGGTGCCAGCAGACTCAAAGTCCTTGGCCCACACGTTCACCTGGATGACAGTGAACTGCACACCGCTCAACCCCTGCAAGCTCTCCACTTCCTTGACAGTGATCTCCTGCACTGTGACATAGGGGAAGGCGGCAGAAGGGGGCAGCGGGACAGGCGAGATTCCACCCAAGCTAGATGTGAAGTGGTTTTTGAGTAGCTGTATCACCTCTGCGACAAAAGTGTTCACGCCAGCAGCCCCCTGATTAGTGCGGCTACTCCAGCATGGACATCAGCCCTTATCTGACGGTCATTGCCGAAGATTGCATTACTGATAGCCCCCTGCCCTCTGCCTGTCGGAGAGCCATTGAATTCGATATAGGGGGCATAATCCTTGCGGGAGACATTGCGGGGATCTGCTATCAGCTTCTCACCGCCCACTTGTAGCACGGCCCTAGCATGAGTTGGGCCTATCTCGGAAACAACAGTCTCCATCGTAGAGATGCTAGCACCCGTGAGAATGGGCCACTCACTCTTAGCATCCGCAAGTGCAGGCTGTAAAGCCTCAAGAAGTATCTCCGCAATTGCCTCTCCTGTCACCCCTGCCTGTAGCTTGGACAGGCCAAAGGTATTCACCTGCATCCCAACTGTAGTGCCGGGTTCGCGGGACCTTCGACCTGTGGTTACTCGTACCTGTGCCATTAGGGGGCTATTAACTCCAGATGAAGTCTGGTGCTGAAGTGGGAGCCGTCATGTTCAACGCCCACGATCTTGAAGTTGATACCGTCGATGAGAGCATACATGTCATTGACGATTGTCGGCTGATAGCTGTTCAGCTTCAGATTCCGCCGATTGAGATTCTCGGTCACAGCCTGATCACGGATCTGCGTATCATCAGGGCGCAGGGTGATAAACGGGGCCATACGACACTCCAGGTCAACCATAAGAGGCACAGGAGTGTAGCCTGTAATCACAGGTTGATTGGCCGCATTCAACGTAGTAGTGGCCGCGCGGATTGTGCACCGCGACGGCCACACTTCGGGTATTGCGATTCGAAGACGGGAGTCAATTATCTGTCTCATGTGCTGGTTCGCTCCCAATCCTTCCAGATCTTCTCGCACCAGCTAGGACGGTCGTAGACCATCTCAACCATGTCAAACACGTTCTCCTCAAGCACTAAGTCACGCATAGCCTTAGCTGCCGCCCGCATCTCCTTGGCCATCGCGGGGCCGTCCGTCTGGAGATCGAGGATCTTGATCTTCTTAAGGATCAGGATCATGTTGACTGCCATAGCGTCTAGGCAATCGGCTGCAATGACTTTGGCATCGGCAATGTTACCGTCACTGTCGGTATTCACGTCGATGATGTTTTGAATGGTCGAATCGAGAAGGATCACTTGGTCATACTGGAATGTGTAGTTTCCAGACGAAGCACCAGCGCCAAGTGTGATACGACCATTCTGAGGATCGGTGAGGGTAAATGCAGGAGCCGAGCCGCTTGGAGGTGTAATTATTACGGTTCCATCGACTACGGGGAAGTACACGGTCTGGAACGTCAGTTGCCCCGCTACCGCTACGATGACATCGCTATGGTACAGGGGCTGGTCCTGGATCAAGGATCGGATTTGGTCAATGAGAGACATCACTTTTTCCGTTGGGCCACTGGTTCTTTAACGCGAACATCATCCAAGGTACGCATGTCAGGGGGTTTGGGCTGGGTGCTGGCCACCACTACATCCTTGATTTCGGTCAGCACCTTTACCACATTACGCAGTTCTTCTACCGCCGCTGCCATGAAGTGGTCTGACACCGTTTCGGGTGCCAGACCACGGTCAGGAGAAGCCAAGTTTAAGAGGCTCCGAAAGACGCGACCGCAGCCTTGGGGTCCACCTGAGTGGCGCCAAAGATGTGCCGGATCTTGTAGTTAATGCCGTCATTGTCGAAGTTGCCTTCGGCGACAGACGATACGCCACCGCCCAGCATCATGGCATCGGGGTCCTTCACGAACAACTGAGGACTGCGACGGCCACGCATGAAGGCAAAGACGAAAGCGGGACGACGGCTAACGTCGTTGGGATTGGAGATAAGGAACCACGGATTGGTTGCGCAGGAACTGGCCACATACGGGATGTACGGGTTGACTTCCAGCTTGAGCTTGGCCTTCATCCAGTTATCCGTATACAGGAACTGGTCCGAATCGCCGCCGCCGGAAGCAGCATTGATACGGAGTTGGCTTGCGCCCAGGATGTTACGGGCCGTGATCTCGTCGTTGGGAGTGACCAATAACGTGGCCGCGTCCACCATGATGGGCTGACCCTCAGTGTCCGTCTGAGCCGCCAAGACCTTGAACGCAGCTTGCAGGTTCTTGATCGTAAGCGGACCAGTAGTCAGATTGGCGTTACCACTGGAGAAGAACGTGGCATCGGGGCCGTTCACATCGCAGAGCTTGGTGGTAGCCAAGTACTCTTCGGAACGGCGGGCACCAACACCCATGAGCACGGGACGGTCATTGAAGGCGTTGAGATCGTCCTGGATGATCATCTCGAACGAAATGCCATACCGCTGGCCGTACTTGAGTACGGACACCGAGTAGTGGCCTTCCGTGAAGGCAATCTCCGGATAGGGCTCATGTTCCTTCACCTGAGGCAGGATACCCTGCCCGCCGTCGATGGTGTACAGGTTGAGGGCGCGGAAGTCCTTCACGTCCACAACACGCATCCACGACGGATAGGTGACGGGCCAGGGCATGTAATTGCCCAGGAGTTGGCGGTACAGCAAATCCCCGAACAACAGCGGGAAGTCGTCCGTACCCATGGCCTCTTGCAGGTGGTACTCGGGCACGCGGCCCTCTTTCACCCCTGCGATCAATTCGGCCAGCATCATGCAATGCCGCATCCCCTCTTTCGAGCGAAGGCGCACCACACGGTCAGACCGAGACATGCCAGCGTGCTCATTAACGGTGGCATCCTTACCAGTGACAGGGACGATACTGAAGGAGCTACGCAGCTTCGCAACGTCCGATGCCACCATCTTCATCTTGTCGGCAAAAAGCATTGTAGTCTCCTTAGTACCCCACCTGTACGTCGATAGAGGTGGTCGTGGAGCCAGAAGCTACCAGTTCCACACCCGAATCGCCGACAGCATAGCCGAAGCGCACCCCGCCAGCCCGCTTGCTAACCGGGGGAGTCTTGGCTTGGTCGAAGTAGAGAATGTCTCCACCGTTTACGGCCACATTGGCGTCCGCGCCAGAAGTGCCGCTGGAATCCTTACCCGCAACGAGTAAGGTGAAAATCCCGTCCTTCTGCATACGGGTCTTGCCGTCCGAGTCCGCGTTATCCAACGCAACACCCGGAACCGAGCCGCACACCACAGGATCATTGGCCAAAGCGTGATTACTGGTGCGGTTGGCAGTTTGCGCAATAACCGCAACGTTAGGCCAAACATTGTTGGTCTGCGCGTACTTTCGATTCGTTGCCATCGTTTGTTGCCTCCAAAAGTGTAATTATTACGGTCCCGAAGGCTTCCGCGCTACCGGAAGTCTCCCAGAGCGTACTTCAGACCAGCTTCGGGGACTCCAAGCGTCTGCAACGACTCGCTGTAGCGCTTCTTATCCGCTTCCTCGGCCTTCTGGGTGTTGCTCTCACGTGCATTGAGATGCTGTTCGCCCAGTCCGGTGACTGAGCCGCCAGCTTCGGCCACGCCCACGAGATCCTCTTTAACCGACTTGGCCCAGTCCAAGTCAACCTTGCCCTCGGTGGTCATCTTGGGATTGCCGCATACCCGCTCCAGCAGTGATGCCTTCACGGTAAAGCCAGCCTCCCGTACCAAGGTCCCGACAGTGGCGACAGCAAGAATCACGTTCTGCTGAGCCTCCATGACCTTGTTCTTCGCCTCTGCCGCGTCCAGTCTATCGCGCAGGGCTTGCACTTCTGCGTCCGTTAATCCAGGCATATTACTCTCCTTTACATCGGTGATAGGGGCACTGCCCCGCTGCGATTCTGTAACTGGGACGATTGGGGCACCGCCCGCGCCCGCCTTGGTTACATAGTCTACTGAGTAAGCCTTCTCGAAGGACTGGGCAATCATGCCCGTGCGACCATCGACAGTGCCTGGGGCTGCCTTAATCGCGGCGTTAATGCTGCACCCGATGTAAGGCCCCTTACTCATAATCTGTTCTTCGTGGTCAGGGAACACCATGGCCTCAGAGTAGAGGCCAGCACCCACCGGACCATTGGCATTCCAGTATGCATCACGGTCAAGCACACTGGCCAAGTCGTTAACGTCGCCCTCAGGCCGCTCAATCTGCTCCGTCTCGGTGGCATGATTGAGGAACATCTGAGTGCCTTTCTTGAAGGCCTGTGGTCCAGTGGCCTTGATCATGGCTTCACTGTAATATGCCATCGAGCCCCATCCCGGCTTGATGATGCAGACAGGGATACGGGTCTTGCTGGCCTCGGTGACCTTGATCCCCTCTGTTACGGCTGGTTCGCAGAAGGTGACCGACTCCCTGACGAGGGTGAACTCCTCCGCAGTCTCAGGCTTGTGAGTCTCGCGCACGGCCTTGAACCAGTCCATATCCTCCACGAGGCCTTGAGGAAGATCAAATAACGCCCGCATCGACTCAAGCGCTTCTGTGGCGGAAGATACGTAGGCGACATGCACCTTTTTAGCCGCGCCAACTGTGACGGTTGGGTCACTTCCAGCAGCACCTTGAGTAGCTGTGTATGAGCGTTTGTAGTTCTGCCCCTTGTGAGAGTAGACAACATGCCCAGGAAATACATCATTAACCCACGGACCCTGTTCATCATAGGTGTTGTTCACCCCGTGAGCCGCCATGAGCGCAGTGCGAAGATGACCCCTGAGCGCATCATGGGACTGATTCATCGGCAAAGCCGCCTCAGCGACTGTCTTATAGAAGGGAAACATTACTTCTCCTTTGTACCACGTAAAGCTAACGTTTCGCCCCCGGTAAAGGGGCACCTGAAGGCTTCGGAGTAGGCTTAGAGGCTGTTTTCATAGCTGCATCTGCCGACTTGAGAGCCGCATCTCCAAGCTCTTTCTTACCCTGAGCTACCAGATGCTCATCGTCCATCTTGTCCGCCGGATCAGCAAAGCCTTGCAGCACAGAGTCAGGATACAGCAGTTCTGTCATCCGCTGCGCATCCTCGCGGCCAAGAGCCTCAAGCAGCATCTCACAGACCACTTTACGGTCAGGGATGATACCCTCAGCGGCACTACCACCTAATGTTACAGCCTGGACAACCGAGCGAACACGATCGGTCACGTCGCGCTCAAGTATATTGGGGAACTCGATCTTGACGTTGGTGGTTTCACCTTCAGGTGGAATAACCGTAATTATTACGGTCCCGTCGAAGGAATCCCGTGTCATCTCGGCACTGTAGCCAGCCTTGTTGAGAACACCACCTGGAGCCTGAGCAGACCACTCAATCAATCGGGTGCAAAAGGCTTGTATGACCCCAGCCCACATGTCTTGACGAGAAACCATCTTAAGCTCAGTAGGACGATCAAGGGTGGTAGATGTGGCGAAGTTGCCAATGTCGGAGTCCCCGAGGAAGTGTTCAGGGGTATCTGACCCAGCCGCGACCATTGACCTGAGTGCGCGTGCCTCATCTGGACCTGTCGTAGATCCCGCTGTTTTAATCGGCTTGACATCTGCGGCCCCCGATAACAAGGCCCAAGATGCTGTATTAGTGGGCGGATTATTGTCAATCGCCCGCCCATTCTGGACCCCTGTCTTCATCCTGTTCTTGCTGGCAGCGACACCAGCTTTCCCAGGCAATCCCGATATTTGGTACGCGAGTCTGGCATAAGCGGCCAGAATTGTGGCAAAGTTCTCCAGAATGCGCTTGTAGCCCGTGGCCCAGCCAAATGCTGAGATAAGCTCAGGGCACCCGAAGCGCATCATGTCCAGCCCACCCGTCTTGAGATGGTAGGTGCAAGTGTCCCAGGCTATACGAGTGCCGTCGATATCGTACTTGCGGCGGGTAACTGGGTAGTAGTCCCAATCCGGATACAGGGTGTTCTCCTGTACAGTGTCCTGCATCATCTGATCTTGGAGAAAGAAGCCCCCATTCGGGCCTCCAACGTTAGACACACGAGCATAAAAGCGGGGCTCTTTGGAGTCTTCAGGGTTGTAAATGATACCTTGTATTTGGTCAAAGGGGAGGAGTCGAACGCGGGCAGTGCCGTTTTCCTTGTTCCGATAGAATATGAAGAACTGATTACCGTCAACCCGTTGCTGTCGCTCTCGCTCAGTCCAGGCATCCCCGATAATGCGTTGATTCTTCCTGTTATTGAAAAAGTCATCAAGCACCTTCTGCACATTGGGGTTCTCAGCGGTGATCTGCACGCCTCTGCCCCAGACATATAGCTCCTGCACCGTCACGACACGCTTGATTAGAGGATTGATCATGTACATGACACGGGAGAGCCCCACGATGCGCCTGAGAGTGGTACGGGTGAAATTGAAGGTAGCGTCCGCGCCATTCGCAAGCCAGCCACGATCCTCACCGGAGAAGGTGGCCTCAAGCTCACCAAAAGCAGATTCCAGGACTTCCACCATCTTGCCCTTGAGCGCCTCTTGGGACGGCATACCTGAATCGCCATCCTTCACCATGAGAGCCTCTTCGGCCAGATCAGCAGTCGCAGTCATGTGATTTGCGCCCAATGACGCGCCAGCCCAAGCCCCTACGAGCTTATCGCGCAGTTGCTTTCCGAATGTCATGACTGTAATTATTACGCTTTTGGCGACTAAGATCTGTGGTTTGTTTGGTTATTCAATCCATGAACCATACCCCGTAATTCGGCAATCAGAGAGGCGTGAGACTCCACTTTCACACATAAGGAGTCCAGCGTTTTGGTGCTTATGCTATTCACCACACTCTGTGATTGCCCTGCCGTCTGAATAGCAGCAGCTGCTGTGATCAATTCCCGAGCGGCGGTCTTCATATCAGCCGCAATCTCGGCAATTGCCTCGTTGGTTGTGCGTTTGAACTCAGCCAAACTGGCCTCACTGGATAGAAACTTGTTATCCAGGACAGCCAGCTTGATGTCCATGTCGTGAGAGGACTTAACTGAAGATAAATATGCAGCGATAGCAGCAGAAAGGAGTGCCGCTGCCACCATGCGAACCCATTCCATGCATACAGGGTACCAGCATAGTACTAGCGTTTCACCCCATTATGTGCCTTTTTTCACCAATCAGTACTAAGGTGAATCCCCTATTTCCGTAATTATTACGGTCAGAAAGGTGAAATATCTATCCCCCCTGTGTAGACCATCACGTCTTCAAACTCTTCCGGATCGTCTGCAAGGCTGTCGATAAAGGCCACCATATAGCGCAAAGCGTCCATACCGTGATTGTCCTTATCAAGCGGGATCTCATCTTTCTTACTATTTGCCTTCTCATTCTGCCTCTTATCCCACACGTAACCGTCAAACTCGCCCTCAGTGCTATACGGGGCTCCCCTGTCCTTAAGCTCCTCATCCACCGAGATTAGAGCATCCCGCAGGATCATGATCCCAGGACGGCCCTCCCAATCAGGTAAAAGCCGCTTTTGGACACCTTGAACACCCTCTTGGATGCTCTTGTATGCCGCAAATGTCGGATATCCCGTGTGTCTCTGAAATACGGCCCTGCCCTCTGCGTCATGATCACAAATGATGGCCTGAGGGGGAGGTTGGCCCTCAGTGATGCTCATTATCTCCCTTGCTGCGTCCTCAACCAGCATCTGAGTGCGGTATAGTTCACGGTTGAGGTAGAGACGGCCTTGCGGGTCCTCCATCCAATCCTGCCAAACGAAAGGATGAGTAAAACCAAAGTCCAAGGACCAGTAATGAGTCCATTCTTCCCAGCCAACAGGTAATTCAGCACGAGAAATGAGATGAGTGTGAGTGTCCCAAGTGTCATAGACTATACCCTCCGCAGCGGCCCACTCTCCTTTATATAAGCGCTTGAATCGCACACCGGAGAGCCGTTTGAGCTTCGCCATGTAGCGGACGCCCTCCGGAGTCCAGCTTTGGCTACTTTGATCGAAGAATTTGGGGTTGTCCTCATGAAAGGACAGGTACATCTTGGTCAAGCCCTTGTCGCAGCGCACTTTTAGCCAATGAGTGGGCTTGTCTGGGTTGCAATCGCCCATCATTTGCTGATAGGGCACGACTCCATGGCGGATACAGGCCGTGCAGATTTCCCAGTCATTCTCAGTGGCCTCAGTGGCCTCCTGCATGTATCCGATGTCCCATTCGGACGAGTTTAGGCGATCTACGTCATCCAAACCGATGACCGCGCACATGGACTTGTTGGGATAGTTGAAAACTTGGTCCTGTTTGAGGAAGTGTACCTTGTCCTGGGGCTTGAGGATGAACTCCTGGTACATAGCAAGGCAGGAATTGGTCATCGAGGTGCGGGTTTTGCGGGACATGAAGCCCCTTGCGCCTGGATATTTGCTCAGGACAAGGTGAAGTTTATGTAAAAGTCCCAGAGACTTGCCAGTACCCTTTGGACCCGCAACAAGTATCTCGTCAGACTTATCGAGAAACACCTCTTTCGACGCGCCATAGGGGGTGTATTTGATCTTGTAACCAGAAGCGGCGACTAGCTCAGGTTGGGCAGTTGCGGGGACTACCTTCTTCCTGGGCATGTCTATACCGCATCCACGTCAACGCCTACATAGATGCGGATTGCCGTCTCCTGTTGATTCTTTTCTTCCGGCTTGTCAAGAGCCAGCAACTTACGGCGGCGATCAGATATTTGCAGGCTAAGACCAGCCGCAGCAAGATTGCCAGCCTCTGCCAGTGGTTGGTAGAAGCGTAGGAGAGCATCATACCGTTCGATCTCCATTTGGCGCATCTCTTCGGTAGTTTCGGAGAACTCCTTGATGGCCATACCCATCACCTGCTTGGCGTCCTCACTGGCCGTGACCGTGGTGCACCCTAAAGTGCGGGCAATCTCCTCGTACGAGTAGCCTTGACGCCTCAACTCGACCACTTTATACCGTCTGTCCACTTGACGTAGCGTCTGGACCGAATTAACTACATTCGAGCCCCTGGTTTTCCCCTGAGTGCGGAGGGCCTTGACGGGAACAGCCTTCTTGGATCTCTTAGTCGCCATAATCAGTTGCCATAATCTGTAATTATTACACTCTGCTATTCTAGTGTCAACGGTACTAGTACCCGCAGTCCCGTTACTCTCTTGCGGGCTGCGATTGGGGGGGAGGTGCGGGCCTTCCCCTTAGTCGTTATCGTACGAGATGGTTAGCGTAGTTCCATTCGGGACGTACGCATAGAGCCCACCCAGACGATATCCAGGCAGGGCAGGTTCCTTGGGTGGCAGGATTGTCATCTTGCCCGTTTCGAGACTGGCCCCGTGCGATGAGTCTGTAGTGGACCCGCCCAGTCGAGCAGGACCCCCAACAGCGCAGATATACACCGCAGTGGCCATAATCTGCGCATCAGTGGTTAGCTGGTGCGTAGCATTGTTACCGGAGATGTCGGCTAGTGATTTCATGCACCTATTATACGATTAAGTATGGAAATCACCATTTACTGGTCAGACAAGCTCGGAGCCCCGCATAGAAAGTTCCGAGAGTTTGTGCAAGAGATGGCCAACCGCATCAATTTTGGTCATGCCCGCCATGGATTCCCCAATTTCAATGATGATTACTGGGGATCACTCAAGAAAGAGATGGAAGCCTACAATCACACAGGCAATAAAGAGCACCTGTACAATATCGCCAACTTCGCCGAGCTTGAATGCCGTGTCCCTTCACACCCCAAGCACCATTATGCAGCCGTCAAATCTGTGAATCGCAACGGCAAGAGGAAGATTGGGGAGTGAGGACGGGAGAGGTGGCAGGAACCCGTTGCTTGAGGTGGCCTCTCCCGCCTATTGCATTGGCGTTTTATTCACCTTATCACGGTTTCTGTCCCACCAGATAGCCGCTGAGGTGCGATTAGCGTGACCTGTTTTGCCCAGCACCTCACTCACATAGGCTTTAATGGTTCCAGTGTCCAGTTTCAGCTTGAAAGCTATTTCCTTGTTGAGCAGGCCTTCCACCAAGCAGTCCAGCACTTGGTAGTTGCGCACGGTGAGGGGTTCCCCTAGCAACTGCTCCCTAGTTCTGCGCGTTTGGTACAGTTTCCTGCGCTCTGGAGTCTGGCGGCACGCATGGCAGATCTTGGCTTTCGCGTTATTGCAGATGTAAGCGTGGAAGTCCTTGCCGCAACGTGCGCAATTGTTCATCTCAAGCTGTGGAACATCATCTCGAATAGGGCCTTTATATGGCATCCAGGGTACCTACCGTAATTATTACAGTACTGGTACCCGCTCGGACAGCCCGCTTCGCGTGCAGTCCTCGCTCCGCTCGTCCAGTACAGGGCTCTGGGGGATTGCGAAGATCCCGGTATTTGCTGCGTAAGCAGCAAAGAGGGATCGAAGCGGGAGGTATCGTGTGAATCCCCCCTTCCCTCTCTCTTGGAACTCTCTCCCAACCCCCCTTCTTATTATATTGTCAAATTCAACTTCTGTCAAGAATTATTATTTTCTGGGTATTTTACGGTTGAAAACCGTAATAATTACAGTGGTTTAGGGTATTTTGGCCTATTTCGTACGGATTCTGGTCGATTTTTCTTGCAATTCTCTGAATTTCGCCTTACTCTTGGATCAGGAGGCGATATGAACACTGGATTACAGACCACTCTCTGCCCTTCTTGCAGCCGGAACACTCCACGCGAGACGCATGTTTGCGTATTTTGCGGCTGCTCCACCTCCACCAGTACCTTTGCCGAGATCGCTGAGACTCCCGAAGCGCCTATTTGGCATCCTTGGGTGGTCATATACACCGAACAGGGCAGCGTTCCTTATGTTCTTGACAAGATTGAGATGGATACACGACGGGAGTTAACCGCGACGCGGGATAACTGACCCCGGAGGAGAGAGTGAGAGAGCGCTTGTCGCCTCAAGGTCACGAGGGAGGGGAACTTTCTCCAGAACTCCTCTAAATCGTAGACCACTCAATATCTTCACCTGTTCTTTCGATCTGTGCGTTTCCTCAGTAGACCTACTTCCTGTCTATCTCTCAAAAGGGGCAGTTCAAACCAATTCCCATGCTGCCCCTTCCTTCATTTACCTCATCATCTGGCTCAAGAACCAGAAGAACACCCCTAACCATCCCAGGCTTAGCCTAGACGGGGCTGTTGGTAAGCCTACTGCCGCGCAAAGCACGCATATAACCGCTATCACTTGCAGGATCAACGTTGGATTCATAGAACCTCCGATTCGATCGTACTGTAATTATTACGGTTTTGCTGGATATTGGTTAGTCTGAAGATAACCTCCCCCTCACCTCTTTTGCGCTGGAGTCCCGCCCGCTTTCATGTGACTCCCAAAACATCTATTAGGAGATTCCCTGATATACGTACTCGGGGCAATCCCTTATTACCAACTGTAATAATTACACTTCATACACGTGTACATTTGCGAAGTGGCCGTTTACGGCCACTGAGCACCCAGGCACCCGGATATATGCGGAGCGGTGCACCGTGCGCACCTACCGACCTCTGCGTCACAAGAAACGGCACTCTACGGTGACTCAGTGCGGAGTGTCCGCACCACTTTCCGCACTTGAGACACACTCCTATGCCGAGTGGACAGTAGACTAACAGCTAGAAAAATCAGAAAAGTAGCACCACAGAAAAGTGTGTGTGCATAACTTTGTGGAAAACCACTAGTCTCCTGTGGAAAACAAATCAATCCTGTGGAAAACTCGTAGTATTCTGTGGAAATAAAGGCGAATAAAAAGGCGAATAGACCAGTATGGCCGTGTGCATCACATGCCAAGTGCGCATAGTATGAGAAGCAAAATAAACAAAACACGCAAACGGATAGAGGCACCCTAAGGGCAGGACTACTCTTAGGGACACTAACGGTAAGGGCGGGAGACGAGATTCGCGCCACGCGCTAGGTACAGTGGGGAGATAAGCTATGGGCTCCTCTGCGCGATACATACACTACTACCCTGTGTGGAGAACTAACCCGAACGGGACCACAGGGTACGGTGTCAAATACTACCAAGACGTGCTACCGAGTCTGATACGGTGGATGGACTAGTACCGAGAGATCCTCTTACGCTTAAGCGTGGGGATACCAGCGTGCGTAGAGCGGGTGTTTAGACTACGCATAAATCCTAGCGATGAGTTAGGTTTACTGAGAGCACGGGGCGAGAGCTTAATTAGCCGTGCACACAGAACGCGGGGATACTAGAGATCATGACTTGCTGATTGATTAAATGGGCAAGGTAGTGGAATAGTGAACGGATCAAGTGACTTGGTTGCATTGAACGCCTAACACCTGCAATGACAGTCTACAGACTGAGCACGCGTTAGGGTAGTAGACAGGCCAATATCGAATAGATCTAGGAGACAGCCACGATAAAGATAATCGTAATTATTACACTTTGAGCGAGGGCGCTAGTAAAGGCCCTCGCTTGTATTTATTCCCTTTGGCGGTAGACCTTGGACTACTTCATAAGTCTGGGGTCGTATGAGCTAAGCAGTGCGTACGACTGCTCTTATACGCTTAAACTACCTAGCCCTAGTAGCAGAGAGATAGACTAACTCGCTTTAACCTTCGGCGATATGCGTAACCAATGTGAGTCTTGATGGCCACTGGACACAGCTAAGCCAACTACGCGACGTTAAGACTACCTGATCTAAATCTAAGGTCTACCACCTGGGGGAGTAAACATATGACGCCAGTCGATTCGATCGCCGCTTTTGCTGTACTCATGGCAGTCTACTGCATTGGACGTGCCATACGGGTGGCCTTTCCACCTAAGACAAAGATGTACCGCTGAGTACCTCAGGTGCTATCGCTCAGTGACAGAGTGATAGCTCTTGTCTATTCAGAGAGTAGACCAACAGGAGAGAATATGGAACATATGCAACGGGCACTGGTACACTCCAGCGCCGATAACACAGAGAACAATGAGCGATTAGAGTATCTGGGGGATTCAGTCCTTCAGCTAATTGCCTCAGAGTATCTCTTTAACCTGATGGCTAGATCTACTGAAGGTCAGCTATCCCAGGCTAGGGCGCGGTACGTATGCCGCGCCAATCTTGTAGCCGTGGCTCAACGTACGCAGCTCGGACTGAGATTGGTACTCGGTAGATCAGAGTTAATGGATGGAGGGCGCAATAAGCCCAACATCCTAGCAGATGCAGTAGAGGCGCAGATTGGAGCCATGTATCTCACGTACGGGATGCAGACTACAAGACAGTGGGTAGTGGATAACATCATGGCTCGGCCAACAGTTAGCTAGCCGTAATTATTACAGTTTGGAGGATTCAATGCAGGACTATAACAAGAAAACATATGTGGACTTTGGCCAGCACGTGACTATGGAGATTGGCTGGAGTGAAGCGGCCATGCACTTGCAGATTGCAGGCAAGGTGCTGGAAGTTGAGCTAAGACTTACAGCCCCTGACAAGTCTGTATGTGTGGCTCAGGTCTACAAAGACGGCGCAGAGTACAGCTTCCCAATCACCCCAGGAGAGGCTGGATTCTACTGGGATTCTGACGGGTATTACTACTACCCGCCGAAAGAGTAACCTACTAGGCTAGGCTTGACAGTATTGTGAGTCTAGCCAATGGAGGATAACTTAATGAAAGCATCATTCGACCCAGAGTATGCGTATCATCTGGGTTACCATGACGGACTAGAAGACGGCCACAAAGACCCCAAGAGGGACTTTGACAGGGCTAAGACAGACCCACGCACTGTAGCCTATTTCGCAGGGCTCAAGGCTGGTGTGGCTCAGGCGCAGAAGGAGGGCTTAGATATGCGCTGTTTAGTGCGCTGGGATAAGCCTGGATTCGATACTCCTCAGTGTGAGAGTAAGTCTCACTATCTGGCTTTCGCTTACGGCCACGTTATACCGCTGTGCATCAGACACGCTTTCAAGATATTCCTTGACATCGAGGGCAAACCTGATGCCAATCAGTGGACAATAATTCCCAAAGACTGGGTGTAAGTAACCCGCTAGGCTGTGCTCACGAGTACAGCCGATGAGGTGCTGCTTATGACAGTGATTTACGACGATCTACTAGCTTGTCAGGACTGTGTGACAGCCATCGCCAATGATGACTATTCAGGCATGGATGACAGACAAGAGGCCAAGACTCGTAGGGGCATAGAGTCCTGGAGTAAGAAGGGTTATTTGGTTGTGGGTGATGAGGTAGGCTTCACCCGTGATGGCTGCGACATCTGCGACGATAACCTAGCAGGTGACAAGCACACGGTAAGCCTGTTAGGCGAGTAACTCGCTTGCTAGCCGTAATTATTACGGTCTAGCACTGAGAGGTGCTTATGAGTTTTGATTTAACTGCCGCTGTGTATGTGTTCTGTAGCAACCACCACAGCGGGCAGTGGTCTCGGGGTTACAGAATCATGAGCCGAATAGCTAAGCGAGGGCTAAGGCTCACAGATAACGCCTGGGAAGCTATACAGTACGGCACGGGCAGGGGTAAGGCAGAGTGGGAGTTAGCCCACATTTATTACCTGAATCTGGAGGGGATGACTCGATGGAGAGAGCATCTCTAATCATCAGGCTACGCCCATGCGGTGTGGCCGAATGAGGTGGAGGGCCTATCCGAGGATGAGCAGACAACACCCGTACACTCCAACATGCAGATGCCAGCGCTGTAAGGCGGTAAAGCGTATGGTAGAGAATCTACCGCTGAAGAAAGGGGGTAAGGCATGAGTGACGCTATGTTGCTGGGGCTAACAGTCGCCATGGTCATAACCGTGACGGTGATAGTCGCCAATGAATGTATCAAGGGCCTACAGCGCTGGAATCGGCGGCGCAAGGCTAACGGCCTGATCCGTATGATTGACTGGCCGAGGTAATCCGCTAGGTCTAGCCGTGAGGTTAGACCAATGAGGTACTGCCTATGAACTTGAAGAAGTTAGATGTACATATCGAGATAAATGCGGACACTCTAGAGAGGGCTGTACGCACTGGCCATCCCAGGCTGCTTACCAACGTCCTCAAGGGCACGGCCAAGGGAGTTATGCAGGGGCTGGAGATAGGCAAGATAACCCTTAGCCCGTGGGAGGGTTATACAGACTATGTGCCTGATGAGTAATCTACTAGGCGTAGCTGTGAAGTTACGCCAATGGAGGTAACAAACGAATGGCAACACCTACGCTGAAAGAGATGCAAGCTGAGATGGAACGTCTCAAGGCTGAGAATGACAGGTTGAAGAAAGCGGGTGACCGCAAGCTATCGCTGAAGGTAAGCGAGAAAGGCGCACTTTCGCTATACGGTCTGGGTAGGTTCCCGGTAACGCTGTATCACGAGCAGTGGACCAAGCTGCTGGAACTGGGGCCGCAGATTAAGGACTACATCGAGGAGAACAAGGGGGCTCTGAAGTCCAAGGGCGAGTAACCTACTAGGGTGTGCTCGTGAGGTACACCCGATGGAGGTAACTATGCCGAGTGAGAGTTTAGAAGATCAGTTAAGAAAGTCACTCAAGCCTGTGCTGGACAAGCTGCGTAAGCACAGGGACAGTGAGATGAAGAAGTGCCGGGATCTCAGGATCAGGGCGCAGCAGCATCATACCAATGCCACCGAAGCGGACAGGCGTATACGCGAGACTGAGAGGGCTATGGGGATTAAGACATGGACTCAGCGAAAGATGGCAGAGTTGGAGGAGCGGAGCGACGTAACCCCGAAGGGGTGACGGAGCGGGTACCAGAGTTACAGGCTAGAGGGCGCTGAGAAGTGGCCCTCAATGACTGTAATTATTACGGTCGAAAAGGAGAAGTATGAACAGACAAAAGACGGCGCGAAAGACAAACCTCGCGACGGCAAGCAGAGAATGGGCTACACGCCCAGCAGATCAGCGCTTCTGGACCCTCCAAGATTTACTGGAGAAGGCCAAGAAGTACGCGGAAGAGAGCTACACCCACTCGGTGAAGCTGTCAGATTGCGAGGTAATCCCCAATGGTGAGGATCTCGTGATTGACATCGGAGCCAGTGATCCGGCTACCTTCCAAAACTACAGCTTTGGTCAAGTCTGCAATATCGCCAAGGCCCCTGCTGGGTATCTCCGAGAATTGCCCGCTGACCTAGCCGCTCAGAACCTGAATCACGGTTTACAGCAGTTGGAGGAAGGTGAGCAAATGCTGATGCTCCACAAAAACGGCGATCATGTCCTCAGGTGTGTCACGGGTAATGAGTACGGGCGCATCTGGAACTACCAAATCGCTGAGATGGCATTGGCTCTGGAGGAGAGCGAGGGCTGGAAGGTTCCACCAGCACGGCCCTGTGGGGTTGCTGGAGTTCCCGAACGTCGCGCCACTGAGGCCGATGTGCTGAAGCGGGCAAGCCATCCCACTCTGGGCATCCATGTGGGTGATCTGATCTCGCCTGCTGGCCTGTATTGCTCAGACCATGACTCGTTCATCTTTCAGATCAACGAGGACAATCCAATCGACGCTGGTAACGGTGAGATTCTCTACCGTGGCGTGATCTGGAAGAACAGCGAGGTTGGGGATGCACGCTTCACCGGGACCATGTTCCTGTTTGACAGCGTGTGCGGCAACCATATCATCTGGGGGGCTCGTATCTGTGCGGAGATCACCATCATCCATCGCAAGAATGCCCCGCTGGAGTTCCTGCCCGCTATGGCTCAGGCCACTAATCTGGTACTGGCCCCCGCAAGCGAGGACGAGGACCGCATCAAAGCGGCCAAGATGTTCGAGCTAGGTTCAGGCCGTGAGGAAGTGGTCAAGACGGTATTCACCAAGTTCACCGGACAGTTGAGCCGAGTGGACGCCAATAATGCCTATACGCTGGCCGAACGCCACGCGGAAGAACACGGGACAGAACCTAACACAGCCTGGGGTTATGCGGCTGGGTTGACGCGGCTGTCTCAGGGCCTGTTTGCGGACAAGCGAGACGCTATGGACCGCATTGGAGGCCGTATCTTGGAAATGGCTAAGGTTCGCTCCTAGTCACTCCAACAGGGGATGCCTCAAGATGTCCAGGTATCCCCGATTGGAGGTGCTAATGTTCAAAGCGGTCATAGGGCTATACGCGGGGGCTTTTATGTTGCTCCTAGCCCCCTATGTGCTCACTGACCTATTCCGCAACCGAGTGGTGAGGTTGATATTCTTATTGGCTGTGCTGGTAAGTCTGCTGATCTCTACCACTCTAACCGTAATAATTACAGGGAGGACAAAGAAATGAAGTGCAGATGTGGGCATGGTCCTGACGACCATATTGAGGATGATGACTACTCGTGTTGTGTGGGGGCTGTAGTGGATAGCACAGTGCTGCCCTCTCTGCATGTAGGTGGGGCATCTCCAGGGTATACAACCTACGAGCCCTGCCCCTGCAAAGCTTACAAACCTGAACAAATCCCGCAAAGAGTCAACTAGGTAGGCTTCGGGCCAACCGTAATTATTACGGTGCGGCCCCGTGGCACACTCTAAATACACTATGCCTTAAGTGGCTTGGCCTTAAAGTGGTGTCTTTTGTGGCAAGTAAAGCAGGTGACCCAAAGATCCTGATCTAGTTCATGTCCAAGGCGGACATATGTCTTGTGGTGGACTTGGTATACTCTTGCTGTGGTAGTGGCGCATGACTGGCATTTTCTGCCACGTTCCGCAATGATTCGGGCTGACAGGGCTCGCCATTCGGGTGAATTGAGATAGGCGTAGTATTCTGCCCAGGTCCAGGGTTTCTGATAGGTGGGGGTTGTCTTAGCTCCCGCATCATCAGATTTGTTAGGCCGTCTGCCACTAGCATAGATCAAGGAAAGCTTGCGGATTTCGTCTATCGTCATTACACTTCGCCTTAAGTGGATGGGTTAGCAGGGGCATTCTGCCCTCTGCTTTGATTGTACCAATTGATACCACTGTCTGTCAAGTATTGTCTAGGAGGAATATGCTTAATTTACAAATCTTTACAAAGGGTCTGTCAGGGCTCTGGTGTCGCTGGTTCCATCGAGGTAGCATCTCATGGCCAGTGCAGGGGCAGTATAGGTGCTGGAAGTGCCTGCGTGAGTATCCCACCAAGTTCTGATCAAGTTTGACTCATAGGCACAGGCGTAATAATTACACTTTTTTGCTAAAGTGTTGATAACGCTCTGTCGATTTCTGTTGACTCCGGGTCACCATGCGGCTAGACTGGGGTTAACGGCAACAAACTAGCCGATACGAAAGAGAGAAAAAAGACGATGAACACTCAAATTATCAATCTTACGCCCGCTGACATTCTGGCGAATAGCAATATCCGTTTCGGTCTGAAAAAGGTCCGTGTAACGGGTCTGGCCGAGGAGATCAAGTCCTTGGGCTACGTTCACACCAATCTCACGGTGGAACCGTTGGCCGAGGCTGGACCGAACGGTGAGTCCTATTTGCTAGTGGATGGCCACTACCGCCGCGCATCGGTGGAACTGCTGGCCAAGTCGGGACTGGCAATCGAGTTGCCCTGTGAAGTTGTGGAGATGGGCACGGCTAACGCTCGTGTCGCGCATCAGATCTCCAAGAACTACAGCAACGAGCAGATGTCACCCATGGATATGGCGGTAGCCATTGACCGCTTGCTCAACCCCCCCGAGGGTGAGGAGCCCATGAAGAAAGTGGAGATCTGCGCCCTGTTCCCCAGGTCCGGCGGTCGCAAGGGTATTGCCACTACCCAGCCCTTGAGCAACTCCATGCTCAACATCTACGTGTCTTTCCTCAAGTTCCCGAAAGACATCAAGACCCTGATTCACGAGGGGCGTATCGGCGTGGCGGACGCCTACAGGCTCACCAAGAAGGACAAGAGCGAGTGGCCCGCTCTGACCAAGAAGGCTGAAGAGGCCCTCGAAGCTTCGGCGGGTGAACTGGAGAAGCTGGAGGAGCAAGTCCAGGCCGAACAGAAGAAGGCCGAGGAAGCCGAAGTCAAGGCCAAGCAGGACGCTGAGGCTCTCACCAATGCTCAGAAGGTCCTGGAAGCTGCCAAGGCCGAGCGTGACGCCAAGGTCAATGCCGCTGCCGAAGCCTTCAAGGCCAAGGCTGCTGTACCCGCTACCGACAAGGACAAGCTCAAGGTCGCCGTGGAGCACTTCAAGGCGGCTGAAGCCGAGGCCACTGCTGCCGACAAGGCCGCAACTCAGGCTAAGAAGGACGCGGACAAGCTCCAACAGGCCGTGGAGCGCAATCAGAAGCTTGCAGCCGAGCGCAAGGCCAAGCTGGAACAGGCCCGCAAGGATCAAGCGGCCAAGACCAACGGTAAGCTTGCCGTGGGCAAGGCCATCGAATCCGCCGAGAACAACGGCAAGGTACCGCTGAAGGGACCGCAGATTGTCGCTCTCCTCAATCAGTTGGCCCTGCCGGGATTCCCCAAGGTCCAGAAGATCTTCATGGCCGTGCAGCGTTGCATTGCCAGTGATATCACCGATGCCCAGTTGACTGCTGAACTGGCCTACATCACCGGGGAGCGCAAGGAACGCCCGAAGCACATGCCGAAGGAAACGAAGTAGGTTCGCCACTAGGGAGCGCTCTACGGAGTGCCTCCCGCTGGGGCTAGCCGTATGGTAGCTGGACTACCTTCCCGTTCTGGCTGAGTATACGCTGGCTGGGGGTGACCGTACCGTGTGTGCGGCTTGCGGTGATGCCCATGTGTAGCCGCGTGCACTAACGGGGCCTACAGGGGGTAGCTTCGGTTGCTCCCTTGTACGATACTCTAGACTTTGGGCGAAGGATATACCACCTGTCGCTCATTTGCACTGGCGTCTCGTCAGTGGAGGGGCTGTAGGCTTCGATGGGAAATCACCACACGGTGAGCCACAGCCCCATTAAACTTCAAGTGTAATTATTACGGTTATCTTTAGGCACAAAAAAGCGGAGGGCCGAAGCCCCCCGCTTGCAGTCAGTCAGCAGAGAATCAATCTGCTAACAGTATACCTCTAGTTGGGTCGGGCAGCACTGAACACCACGTGTATGGAGTCCTGTGTTGACCAATATGCGGTCACCTCGGCTTCACTCTTGCTGATGGAGATCGTCCCACCTGTTGGGGTGTACATAGCGAACCCGCCGCCAACATCGTACAGGGCGTCTACAAACGCTGACCACAGTATGAAGAACTGTTCGGGTGAGGTTGTCTGAAACACTGGATTCTCTATGTCCCAGTCATATCCGTCCCTGTACTTCTTGTTGGGCCTGAAGCCCCACTCGAATAGCATAGGGCTGGTACTGTGAGCCCCAAACTCGCTGTCGCAGATTCCGCCCCACTTACAGGCCCCATGCATGGTTATCAAGGGTATATGGGTTGGGTTGCCTGGGGCATTCATGTAGGCGTGATTCATTGCGGCTAGACTGAACCTGGACAGGTCTGTGCCGTATCGGTCCTCCCCAGGTTGTCCACTGTCGGTCTTGTGCCGGAAGTCCTGGTAGTATACGCTGAGCGGGTCATAGAGTCCCTCTGAATCGTGCAGCTTGTCCAGAAGCTTGTCGTTCTGTCCGTTGGAGGGGTTCACCTGTTTTACGAGCACCCTGTGCTTTACCCACTTAGAGGCCGTAGAGAGAGTGGGATTTTCAGGTTTCCAGATGAAGGACACCTCACCAGCAAACTCGGTAAGCTGGAACACAAAGTCTACACAGCCCGTTGGGCCTGTCCTCTGCCTGCTCACCGTCTCACCTGGAGTACCGCCGAGGGTTGTCACAAATTCTCCCCTAGCGCGGGTCATCCCGCCTATCTCGTGGGTGTGTCCTCCTGCGCCCTTCACATCTATGTCTGTGGCATTGATCCACTCGTTTGGAATCGGCACAGGAATATACCCGTTGGGGCCAAGCACTTGGGTTGTCAGGCAGGTGTGCTGTAGAATCTTCTCTCCTGGGTAGTAGTCCCTGCCGTCCTCTGGTTGAGCCTGCAATGCCAATACGAGCAACAGGCATAGAAACGCTGATGTAAGTAGACGTGTCATTTTTCTCTCTCTCTCTCTTTTCCTGAAGTGTAATAATTACGGTTACTGTGCTGGCCAAGGTGAAGCGGGTACGCCTTGCGAGTTCTGTGACCAGTACGGCACTCCATTGACAAAGTTGTCCTTGGGCAGAGTCATGATGAAGCCGTCAGATGCGGGGCCTGTTGGTTCACCTGGGTTACTGGGTGGAGTACCTCCTCCATTGGTGCCCATGTTCCCCACATAGACCAGCACCGAGAAGGAGCCGAAGTATTCAGCGCCCATGTTGAGTGAGAAGTTACCCTGTGAGTCGGTATTGCCCACAAGCCAGCCGCCAGTGAGATTACTGCCAGACGGAGGGGAGTAAAGGGTGATGGGGGTGTTGGCAAGTCGTGGCTTGATGTACTGGTAACGCTGCGCGGGCACAGACCAAGGAGCTTGCTGCCAAATCCTAGCCCAAACCTGTTGGTTAGGTGTGGCATTCTTGACCACGAGGGTTAAGGTCTGCCCAGCCTGAACTATTCGATACCCACCCTGCAAGTAGGCTACCTGCTTGGGCCTGTCGCTGGTGGCTATAGGCCTGTCGGTTCCAGTGTATTGGTCAGGTCCGTACACAGGAGCCGTAGAGGAGCCCGCTGTATAGGTGATGTTGAGCGGATTGGATGGCGGCGCGTATTGTGTAATCTCGAAGTTCACAGAGTATATTCTACCGCCACTCCACGACGTTCCATCATTGAAGCCGCTGAAGTCATAGGAGGTGGTGAAGGCTTGGTTGATGCCTGGGTAGTGTGATCCAGACATCAGAGCCGTGCCGTACTGCGCTGTTGCCCTGTCAAAGGAGATAGTACCCAGGCTGGTGTTAGTGGCCGAGCCGTCATACCAACCCCAGTAGGTTGAGGTGGTAACCGCTGAGGTTCCAGCCACAGGTTCAAAGGCGTATGTGTTGATGCCAGTCGCCTGAATGGTACGGGTTGTGCCCACTCCAGACACTACCCAGCTAGCCCCTGATTTGGTCCAGAGCACGGGGGTGATGGTGTGGCCTATCATGCCAGAGCTACCACGGGAGCCAGCATAGAAGCTCCAATTGCCGGCATAGCCAGAGGTTGCAAAGGGCTTGTTATTGGCCCACAGCAACCCGCTGGAGGTGTCGGTGATCTCCCGCTCCACAGGCTGGTACTCGCCGGGAACGTTGGGGCCAGAGGGGGCGTTAACCGTTATGTCGCCGTTTTGGCTGTGGAACCATCCAGTGGTGCCATCGAGGTTAGTTCCTGATTGATAGTTCATGTCCTGCAACAGTCCATACACGGTTCTCACGCCGTTGTACAAGGGCTTGAACGCAAGATTGGCCTTCAGGAGTGCCCCCGTTGTGCCCTGGTACACTTCAGAGGTATTGAACACTTCTAGCTTACAGCGGCTGTTCTCCACTGTGTTGTTAGACCCTACAGGGAATCCACCAAGCCACTGCGTGTAGTTGTCATCCAGGAGATAGATGACAGTGTGGAATTGCACCAGCACTACACAGTTGTTATTCCACACATCTGGACGGCCAACAACAATGAATTGGTTAAGTAAGTCATTCATGCCCTTGGGCGCCACGCCATTTAGCTCAAAGTGGGCATAAGCCCCACCTTGGCTGCTTACCCATGTGAGGCCGTAAACTGCGGGGGGTTGCGGGCCGATTTGCGCTACCGCCACGAACGACAAGAGCGTGAGCAGTAGAGCGGAAACTATCTTAAACGTTTTGTGCATGTTTTCTCTCTTTCGGAAACTGTAATAATTACGGCTGGGAGCCCGTTACAGCCCCCAGCCACGGGACCAACCAACTCCAACTAACTACACATTCGGTACGAATTCGCCGAACGTCACTTCACCGATCGCCGCGCCCTGAGCCGGATCGTAGATGTCCAGTATCCCAGTGTTAACGATGTCGGTCTTGCCTTCACCCAGGTCACCATCGGCGTCAACCGTAATAATTACGGATTGCACCGGGGTGTCTTCGGGAACAGCCGCAGTCACGATCCCGCAACTGAGGCCATCGGCCGAAGGGGTGAGGGTTACAAATTCGGCGGGTTCTGCGGACCAAGTGGGCGGACCATCGGTGCGGCCCTTGCCACCAGTCGCGTTCTTGTAGGCTACCGTTGCGGTGCCCGTAGAGTTCATCGGTACTTTCATCTGAACGTTTACTCCTTCTTTTGTGATTCCCTCGAACGTTACCACCAGCACTCCACTTACGGCTGGCGGCAGGGTAACAGCAGCTAAAATCTCGTCTAACTTGACAGTGTGCTCAGCGAGGATCTTGTCCACCTGATCAAACCGCGCCATTATCCGATCTTCCATCTGCTGCATAGCTTCAAGTAACTCAGCAAACATGCTAATTCACCTCTTCTATTCTATACCTAGTACGGCCCTAACCCTCCTTTGTGTTTACGGGATAGCCTTATCCCATCTTTGAGGAACTGGCGTATCACGGCTGCTGCGGCTGCGTTGATCTCGCCCAGCTTTGCCATGCGGTCCAGTCTCCCCCTGAGAGCTTTACGCGCTGCCTGAGCCCCCAGATTCTTGTAGTGCCGCTCCACATCGGGCGGCAGCTTGTATCGTTTAATATCCTCTGTCGTCATACTCCCCCTTTCAAACCTGTACAGCGCTTGAGCCTTGAGGCTTCCAACCAGTTGTGTCTGAGCGCGTTTCTAATATCTGGTCCACACACACTCATGGACCGCTCATATGCGTCTTTAGCCTCTGCTACTTCCAAGCAGTTCTCGCACTTGCCGCAGTCCTTCTCATTCGCCACTGACCACCGCGCGGCCTTAGCTTTGATGGTGTCTCTCATCCATGCACCTGTCCTAATGCCTCTTTCAGCTTGTGCCTTAGATCTGCTGGTAGTCTGTCTGTGTCGATAATCAGTCCACGGGGGCAGATAGCCGAGCCTGTTATTGACTTGTTTAGTTCGGCCTTATCCTCCTCCGTGAATTGTTCTCTGATGCGTTCCCAAATCATGTCACGTAAGAGCATTTGTCACCTCCACACTGACCCAAGCACGCGTACCAAGCGGCTGATGCTCTCACCCTTACGGATCTTGAGTGCTGAGTTGGACATGTTGAAGACGTAGGTGAACAGGTCCCCGTCCTCTACGGGACCAGCCTGCACGATGAGGTTATGGCTCACCATCACCAGAGGCTCAGCGACAAGCATCACAAGGCTGTGGGCTGTGTCCACCTCTGCCCCATTACGTAGGGTATAGGAGGAGGTAAGCGCCATCCCGTGAGGTATGCGGGCTTGGCAGAGTGCCGGGATGTGGACACTGTGAACCGCTGCAAGCCTATAGGGTTCATGGTCCATCTCCACGAGCGGGGATACTTCTGTTGTGCTAGCTAGTACATGGAACATTATTTCACCGCCTCTATATTGAAGTGTCGCCCACCTGGAGAGGCAGAGTACCTGATAGCCTTGATCTTGAGGTTAGCCGCCGCCAGAAGTTGGAGCACCTCCTCATACGAGTAGTGCCAGATATGCTCGTCCTTCCACTCGTCTAATGCGTGGTGACGGTTGTATACGGGAATGTCGATGAGCCTGGAGTAGTGCTTAGTGAGCTTGCCCCAGCTTGTCTGATCGGGCGTGGAGAGGTATAGAGTGCCATTGACCCGCATAGACTCCTCAATCTTCATGAGGGTGAGTAGTGGGTGAAAGTTGAGATGCTCCAGCACTTCCGTAATTATTACGGTGTCATACGTGTTGGGTGCCAGTGTCGGGCAGTTGCGCTCCACGTCGCCCTCAAGGGCAATGAGCTTGTACTCGTCAATCACGGCCTGAGAGATAAAAGGTACACGGTCGAGCGTGGTCACCGAATTAGCGCCTAGCTTGGAGGAGTAGCAGGCAAGCGTACCATAGCCAGGACCAATGTCCAGCACATCCCCCAGACCGCCTACATTGTTCACCCGCAAATAGTACAGCCATACTGGAATAGAGCCAATGTAGCCGCCCTCTTCGCCTGAGTACTTCTGGGTGTAGTAGTGCTCCTGTCCATATAAGGTCACTAGTCTCTGTTGCACTTTCCTAAACAGCCTTGTCATCAAATAGCCCTCCTTGATTTGGGTCAGTTGTGGGAAGCACCTCCTCTACGATCACACTGGAGATTTCATCCGCAGTGACCGGAGGTAGGCCCCCATCATGCTCCTTGTATCGGATCTGCTCAAGTGTCCACTCTGCTGGCAGATCCAGGATCTTGGTGATCTTAATCTTACGTCTTTGATTCATCCGTGGTTCCGACATACGCTCCTCCCTTGACCATATCTGGAATTAGTCCCGCTTCCATCAGAACCAAGTAATTGATTTCCACAACATGAGCGGCACACGCCTTCGCCAAAATAGTGGGGCTGGGGATCTGCTTGCCGTCGAAAGGAAAAGTAGGCCCAGGCTTGAGTGGGTCATTATAGCTGATGATGTACTCCACGGGGGCCTTGCAGTCCTTCACGAGGCATCTGGCGGGGGTGATCTTTTTTACCTTTATCTGTCGCATAAGTGTAATTATTACGGTCAGTCCAGGATCGGGGTCACCTCACCCCTCACGCTACAGCCTCATCCTCGTCCTCTGAGCCCTCCGCTGTGATACGCAGGGTGTAGCTGGGCTTCTCCGAGTAGCAGTCGTTGATCTGCGTCAGGGTCAGACCAAGAGCCTTGAGCTTCTCGATGTCCAGGTACTTCTTTGGTGCATTGTAGTAGTTAATGCGCCAGTCCCCACAGATGGCCTTGCCGATTTGGGCCTTGCCCACGATCTTCTTAATCTTCTCGGTCAGAGCCTTCTGCTCCTTCTCCAGTGGCCTCTTGGCGTCTCCAATCTCGCCATGCCGAGCCACCAGACGGGCAAGCTCTAGCTTAGTCTTGGCGTCCTTGATGATCTCGGACACTTGGGGGATAGTCTCCTCCTCCTTCTCCGGGGGAGGCGCAGGCATCTCACGGGGCTGTGGGATGAGCGAGACGTTGGTACTGTTGGCAATCGCCCTGATGCGTTGGGCCACTGTCAGAACTTTCTCTTTAGGCGGCATATAATACACTCCTTCAATATCTAGTGTATCAAACGTTTGTCTGGTTGTCAAGAGGTCCAAAAGTATGGTCTGGGGTTTCTTCGACCGTAATAATTACAGGTGTTGGAGGGCCATTCACGATTTTTTCGAGACGGTAGTACTCATCCAACAGGTGCCGTATGCTGAGAGGCTCCCCAGCTTTGTTAGACATGTCGCTCATTTCGGTAGATCTCCCCATGTGTCCGCAGTGACGGCAGCGGCCACCAGCGGTACATCTTCATTCAGTCTGCAAACTGTTTCCATCCTGTAGACGCACACACCAGCCACATCATCCACGGTATCCTCCCGCGCCTCAAAGAGTAGCTCATCGTGGATCTGTAGCTCAGGATTGCATATCTCCCCGTACATCCCAGCCGCTATGAAGTCATCGTCAATCGCGGCCATGGCCAACTTGAGTGCACCCTGAGCCCCTCCCTGCATAGGCAGATTAGAGCCCTCACGTAATGCTCCCTCACATACCCACGGCAGCACTGAGCGTGCCGCAGTGATGTGCTGGCCCCGTCCCCAGCTATCGCACATCATGGCCGTGCTCCGCATGTAGCGGTGATCCTCCAGGCGCATTTTCACCAGACCTGAGTACTGGAGGTAGAAGGCGTTAATCAGGTCTTGGCATTTGTTCTCACCCCACAGTGGGCGGAACTTGTAGCAGTTGTGCTTGACACACTGGGCGGGTACTGTATGGGGCTTGTCGGCCTCACAGAGCGGGCATACAGCGGGCCTCTCACAGTTGCCACACATAACGGGCATCTGCTCCTGTAGCCCCCCAGCGGTCACGTCATAGATGGAAGCCAGTACGCAAGTCTTGGATGCTCTCCGCTGATCCTTGCTCACTCCTGGGTAGTGCCAGCCGCCCTCATCCTTGTACCGCTTGTCGGGTATGCGGAACGCAGACGTAGCAAAGTCGCTGTACACGTCCTCAGCATTGCGGTACACCCTGCACAGGTTAGGGTCCTTGCTCCTGTGTGCCGCCCAGCGTGGCTCAATCTGGGACAAGTCGATAGACACCTTCTTGTAGCCCTTGCGTGCTGGGAAGCCACATCGCACCTGACGCCCTCTCTCAGTGCGGGATGGCATAGCCAGCAAGTTAGGCTCGATACAGGACAGACGGCCAGAGGGTACCTTGGTGTTGCGGAAGTTGGGCATCATCCGCCGTTCACCGAAGGCTGTACGTATGGCCAGTTTGGGCATAGGGTCTACATAAGTGCCCTTGAGCTTCTCGTACTCCTTGTACTCCAGGCAGAGGCCCACGACAGGATGCTCGTGCTGGATGGCCGTGAGTACTTCGTCCTCCACCGACTCGCGGGAGCCTGAGTCTGTCATCTTGAGCTTGGCTTGCTTGAGGCCCATCTCCTTGAACAGGAGATTAGCAACCTGATCCCCCGAACCTGGGTTAATGTACTTCCCAGTGACGCCGTGAATGTCCTCTATGACTCTCTCCATGTCCCTACCCAAGACGATGCTCATCTTGGCAAAGTGGCTCAGGTCAATGAGTAGTCCACGCTGAGCCATGCGCTTGATCATTGGCATAGCCCCTGCGTCGATCTTGTACACGTTCTTGGGGAACAGCCCCGATCGTTCTGGCAGTAAGCGCACGCCGTTATAGCACCGCTGGTATCGCGGGAGCCTAGTCTTGGAGATAACCGTGATCATGCGTGCTCGATCAATTCGACTTGGATCTCTAGGCGCTCAGGGTGAGCACAGAGGAACACCCCCATGTGTGATTCATGGCAGCTTGGACAGAGAAAGGCCACATGTAAAGGCTTTTGCTCTCTTATGGCCTGTAGGCGACTGCCCATTAGCCCAAGCCAAGCCTGATAGGGCACTTTGACAGTGGTAATCACCGCTCGATCTCCAGGTACCCACGGTTAGGTTGCCAGCCAAGAGGACGCCAGTGAATGGTAAGCAAGTGGGGCTCAGGCACGACATATCCCCGCTCCCTGCCCGCTTCCTGGATAAGCCGCCAGTCCTTAGGCTGGAACCAGTCAGTGAACTTGTAGGTTTTCTGATGGTTGACGCACAGGGGCACACCAATGAGGTAGGTGGGTTTGTCGGTCTCCACCTGTTTGTTGACGTTGGCCTTGTACTCGTCAGTCATGCGCTCGTATTGATCAATGATCACGTTGCGGTTAAGCTGAGCCTTGCTCATGATCAGTGGGTTATTGACAAGCTCACGGTTGATTGTGGGCTTGTGGAGCCCCACCGTCCTGTAGGTGGGGATAGCGATTACGGGCACTACGCTAGCTTGGAGTCTGCATGTGGGGTACTCACAGACGGGCATTTAGCTCTCCTTGATATCCCGCTCAAGCTGGGTGATAAACACATCCGCCGTGGTGTAGCAGTTAGACACATCCCAATTGCCAAATCGCAGCCTGAGGATAAAAGCTAGCACGCTGCGTATGTATGGCTTACCCTGCTTTAGTGTGGCTAGATCTACTTCTTTGTTCGTGGGCACTTTGGATCTCCTTTTTCGTAATTATTACGGTTTCTGCTGCTTCAATGTCTGCTTTCAGCTTGTCCCAATCCAGCGGGACCATGCCATCCCAGCGCAAGGCTGGGCAGAAGGTAAACAGACAATACCCTTCCGTGTGGATGATGGGGTACAGTAGGCCGAGCTTACGGAGAGCATACCAGCGTGCCATCATCTTGCATTCGGCTTCTGTCCACTCTCCTAGCATTGTCTTGCGTGGTAGCTGTGACTTCATGCCGCATCCCTCCACTGCTCCTGAGGCTTACGTCTCACTACTCGCTCCATGGCCCTAATGATGGGCCGTAGCCTTAATGTGGCGTCCGCGTCACGACAGGCATAGAACAGCTTCTCGGCAAAGGGCACGTGGGTGATACACTTCCCAGGCCAAGGACCTTGCACCTTCTGTACCTCCTCGTGATGCATCTCCCAGTTCTTAGTCCACTGCTCAAAGACATCCTTCTCAGGATTCTTGGCATAATAGGTCCAGAATGTCTTGAGCTTGGTCCTGAAGCCCTGTGGCTTGTAGGTTTTCCAACTGCCGTCATCGGCCCTGACAAGTTCCTCGTTTGGCTTACTCCACTCCTCACACATGGCATTGCGGTAGTAGTCCAGGACGAACTCACGGGAATATGGAGTCACGAGATCATCGAAGTCCTGCATTTTCATGCCAAGCTCACGCCACGCTAACGCCTTGAGTCCTTGCGGCAAGTTACCCAAGTGGAACACCTTGACCATAGTGTCAACAATCCGCTGGTAATTGAACCTAAGCCCCATCTCTTCCACCACTTCACCGTCGAACAGCCAATTGTGGAAGAGGATTTCTCCCTGCCAGATGTCAAGCCACTGCTGGAATCTATCCAGGACCACACGGTTTTCCATACGTATAAGCCTGCCAGTACCAGGACGCACAGATAGAGTAAGGCAATCAGGGCCACCTCCACGGCGAGTCTCAGTATCCACCCCCATGGGACCAAGACTATGGCCAGTAAGATAATCATCAAGTTGCTGAACATTCTCAACCTCCAGATAATCGGGATCAGGATATGGATCAGTTGGGAGCCTTAGCTCTCCCGCGAACATCTTACGTAGCTTGGCCCAGTCAGTGCGGATGTGCAGCATCTTCTTGGGCTCATGGATGCCCCCCGCTGGATGCCACATGGGGAAGGCAGTACCAAAAGCCGTCTCATAGGGCTGGCCGTGGTGCATGTCCAGGTCAATGTTCTTGTCCAGTGCGAGACAGGCGAAGGCTCCCATGGGCACCAGCAGCTTGGGCTTGCTGCGTTCTATCAGCGGGTACAGGTGGTGCTCAGCGCAGGAGAACAGCAGATCCTTATGAGGCTGCTTGTCCATCTTGAGCTTGTGCTTGGGCGTGTCTGGGTAGCATTGGATAGCGTTGACTATCCTCACCTGAGGCCGTCTGATGCCTGCCAGAGGCATGTAATGGTCATTGACTTCCCGCCCAGTGGGGCCGATGAAGACTTCCCGCTTGTCGTTCTCCTTGGCTCCAGGAGCCTCACCAATGAACAAACCGTAATTATTACACTCTGGGCCTGAGCCCTTCACGCAGGCGTACTTACCGGGACACATTGGGCAGCGTTCACTCATCGTAGTAGTCCATAGGAGCCCATGCTCCGCAGTGCTTACAGGTGGGCCATGAATGCCCGTGATTAGCAAACTGGTGATCCTCGCAGTGATCCTCACACACTGCCCTCTCTGGCGGATAGGGAGCAATATCACATTCCTTACCGCAGACCCTACAAGTAAAATCCACACTCACAGCCGCACCTCATAGATATAGACTTTCCTATTCATCTCTGTAGCTACTCTGATCATTTGTGCTGTGCCTCTACTCTTGCCATCCCATACCGCAATTAGTCTGTCAGCATAAGCCGCCATCTCTTTATTGCGGGTAAATCCAGCTGTAGGGCCTAGGCCTTGCCAGTCCGCACGCATTACCTTGAGCCCTAGGCGGAACTCAACGGCTAGCCTCTCTCCCAGACGATCAACGTTATCCACCCAGACTCCATTGACGTTAGTGCGGGCAGCATGGCCTGATACTATCTCGGTCACCTTAAGGGCGAAGCCGGATAGGATGAAGGCCGCAACCACTACGCGGTATTCGGTGATGGTTCTACTGCCCGCAATGATGCACTTCATATCAGAACCACCGAGATCGGGCGAATCCGCAAATATCCGTAATCTCTTCAGCCGTGGCTGGTCTAGGCTCTGCACTGACCCAGGATTGTCCGAGAGGCCAGAACACACTAGCATGATCAGGGTCTGATTTGACAGTGCGCTTGACTAGCGTGACTGTGCCACTTTCCGGTATAGACCTGTGAATCTCGTGGGCTTCCTGATGGTATGATTCACCCTCCGATAAGGACTCAGAGCCGGAGCAGACTAGATATTCACGCTTTGGAACTCCGCACAGCCCTCCACCCTCGCCACATTTGATGATTTGCTCCATGTGGCTGTTGCTATTATCGTTCCGCCGCTCATACCGCAGATTTATCATGCGGCCAGCAACCACGGTAGAGTCAAAGTTCCAGGGGTGCGTGTGGATATCGGACACATTGGGCACAGAATACCTACTGTCCCAGATGTGCAGTCTATGGCTGTGTCCTATGTAGGTCCTCAGCATCCCAAAGCCTTGCAGTGTCCAGGTGAATGCCAGTGCATTCTCCAGGATGTACCGCACAAATGTCTTTGTATCTACTTCCATCCTCGTATCTCCCTTACAACTTTCTTGGCTGTGGCTGGCCCAACGCCTGGGAGAGTGAGCCAGTCTTCCTCTGTTGAATTGGCCAGAGAGAACCCAGTCTTGAACAGCTTCTCCGCTTCCTGACTGTGCACCACACCGATGCCAGTTAAGTCTGTGGCCCACTTGCGCACCAGCGTGGCCTTGCCCGCAAGCGTAGGGATTGCGAACTTCTGCAACTCCAACAGGCTTGTATGCTGGTGCCACGGCTTCTGGAAATACTGGTACATCTCACAGATGTTGTAGGCCGTGCCGAATAGATCGTTGGAATACGTAATAATTACACCTGAGATCGCAATACTCATCAGGTAGCGGTACAGCTTGGAATAGAGCACCTTACGATTCCCAGCAAGCTTGAGCGGTCCCCAAGACTGCCCACTGCGGTATCCCTGCATGAGGGTGCCATCGTAGCCGTTGCCATTCCCAGGAGCCCACATCCCCTCCAGGCAGATGTAGGCGCAACCCCTGGAATACATGCCGAGCATCCCCGTGCGCTGGTGATCAGAGAAGCGGGCATCGTCAATGCAGTTAAGCATGTCATTGAGAGTCTTGCGCTCAATGCCAATGGCTACAGGGCCGTCCTTGCCCTTCCCCTCAAAGCAGACATCCCCATAGATGAGATCAGCAGTCTCACAGGGGATGCCCAGCTTGCGGATGATAGGCTGTAGTAGCTCATTGCCTTTGCCGTCACTGCCACTGCCCCGCTTGTAGTCGATATAGATCACTCAGAGATCTCCTCAAGTCTGTAGTGGCTTGTACCTCTGGCCTTGAAAACAATCCTGCCATATGCGTCGAAGTAAGCCCTAGAACCTTTCTTCACCTCTCTACCAACCTCAATAGCCCTGTATTTGCGACACACCTCAGGATTGATGATAGGGGGTACAGAGCGATCTACAAAGCTGTGGCTCTCTGGCATCGTGGCGTGATCCTTGACGGTGGTGTACACCCGCTCCCCATTAGGCCGAACTACACACACAGTGCGAATACACTTCTCCGGATATTTACTCAAGTTCCCACACCTCCACGTTATCCGGCAGTGGTTGAAGCAGGGGCAGCACGTCCTTGCGGCGTAGGCGACCATTGCCGATGCCCGGGAAGTTGACAGCAAATCTGGTGAGAGGGCTGTGCGTGGCCCATATCGATAACTGATGCACGCTATTGATTATGAGATCAGGAGAAGCCTCATCACGGAAATGGTGCTTGACCTGGAAGATTCCAAGTACAGGCTTACATGGAACCTCAGCCGCGACGAGAATGCCATAAGGTTGATTGGGGTATCTCACAGCCCAGCCTGTAACCAGCTTCCCAAATGTCTTGTGGGTCCAGGGGTATAGCTGAGTCATTTGGTAGGCAGCACCACGGCCCATGACCAAGCAGCCATCGCCCCGCACAAAGGCATTGGTGGTCACGAACAGTACGTCCACCTTAGCCTTGAACATATCGCCTGTCTTGAGTATCATAAACTCCCCTTTGATAAAAGTCTGTGACCTGTAAATCCAGCAGCCTTGCGATAGCGGTACAGGGCTTCATCTTTCTCCCAGTAGGCTGTGTACAACTCGTCCGCAAAGTCGGGCTTGGCAATGCCGTACCGACTCCAGTGCTTGTGCTCCTGCTTGATGTCAGGACGCTGCCAGAAGCACTCCAGCGCAGTGGCCACATCCTGCAACTCAGTGTCGGCGTAGAAGTGATGGTATTCCGCACAGAATGGCCCATGCCCCTCATAGGCTCTTTGGGCGAACTCCAGCCCCACCCAAGGGGAGGCCGCAGCGGTGTCTATATAGCCGTCGCCGTACCTATCACCTGTGGGCTGCATCACGCCGAGAGTGCCACCGAAGTGACTCTCAGTTGTAACGCGCACCTCTTCAGCACTCCAGCAAGGATCAGGCCAGTAATCATCCCCACCGAAGATGAACCAAGAGGCGCGGACATCTATCTGCCTCACTGTTTGCAATAGACGATTGTTACTGATCCCCCAGCCTGCATAGAACGTAGCTGGATACTCCACCACTTTGGGTATCCACAGCTTGGGACCTTGACGGAGAACCATCACCTCACAGCCGAACTCAAGCCACGCCTTGAGACAGGCCGAGGCTTCCTCTACAGGTCTTGCGGATGGACATAGATACCAGATACTCATAACTGCTCCGCGTAGTTTCTCATGGACTGCTCTGCTTCCTCTTTGGTGCAGAAGCCGCCGAACTCATCCACCTGAATCTCGTCTGTAAACCACCACAGCCCCCCTGTGTGCTGGTGCACACCCAGAGCATTACCAGCCACACAGTCACATCTGTGGTCCGGATCTTCCGAGCCCCAGTGCAGCTTCATCTTGAATTTGAAGGACATGTGATCTCCTAAAACCGTAATAATTACGCTTTGAAGCCCCACCGCTGTGGCGGCACACCGGGAAAGATGTTGTCCACCAGACCCCTGAAGTTGCAGTCACTCCCCCAAAGCTCCAGCCCCACCAAGCTCATATCATGCTTGCACTTGAGAATCTCGATGCCCCACTCCATGGGGAAGCTCACCATCTTGCCGCCCACCTTCTCCACTCGGGCGGGCTTGAACTTGTGACGTAGCTGCAAGTCGAACAGGTAGCCCTGATCCTTGAAGCCCTGCCGCTCCTTGCGCCCTGTCTTAGTCCTGAGATCATTGCCCATCTCATCCTTGGCCTTGGTGCCATCGGGCTTGAGTACGTCCTCGTACTCGTCCTTGACCTTGTTAGAGAAGAACACGATCTTGCCAGAGTCCCAGGCGCGGCAGATCTGTGCCCGCTTCTCAGCGTACGGCGCAGCGTAGCGAGTCTGCGGGTAGATCTGTGTTGTCTTGCCGAAGTGGGCAAGGATGTGAATCTCCCAGAAGTCAGAGTCACCATCCATGAAGACCACGGTGGAGTCAGGACTGGCCAAGCAATCATAGAAGCTATCCCGTATGCTGGCGTAGTACTTGCCGTATTCTGTGGTGTTGGCAGTGCCCTGCATAGGCACATGGAACACCTTAACGCCCACTCTCAGGTTGCGGGCCTTGGGCGCGTTAGGATTGTCAAACACTCCCTGGAAGTTGCGGTCAACTGAGAGCATGTGAATCGTGCCTGGAGTGGACAAGGCGAACTCAGTCTTACCGGAGTCCGTCTCACCCTCCTGCCCTATGAGTAGGGGCTTAAGAAGATAGCCGCCGGGAAGCATAATCTTGCCCCGTGTCTTTGAGGGCGACACAAAGCCCGCTCGTTCGAATGATGCTGGTAGTGATCCCATAGCTCCTCAGAAATTGGTGAATATACTGTCGTCCACTTCGGGCAACTTGGTTACTGTCATTGCGTGCTTCTTGCGCCACTGCTTAACCCTGACTGCCTCTAGCTTTGTCTCGAATAGCGCGGTGCTGGCAGTGGCCCCAGCATTAAGGCGCAGCACACTGAGCACCTCGCGTACAGGATCAGAGCCTAGAATTGCTTGCAGGGCTATGCGCTGTAGTGGTCCAAGAGCCACATCCAGCTTGATGTACTCATGCTGGTTCCCATTCTTGCTTCGAGTAGTGAGAGTGGCTTGCACTCCCCACCCGTTCTGCTCCAGCACTTCTAGCACACGCCCACGCTGGGTGCTTTCCTTATCCAGGTCCAGGAATAACTCCTGAGATTCCGGCAAGAAGCACACCAGCCCCATTGAGGCTGCAATGGCCTCAACCTCTTCCGCGTTACGTTGAATCACCTCACTCATAAATCTGCCTCACTCTATGCTCCTCCTCCAGAGCCAGCATGTATTCAAAGTCTCGCTTGTAGTCCGCAAGCAGAGTCCAGTTCTCATCAAGTTCCTCCTGGGTGAACTCTATTTCCCATACAACACGCTGGGGCTTGATAGGGAACTTGTAATCACCGCAGAGGAACCAACAGTGCATCACGGCAAACCGTGTGCCAATAGCAATGCAGTACGCCTTAAGCTGGGCCAGCCACATCCATTGGGAGGATAGATCCCCCACAGTCTTGGTGCTCTTGTAGGTGGCCTTAACCTCGTGCACTCTCCTGCGCAGCTTTCTGCTGAGGTTATACTCAGAAAGCGTAATAATTACGGATTCATCCTCCCCGTCATGCGTCATGTACACGCCATCGTAGTACTTCTCTCCTGGGTGATCCACCACGCCGTAGTGGAGTAATATCTCTGGGATGTAGTACTGCTCAATGGCGAGTCCGATACTGATACGGAGAATAGCGGTAGGGTCTGTAATGGTGCGGACATCCACAAGGGATAGCTCCTCTGCCCATTCAGGCTTAAGGATGCCCGCCTCAGTTGCGATACAACGGATGATGCTGGACACGTGCGTGCCCTCTGACCGAGGAGTCTTTGACGGCGGAAGGAATAGCGGATAGCTATCTGTGTTTACGGTGACTATCATAATATCCCGATACCCTGTGCTCGTCTCGTGCCGCCAACTCCCTTAACTCCTC